>SXGT01442350.1_pt1 | contig 103895 bp, 93 predicted proteins | sample 3176221 | NCBI WGS metagenome assembly SXGT01 (sample SAMN11356862, study PRJNA531348) | freshwater metagenome | isolation source: freshwater sample F1-120 | place: China: Fuxian Lake, Yuxi | collected 2017-12-25 | reverse complement strand
GAAAGTCAGCCCGCGCTCGAAGTGCGGTGGCTTCCCTGTTAGCCTGAAGCGAAAGGTGTTCCTCCCTCGCGCAGCGGGAGAGGGCCGGGGTGAGGGAGAACGGCTCCGAACACACAACCAAATCCCGCACACTCGTAACGCGTATTTCCCTCTGCCCCGGTCGCCTCGTGCCCGCCGCCACGCGTCGCAGCTTCCTCCAGCAATCCAGCCTCGGCTTCGGCTGGCTCGCCTTCGCCGGCTTGTTCGGGCGCACAGCGGCCTCAGCCATTCCGCACTCCACATTCCGCACTCCGCATTTCCCGCCCCGCGCCAAGCACGTCATCTTTCTCTTCATGGATGGCGGCGTGTCGCATGTGGACACCTTCGACCCCAAGCCCGAGCTGACGAAGCGCAACGGCCAGCCCGCGCAGTGGCGTGCCGATGAGCTTTCCCAGAGCGTCAGCGCGAACCGCAAGTGGCTGAAGAACCAGTGGGAGTTCAAACAGCGCGGCCAGTCCGGCCTGTGGGTGAGCGACCTCCTGCCGCACATCGCGGGCGTCGCGGATGAGCTTTGCGTCGTGCGCTCGATGGTCGGCGAGACGCCGTTGCACGGCGCGCAGAGCCTGCTGCTCCACACGGGCCGCAGCATCGGCGCGGCGCCGAGTCTCGGCTCGTGGGTTTCCTACGGCCTCGGCACCGAGAACGAACAGCTCCCGAGCTACATGCTGCTCAACAACGACTGGGTGCCCAACGGCGGCTCGCAGAACTTCGCCAGCTCGTTCCTCCCCGCGACGCATCAGGCCACGCCCGTCCGCGCTAAGGGCCGGCCCGTGGACAACATCACGCCCGCCGACCCCGCCGCGTTGCAGCGCGCGAAGCTGGATTTCCTCCGTGAGCAAGACTCGGCCACCGCGAAGTCCCTCGGCGGCTCCGACGCCATCGAGTCCGCCATCAAGAACTACGAGACCGCCGCGCGGATGCAGTCGCTCGTGCCTTCGCTCTGCGACGTGAGCGGCGAGAGCGCCGAGACGCTCCGCCTCTACGGCGTGGACCGCGCGAATGACTTCGACAAGTTCTACGCGCTCCAGTGTCTGCGGGCGCGGCGCATGGTCGAGGCCGGCGTGCGCTTCATCGAGGTCACCTGCCCGCTCACGCACAACAACAACGCGCCGTGGGACCAGCACGGTGAGTTGCGCAAGCGCCACGAGGAGAACGCTCGCATCACGGACCAGCCCGTCGCCGCGCTCATCCGCGACTTGAAGGCGCGCGGCCTGCTCGACGAGACGCTCATCCTCTGGGCCGGCGAGATGGGCCGCACGCCGCACTCCTCCGGCACGGATGGCCGCGACCACCACGTCAGCGGCTACACCATCTTCATGGCCGGCGGCGGTGTGCGCGGCGGGATGACTTACGGCACCACGGACGAGATGGGCATGAGCGCCGTCGAGCACCGCGTGGACATCCACGACCTGCACGCGACCATCCTCCACCAACTCGGCATGGACCACGAACGCCTCACCTTCCGCTTCGGCGGCCGCGACCAGCGCCTCACGGATGTGCATGGGCGAGTCATCCAAGAGATTCTCACCTGACGTGTCTGCCTGACACCCACCCACCGAGTCCGAAATGAAAACTCCGTGCTTCCTCGCACTTGTGCTTGTCGCCAGCCTCCAGCCACTCCACGCGGCAGACGAGCCGATGCAAAAGTAAACCGTTGTTTACAAGCAGGTGGGCGGCCTCGAGATCAAGGCCGACGTCTTCGCTTTTCGTGACGTGAAGGTGCGCCCGGGTGGTCTGGCTTCACGGCGGCGCGCTTATCAACGGGCATCGCGAGGGCCTCAGCGCGGCGGTGAAGAACTTCGCGTCCACCAACGGCTACGTGCTGGTCTCCATCGACTACCGCCTCGCGCCGGAAACCAAACTGCCTGGCATTATCGAAGACGTGGAGGACGCCTTCAAATGGCTCCGTCGCGAGGGGCCGGTGCGGTTCCATCTTGATCCGAATCGCATCGCCGTGACGGGCGGTTCGGCGGGCGGTTATCTCACGCTCGTCACCGGCCATCGCGTCCAGCCGCGGCCGCGCGTGCTGCTGGCGTTTTGGGGTTACGGCGACTTGGTTGGCGACTGGTATGCCGCGCCGAGTCCGCACGCACGCCACAACCAGAAGAAATTCACCGCCGAGGAGGCGTGGCAGCAGGTAGGCGGGCCGCCGGTGGCGGACTCCCGCGACCGCAAGGGCGACGGCGGCATCTTCTACAACTGGTGTCGCCAGACCGGGGCATGGCCCAAGGCCGTGACTACTTGGGATCCGCGAGCCGAGCCGGAAAAGTTTTTCCCCTTCATGCCGGCGAAGAACGTCCGCGCCGGCCATCCGCCCACCGTGCTCATCCACGGCACTACGGACACCGACGTGCCCTTCGAGCAGTCACAGATGATGGCGCGGGAGCTTCAGAACCATGGCATCGCGCATCAGTTTCATCAAGTGGCCAATGGCGAACACGGGCTGGCGGGAGCCGCGCGCGGGGAAATTGATGAGGCTCACCGCAAGGCCTTCGAGTTCCTGAAGCTGCAACTGGAGCGCCCGTGAACCTGACGGGACGACTCAAGCGTGCTCAAGGGCGCGGCCGCAGCTTCACTGCTGCGGCGCGTGGCTTCGCCTTGTTGGACCGGCCCTTGGGCGCGGAGCCATTCGATGCCAGGCGGATGAACTCCGTCTGGCTGCGCACGGCCTTCGCACCGCATTTCGGGGTCGCGCGTTGGTAAGTGCCGTCGGCTTGCAGCACGCGGGCCTTCACGGTGTCGGCCAGCACGGTGTCGAGCAGTTCGCGCTTCACGCGGTCGCGGAGGTTGCCGTCCTCGATCGGGAAGACGACCTCGACGCGGCGGAAGAAATTGCGCGGCATCCAGTCGGCGCTGCCGACGAAGACCTCCGGCTGGCAGGCGTTTTCGAAGTAGAAGATGCGGCTGTGCTCGAGGAAGCGGTCCACGACGCTGCGCACGGTGATGCGCTCGCTCACACCCTTCACGCCGGGGCGCAGGCAGCAGATGCCACGGACGATGAGGTCAATCTTCACGCCCGCCTGCGACGCGCGGTAGAGCGCCTCGATGATGTCGCGGTCCACGAGCGAGTTCAGCTTGGCGATGATGCGCGCGGGCAGGCCGCGCTTCGCGTTCGCGGACTCTCGCTCGATGAGCTTGAGCATTCGGCTGTGCAGCTCGAAGGGCGCGACGAGGAATTTCCGCGTGCCTTGGAACTGGCAGATGCCCGTGAGCAGGTTGAAGAGCGACGACGCGTCGTTGCCGAACTCCGGGCGGCACGTCAGCAGGCCGAGGTCCGTGTAGAAGCGCGCGGTGGTGGCGTTGTAGTTGCCGGTGGCGAGGTGGACGTAGCGGCGGATGCCGTCAGCGTCGCGCCTCACGATGAGCGTCATCTTGCCGTGGACCTTGTAGCCCACGAGGCCATAGACGACGTGGACACCCGCCTCTTCCAGCCGCCGCGCCCACGCGATGTTGTTGGCCTCATCGAAGCGGGCCTTCAGCTCGACGACGGCTGTGACCTGCTTGCCGTTGCGCACGGCGTTCATCAGCGCGCCGACGATGCGCGGGTCGCCGCCGGTGCGATAGAGCGTCATCTTGATGGCGAGCACGTCCGGGTCTTCCGCTGCCTGCGCGAGCAGTTCAACGACGCTGCTGAAGTTGTCGAACGGATGGTGCAGCAGCACGTCGCGCTCGCGGACGGCGGCGAAAAGGTCCGTCTGGTCACGCAGCGCGGGAGCCACGCGCGCGATGAACGGCGGGTCGCGCAGTTCCGGTGAATGGTCGCCCTCGACAATGGCCATGAGCCGCACCGGGTTGATCGGGCCGTCAATGATGTAGAGGTCGTCCTCGGCGAGATGGAGTTTCTCCAGCAGCTCGGCGCGAATGTCCGGCGGGCAGTCGGCGGAGACCTCGAGTCGCACGGCCTCTCCCTTGCGGCGGTTGTGCAGCTCCTCCTCGACGGCTTTGATCAGGTTCGCGGTGTCCTCCTCGTCAATGTAAAGCTCGCTGTTGCGCGTGACGCGGAACTGCCAGTGGCCGAGCAGCTTCGTCCCCGGAAACAGGTCAGCGAGATAGTGGCCGACGAGGTGCGCCAGAAAGACGTAGTCCTGCCGTGAGTCGTCGCGCGGCAGCTTGACCAGCCGGGGCAGCGCGCGCGGCACCTGCACGACTGCGAGCCGCCGGTGGTTCCCGCTGTTCAGCCGCACCTCGATCTGCACGATGAGGTTGAGCGTCTTGTTGAGCAGTTGCGGGAAAGGATGCGCGGGGTCGAGACCGAGCGGCGTGAGGACGGGCCAGACTTGCGTATGGAAATAGCTTTCCATCCACACGCGGTCGGCAGGGCCAAGCTCGGCGACCCCGAGGAAGCGAATCCCATTCTCCGCGAGAGCGGGCACGAGCTGCTCGCGCCAGCAGCGGAACTGCGCCCCGACCATCTCGCGCACGCGGCGGTGGATGGCGCGGAATCCCTCGCTCGCGGTCAGTCCATCCACGCTCCGCTCGACCACGTCGCTCTCGATCTGCTGCTTGATGCCGGCCACACGAACCTCGAAGAACTCGTCGAGGTTCGAGCTGGTGATGCAGAAGAACTTCACGCGCTCGAGCAGCGGCGTGGTGGGGTCAAGCGCCTCGTCGAGCACGCGCTGGTTGAAGGCCAGCCAGCTCAACTCGCGGTTGAGGAAGTGCTCCGGTGCGAATCTGGTGACGGTGGTGGCCATGCCAAAGGGAGCGCAGCTTAGGCACGCGGCGTGTCGGTGGAAAGTGACAATTGCGTGGCGGGAACCGGAGCCAGCGCGAAACGCAGGCTCAGGCATTTCTCATTGGCCTGCCGGCGGATTCGACCCAGCCCTCGACAGCATTCAGGGGCGACGCGAGCCGCGCATCCGTCCGTGTCGAATTGCGCCCGCCGTGCTTCCAGCCTCGACCTTTCGTGCGTCCGCCATGACTCTCGTCCGCACAACGCACCGCTCTCACACCCTGACTGCTGCCAGCTTATGTGGAATCGCCGCAACCTCCTCACCGCCCTCGCCCCCGCCGCCGCCAGCTTTGCCCTGCCGCACTCGGTTGCCGCTGCCGACAAAGTCGTGGCCAGCGTCGCGGACCGCACCAGCTCCATCCGCATCACCAAGCTCACCGCCACGCCGATGCAGCGGAAGGTCTATCTCAAGATCGAGACCAACCACGGCGTCACCGGCTGGGGCGAGATTGACCAGCTCGAGCCTTACGTCGCCGCGTTGCTGGCCAAGTCGCTCTTCGAGTTGCTCGACGGCGAGAACCCCACGCGCATCGAGTTCCTCTGGCAGAAGATTTACCGCTCGCACCGCGATATGCGCGGCGGGCCGTTCATGACGCACACGCTGGCGGGCATTGACATGGCGCTGTGGGACATCGCCGGGAAACTCTGGGGCGTGCCCATGTATCGGCTGCTCGGCGGCCCCACGCGCGACAAGGTCCGCGTGTATCCCTCCGCCACGGCGACGAAGGTGGGCGCGGGATCGGAGGAATTCTCCGGCACCCCCGCCGACATGGAGCGGCACGTGCGCAACATCGCCAACGCCCGCAAGCAGGTTGGCCCGGCGGGCATGGTGATGCTCGACGCCCACTGTGCGCTGCCGCCGCCGTTCCTCATCCAGCTCGCCGGCGCGATCCAGCCCTACGACGTGACTTACATCGAGGAACCCGCCGTGCCGGGGAACATCGAGGTCTTCAAGCGCATCAAGCAGCATGTCAAAATCCCGCTGGCCATCGGCGAGCAGGCGCGGACCATCTGGGACGTGATTCCCTATCTCCAAGAGCGGATCGGCGATTTCCTTCAAGTGGACATGGCGCACACGGGTGGGCCGTCGCAGTTGCTGAAAATCGCCATGCTCGGCGAGGCCTATCACGTCCCCATCGCGCCGCATTCTGTCACGACCGACCTCGGCATGTCCGCGAGCCTGCACGTCTCGGCATCCGTGCCGCTCTTCCTCATCCACGAATACTACCCGAGCATCACGCCGAAGGACTTGATTCGGAAAAGCTGGGAAGTGGACAAGGATGGCTACGCCTCGCTGCCCACCACACCCGGCCTCGGCTGCGAGGTCAACGAAGCGCGGCTCGAAGAAATCTCCCGCACACCCGCCAAGCCCGAGTGGCCCACGCGCGGCCGGCTCAAGGACGGCTCCATCGCGGACTACTAAGCCGGAAAGATGCAGATGGAGCGCTGGCTTCCAAGCCGGCTTTGCGAGTTCGGAGGAGGGAGGGCCAAGTCAAGCAGGCGGCATTGAGCAGCAACCAATAGGTGCGCAGAAGGTCACAGACCAAACGCACGCAATCGTTCCGTCCCGACCCAAGCTGGCTTGAAAGCCGGCGCTCCATCACTTGCTCCGCTCCGCCCTGCGCCGGTAGAAGAAGTAAATCGGCACGCCGATGAGCACCAGCGCGGTGCCGAGCGCGAAGTTGAGCAGGCCGGGCTTTCCCGCCGCCAACGCCGCACGATATGTGTTCACGTCGTTCACTATGGTCAGCACGAGGAACACGGCGGAGAACGCGACGAAGATTCCCGGCACCCACGGATAGCCCGGCACCTTGTAGGGACGCGGCGCGTCCGGCTCCTTGCGGCGCAGGACGAAGACGCCATACGCGCCGAGGCCGTAGAAAATCCAGCTCACGAAGATGAGCGTGTCCGTCAGCGTGTCGAACGTCCCGGTGAACACGAGGGCGATGCTCCACAGCCCTTGCACGACCAGTGATGCCGCCGGGGTGTGGAAGCGCGGATGCACCCGGCCCAGCATGGCGGGGAAGAGATTGCGTCGCGCCATCGTGAAATACACCCGGGCGCTGGCGAGGATGGTCGCGTTGTTCGCTCCGAAGGTGGAAATCATCACCACCACTGCAATCCACTTGCCGCCACCGCTCATCACGCGCTCGGCCACGTCGGCGGCGACCAGCTTCGACTGCGCCATCAGCTCGGCGGGCAGCACCCAGCAATACGCGAGGTTCAGCCCCAGATAAATCCCCGTCACGATGAACATCCCCAGCACCGTTGCCCTCGGCACATTCCGCTGCGGGTCACGCACCTCCCCCGCGCAAAACGTCGTCTTCACCCAGCCGTCATACGCCCAGAACGCGCCTTGCAGCGCCGCCGCGATGGCCACCGCGAGTTCAAACCCGTGCTTCTGCAACGCCGGCACGCACGTGGACAAGTTTGCCACGCTCCCGCCCGCGCCCGTCACGAGGAATGCCGCGAGGAACAGCGCCGCCATGCCCGCGAGCTTCGCGACCGTGAAGATGTTCTGCACCGCGCCGCCGAAGCGCACGCCGAGATAGTTCACCGTCGTCAGCACCACGATGACAAACGCCGCGAGACACTTCACACCGAACTCCTTCATCGGCGCGATGTCCCCGATGAACGGGACATGGAACGACCACTCCGCCGCCGCGCTGCTGAGTTCCGGCAGCGGTTGGAGCTTGGTGCAATACTCTGCGAACACATACGCTAGCGCCGCGATGCTCCCCGTCTGAATCACCGCGAAGACCGCCCAGCCGAACAGGTAGGCGACGAACGGCCCATACATTCTCTCGAAGAACACATACTGGCCGCCGGTCTCCGAGATGAAGCTGGAAATCTCCGCATTGGTCAGCGCGCCGAAGAGCGTGATGACGCCCGCGAGCACCCACACCGCTAGCAGCAGCTCCGTGGACCCGAGCTGCCCCGCCATCACGCCCGGTTTCCGGAAGATGCCCGACCCGATGACGCCCCCCACCACGAGCATCGTCGTGGTGAACAGGCCGAGCGTGGGGAGCAACTGGCCGGGGCTTGGCGTGGCGGCGGTGGGCTGGGACATCGGAGAAGTGTTACGCGTTCCGGGGTTGGGGGGAAGAAATCAGTGTTCTGTATCAGAAGGCAATGGAGTTCCCTCACCGACTGTCCACTGAACTCTAAATCGTTCCGGCTTGGTCGGAATGATGCAGCGGGGTTCAGGGCAAACTCAGCGGGCGCATCACAAGGTCTTGAGATACTCGATCAAGGCCCACCGGTTGTCGTCGCTCGCGATTCGGGACCAGAAATCGTGCCCTTGATTTCCGTTGCCCAAGCGCCGGGTGTTAAACCAATCACGGTCATCACCGTGCGCGCGGAGCAAGTGCGCCTTGTCGCGCGCCTGTGTTGCTGGCATCTCCGGGTTAAGCGCCTGGCCCACCTTCGGTTTGTCCAGCTTGCGAGCCGCAAGCACACTGAACACGCCCGGCCTTTCGGAAGCGGGGCCGAGCAGATGGTAGAGCGTCGGCACGCTGCCGTTGTGCAAGTAGGGGAAGTTGGCCCAGACGCCGGTCAAGGGTGTTGCTGCGTAGCCTTTGCTCCGGCTCAACTGTCCTTCCTTCGCGATCGGGCTGCCGTTGAAGGCGGCGGTGAATCCGGCGTTGACTATTTCCATGCGGTCGGGATCGGTGCCGACCTCCGTGTGGAGGCCGGTCCAACGGATGTTGCCCTGCCCGTCGTAGGTTCCGTGGCAGGTGGCGCAGCCGAGCTTGTCTGACTCTAACAGGGCCTTGCCCTTGGCAGCCAGGCTGGCATCCACGGGGTAGGGATAACGCGGCGGGCGCAGGTGTTGGATGACGCTCTTGAAGTCCGCCTGAATGGTCGGTAGCACCGAGGTGGCGAGCTTGTCGAAGGATTGGTCCAGTGCCAGTTCCATGGAGGAGGCCATGAGGGGAAAGGTGCCTTGGAAGCTGCCGTCACAATACCAGCGTTGGAAGGGCATCTTGGCTGCCGCATGCCAGAGGGGCGAGGTCTTGACGTCGCCGCGACCGACCTCACCGGCTGCCGGCATGGCCCCGCCGTGCGCCCGCATGTGCATCTCGACATGGGAGGCGGGGAACGCCGTGGAGCGTCCGCGGGTCAGCGGATCAAACGCCGGGTGATGGTGGCGGCGAAGGATTTCGTGCGCGCTCCTGGCCGTGGCCCTGTCGAGCGGATCGGCGCGGAGGGCGGTGAGTTGCGCGAGATCCGTCACGTGTTGCGCGGCCTTGCCCAGAATCATTTCGTCGAGGGTCTTGGTGCCGGCACCGAGGTAGGCGACGCCATCTATCTCCGCCATGTGACACGCGAGGCAGTTAACAGATACCTGCGAAACAAAGTTACTGGAGAATCGCTCGCTCCTCGAACGGCCGGGAGCTGCAGCACGACGGCCAGCACGATGACGTAAACGGCTTCATAGAGTTGGGTCGGGTGCCGCACCACCCCATCTCCAAAATCCACCCCCCAAGGCAAGGCGGTTGCAACGCCGTGGGTTTGATCGTCAAGCCCCGTGAGAAAGCACCCGATGCGCGCGATGGCGGCGCCGACCGCGAGTGGATACACGAAGAACTCCCCGGTCTGCGTGCGCAACTGGAGCCGGTTTTTCACGAACTCGATTCCCGCCCAGCCGCCGAGGATCGCCCCGATGGTGCTCTTGCCGTTCGTCAGGAGTCGGTCCCAAGAGTTGCCGGCCGCAAGGTCGCGGAGGCCTGCGAGCAGCACCACGACCTTGGAGCCGAGCCATGCGCCGAACAGGCAGCCACAGATCAACCAGAAGATCGTCTCCAGCGGAAACGGGGCGCGCCCAGCCCGACGGCGAATGTAGAAATACAGCCCAACCGCACATCCGTATGCGATGGCTTCGAAAACCATGTGCGGATTCAGCGCGAGTTGCAGATTCATGCCGTTGGCACTGGGGAACGCAGCGAGTCTAGCCCCCGCCATCGCGCGCGAGCTGCAAAAGATCCGGCTGCCCATCGTGGACATAAGCGCCGCGCGCCTTGTGCCGTCGCTGCCGTGGTTCGAGACGGATGACGCGGCCATCGCGCAGATGGCGTTCGAGCACTTGCGGGAGCGCGGCTTCCGCAACTTCGCCTTCTGCGGCGACCGGCGGTTCAACTGGTCCACCTGGCGGCAGGAGCATTTCGAGCGCGCCGTCCGAGCCGAGGGTGGCAACTGCATTCCTTACGAGCCGGCGGGCAGCCGCGCCGCCGACCACGATGAGACCGAGGAGATCGCCCGGTGGATTCGCAAGCTGCCCAAGCCTGTCGGCGTCATGGCCTGCTACGACCTGCGCGGCACGCAGGTGCTAGACGCCTGCCGCCGTCTCGCAGTCCCCGTGCCCGACGAGGTCGCCGTCGTGGGCGCGGACAACGACGAGCTTCTCTGCGAGCTGGCGCACCCGCCGCTCTCGAGCGTGATCCCGAACACCCGCCGCACCGGCTACGAGGGCGCTGCGCTGCTCGACACCTTGATGAGCGGTGGCAAGGCCCGCGGCGAGACGCACCTCATTCCCCCGCTCGGCGTCGCCACGCGCCAGTCCACGGACGTGCTGGCCATCGAGGACCAGCACGTCTCGCGCGCCGTGCGTTTCATCCGCGAGCACGCCTGCGACGGCATCAACGTGCAGGACGTGCTGCACGCCGTGCCGCAGTCGCGTCGGCTGCTGGAGGCGCGCATCCGCAAGCTGCCCGGTCGCACACCGCACGAGGAAATCCTCCGCGTCCAGCTCCACCGCGTGAAGCAGCTGCTGACCGAGACCGACCTGACGCTCGAGGCCATCGCCGAGCGCACGGGCTTCAACCACAGGGAGTATCTCAGTGTTGTCTTCCGCCGCGAGATCAGCACGCCGCCCAGCCGCTACCGTGAGCAGAACCGGTGAGAGTCGTGAGGGCGGACACTCCTGTCCCCCATCAGCGCGCCCGTCGCACCCTTTCGGCATTTTTTCAAAGGGGACAAGAGTGTCCCCGCTACTCTGCAGCGCGCGGCTTGCAGCTCGGAAGTTTTCAGCAATATTCTCGAACGACTACGCACGGCGCGCAGTCGAAACGCAGATGTTTTCAAATCGTCACGGCCTGACCCGACGCCTGACCCTCCGGCTCCTCGCCGGAATTGCGGCGCTGCTGCTCGCCACCCACGCGCGCGCCGCGCAGCACGACGATGCCGACCAGGTCTTTTTCCGTGAGGGTCGCATCCCCAAGCTCCGCATCGAGATTTCCCCCGCCGAGCTGGCCAAGCTCAACAAGGACAACCGCTCCTTCGTCCGTTGCACGATCCGCGAGGGCGACGAGTTCATCTACAGCGAGGTGGGCATCCACCTCAAGGGCGCGGCAGGCAGCTTCCGCCCCGTCGGCGACCGCCCGGCGCTCACGCTCAACTTCGACAAGTTCCGCGAGAAGCAGAAATTCCACGGCCTCGACAAGTTGCACCTGAACAACTCCGTGCAGGACGGCAGCTATCTCTGCGAGCATCTCGCCTCCGTGATCTTCAATGCCGGCGGCGTCCCCGCGCCCCGCATCTCGCACGCGCGCGTCTGGCTCAATGGGCGCGACCTCGGCTTCTACGTGCTCAAAGAGGGCTTCGACACGCAGTTCCTCCTGAACCAGTTCGGCAGCAAGTCCGGCAACTTCTACGACGGCGGTTTCTGCGCGGACCTCGACCAGAAGAAGTCCCGCAAGTCCGGCCCCGGCCCCGACGAGCAGGCGGACTTGAAGGCACTCGTCGCCGCCGCGCGCGAGCCGGACCTCGCCAAGCGCGCCGAACGGCTCAACCAGACGCTCGCGATTGACCAGTTCCTCTCGCTCGTCGCCATGGAGATGATGACCGCGCACTGGGACGGCTACGCGCGCAACCGCAACAACTACCGCCTCTACAACCATCCGGCTGTGAACAAGATCGTTTTCCTCCCATCGGGCATGGACCAGCTCTTCGGCGATCCGAACTTCCCGGTCTTCGACAGCATGGGCGGCCTCGTCACAAGCGGCCTCTGGCAGTTGCCGCAGATCAAGCTCCAGTATCGTGACCGCGTCGGCCAGATTCTCACGAACGTCTTCACCGCCGAGTTCCTCACGAACGAGATTGCCAAGGTCCACACGCGCGTCCGCCCCCTGCTGGCCGAGATCAACGAGGGCTCGGCCAAGAACTTCGACAACGCCGCGCGTGACATGAACAACCGCGTGCTCGCGCGCATCACCGGCATTCAGAAGCAGCTCGGCATCCAGCCCATGAAGCCCTTGAAGCCCGACGCCAACGGCGCGTTCAAGCTCGCCAAGTGGGAGGCGCAGGCCGACGCCGGCGAGCCGAAGATGGCCGACGCCGCCGACCACGGCGGCGTGAAGTCCCTCGAGATCAACCTGGAGAAGCCCGACCGCGTCGTCGCCTCGTGGCGCTCGCGCGTGCTGCTGGACGCGGGCAAGTATCGCTTCGAGGGCAAGATCGCGACCAAGGGCGTCGTGCCGTTGAAGGAGCCGACGGGCGAGGGCGCGGGCCTGCGAATCTCCGGCTCCTCGCGTCCGAACCAGCTCAGTGGCGACAGTGACTGGAAGAAAGTCACCTTCGAGTTTGACGTGCCAACCGCCTCGACCGAGGTCGTCCTGGTCTGCGAGCTGCGCGCCGAGAAGGGCCGCGCGTGGTTCGACCTCGGCTCCCTCCAGATCGTCCGGCAGAATTGACCAGGCGGATGCGGGGCAAGTAATGAGTAATTAGTAGTGAGTGCGTCGCGCGGATGTCCCAGACCAACTAATCACTAATTACTAACGACTTTCTCCTCCGACCTCGGCGACTGCTGGGTTCACTCACGCTCGGCTCCACGGCAGGCGAGGCCGCGCTCGCCACGGGTTCACGGAAAAGAAAAAGGGCGCGGGTGATGTCCGCGCCCTTCGAAGTTGAACCAAGTCCGGCCTACTTTTTCTCCGCCGCTTTCAGCAGGAAGGGCTTCGCAGACGGCGGCACGGGATCGCTCGGCGTCGGCTTGAGGTAGGTGTCGTTCAGCTTGTCGCAACTCCAGAGCAGGCCGCGCGTGACCATGTCGAGATAGCGCGGGTCGCCGACGGTGGCGTTGTTGTGGCCGAGCGTGCTGCTGAACACGCGGGTCTTGCCGTAGAGGTTGCCCCAGGTGACGACGGACTCGACTTCCTTCTCCGTGCCGTCCTTCTGCTTGATGACTTGCTTGCCCTTCATGAGAGGGATGGCCGAGGGGAAGATTTTGATGTTGTTGTAAAGCTCCTCGTTGACGGTGGTCCAGTTGGCAAGTGTCTTGGTGACGGGGTGGTTCTTGTCCGCGATTGTCACCTGGATCGGCACCTGCGGGCCGTGGCCGGTGGACTGGATGCCGAGGAGATCGAACCACAGCGAGTCCGAGGAGCCGGGCAGCACGGGGTCGCGGAACTGGCCGACGCGGTAGCTGTGCATGGCGCAGTGGAGGTTCACGGCGGGGACGCCGGCCTTGTGCGCGGAGAGGATGTTGTTCACGTAGTCCAGGTCCTTCACATCGGCGGAGCATTCGTCGTGGATGATGACGTCGTAGCCCTTGGCCCAGTCGGGCTTCTCGTATTTCGCAAATTTCGCCTTGGTGGATCGGTCGGGCTTTTGCGCGGCGTCCACGGCGACGACGTAATCCACCTCGATGTGCGCGCGGGCTTCTAGGCCTTCCTTGAGGATGATGGGCTGCATCCCGTAGTCATGGCAGCAGCCGCCGGCGATGATGAGGGCGCGCAACGGCTTCGGCGCGGCGGCCTGGGCGTGGGTGAGGGCCGCGACGGCAAGGAGGCAGGCGAGGAGTTGTTTCATAGGTTTCAATTTGAGCACAATGGACGCGTGGCGGCGAAGGGGAAATTCACAGCCGCCAGACGGCCGCGTCACAGCGTGTGGCCAAGGGCCGAGGGGGTGCTGGTGGGGTTGGGTCGAGTCGTCCCAGGGTGTAGGTGCCGCGAGCGGGGCAGACGGGCATCCGGGTCTGGCCGAAATACGCCTGGATTTCCGGGATCGTTGGCGTGGAAGTGGGCTGCATTTTGTTCTCGAAGCCCCGCTGCTGCTTGGTCTGGTCGAGCACGGTGAGGTTCTTCACGCAGGCTTTCTGCTGGGCCGTGGCGTGCGCCTTGGCGAAGTTCGGCAGCGCGATGGACGCCATGATGCCGATGACCGCGACGACGATCATGATCTCCACCAGGAAAGGAATCTGGTCCAGGAGAGATCACTCTTCTGTCTCCGATCCGTGCCATTGCTTGCTGAACACGGCCTCTTGGAACGGAGGGAAATTGGCTTTTCGTGCCGGGGTTGATCGGGATGATCCGCGACATGAAAATTCTCCTCGCTCGTCGTTCACTGTTGCTGGCCTCTCTGCTTATGCCCGGGGTGTCCGCCATCGCGCAGGACGCCAGTCTCTCCACCAACTACGTCCTCAAGGTCACGACCGATCGCGCTGACGCGCTCTACAAGTCAGGCGAGACCGTGACCTTCAAGCTCGAACTCACACTCGACAAGAAGCCCGTTGCCGACGCCGACGTGCGTGGACGCTGACGAAGGACGGTGTGCCGCCCACCACTAGCGGCAAGGTGAAGCTCATCAACGGCAGTGCGAGCGTCACGGGCAAGCTGGACGCGGCTGGCTTCCTCCAGTGCCGCGCGACGTTCACCAGCGCGGAGAAGCGGCCATACACGGGCCTTGGTGGCGCAGGTGTTGACCGGTTGGGGATCAAGCCGAGCCTCCCGGTGCCGGCGGACTTTGATGCCTTCTGGGCAGCGCAGAAGAAGCAACTGGCCGCCGTGCCGGTCAACGCGCGGCTCACACCGGTGAAGCACCCTATGGCCGGTGTGGTGGCGTCCGACTTGCAGGCGGACTCCGTCGGCGCGCCGGTGTCCGGCTACTTCGCGAAGCCGGAGAACGCGAAGCCCATGAGCCTGCCCATCATCCTGCTCGTCCACGGCGCGGGCGTGCACAGCGCCAGCCTCGGCGGTGCGGTGGGCTGGGCGAAACAGAACTTCCTCGCGCTGGACATCAACGCGCACGGCTTGCCCAACGGCCAGCCGGACAAGTTTGACACGGACACCTCCAAGGGTGACCGGAAGGACTATCGGGCGCGTGGCCGCGAGTCGCGTGACACGGTTTACTTCCGCGGCATGTTCCTGCGTCTTGTGAGGGCGCTGGACTTCCTCACCGCGCAGCCGGAGTGGGACGGCAAGACAGTGGTGGTTTACGGCTCAAGCCAGGGAGGATTTCAGGCGATCGTCGCCGCTGGGATGGACGCGCGCGTGACATTCTTTGCCGCCGGCGCGCCTGCGGGCTGCGACCCACAGGCTTCAAGGTCGACCGCATCAACGGCTGGCCCAAGTTCATCGCCACCGGCAAGCAGCCGCCCGCGAACATCGTGGAAGCCGTCCGCTATTATGACGCGATGAACTTCGCCACGCGCACAAAGGCCGGCGCGATCTTCACCGTGGGCTTCATTGACACGACCTGCCCACCATCGAGCGTGTATGCGGCTTACAACAACGTCAGCGGGAAGAAATCCATCCACCACGACCCTGATGCCGGCCACACCAGCACGCCCAAGGCGAGCGAGGCGATGCGGAACGCAACATGGCGCACGTAAAGGCGATGCAGGCGGCGAATTGAGGGGGCGGGAACCGGATTTGGGCAAAAAGAAGATTCGGGCAGCAGACGCCAAGGAGGTGGGGATGGGGAATCCCTCTGAAGAAACGTGCTGCCGCCCGAATCAAAATCGAACTAACTGATATTGAAATTAGGACGCCGCACTTCGTTGTCAATCGTGAATTTTGAGATTCTTTATTCCCTTGGCCCTGTGTTCTACGCAGCCGGTTTCCCGCATTGACGGGTCCGCTTCCACCGCTACCGTTCTCGGCAACAGACCGCTTCTGCGCACACCGCCATGATTAGAATCTCCGGACAGAGCAAAGCCGCCTGCGACGGCCTGCGCCGCCGCGAAATGCTGCGCCTCGGCGGCTTGTCCTTGCTGGGCATGTCGCTGCCGGATTTGCTCCGCGCGGAGGCGACGCTTCCCGCGAAGCCTGGGCGGGGCAAAGCCAAGTCTGTCATTCTGCTGTATCTCTTCGGCGGGCCGGCGGTGCAGGAGACCTTCGATCCAAAGACCGACGCGCCCCGCGAACTTCGCGGCGAGTTTGGCTCGATCCGCACCTCGCTGCCCGGCATCCATTTCTGCGAGCACCTTCCGCGCGCCGCGAAGTGGATGGACCGCTCCACGCTCATCCGTTCCGCCACGCACGATCAGAACGACCACAGCGCCGGGATGCTCTACACGATGACCGGTGCGCCCGCCGACAAGCTGGAGTCGCTGGTGCCCGTGCTCAACACTCAGGCCCCGAGCATGAACGCGATGGTCGAGTATCTCTCTCGCACCAGCCGCAGCACCGCGCCCGCGAGCGTTTGGATGCCGTGCAATCCCGGCTGGGGCCAGAAGATCACCCGGCCCGGCCCCTTCGCCGGCTGGCTCGGTCGCAAGTGGGACCCGCTCGTGACCGATGTGGAGTTGCGCGACACCTACGAGGCGAAGTCTTTCTACGACGTGCAGCGTCAGGCCGCCGGCAACATCCTCGTGCCCGGCACCAAACTTCCCGCCGACATCACGCTCGACCGCTTCGCCCACCGCCGTTCGCTCGCTGAACAGCTTCACATTCAAGCCGACCGCGTCGGCAACTCGGAGGCTTACGAGCGCTACGATGCCTACCAGAAGCGAGCCCTCGACATCCTCGCGGACAACAGCTCCACCGACAGCGCATGGCGCGCCTTCGACCTCGGCGACGAGAAACCCGCCCTTCGCGACCGCTACGGCCGCCACCTCTTCGGCGAGTCGGCGCTGACGGCACGACGGCTTGTCGAGCGCGGCACGCGCTTCGTGACCGTGTATTGGGAATCCTACGACAAGACCGGCGGCGACCCGACCGCGTGGGACACGCACTCCGACCACTTCAACATCTGCAAGAACCACCGCCTCCCGCCACTCGACCAGACTTACTCCGCGCTGTGTGAAGACCTGCAAGCGCGCGGCCTGCTCGATGAGACGCTCGTCATCGTGATGGGCGAGATGGGCCGCTCACCGAAAATCAACCGCAGCGCCGGGCGCGACCACTGGTCGTTCGTCCACAACATCTTGATGACCGGCGCGGGTGTGAAACGCGGCTACGTCCACGGCGCGTCGGACAAGAATGCCGAGCGCGTGACTGACAAGCCCGTCGGCCCGGCGGACTTCATCGCGACGGTCTATGCCGCGATGGGCATTGACCCGGACAGCTTTGTAGAGGACGCGGGCGGGCGGCTGCGGCCGATCACGCCGGGTGGGAACGTGGTGAGGGAAGTGTTGGCCTGAAGCAGTGCTTAGTAATCAGTGATTGGTCGCAACTGGCGAAGCTCGACGCGACTCTACTCAGCACTAATTACTAATCACTTCCCCTCTGGCGTCTTCACCTGCCGAATCCACTCGCCGAGCATCTTCAACGCCGGCTCGTCCACGAGTGACTTCGCGAGTGGCGGCATTCCGCCCTGCCCCACCCGGAGCATGCGCTGGATCAGCGTGCTTCGCTCCGGCGCGCCGGGCGCGACGATCAGCGCGTCCGCGAGTCCGAACTTGTCGTGCTGCGGCGCGATGCCGATGAGGCGCATTTTTTCCGGCGCGGTGGTCCAGTTCAGCGTGATGGCGGAGTTGCCGCCGCCGGCCTCGACGTGGCAATGCGCACAATTCGCGTGCAGGTAGGAGCGGGCGCGGAGGGTCAAGTCCGCCGTCTCGTCATAAGGATTCGGCAGGCTCGCCATTTTCTCCGGCGGCTTGGGCAGCTTCACCACGCCGGCCTTGTCGGGCTTCAGCGTGAACGCACCGAGGTGCGCGAGCGTGCGGAGCTGGTTCGCCTTTCCGCCCGCGTAGTCGTGGTCGCGGTTCATCTGGAGCGTGTTCACCCCGAGCACATACTGGGCGGCGCGGCTGTGGCAGGTCATACACTCGGCGCGGCTGGGGTAATGCCACGTCTGCTTGCGCGAACCGCCGGGCGCGCGGGCGTCCTTGATTTTGTAATCGCGGTCCGCGCCCTTGGCCTCGACGAGTTCCGCGTCGGTCTGCGAGTCGTTCCAGCGGTAGCTGTAGCCCACCCACTCGTTCTGCTCGAAGAGCATGAAGCGCGTCTCCACCCACTTGCGCGACTTCGGGTTCCCGGCCTCGAGATCGAGCGCGAAACTCTTCACCAGCACGGTCTCCTCGGGGAACTTCCACCCGCCGCCTTCCGCAAACCCAATCTGCGACTCGCCCGGCAGGGCGATGAACCGCTCCTTGTGCGCGCCGTCGGACCACAACTCCGAGTTCACGGAATACGGAATCAGCGCGGGCTGCACGACGTGGCCCTTCACCTTCGCGAACAGCCCGCTGTCACTGAGCTTCTTCGGAAACGGCAGACGTTTCTTGGTCGCAGGCGGCATCGGCTCCAGCTCGTAGAGTTGTCCGGCGTAATCCACATAGAAGATCTCGCCGGCCCGGCCTTCGCAGAAGCCGACCATCGCGTGCGGCGTGTCGGCGATTTCGCGGTGCCACGTGACCTTGCTCCCCTTGCGTTTGAGCGCCCAAATTTTGCCCGTGCCGTAGTCGCCGTAAATGTAAGCGCCGCGCAGCTCGGGGAACTTGCTGCCTTGATATACCACGCCGCCCGTGATGGAGCGCGCCTCGGCGTGATGGTGCTCGACAAGCGGCGGCGTGACCGGGTGCGGGCCAGGCACGCGCTGCGCGTGGAACGGATGATTCCCCTCGCGCACGCTCCACCCGAAGTTCGCGCCGCGCGTCACGAGCTGAATCATCTCCCACAAGTCCTGCCCGATGTCGCCGACCAGCAGCGCGCCGTCCGCCGGGTCCATCGTCATGCGCCACGGGTTGCGGAAGCCGTAGGCCCACAGCTCAGGCCGCGCCTTCGGAATATCCCAGAACGGATTGTCCTTCGGGATCGAGAAGGCCTTCCCCGCATCGGGCCGCTCGATGTCCAGCCGCAGCACGCCAGAGTTCAGATCGGAAATGTCCTGCCCGGAGTTGTTGCCGTCCGAGTCGCTCGTGCCGTCGCCGGAGGTGATGTAGAGCATCCCATCGAGGCCGAACGCCATCTCGCCGCCGTTGTGCCCGTTGGACCACCACTTGATGATCTCATACTCCGACGCCGGGTTCGCGTTGCCCTCGGGCGTGACAGTGTAGCGGAGGATGCGGTTGAATTTGTTCGTGCCGCCGAGCACGACGCCCGCGCTGTTGGTCTGCAACTTGTTTGGCCCATTCGCGAAGACGAAGACGAAGCGGTTCGTTGCGAAGCCAGGGTGAAAGTGGAACGAGTAAAAATCGTGGTCCGCCAGTTCGAGGAAAAGGTTCGTCGTGCTCTGAGACTGGTCGCGGGAAATCGGCAGAATACGAGCGGCTTGCTCGACCACGAGGAATCGGTCGCTGCCCGCGTCGCGCCCGAGGAAAAGCGGTTTCTTGAAATCCATCCCTGGCCATGCACGCTTGGCCCGCATCGGCAACGCGGGGTCCGGCGAGCCTACCACGCGCGAAGTGGTGAGCGGGATGCGCTTGTCGAGGCCGGAGGGCAAACCGTCGTGGGCGGTGGCGGCGAGGAGGTTTGTGGCGAGGCCCCACACGAGCAGCGCGGGGAGCAGACGAGTCAGGTGGTTCACGCAACAACGCTAGACCGGAGGGCACCGGCGTCAATTCAGCGTTTGCCAGTTGAATGCCCCCGCCCGCCGCCCACGTCCAAGACTTGATTCATGCTAACGCTGCAAGACCGCCTGCACCGCCGCCAGTTCCTGCGCGTCGGTGGCCTTTCGCTGGGCGGCCTCACCCTCGCGGACCTGCTGGCGGCGAAGGCCACCGCCCGGTCCGCCAAGCTCCCCCTCCGCGACAAGTCCGTCATCTTCCTATTCCAGCACGGCGGCCCCTCCCAGTTCGAGACCTTCGACCCCAAGATGGACGCGCCCCGCGAGATCCGCTCTGCGACCGGCGAAATCCCAACCAAGATTCCCGGCATCACCTTCGGTTCCACCTTCGAGCGCCTGGCGAAACTTAACGACAAGTTCTCCATCGTCCGCTCCTTCGCCACCGGCGATGCCAACCACGACATCAAGCCCATCGTCGGACGCGATACCCTCCGCGCCAACATGGGCACCCTCTACGCCCGCGTCGCCGGCGCGCTCCGCCCCGACACCGCGATGCCCACCAACGTCGCCCTCTTCCCCCGCGCCGTGGACCTAGCGTCCGGTCCGGCCATCACCTCGTTCGGCAACTTTGAGTCCACTGGGGAATTCGGCTCGGCCTACGCGCCTTTCGTGCCCGGTGCCGGTGGCGGCTTGCAGGCGGACATGAAGCTCAACCTCCCGCAGTCGCGCCTCAACGACCGCCGCGAGTTGCTCGGTTCCCTCGACCAATGGAAGCGCCGCGTCGAGGCCAGCGGCGCGTTCGACGGCACCGACACCTTCCAGCAGCAAGCCTTCGCCACGCTTGAGCGCGGCATCTCGGACGCTTTTGACCTCACGAAGGAAGATCCGCGTGTCGTCGCCCGTTACGACACCGCGCCGCTCGCGTCGCGCGACCGCTTCAGCCCCGCGTGGAAGAACCGCGAGCACTACGCCGACAACTCCGCTACGCTGGGCAAGCTCCTCCTCCTCGCCCGCCGCCTGTGCGAACGCGGCGCCGGTTTCGTCACCGTCACCACCAGCTTCGTGTGGGACATGCACGCCGACGTGAACAACGCCCCGATGACCACCGGCATGGACTACGTGGGCCGCCCCTTCGACCACGCCGTCTCCGCGTTCATCGAGGACTGCGAATCGCGCGGGCTGCGGGACAAGATTCTCCTCGTCTGCTGCGGCGAGATGGGCCGCACGCCGCGCATCAACGCGAAGGGCGGCCGCGACCACTGGGGCGGCCTCGCCCCGCTGATGCTCTATGGCGGCGGCTTGCAGATGGGCCGCGTCATCGGCGCGTCCTCCCGCGATGGCGGCTCTCCTGCTGACAATCCGGTCACGATGCAAAACCTCCTCGCCACCGTCATGCACACCCTGCTGGACCTTGGCGAAGTCCGCGTGATGGACGGCTTGCCCAAGTCGCTCTTGGACACCCTCACCGGCGGCGAGACCATCAAGGGCTTGGTGTAAGCCGTCGAGACGAAAGGGGATTCCTTCGGTCAACCAGCCCGCCTCCTCCGTTCAGCGGCCGCGCGTTCCCGTTCAGGCTTTTGCCGTCCTCGACTTCGTTCCGTTTTTCCCCGCGCTGACCACTTGGTGAGTGTCCACGATGCGGAAACCGCCGTCCGGCAGCACCAGCATGAACTCGCTGGTGCCAGGCATGAAGAACAGGTGACCCAGCGTGACGACTGGGAGCACCTGACCGTCGGCGAGGTGGATGTCAAACGGCTTGAATGGCGTGGTGTCGCGGAGTTTCTTGAGTGCCTTCGTGGTCATGCGTCTGGAAATCACTTCGCCTCGCGCTTCCGCTTCCTCGCCAGCGCCTTGACGCCAGGCCCGGCGAAGAGCGCCGCTCCCACGATGCCCGCGTCGTTGCCCATCGTGGCGGGGACGATCTTGGCCTCCACGTTTTCCAGATAGCGGAAGAATTGCTCGGGGTCGCTGCTCACGCCGCCGCCGATGATGAAGAGGTCGGGCGCGAGCATGTATTCGAGCGTGGTGAGGTAGCGGTCCACGTTTTTGCCCCACTGCTCCCACGTCCACTTGTTGCGCTCCCGCGCGACGGTGGAGGCGAACTTCTCCGCGTCCTGCCCGCCGATCTCGAGATGGCCAAGCTCGGTGTCGGGCAAGAGAGAACCGTTGTGCAGCACGGCGGAGCCGATGCCGGTGCCCAGCGTGACGAGCACGACAGTGCCGCGCACGCCGCGCCCCGCGCCGAAGCGCGCCTCGGCCAGTCCAGCGGCGTCGGCGTCGTTGCCGACGGCGACGAAACTCACGCCCAAGGCGCGACGCAGGTGCTCGACGATCTCGTGGCGCACCCACGTCGGGTCGAGGTTGGGCGCGCGTCGGACGACGCCGTGCTTGATGAGGCCGGGGAAGCCGACGCCAACGGGGCCGCGCCACTTGAGGCGCTTGGCCAGCTCGCCGATGGCGGCGACGACGCCCTTGGGCGTGGCGGGCACCGGAGTCTTGGTGCGGATGACGGAGGAGGTGAGCGTGCCTTTGCGCGTGTCCACGACGGCGGCCTTGATGCTGGTGCCGCCGATGTCCACGCCGAGGATGAGATGCGAGTCGCTCATGGAGTTGCCGGAGAATTGTTGCCCGAAAGAACCAGAGTTGAACAGCCGCGAAAGCCGCAGGGGCAAAACCAGCCCGCGCGGAGGCCTACTTCGACAGCGCCACGATGTAGCGCTGGAAGCGGGTGGTTTCCTCCGCGAGGCCCAGGTTGCTGTAGATGCCGTGGAGGTTCGAGCAGATGCGCAGCAGGATGCGGCGCGGCGTGACGGCGGCGAGGAAGCCGTCGTGGAAGTCGTGTCCGGAGTTGATGAGGAACTTGATGCAGTCGCCCTTGGTCATCAGCTTCCCCTTGCGGAAGGCGTCTATGTAAACCTCGCCGCGCGAGGTCTGGAGCCGGCAGATGAAATGCCCCGGCATCCCGATGCCCGTGACGGGCAGCCGCAGCCGCCGCGCGACGGCCAGATACACGACGGACATGCTCACCGGGTTGCCGGTGCGGCGGTCAATCACACGGTTCAAGTAGCTGTTGTCCGGGTCGGAGTAATCCTTCTCGTTCCCGGAGAAGCCGAGTTCGTTGAACAGGAAATAGTTGATCGTCCCGATGATGCGATCCAGCGGCGCGCCAAAGTCCACGCGCACGCGCAGGTCCGCCGCGTAGCTGTCGAAGAGCGCGGAGTAGGCTAGCGCGTTGATGTTCGGGTATTGCGTCTGGCACAGGAGCCAGATGGCCTGCTCCAAGTCCAGGTCCTCGCCGCGGCTCAGGCAGAATGCGAGGAAGCGGTTGTCCGCCGCGCCGCGCTCGAAGTAGTCCACGATCTCCTGCGCGCGCCGGCGCAGCACCGGGTCGCTGCTCAAGGTGTGCGCCCGCAGCCATTCGCTCGCCGGTTGGCCCTGCTCAATGAGCTTCGCGCGGATGACTTGGTAGATGGCGGTGTCCTCGTCCGTGAGCAGCGTGAGGAGCGCGGCGCGCTGGCCCTCGTTGAGGGCCGCCGGAGGATTCGCGCTGGCGGCAGAAAGATTCACGGCTAACGCGGGAACACTGGCGGGCAGGCGCGTCAAGTTCAATGGAGAAACCGACCGGCGGTGCGGCGGAGGAATTCACGGTCACACCGCGCGCTACTTTGAACCTTGAACTTTGAATCCGGAACTTCACCCTTCGCGCATGGAAACACCCGACCAGCTACGCGAACTCTTCCGGATGCAGAAGGCCCTCAACGAGCGCATTGGCGTCAAGACCGACGGCATGAGCGAGGAGGAGAAGACCAAGTGGCTCCTCAACTACACCCGCGCCATGCAGCAGGAGATGGCCGAACTGACCGACAGCGTCCCGTGGAAGTGGTGGGCCAAATACCAGAAGTTCGACGAGCAGAACGCGCGCGTGGAGGTCGTGGACCTGTTCCACTTCCTCATCAGCATGGCGCAGGTGCTGGGCATGAGCGCGGACGATGTCTTCGCCGCCTACGTGAAGAAGAACGCGGTGAACTTCCAGCGCCAGGACTCCGGCTACACGCAGAAGGACCACGACGACTCGAAGCATATCTGAGCGTTGACCAACGCCGGGCCGGGTGCGACAACCCGCAGCATCGCATGAAGAAACTGCTCACGGATTACCGCTGGCCCTCCAGGGCGGTCTGTCTCGCTGGTGCCGGCGCGATTGCGTGGTGACTGATACGAAGTGGCAGCCTTGAACCGTTAGTGAAGTTGGCTTTGTTCGGCTTTGCCGTGTGTGCCGTCGCGGCGGAGGAATGCTGGCGCTGGGGAGGTGCGTGGCAACGGCAGGCCAGCGCTCCAAATGAGCCTTGGCTCTGGCGCTCCGATTGGGCGCGGGGCGAAGTGGTGTTTTCCACAGGCTCCGAGGCCATGGCCCGATGGCTGCTGGTGCTGGTCCCAGCGGGAGTCGGCTACGGATTTGCGTTCATGGGCATCCTTGATCACGGGCTTCATGCGATCATCACTGACTGGGCAACCTAGGCGATTACCGCGATCGTAATGTGTTTCGTCGCTTATGCCATGTTCGCCACCCGGCGGTGGCTGCGGCAGGGTCGAGAATCGATCCTCCGTCTGGGGACGCTTCCTGGTCGCGTGGGAGGCAAACTTAATGGGATCGTTAGCATCCAGTCGCGGCGGCACGCGGCTGAGGGTTTTAAAATCCGCCTCAGACGCCTCCTACACGATACGGTTTCGTCCCAGTTCGGACCATTCCCGGTGGTTGCGCAAAATGCGGGACGCAAGCGCCTCGAACTACCGGTGAGCTTCGACATCCCGGCGGGCGTCCAGCCGACCAGCGACGACGCGCAGCATGTGGAATGGGTGGTCACGGTAACAGCCCACAGCGAACGGGACGACTTTGAAGCCTCGTTCGAGGTGCCGGTCTTTGCCTGACGCCCCCGCACTTTCGCTTCATCAACCGCGACTCATCAGGGTCTGGGGAGCACTTCAGACTTGAGGAACGCCACCAGCTGCTCCGCATACACCCGGTTCGCCTTTGCGCTCGGATGGCCGTCGTGCGGGGCGTTGGTGTTGCCTGGCACGGTGAGCGGCACGGAGATGTCCACGGCCTTGATGCCCGCAACGCGGCACCACTCCAGCATCGGCCCGGCGTCGGAGCTGATGCCGGCCACGATGAACGGGATGCCTTCCTTCAGGCAGACGCCCGCCCAGTTCTTGAGCAGCGCGCGTGAAACCTCGTGGCTGCGGACGCGACGCTCCTCCGCGATGTTCGCCTGTTGCTCCATCCAGTGCACGAGTGCGGACTGCCGTTGCAACGGCCACTCGGCGTAGGTCGCGGGCGCACCGTCGTAGCTGAGTTCGCCGACGTCGTTGTGGCGGGCGAAGGGGTAGATCAAATCCGGCAAACGGTTGTAAGGCGCGAAGCCCTTCTGCCAGATGCGGACGTTCGTGCTGCGAAAGTCGTGAAACAGCCCATAGGCCACGACCACCATCGCCGGCTTGCCGCGCTGCTTGAGCAACTCCTGAAACAGCAGCCGCTGGTGGAGCGTGCCGTAGCCGGACACGCCGCCGTTCGCCACTTCGAACTCCGGCAACGCTGCCTGCACGCGCCAAGGGTAAGTGTCCTGGTCATTCAGCGACCAGCCGTGCGTGAGCGAGCAGCCGAGAATCCACAGCTCCGGTCGCGGCTTCACGTCGGGTGCGAGCGGCGGATGCGCGGTGCGCAGGCCGTTCGTGCCGTGCGTGACGCGGAACTCGTAGCCCGTGGGCAGCGTGATCTTGAACGCGCCGGGGAAATGCGCGAAGCCGCCCTCGGGCAACACACGGAACAGCTTTCCGCCCGGCTCCACGCGGATGTCCGCCGGTTGCGCGGCAAAGGGCTTGAAGCCGCGCACGCGCGCGAGGACTTCGCCCACCAGCGCCGCGACGAGCAACGCGAGCAGCACCGTCGCCGCGATGAACGCGGGGCGGCGGCGGGGCGGCGCGGGCGGCTGAAGTCCGGTGGACACGCGCCTCCTTTAGCCGCTAGCCCGGTGAATTGCCACGCTGAAGCTCGGGACGGCTGGCGGACAGTGGCGCACTTCGCAGTTCTCACGCCGAACCGGATTGGCTAGGCTCCGCGCCATGACTCCGAACCGCTTGATGCCAGTTCTACTCGTAGCGATCCTTGCGTTCACTTCCAGCCAATCGATCTCCGCCGAGGCGAAACGTCCCAACGTCCTCTTCCTCTTCGCCGATGACATGCGCGCCGACTCGGTCGCCGCGCTGGGCAACCCGGTCGTGAAGACGCCCACGCTCGACGCGCTGGCGCAGCGGGGCTTCGTGATGCGCAACGCCTACTGCCTCGGCGGCAACTCCGGCGCGGTCTGCACACCCAGCCGGAACATGCTGCTCAGTGGCAACGCCTACTTCCGCTGGAAGGACTTCACGCCGCCGCAGGGTGCGAAGGGAATGCTCTCGCCCGGCGATGGACCGAACTGGCCGCTCTCGATGAAGGACGCCGGTTACGAGACCTACCACGAGGGCAAGCGCGGCAACACGGCGCTGCTCATCCAGGCGAAGTTCGAGCACAACCTCTACATCAACGAGAACGCCGACCGCACTGGCGGCGAGCCGGGCAAACAGATTGCCGACGACGTGACGAAGTTCCTCAAGGAGCGCAAGGCCCCGCGCCCCTTCTTCATGTATCTCGCCTTCGGCAACCCGCACGACCCGCGCATTGCAGCGCAGAAGTATCACGACCTTTATCAGCGCGACAAAATCCCGCTGCCGAAGAACTACCTGCCGCAGCACCCCTTCGACAACGGCGAGATGACCGTGCGCGACGAGGCGCTGCTGCCCTGGCCCCGCACCGAGGCCGGCGTGCGCAAGGAACTGCACGAATACTATGCCACCATCACCGCTATGGATTTCCACATGGGCCGCATCATCGCCACGCTCAGGGAGCTCGGGCAGCTCGACAACACGCTCATCCTCTTCTCCGCAGACCAGGGCATCGCCATCGGCAGCCATGGCCTGCTCGGCAAGCAGAACCTTTACGACGCCGGCATGAAGTCCCCGCTCATTTTCGCCGGTCCCGGCATCCCTCACGGCGCGAGCGACGCCCTGGTTTATCTGCTCGACATCTACCCGACCGTGCTTGACCTCGTCGGCGTGGCGAAGCCCGCGGGCATTGACGGCCAGAGCTTCCGTCCCGTTCTCACCGGCTCCACGAAGACCGTGCGCAACGAGATGTTCTTCGCCTACCGCGATCTTCAGCGCGCGTGGCGTGATGACCGCTGGAAACTCATCCGCTATCCGCAGGTGAACGTGACACAACTCTTCGATCTGCAGGCCGACCCCGACGAGATGAAGAACCTCGCCGACCTCCCCGCGCACAAGCCGCGCGTCGAGCAACTGCTGGCCAAGCTCAAGGAATCGCAGGCCAAGTTCACCGACACCCTCCCGCTCACCGTGCCGAATCCCAAATCCGCCAAGTGGACGCCACCCAGCGCGGAGCAACTGGCGAAACAAAAGGCCGGGAAGAAGGCGGAGAAGAAGAAGGAGGCGAAATGACCGCGTCAGTGCGCAGTGCGGATAATTCACCGTTGACGGTTGGCGGGGAACGGCTAGAACGAGCACTCGCTTGCGGGCGGCGGTCAATCAGCGCGGCTGGTTTCGCTTATCGCGGGCATAATCAAAACCGAAATCGGCGTGGGCGGCGGTCGTGGGGCTTGCAGTCGGGTGGCGGCTGAATTACACCACCCCCCGCCGTGACCAATTTCGTGTCCGGTTTAACCTGAGTAGTTGCACGTGAAGCAAAATTGGGTTGGTCGCAGTGTGAAACAATTCACAAGCTGGCGCCGACGCCCCTGACAAAACTCAACGCACCATGTCAGACATCTTTCCGAAATGGACGAACAAGCTGCCCGCGATGGTGATCGTGGGCGGGCTGATCGTCGGTGGCGTGGTCACGGCGGGCATCACCTACTACATGACGCCCAAGTATGCGCGCGTCGGCTACACGCCGGTGCAACCGGTGGCCTTCAGCCACGCGATTCACGCGGACCAACTCGGACTGGACTGCCGCTACTGTCACAACGGCGTCGAGAAGTCCTGGTATTCCAACGTCCCCGCCGCCAGCACGTGCATGAACTGCCACAATCAGGTGCTCAAGGATGACCCCAAGCTCGCGCTCGTCCGCGAGTCGGCGGCGACTGGGAAGCCGGTGCCTTGGGTGCAGATCCACAAGACGCCCGACTTCGTTTACTTCAACCACGCCGTCCATGTGAACCGCGGCGTCTCCTGCGTGCATTGCCACGGCCCGGTGAACAAGATGGACGAGGTGCGCCACAGCAAGTCACTGGGCATGTCCTTCTGCCTCGAATGCCACCGGGACCCGGCGGCCAAGATTCGTCCCAACGAACACGTCTTCAACCTCGACTGGCAGGCCCCCGAAGGCTTTGCCAAGAGCGGCGGCGCGAAGCTAGTCAAGGACTGGAACGTGCATCCCGGCGAGAGCTGCTCCGTCTGCCACCGATGAAATCCATCCCTCCTGTCTGTCCCGAGCCGGAAACCGGCCCGCAATACTTCCGCAGCCCCGAGGCGATGGCCAATTCCGCCCAGCTTCAGGAATGGGCCGAGCGCGAATTCCCTGCTGGGGCCAGCGAGTTGACCGCCGCCGAGTCGCGCCGCGACTTCATGAAGCTGATGTCCGCGTCCTTCATGCTGGCGGGCTTCGGCCTCACGGGCTGCCGCCGGCCCACGGAGCACATCTATCCCTTTGGCAAGCAGCCGGAAGGCTACCTCCACGGCGTGGCGCAGCATTTCGCAACCGCCATGCCCACGCGCACGGGCGCGATTCCGCTGCTCGCGAAATCCAGCGATGGCCGGCCGACGAAGGTCGAGCCCAACCCGCTGCATCCTGACCAGGCTGGCACTGACCAATTCGCGCAAGCCTCCGTCCTCGGTCTCTACGACCCGGACCGCGCGCAGCACTTCCGCAACAAGGGCAACATCGCCAAGCGGGTGGACGCACTCGACGCTCTCTCGCAAATCTCCAAGAGCGCCGCTGCCAACGGTGGCCGTGGCCTCGCCATCATCGTGGAGAGCAACAGCTCGCCGACCCGCGCCCGTCTCCAAGCGGCCATTGCCGCGAAGCTCCCCAACGCGGTTTGGGCCAACTACGACGCGGTGAATTCCACCATCCACACGCAGGCCGCGAGCCTCGTGACGGGCAAGCAGGTCACGCCTTACTTCAAGTTCGCAGGGGCCAAACGCATCCTCTCACTCGACTGCGATTTCCTCGGTGGCGAGGACGAGATGTATCGCTACACGCGCGACTTCGCGAAGGGCCGCAAGATTGCCAAGCCCGACACCGCGCAAGGTTTTGAACTCATCAGCCGCCTCTACACGGTCGAGTCGTTGATGACGCTCACCGGCTTCAGCGCCGACCATCGCATGCGCGTGGCTCCGAGCCAGGTCGCGGCGGTTGCGGCGCAGCTCGCGGCGGAAGTGCTCAGGCAGTCCGGTCGCCCCAACTTGCTGAACACCTCCACCCTCGCCGCCAGCTTGAAGGTGGATGTCACCTTGAAGAACTGGGTTGCGGAATGCGCCAAAGACCTCGTCGCGCACAAGGGCGCGGCCCTCGTCGTCGCTGGTCAGGGCCAACCGCTCGCCGTCCATGTGCTCGCGCACGCAATGAACGAAGTGCTCGGCGCGTTCGGCAAGACCATCGAGCTAAACAATGCTCCTGCCGCCGCGCAGCCGCTCGCTGCCGCCGTCGGTGCGGAAACCGTGGTCGTCCTTGGGGCAAACCCGGCTTACACCGCTTCCGAGACTTGGAACCAGATTGCCAAGTCCGCGAAGACCAGCGTCCACCTCGGTTCCCACGAGGACGAGACGGGCAAGGCCGCGACGTGGCACATCCCCGCCGCGCACTATCTCGAATCTTGGGGCGACGCCCGCACCAGCGACGGCACGGTCGTTGCCATTCAGCCGCTCATCGCGCCGCTCTTTGCCGGCCTGACGGAGACGGAAGTGCTCGGTCATCTGCTTGGCAATCCCACCGCGAATTCCTACTCGCTCACCCGCGAGACGTTCGCCGCCCTCACCGGTGGTGCGCTTGAAGAAGAGAAGTGGAAGAAGTTCCTGCACGACGGCTTGCTCGAAGGCTCGAAGGCGAACGCGGTTTCCGCTTCCTTCAACTGGACTGCGGCAGCAGGCGCAGTTGCTTCTGCGACGGCGGCCTCGGCCCCTTCCAAGGACAAGCTCGAAGTCATCTTCCACCGCGACGCGAGCGTGGACGACGGGCGTTACACGAACAACGGCTGGCTTCAGGAATTGCCCGACCCGATTACGAAGCTCGTCTGGGACAACGCCGTGCTCATCAGCCGCGAGACGGCGACGCAGCTCGGCCTGAAGAACGGCGACGTGATTTCGGTTTCTGCCAATGGCCGCATGGTCGAGGGCGGCATCTGGATTCAGCCCGGCATGGCGGACTTCACGCTCGGTCTCGCGCTCGGCTATGGCCGCAAGTGGGGCCGCATCGCGAGCTTTGAGGACAAGAGCGTCGGCTTCAACGCCTACCCGCTGCGTCCCGGCACCGCCGGCCTCATCACCGGTGCGTCCGCGAAGTCCACGGGCCGCACGCACCCGTTCATCTGCACGCAAGACCACTGGACGCTTCACGGCCGCCCGGTCGTGCGCGAGGCGAACGTGGACCAGTTCCTCAAGAAGCCTGACTTCGCGAAGCACATGGACCTCGATGGTCACACCGAGTTCCTCCCGAAGAACCCGGACGGGTCCATCAAGAACATTTACGAGCATCCCTACAAGACCCACCCCGAGCTGGCCAGCAAGTCGCACCAGTGGGGCATGGTCGTGGACCTCAACGCCTGCACCGGTTGCTCCGCGTGCGTCATCGCCTGCCAGAGCGAGAACAACATCCCCATCGTCGGCAAAGACCAAGTGGCCAAGGGCCGCGAGATGCACTGGATGCGCATTGACCGCTACTACGCGGCGGACCCGAGGAAGAAGGAAACGGGCTCAATCCTAGCCGCATTCAAGAGCAACGTCACTGGCAGTCAGGGCAACCCCGACACCGTCAACCTCGTCGAGCGCGACGAGTTGCAGGCGACGAAGCGGTGGATTGACGACCCGCAGGTCGTGACCCAACCGATGATGTGCCAGCACTGCGAAAACGCGCCGTGCGAGAGCGTCTGCCCGGTGAACGCCACCGCTCATGATGACGAGGGCTTGAACGTGATGGCCTACAACCGTTGCGTCGGCACGCGTTATTGCGCCAACAACTGCGCATGGAAGGTGCGCCGGTTCAACTTCTTCGATTTCAACAAGCGCCCCATCGGCGGCGGCAAGATGGCCGACAGCTTCTTCAAGTTGGACATCGGTCTCTACAAAGGCCCGGCTGGCGTTCGCCCCGGCGACGAGGTGGACATCATCTCGATGGCCCGCAACCCGGACGTGACCGTCCGCATGCGCGGTGTCATGGAGAAGTGCACGTTCTGCCAGCAACGTATCGAGGGCGCGAAGATTTCGCAGAAGGTCAAGGCCGGCGCGAGCAACGACGTGGTGGTGAAGGAAGGCGCGATTCAAACCGCCTGCCAGCAAGCCTGCCCCGCCGGGGCCATCACCTTTGGCAACATTCTCGACCCGAACAGCGCCGTCTCGTTGCTCAAGAAGCAGAACCGCAATTACTCGGTCCTCGGCTTCCTCGACAACAAGCCTCGCACGACTTACCTCGCGCGCATCCGCAATCTCAACCCCGCCATGCCCGAGGGGCACAAACAAATCTGGACCGTCGAGGAATACCGCAGTATCTCGGACCCTCATTTCATGCCGGAGCCAAAGACTGACGGGGCCGCGAAAGGGGCCAAGTAACCATGAGCGCCGCCGTTGAACATCCCGTCCCATCCTCGGTGAAAATCGCGCCGCCGCCCGCCGAACTGGAGCGCGAGCCGCTGGTGCTAAACAACCGCAGCATCGGCTGGCTCTCTGACCACATCGCCGGCATCTGCGAAGGCCCCGCCCCGAAATGGTGGCTGCCCGCGCTCATGATCAGCTCCACCGCGTTGGTGATGATGCTGGGCTGCATCGGCTACCTCATCTCCACGGGCGTCGGCGTCTGGGGCCTGAACCAGCCCGTCGAGTGGGCGTGGGACATCACGAACTTCGTCTTCTGGATCGGCATCGGCCACGCCGGCACGCTGATCTCGGCGATTCTCTTCTTGCTCCGGCAGAAGTGGCGCACGTCCGTCAACCGCGCCGCCGAGGCGATGACGCTTTTCGCGGTGGCTTGCGCCGGCATCTTCCCGGTGATTCACGTCGGCCGCATCTGGTATGCCGTGTGGTGGCTGCCGCCTATCCCGAACAACTACGACATCTGGGTGAACTTCCGTTCACCGCTGCTCTGGGACGTTTTCGCCGTCTCGACCTACGGCACGGTCTCGCTGCTCTTCTGGTATACCGGCCTCATCCCCGACCTCGCCACGATGCGTGACCGCGCGACGGGCAAGGTGAAGAAATTCCTCTACGGCTTCTTCGCGCTGGGCTGGACCGGCTCGAACCGCCACTGGAGCAACTACGAGAAAGCCTACCTGCTGCTCGCCGGCCTCTCGACGCCGCTGGTGCTCTCCGTGCACTCGATCGTGTCGTTCGACTTCGCCGTGTCGCAGGTGCCCGGCTGGCACACGACCATCTTCCCGCCTTACTTCGTTGCTGGCGCAGTCTTCTCCGGCTTCGGCATGGTGCTCTCGTTGCTCATCCCGCTGCGCACGCTCTGCAAGCTGGAGGACATCATCACCGTCCGGCACGTGTCCCTCATGTGCAAAGTCATCCTCGCGACGGGGTCCATCGTCGGCTACGCCTACGGGATGGAGTTCTTCATCGCGTGGTATGGCGGCAACCCCTACGAGTTGGCGGCGTTCAAGAACCGCGCGTTCGGCCCCTACTGGTGGGCCTACTGGAGCATGATCTCGTGCAACGTGATTTGCCCGCACCTGTTCTGGTTCAAGAAACTCCGCGAGAACATGCTGTTCGTCTTCATCGTGAGCATCTTCGTCAACATCGGGATGTGGTTCGAGCGCTTCGTCATCATCGTGATCTCGCTGCACCGCGATTACCTGCCGTCGAGCTGGGGCTACTTCCGGCCGACCTGGGTGGACGTCTGCACGTTCATCGGCAGCTTCGGCCTGTTCGTCACCCTCTTCCTCCTGTTCATGCGCTACCTGCCGATGATCGCCATCTCCGAAGTGAAGGGCGTCACGCCGCAGGCTGACCCGCACCACCCGCAGGGCGGCGCGAAGCAGGGAGGGCATCACTAATGAACGCTTACGGTCTCATGGCGGTCTTCGAAACCCCCGCTGACGCGATGCACGCGGCGGAGCGGGTGCGCGATGCCGGCTACTCCAAGTGGGATGTCCACACGCCGTTCCCCGTCCACGGGCTGGACGCGGCCATGGGCATCTCGAACTCCAAGGTCGGCTGGTTCACCTTCATCGGCGGCGCGACGGGCTACACCACCGGCATGATCATGATCTGGTGGATGAACGCCTTCGACTACAAGATCGTCATCGGCGGCAAGCCCATGTTCAGCCCGTTCTACGCCTTCCCGGTGAGCTACGAGTTGACGATCCTCTTCGCCTCCTTCGGCTCGCTGATCGGCATGGCCCTGCTGAACCGCCTCCCGCGCCTGCACCACCCGCTGCTGAGGAACCGCCGGTTCTGTCAGGGCGCGTCGCACGACAAGTTCATCCTCGTCATCGAGACGGCGGACCCGAAGTTCAACGCCGACGAAACCCGCAAGCTGCTCGCGTCCGCCGGCAGCAAGCACATCGAGATGGTGGAGGACTGACCATGCGTTACTTCTTCGCAGCTCTCTTTGGTTTTCTGCTTCTGGCGCTGACCATCTTCGGCATCGCCGGACGGCGCGGCACGGACTTCCGCAAGCCGCCGCTGGAAATCTTCGACGACATGGTGCGCCAGGCCAAGCTCCGGCCGCAGGTGCCCAACAGCTTCTTCGCCGACGGTCGCAGCTCGCAGGCGTTCGTCGCGGGCACCGTCGCCCAGCGCATCGGCGACCACGGCAATGACACTTGGCAGGGCACCGCGGAGAACACCGGCATGGAACCCGGCAAGACGAACTTCGTCGCCACCATCCCCGTGCCCGTTACCGCCGCGCTCATGGCCCGGGGCCGGGAGCGTTACAATATCTCCTGCCTCCCGTGCCACAGCGCGACCGGCGACGGCAACGGCATCACCAAGAAAATCGGTGCGATGCCGGTGGTGGCCAACCTGCTCGACAAGAACGCCATTATCATCCCCGACGGCCAAGTATTCCACATCATCGGCCAAGGCAAAGCCCCGAACATGCAGGGCTACGCCGCGAACATCGAAATCAATGACCGTTGGGCCATCGTCGCCTACGTCCGCTCCCTCCAGCGCGCGCGCTTCGCGACCCTGGAGGAAGTCCCCGCCGCCGACCGCGCCACGCTGAAGTAACGACATGACCTCGCACGCTCTTCATCTCCTGACTGGTCTGCGCCGCAGCGTTGCCGCCGGTATGATCGCTCTCTTTGCCATCGCACTGCTGGGCAACGGTGCCCTCGCCGCCGAGCACGCCAAGACTGAGGCCAAGACCGTGCAGACTGCTGACGCCCACCACGGGCACACGCACGGTCCCGCCGGCCACCCGACTACCGCCAAGCAGTTCGGCTACGCCTACCTCACGGCTTACATGTTCTGCCTGAGCCTGTGCCTGGGCGCGCTGTTCATCGTCATCCTGAACCACCTCTTCGACGCGCAGTGGATGATTCCCATCCGCCGCTTCCTCGAACACATCGCGTGCCTGCTGTTCCCGACGATGTTCATCCTCTGGATTCCCATTGGCTATCTCGCGGTGGACATCTATCCGTGGATGTCCATTGACCCGGACTACGACCACGCGCTCCACGCGAAGGCGATTCTCTTCAACAAGCCTGCTTTCTACGGTGTGTCCTGCCTGCTGTTTCTCGTCTGGGGCTTCATCGCCCACGGCCTGCGCAGCGCCTCGCTCGCTCAGGACAAGGACGGCGCGGCCTCCCACACTCGCACGATGCGCCGGTATGCAGCAGGCGGGATTTTCCTCTTCGCATTCAGCCTGACCGGCGCGGCCATTTACTGGATGAAGTCCCTGCAGCACCAGTTCTTCTCCACCATGTATGGCGTCGTCTATTTCGCCGGCAGCGTGTGGGTGACGGCCATCACCACCTACTGGCTGCTGCTCTACTTCAAGAACCGCGGCGACCTGAAAGATGTGGCGCGCGAAGTCACCTTCCACGACTGCGGCAAGCTCTTCTTCGCCTTCACCGTCTTCTACGCCTACATCCACTTCAGCCAATACTTCCTTATCTGGAACGCCGCCGTGCCGGAGGAAACCTTCTGGTATGTCCTGCGCGAAAACGGCACTTGGAAATGGGTCGGCCAGCTCACCATCTTCGGCCACTTCTGGTTCCCGTTCATCTTCCTGCTGCCCATCCATCGCAAGCTGAACTTCCAAGCCATGAGCATGATGACGGGTTGGGCTTGGCTGTGCCACTACATGGATTTGCAGTTCAATATCGGTCCAGTGCTCTACCCGGACGGCTTGAGCGTGGGCATCTACGACGTGCTCTCGCTGGGCGGGATTCTGGCCGTGCTCATCTTCATGTTCAGCCGCGCCTTCAACGCCCACCCGCCCTATCCCCAGCGCGACCCGCGCATAGCCGAGGCGATGGGAGTCTATGTCGAACCCGCATCCAGCAAGGCTGCCCACTAGCCTGCACTAAACATGAGCTGCCCCGAATCCCAAGACTCCTGCTGCACTCCCGCCTGCCGCACGAAGACCGCCTACTTCCTCGGCGCGCTCGTCGTCATCCTACTCGGCGTCGGCATCACCGCGCTCCTCAAGAGCTACACCGAGACCGGCGCAAGCGCCGCCCGCGACGCCCGCGCCAAGGAACGCGCCAAGGCGCAGGCAGAACTCCGTCAGGTCACCGCGCTGGAGCTGAACAATGCCGCCGTGCTCGACAAGGCCAAGGGCATTCACCGCATCCCCGTCTCGGCGGCGATGGAGTTGACCTTGAAAGAATACCAGACGGACGCCGCTGCCAGTCGCACCGCGTTCGTCGCGCGCGTCGAGAAGTTCACCGCCCCGCCGCCGAAGGCGCCGGAGAAACCGAGCGCGTTCGAGTGAGACTGCCCGCGGATAACGCGGACCACGCGGATACAGAATTCCACTTGCCACCCAAGTCAGTTTTGAATCCGCGTCATCCGCGGGCAACACAGAAATGACCACCGCCCAACCCAGCAGCCAGACCGCCTGCGCTGCCGCGCCCTCCGTCGCGGAGGTAGAGGCGTCGTGCCGGCTGCCGGTGCTGTTCCTCGCCTTCAGTGGCGCGGCTTGGCTGTGCGCCGGCGCGGTGCTCGCGCTGCTCGCCAGCGTTCAGCTTTACCAGCCCGCCTTCATGGAAGGCTGCGCGTGGGTCACCTACGGACGACTCCGTCCCGCCGCCGTCAACGCGCTCACCTACGGCTTCGCGCTCCAAACCGCCTTCGCCCTCGCCCTCTGGCTCATCGCCCGGCTCGGTCGCGTGGAACTGGTCGCGCCTCTCGGTCTCACCATCGCCGCCAAGTTCTGGAACATCGCCGTGACCGTCGGCGTGTTCGGCATTCTCGCGGGCGACGCCACCGGCTTCGACCTCCTGGAGTTCCCGCTCTACGCCGCGCTGCCGCTCTTCGCCAGCTACGCATGCATCGCCGCGTGGGCGTTGGTCACACTGCATCGCCGCACCGAGCGCGAGCTTTATGTCTCGCTCTGGTTCGTGCTCGCGGCGCTGCTCTGGTTCCCGTGGATTCTCTCCACCGCGCAAGGATTGCTGCTCGGCTGGCAGGTGCCCGGCGTGGTGCAGGCCATCGTCGCCGGCTGGTTCGGCAACAACCTCCTGCAAATCGTCCTGACCAGTTTCACGCTCGCCGTGCTGTTCTACTTCGTGCCGAAGGCCGTGAAGCGTCCGCTCGCCAATCCCGGCCTCGTGAGCGCCGGCTTCTGGCTGCTGCTGCTCATCGGCGGCTGGTGCGGCCTCTCGCAGCTCGCGGCGGTGCCCGCGTGGATTCCGTCCGTCAGCGGCGCGGCGAATGTGCTCGTCATCGTGCCGGTGCTCGCGCTGCTCGTTTCCCTCTGGCAGACCGCCGATGGCAAAATCGCCGAGTCGTGGAAATCGAACGCCACCTTCCGCTTCCTGCTTGTCGCGGCGATTCTGCTGCTGGGCGTGACGCTGTGCACGGCGGTCTTTGGTGGCCACTACACGCAGTTCACCTTCTTCGCCACCGCCCGCACGGACATCGTGCTGCTTGGCGTGTTCGGCCTCGCGGCGCTCGGCGCGCTGCATTACATCGTGCCGCGTCTCACGACCGGTGAGGACGAGCTGCCTTCCGAAGGGCTGTCTGACCTGGCGTTCTGGGCGGCGCTGTTCGGCGTGCTCGCAGTTGGCATCGGCTTCAGTCTTGCCGGCTTCAAGCAGGCTGCCGTGGGCGCAAGCGCGGAGAGCAAATTCCTGGAGGGCGCGGTCACGGGAGTCGCCAGCAATCTCAAGCTCGTCACCGTCGGCTACGGCGCGATGGCGGTCGCGGCGCTCGCCTTTCTCGTCAACTTCGGCCTCGCGGCGCGTCGTTGCTGCCTCGACTGCTGTGGAGGTGCGCGATGAGATACGGCCCCATCATCGGTGCGGGCGCGCTGTTCTCCCTCGCCTGCTCGTGGGCGGCGTTGGTCATGGCCCCGCAGCTCCAACTCGGCGCGCTGGCCCCCGCGCCCATCCCGAACACCTCGGACGTTCACCCCGCCCTCCGGCCCGGTCTCGCGGCGCAGGGCGCAGAGGTCTATCGCTCGCTCGGCTGCTACCAGTGCCACACCCGGCAGGTGCGGCAGGACGCACTGCTCTTCGGCGCGCGGCTTAACGACGTTGGCTCCAACGCCAACACCATCAATCTCGAACTGCCCGGCAGCGGGAAGACGAACCTCGTCAACCTCGACCTGCTCATCGCGCTCGCGAAGGCCCGCCCCGACCTCGGCATCGCCAAGGTCACCGTGCCTCCGCCACTGCTGGCTGACACAAACGTCGTTGCGGCGCTCGGTCAGTTCACCGCGAACCTCACTCTGCTCAAGCACGCCGACGACAAGCTCGACGTCGTCCGTCCGACTTCCGGCCCCACGGTCAACGACGTGGTTGGGAACCGCCCGGCGGAAATCTTCGTCAAAGTCGCCCCCGAAACCGCCGAGAGCGTCGTGAAGCTGCTCACGGACTCCGGGGCCAAGGCCGAGCTGGTGATCTGCAATCTCGGCCCCGACATCGAACGCGGCTGGGGCGCGCGTCGCAGCGTGGCCCGCGATTTCGTGAACGACACGCCCGTGTTGCTCGGCAGCCTGCGCGTCGGCCCTGACCTCGCGAGCATCGGCATGCGCGCGCCGGAGAAGTTCGCCGCGCCGTGGAAGTTCGCGGGCACCAACACCGCCGCCGAAGTGGAGCACCACCTCTTGGTTCACCTCTACAACCCGCGCCTGCTGGCCCCGGCCTCGACCTGTCCGTCTGCCGCCTACCTGTTCGACAAGCAGAAGCCCGAGGTTCGCTTTGCTGGCGAGCCGCTAGCCTTGCCCGGCAAGGACGCGCCCGTTTTCCCGAAGCACAATGCCCGGGCGCTGGTCGCCTATTTGCTGACCCAGCGCACTGATGTCGGCCTGCTGGAAGCGCCCACGCCCGCGGTGGCCAAGGCCGCCGCCCCTGCGAAGCCATGAGCAAGAACAAGAAGCAGCCCGCGCCCGCGCCTGAGCGTGCCGAGACCGAGCCGACGATTGCCGCCGGCGGTGGCAGCGCGTGGCCGTTCGTTCTGCTGGGAGTCATCCTCTTTGGTTGCTTCCTCCACGTGGAGAACACCGGCGGCGCGTTCCGTGCGGACGTGTATCAGGCCGGGATGAAGACGCCGCCGCCGCAGGCCGACGAACCGCCGGAGGTGAAGGCATTCAAGCGCGGCGCGCAGCTCTATGCGGCTGGGTGCGCCGGCTGCCATCAGGCCACCGGGCTTGGCTCCGCGCCGCTGAACTTTCCGCCGCTGGCCGGCTCAGAATGGGTGCTGCGCGAGAAGCCGGACCGCCTCGTCCGCATCATACTCAACGCCATCGAAGGTCCGATCACCGTCAAGCAGGTCGCCTACGACAACAACGCGATGCTCCAGTTCAAGGACATCTATTCCGACGAGGACATCGCCGCCATCGCCACGTTTGTCCGGGGCAACGCAGAGTGGGGCAACAGCTTCGGCTTCGTCACCCCCCAGCAGGTGAAGGTCATCCGCGATGCAAGCGCCTCCATGGGCTCACAGAAGTGGCGCGCGGAGACGCTGGCGCCGATTCCCTGAACTGGTCGGCGGCAGATGCCGCCTGTGCTGTCCCGGGAGTTGGCTTGTCCGCAGGAAATCCTCCGACGCCGCCCTTTCCATGAACCTGTAGCGGCGGTCTGTGACCGCCGACCGTGGCATCCTTCGCGCGAAGGCGACCGCAACTCGGCCCTCGCAGAGCCCCGCTGCAGCCGCCACTGGTTCAGGTGCCGAAATCGCGGGCCTGAGCAGATCGTGAATTCTCTCCCTCCTCACCTCGGCTTCTCGCACTGCAAGTCCGCGAGCACCGGGTCGTTCTTCTCCGCGATACCCCGCATCTTTTTCACCGCCGCCTTGAGGCTGTGCTGGCCGAAGATGCCGGTGCCGCTGACGAAGACATTCGCACCGGCGCGCGCACACTCGCCCACGGTGTCGAACGTGATGCCGCCATCCACCTCGATGTGGTAGTCGAGGCCCAGCTCGCGCTTCCACGCGGCGGCCTGCTGGATCTTCGGCACGCACTCGTGGATGAAGGGCTGGCCGCCGAAGCCGGGGTTCACCGTCATCACGAGCAGCAGGTCAATGTGATCGAGGAAGGGCCGCGCGTTTTCGATGGCCGTGGGCGGGTTCACCGCGAGGCCGACCTTTTTGCCTAGCGACTTGATCTTCCAGAGCAAGCCCTCGACGCGGTCGCCCAGTTCGACGTGGACAATGATTTGATCCGCGCCGGCCTTCACGAACGGCTCCAGGAGGATTTCCGGCTTCGAGCACATGAGATGCACGTCGAAGAACTTCTTCGTCAGCGGACGGAGCGACTTCACCAACTGCGGACCGAAGGAAAGGTTCGGCACGAAGTGGCCGTCCATGATGTCGAGGTGCAGCCACTCCGCCCCCGACTGGTCAAAGCGCCCAGTGTCCGCCGCAAAGCGCCCGAAATTGGCCGCCAGCAACGACGGTGCGATAATCATGCGCGCGAGGCTAGCGGGCGACAGGGTGAGGGTCAATGCGACGGGACATCCGACGGGAAAAGCGGCCGCATCTCCCTTTCCTACAGTCCCAGTGCGGCTCAACCAGAACTCCGAAGTCGAGGCTGAAAGCCTCAGACATGACAGCCCGCGGCAACGCCCCGGGTAGCGGAATAGAAGGATCGCAGCCCTGAAGGGGCGGAACATTTTGTGTCGCCCGTTCTTGTAATCTCCTTGCCGGGTAACCCGGGGCGTTGCCCCGGGCTGGTTTGTGATCCTCCATCGGAGCGCCAACTTCGGAGTTCGGGATGGCTTGGAGACGGCGTTCCATTCGCACTCCTCGCCCGGTGGAACGCGCAAAGCCGGCACGGAGACCGGCGCTCCGTCAGACCACCTCGACCACCGCCTCGTGTCCGCTGCTGCCGATGACGCGGACCTTGCGGCCTGTCTCGATGAGGTCGCCCTCGGTGACAACGTCCAGAATCTCGTCGCCGAACTGCGCCTTGCCGCCGGGCCGGAGCGTCGAGATGGCGACGCCGACCATGCCGATGTGCTGTTGCTGGGCCGTGGCGATGGCCGCCTCGGTCTGCACGCCGCTCGCGCCTTGCGAGACCAGCGCGGGATAAAGGCTGGTGCGGGGCAGCACCCGGCTGAGGATCTGGATCAGCACGGCCGCGCCCACTGCCGCCAACACGAGGTCGTTCAGCGGCACGGTCAACTGCGGCAGCGTCGGCAGGCTGGGCGCGCCCGGATAGATGTCCACCATCGCCATCACGAGCGACGCGAGGATGAGGCCGAAGCCGGCGAGTCCGAGCACGAGCGTTCCCGGAAAGAAAAATAGCTCCAGCACGACGAGCGCGACGCCCACGATGAACACCGCCACCCACTCCAGACCGGTCAGCCCCGCAACGTAGCCGCCGAAGAAGTAAATCGCGAAGGCGCAGATGCCGATGATGCCGGGCAGGCCGAAGCCCGGCGTCTTGAACTCGATGTAAATTCCCGCGATGCCGATGATGAGCAGCAGCGGACTGATGGTGTTGACCCAGGACGCGAGCTTCTCCATGCCGCTCGACTCGATGCGCACGAACTTTGCCTCAAAGGGTCCAAGCTGCTTGAGCAGTGCGTCGAGGGACTCGACTGTGCCGGCGGAGAGCAGCGTCTTGGCCGGGGTGCCGAACTCGCGCTCCGCCTCCTTGTTGGTGAGCGTCAGGATTTCGCCCTCCTTGTTGATGACCTGATCGTCAATGACCAGCTTCGTCGTCTTCTTCACCATCGCGTCAGCGACGGCGGGGTTATGGCCGTTCTTCTCGGCATTGGCTCGGACCAGGGCGCTGATGGCGGAGGAAGCCTTGATCTCCATCGTGCCGCCGATGTCCTGCACTCCACCGCCCGGCGCGGCCATCACCGGGGCCGCCGCGCCGATGACGCTTTGCGGGGCCATGTAAATCTTCTGCGTGGCGAAGGCGATGAAGGCGCCGGCGCTGAACGCCTTCTTGTTCACGAACGTCGCGGTCTTGCCGGGGAACTTGCTTATGATGCTGATGATCTCCTCGGTCACGTCCACGCGGCCGCCGTTGGTCTCCATGTCGAGCACGAGCACGTCGGCCTTGGCCTCCATCGCCTCCTTCACACCGCGTCGCACCACGTAAACCAGCGGCGGCATGATGTCGTCGCGGATGGGGAGGACGTAAACTTTCTTCGCCGCAACCACAGGCGCATCGGCTCCGCGTAAACCAACGGGCGCGACCAGTCCCGTCAACACCGCCGCCGTGAGGATCAACCACTTTTTCATGGTCGGAGCGTATCGCAGGCAAACCTGACCCGCAAGCGGGCAGGCGAAGTGATGTTCCATGTTTGAAACTGTAGCGGCGCTCTGTGAGCGCCGAACGGATGAACCCCGGCGGTCACAGACCGCCGCTACAGATGTCAGTGCTGGCGCGTTCCGCTTGCGGCTGGACACGTCCCACGCCCGCGCCTATGACTTGCCCATGATGCAATCGTTTGTCCGCTCCGCCTTGTGCATGGTCGTCCTGACGCTGGTTTGCGCTTCCGCCCAAGCCGCCGCCCCGGCCAGGAAGCCCACCATCGTTCTCATCAGCGGCGAGCTGGAATACAAGTCCGCCGTGACGTTGCCTGTGCTCAAGACGCGGCTCGAAGCCAAGCTCGGCGCAAAGTGCATTTACTTCGAACGCAAGCCGGGGACGAACGTGAACGACATCCCCGGACTCGAAGCGCTCGACACGGCGGACCTCGCAATCATTTACATCCGGCGCATGACGCTGCCTGACGAACAGCTCGCGCACTTCAAGAAGTTCGCCGCGTCGGGCAAGCCAATCATCGGCCTGCGCACAGCGAGCCACGCGTTCCAGAACTGGAAGGAGTGGGACCGCGAGGTGCTCGGCGGCAATTACCAGAACCATCACAACAACAAGCTCGCGACGACCGTCCGTGTGCTGCCCGAGGCGGCGGCGCATCCGATTCTCGCGGGCGTGGCGAAGGAGTTCGCCAGCCCCGGCTCGCTCTACCGGAATAGCCCGCTGCCCGAGGGGTCGAAGGTTTTGCTCATGGGTTCCGTTGAGGGCAAGCCCGCCGAGCCGGTGGCTTGGACGCACAGCTACCAAGGCGCGCCCGTGTTCTACACGTCGCTCGGCCATCCGCAGGAATTTGGGACCGAGTCGTTCGACCGGCTAATCTTGAACGCGGTGCAGTGGGCGCTCGCGCAGCCCGAACCGGCGGCGGCGGCGAGGCCCACGGGCTTCCGCCGCGTGGGCGTTGATGACTTCGATAAGCTCTGGCAGGAGCGGAAGCTCACCGTGCTCGACGTGCGGACGGCGGATGAGTTCAAGGACGGGCACATCCCCGGCGCGGTGAACCTGGACGTGCTGGACGCGGGCTTCGAGAAGCAGGTGACCGCGCTGGACAAGTCCAAGACCTACCTCGTCCACTGCGCCGCCGGACGCCGCAGCGCGAACGCGGCGGAGCAGATGAAGGCGCTGGGCTTCAAGTCCGTGGTGGACCTCGCGCCCGGCTTCAACGGTTGGAAAGCGGCGGGCAAGCCGGTGGAGAAGTGAACCGCAAAGCTGGTTCCTGCCGCGAGAGGCGCTAGTTCAACTTCGCAAGTTCGCTCCGCGTCAGCGCCACGAGCGGCCGCACCGTCTCAGCGCTGAAGTCGAAGCGGCAGCCGGCGGCGGCGAAGAGTTCCGGCAACGGACGGGAGCCACCGAGGGCAAGGCCGGCTTTGTAATCACGAAGTGCCTTCACCGGGTCGCGGTGGGAGTTCGCCCAGACTTGCAGCGCGCCGAGCTGCGCGATTCCGTATTCCACATAGTAGAACGGGTGGAGGAAAATGTGGAGTTGGCGGTGCCAGAGGTTCGCCCGCGCGGACTCGTGGCCGGTCCAGCCCACGTCGCCGCCGAAGCGGTCCATCAGCGCGAGCCACGCGGCGGTGCGCTCGGCGCGCGTGTGGCCGGGGTGCGAGTAGATCCAGTGCTGGAACGCATCCACGGTCGCCATCCACGGGAAGAAGCCGATGATGCCTTCGAGGTGCGTCTTGCGCGCGCGGTTCGCCTCGGCGGGGGCGTAGAATTCTTCCAGGTGTTTGTTGCCGAGGAGCTCCATCGCCATGCTCGCGACTTCGCAGAACTCAATCGGCGCGCCGCGATATGCGTAGAGGTCCTCGCCTTTCGCCGCGAGCGTGTGGAAGGCGTGGCCGGCTTCGTGGAGCATCGTGTCCACGTCGCGTTGCACACCGACGGAGTTCATGAAGATGAAGGGCAGCCGCGCCTCGGCGAGCGTGGACTGGTAGCCGCCGGGGGCCTTGCCCTTGCGGTTCGCGAGGTCGAGGAGTTTCAGGTCACGCATCTGGGCGAAGCCACCAGCGAGCTCGGCATCCACCTGGTCGAAGACGCGCTGCGTGCGCGTGACCATTTCGTCCACGTCCGTGAAGGGACGCAGCGGCGCGCGGTTGAGCGGGTCAACGGCGGTGTCCCACGGACGCAGCGCGTCCACGCCGAGCTGGCGTTTGCGCTCTGCCTGCAACAAGCGCACGACGGGCATGAACTCCGTGTCCACGGCGGAGTGGAACTTGACGCAGTCCGCAGCCGTGTAGTCGAAGCGGCCCTTCGCGCGGAAGGCGTAATCGAGGTAGTTCGCGAATCCGGCGTTGCGGGCGATCTGCTCGCGGACCTGCAGCATCGCCTCGAACTGCTCCTCGATCTTGTCCGCCTCCTGCAAGCGCCGCTGCGCGACGAGGGTCCAGGCTTCCTCGCGGAGCGCGCGGTCTGGTTCCTCCAAGTGGCGGCCCATCTGGACGAGCGTCTTCTCCTCGTCGCGGAAGTTTACCGTGAGCGAGCCGGAGAGCTTCTGATACTGCTGGCCGAGCTTGGCCTCCTCCGTCTGCAACGGGACGTTCTCCTCGCGGAACAGCTCGACGAGCAGCGCGGTGTCACGGTCGAAGACTTCGTAGCGACGCTTGTCGAGTTGCGCGCGAAGCGAGTGCGCGAGAAACAGCTTCGCCAAGTTGAATTGCCGCGGCTTCAGCTCCGGATCGACCTTTTCGACGAAGTGCAGGTAAGCCGCCTCCGCCTCCGGGCTGTCCGTGTGGCAGGTCATCGCGATGTAGCGCTGGCTTCCCTCCTGGTCGAGCGCGGCGGCGAGTTCGCCCTGATCGAGAATCCACTGCTCGAACTCGGCGAGCGACCGGCACAGTGCGGCGCGAGCATCGAGCCGGTCGAAGAGCGGGGCGATTTGCGTCCAGTCGCCTAGGTCAATCTGCGCGGGCACAAAGCGGCGCGGCGCGTGGGTGGGAAGATTCGAGAATGGCAGCAGATTCATGGTGGCGGAGAGTGGCGGAACCTCCGCGTCCACAGAAGAAAATTTTGCCGGCGACCCAACGCAGCAGGATGTAGGGGGCAGGCGTTCGACTGGAGAATCTTCAGCCGACCAGCTCGCGGATCGGCGTGATGCCGGAGTCCACAAGATACTGCGGGCGACCAGACGTGTCCGTCATGGTCGCCGTGGAAGTGTCAATGCCGAGGCAGTGGTAAAGCGTCGCGAAGACTTCCTGGAACTTCACGGGCCGGTCGGCCACGTCTGCGCCGTTGCGGTCGGTCGAGCCGATGACCTGGCCGGTCTTCATGCCGCCGCCGGCGAGGAAGGCGAAGTTCGCGCGCGGCCAGTGGTCGCGGCTGTTCATGTTGTTGATCTTGGGCGTGCGACCGAACTCGCCCCACATCACCACGGCCACGTCACGGCTCAGGCCGCGCTCCTTCAAGTCCGTGAGCAGCGCGGAGAGGCCCTGATCGAGCAGCGGGAACTCCTCGCGCGAGCTGGGGAAGTTCATGCCGTCGCCGCCGTGCCAGTCCCAGCGGCTGTAGTTCAGCGACACCACGCGCGCGCCCGCTTCCACGAGGCGGCGGGCGACGAGGAAGTTGCGGATCATGCGCGGCGCGCCGTCGCGCATATAGCGGTCGTCGTTCAGGCCGTAACGCGCGGCGACTTCGGGATGTTCCTTCGACAAGTCGAGCGCGGCGGTGAGCTTGGAGTCGCAGAGGATGCCCAGCGCCTGCTGGTTGTAACTGTCGAGGCCATCCATCTGGCCGGCGGCATCGGCATCGCGACGGAACTGGTCCACGGCCGTGCGAAGGCGCTCGCGGTCTTGCAGGCGGTCGAGCGTGATGCCTTGGAGGGTGAGATTCTGCACGCGCGCATGGGGGTCTTTGGCGACGAGTTGCATCGGCGCGTGGGAGTGACCCAGGAAGCCGCCATCGCCGGGCTCGCCCCAAGTGCGATTGCCGGTGGGATACATTATCGAGAGATGCGCGGGCGTGCCGGCCACGGAGCCTTGAGCCTTCGAGACACACGCGCCGAAGCTCGGCCAACCGCCTGCGGGCGCGGTGCGCTTCTCCTTCTGCGTGCGGCCGGTCATGCACTGGAAGCAGTCGTGCGCGCCGTCGGAGTCCGCCAGCGAGCGTATGAGCGCGAACTGATCGCCCATCTTGGCCAGGCGCGGGAACAACTCGCAAATCTCCATGCCGGGGACGTTGGTGGCGATGGGCCGGAACTCGCCGCGAATCTCGCGGGGCGAGTTGGGCTTCAGGTCGAACATGTCAATGTGCGACGGCCCGCCCGGGAGGTAGATGTTGATGACCGCCTTGTGGGAGCGGCCCGTGTCGGCCTGCGCCTCCAGCTTCAGGAGTTGCGCGAGTGAGAGGCCGCCCGCCGCCATGCCGCCGATCTTGAGGAACTCGCGGCGCGCGATGCCATCGCAGTGGGCGTTGCCGGCGATCCGTTGTCCGAAGAGGTTGAGCATGGCAGAAAAGTTAGTTGCAGTCTCAGACGCGGCTTGGCGTCCGGGTATTCTCAGTGATGTCGGTCGGCGGAATCGATGTGTGTCCGCAGGGCAGCCAAGGCCAATTCACCGCCGTTGAAAACCACCGTGAGCGCAAGCGATTCGGACGTGGGAGCGATTTCTCTCTGGAAACTTTACCCGCTTTCACCCCAGCGCGATGGGCTGATCCCGTCCGAGTGTTGGCAGAGGAATGGGGGCAGAGGAATCCATCCCCGAGGGATTCATTCCCATGCCCCCATCCCTTTGCCATCGCTTCGTGAACACCACCGCAGGGCAGCCGTTCGTCCGCTTTAAGGTTTGACCGGCCTGCGAACGCGCGGCTAGGTTTCCGCCCTGAATTTTTCGGCCCTATTATGATTGGAACGATACGCAAGCATTCAAAGTGGCTCTGGGGCATCGTCATCTTCGTGGTGATTGTCACCTTCGTCTTCTGGGACACCAATCCCGGTGGCGGTCGCGGCAATGTCGAAGAGAACTTCGGCACCATCTACGGCCAGACCATCAAGCGCGATGACCTCGCCCAGGCCTACACGGACGCCCGCATTGGCTACTTTTTCATGAGCGGTGGCCAGTGGCCGGAACGCGACGAACGCGCGCGGATGTTCGGCTTCAACCTCGACAGCGAGGCCCGGCAGAGGCTTTTGATGAACCATCTGGCCAAGCAGCATGGCATTGACGTGGGCGACAAGGCAGTGGCGCAGGAGATCATCAACATCTTCACCACGTCGGAGACCGGCGCGTTCAACCCGCAGCAGTATGACGCGTTCGTGAAGCAGCGCCTCGCCTTGGGCGGCGTGGCCGAGGCGAGCTTCGAGCGTTTTCTCAAGAACGACTTGGGCCGGCAGCAGCTTGCGCGGTTGTTCGGGGCCTCCGGCAAGCTCATCACCGACCGTGCAGCCGAAGGCTTCTATCGCCGCGAGAACGAGTCGGCAGCGACCGAGTTCGTCTTCCTCGCCAGTTCGAACAACCTCGCCAAGGTGAAGCTCGACGACGCCCAGCTCCGCGCCTACCACACGAACAACCTCACCGCTTACCGCATCTCCGAGCGCGTGTCGGTCCACTACGTCTATTTCCCCTACACGAACTTCACCGCCGAGGCGGACAAGCTCCTCGCGGCGAACACCAACCTCACGGCGCTGCTGCAGGCGCACCACGCGACCAACACCTTCCGCTACCGTGACACGAACGGCACGGCCCTGACCTTCGACCAGGCGAAGACCAAAATCCGCTCGGAGTTCCTCGACCAGACAGCTGCACGTCTGGGCGGCCAGAAGGCCGGCGAGTTTGCCAACGAGTTGTTCAAGCTCCCGAACCAGGCAGCCAGCCTGCTGAAGCACGCCGCCGAAAAGGGATTTGTGGCCAAGGCCACCGAGCCGTTCACCGAGATGGATGGCCCCGCGCTGACGAACGCCCCGGCGAACTTCGCCCGCACCGCCTTCGGCCTGTCCGCCGACGAGGCGCTGGGCCTGCCCATCGGCGGCATTGACGGCGTGTATCTGATGGCGTTTAAGGATCGCCTCAAGCCGGTGGACCCGCCCTTCGAGCAAGTGAAGGCCAAGGTCACTGAAGATTATCGCCGCGCGCAGTCCACCGAACTCACGCTACAGGAAGGCACCAAGCTCGTGCAGGCCGCCAACGACGCGCTCGCGAAGGGCAAGTCCTTCAAGGACGCCTGCGAGGCGCTCGGCCACGTCGCGCTGGAAGTGCCGCCCTTCAGCCGTAACGCGAAGAGCATTGAGATCGTCGAGAGCCGCGGGCTGATGGCCGAGGAGTTTCGCGATCTTGTCTTCACACTGGCCGCCGGCAAGGTCAGCAGCTTCCGTCCGACGAGCGGTGGCGGCTTCATCGCCCACGTGAAGGGCTTCCAGCCCGTGCCAGACCTTCAGGTGAAACTTGAGCTGCCCAAATACACCGAGTCGCTCCGCGACAATCGCGCCAACTACGCCTTCCGCGAGTGGTTGAGCCGCGAGGTCGAACGCTCCGGTGTCATGGCCCCGCTCCAGACGCAGACCAAGAAGGCAGTCGTCGGCGAATAGCCATGCCCGCCGGCTCTGTCATCAGACTCTCCAGCCCGGCCACTCAGGAGTCTTGGGAACTTTCGGTTCTCTTCGAGGACGAGCAACTGCTTGCGTTTGACAAGCCCGCGCGGCTGCTCGTTTCCCCCGACCTCAACGACCCGCAGCGCCCGGACCTTATGCGGATGCTGCACGACAGCATAGCGCAAGGCGCGACCTGGGCGAAGCAGCGCAGTCTGGCCTATGTCGCCAACGCCCACAGGCTGGACTTCGAGACCAGTGGGGTGCTTTTCCTGGCCAAGACCAAGCCCGCGCTCGTGGCGGTCACGAATCAACTCGGAGCGAACCAGGTCACGAGAGCCTACGTGACCCTCACGCGCGGGATGCCTGAGCAGTCGGAGTTCACCGTGGACGCGCCCATCGGCCCGCAGACGCGGCAGCCCGGCCTGATGCGGATAGACACGCAGGGCGGGAAGAAGGCCCTTACGGAGTTCAAGGTCCTCGAGCAGTTCCGTGGCTTCACCCTGTTGCAATGTCGGCCGCTCACCGACCGCACGCACCAGATCCGCGTCCACCTCCGCTCCGTCGGTCTGCACATCGTCGGCGATGAGGCCTACGCCGGCAGCCCGCTTTTCCTCTCTCAGCTCAAGTCCAGCTACCGGGCCAAATTCAACGAGACCGAGCGCCCGCTCATGGGCCGCGTCGCCTTGCACTCCGAGCGCATCGAGATCACGCACCCGACGACGGGCCTGCCCCTCTTCCTGACCGCCGAGTGGCCAAAGGATTTTCGCGTGACCTTGAAGTATCTGCGGATGTTCAGCGGGCTGTGAGCGGGCTGTGGGAAAGTGATTAGTGCTCAGTCCGAAAGGCAGCGCTACACCACCGTCGGCTCGGACTAATTACTAATCACTTTCCCTCCCCTCCTCCCGACCGGTATTCTCCGCGCATGGGTCGCCAGTGGTTACACGCCAAACGCCTCGTCAACAACCTGAAGAAGGGCATGACGACCGGCAAACTCGTCCGCGAAATCATGGTCGCCGCCAAGCTCGGCGGGCCGGACCCCGGCGCCAACGCGCGCCTCTTCGCCGCCTGCGAGAAGGCGCGCAAGGAAAGCGTCAACCGCGACGTCATCGAGCGCGCCATCAAGAAAGGCTCCGGCACCGGCGACGAAAAGATCGTCCTCGACCACATCGCTTTCGAGGGCTACGCGCCGCACAAGGTGCCCGTCATCGTCGAGGTGATGACCGACAACGTGAACCGCACCGCGCCCGAGGTCCGCGTGCTCTTCAAGAAGGGCCAGCTCGGCACCACGGGCAGCAACAGGTTCCTTTTCGACCACGTCGGTCTTGTCGAAGCGCATCACCCAACGCCCGGTGCTGACATCGAAGCCGCCGCCATCGAGGCCGGCGCGAACGAGGTTGAGCCGCTCTCTTCCGCGCAGAACGACGACATCTGCGAGGGCGCGACCGGCGCGCGATTCATCACCGACCGCACCGCCATCCACGCCGTCTCGCAGTGGTTGGTGAAGAACGGCTGGTCCGTGGTGACGAGCGAGATGGGCTACGTGCCGAAGAGTTTCCCCGAACTCAGCGACGCGCAGCGGGCCGAAGTGGGCGAGTTCCTCCACGAACTGGACGCGCATGATGACGTGCAACGCGTCTGGGCCGCGCTGAAGTAGCGGGGACACTCCTGTCCCCGGTTCCTGCACTCCTTCGGCGGACTTTGCGCGACTCACGAGCGACGAACGTGAGCCACGGAGGACAGGGGTGTCCGGCTCACTTCCTTATTCCTTCCGAAACCACTTCGCCGTCGCCTCGCCCTTGAGAAATTTCAGCAGCAGGCCCGCGAATTTTTCCTGGCCGGCGCTGGTCGGATGCGTGCCGTCGCCGCCAAAGTCATCCTTCTGGTAGAGGAAGCCATCGGCCTTGCGCGGCGTCGCACCGTCAGCCCAGAGATACGCCCCACACAGCAGCAGCGGTGATTTCACCGGTCCACGCGCCGCGTCGAATTTCAGCTCCGGTTTCCCGGCGATCTGGTCCTAGATCAGCCAGCGCGGCGCGAACGCGGTCCCGAAGGCAAACGGCTCCGGGTTCAGTTGCGTCGTCGCGTAGCCGCCGTAAGTGCGGCTGGAGAGATAGGCGATGCGGAGGTTCGGGAACTTCGCCTTCAAGTTGTGTAGGCTCGTGGCGAGGTTGGTCTTGAGCACCAGCGCGTGACGCGGAAACTCGCCGAGGTTCGCCGGCCCGGCCTCGGCCTGCTTCATCCAGATCACCTGCACCTGCTGGGCGGAGACGCCTGCGCGCTGGAGTCGGTTCTCCACCTCAGCCCAGAGCCGAGTTTTCAAGTCCGCCCAGCGCATCCCGGTCTGCCCGCCCTGTGCGCCGTCAACGATGATGAGCTGCGGCGACTTCGCCGGGTCGCGGTCGGCCTGCTGCCTGAAGCGGGAGAAGGACAGCGTCGTGTTGGACATGCCGACGCTCAAGAGCACGATCTTTCCGTCCTTGGCCGGCTTGCCGTCAGCATTGAGCGGCTGAACCCTGGCGGCTTCGCGCTGCGCTGCTGCGAGGTGCTCAGGAGGTGGTTCGTTCTTCCCGCCACCGTAAAGCCCGCCGTCCGCTCCCCTCTATTTTTCCGCGCCCAGCTCCGTGAGCGGAGTGATGTGCCCGGTCCACTTGGCCTGCGTGCTGGGAGATGACTGGCCGCCCTTGGCTCGCGCGGCCTTGGCGCGCTCGTAGTAAGCCTGCTCCTCCGCCGTGAGCTTCTCGCCACGCTGCGCGCGCTGGTGAAGCTGCCCTGCGCGGTTCCAATCAATAGGCGCGTCCGGCTTAGGCAGCGAGAGTGCGGACAGGGCAAGGATCAGGGGCAAGGAACAGGAGATCGTTTTCATGGCTGTCGCAACGCAGACGACCACGGCGGACCTGCAGTTTCAAGCGGGATGAGCTGCCGACCGTTGAACCGCAACGACGACCTGCTCGACCGACAGTCCCATCATGCAGCGGAAATCAAGCGGGCACTCGCGCAGGAAGCAGGGCGAGCAAGCCGCTTCACCGCGCAGCAGAATGTGCCGCGAGTCACCCGGCAAGCCGGGTCCGGTCAGCTCGGGCGACGTGCTGCCGAATAGCGCGACGACGCGCGTGCCGACAGCGGCGGCGAGGTGCATCGGCCCGGTGTCGTTGGTGAGCACGACGCGACACGCGCGGAGAGCGGCGCACAATTCGCGGAGTGAAGTTTGGGCGGCGAGGTTCGTAACGCTGACCGCTGACTGCTGACCGCTGACCGCTTGCTCGGCCAACGCAGCGGCGACTTCGGATGCCAGCGCGTTATCAGCCGGCCCGCCGAAGATGACGAAGGAGCAGTCGAGCCGCGCACGCAGCTCCTTCGCCGTGGCGATGAAGCGATCGGCAGGCCAGCGCTTGGCCGGGCCGTATTCCGCGCCGGCGTTCAGCCCGATGAACAGTCCGTCGGGCAGGTTAAACTTCTCCTTCACCGCTGCGACCTCGGCATCCGTGACGGCGATGTGCGGCGCGAGCGGCTCCGGCTTCGCACCCAGCGCAGCGGCGAGGTGGAGGTAGTGGAGGATGTGGTGCGAAGAGCTTGGCGTGGCAGGGACGCGCTGCTGCGCGTCCTGACCTGACGCCACGAGCCGCCGCACTTCCTCCGCCGTCCGCTTCCGCATCTTCACCACATCCGTGCGCCACGGCACTGCCTCCGTAAGTAGCCAGTTCCGCCAGCTTGCGGCGTAGCCAATGCGACGTGGAACTCCCGCGAGCCGCACTTCCAGTCCCGTGCGAATGGAGTTCGGGAGCACCAGCGCGGCATCGAAACCCCGTGCCGGCGACTTCCAGTCGCCGTCGTTCACACCCGACACCCTCGGCGACTGGAAGTCGCCGGCACGTCGCAACCGCCGCGCGACGCTGAACACACCTTCCTTCCGCGAGAACGTGATAACTTCATTCACCGCCGGGTGTCCCGCCCACAACCCCGCCAGTTTCTCATGCGTGAGGAGCGTGATGTGCGTCTCCGGCAGCGCCTCGCGGAGCCGGAGCAGCGCGGGCGTGGTCATCACGGCGTCGCCGATCCAGTTCACGCCGCGCACCAGGAGGCGGCGAGGAGCGGCAGGTGGAGCGGAGCGCATCGGAAGGGGAGGTTAATGTCCAATGCCCAATGAACCAATGCCCAATGAATCCCCAAGTCCCAATGTCCAACGGCGTCCGCACCGGACGGTTGGCGACTGCGTGCCATTGGGCATTGGGCATTGATTGGTCATTGGTTCATTGATTCATTGGTCATTTCCTTGCGCCACTTCCCTTCCTTCCAGCGGTTGTGCACCCAGAACCAGTTCGCCGGGTCTCGGCGGATGGCGGCCTCGAAGGCGCGGTTCATGTCGCGCGCCATGTCCTCGGTGGAACGCGGCTGGCCGTTGGCGTGCGTGGGAATTTCGTCCCCCACCTCGATGCGCCAGCGGCCCGGCGCGGTGCGGTAGCAGATGACCGTGAAGAGCGGGCAGCCATAACGCAGTGCCAACACGCCCGGCGCGACGCTCGTGGAGCAGTCGCGCCCGAAGAACGGCAGCCGCACGCCGCGGTCGCCCGCGTGCTGGTCGGTGAAGAGGCCCAGCATCATGCCGGGCCGGTTCATCGCGGTCTTGAGCGCGTCGGCGTCCTTGCGGCGCTCGAAGAAGAGGCTGCCGGACTTCTCGCGCAACTCCTGCATCACGCGCGTCAGCCCCGCCTGCTTCAGCCCGCGATACGTGGTCGCCACTTGGTAGCCCGGCACCCACAACGCCGAGCGCCCCAGCAGCTCGAAGTTCGCGAAGTGCCCGACCGCACACACGACAGTGCGCGGCCGCTCGCCCGCCGCCGCCTTGGGAAACTTCTCCGCGCCCACAAACTCCGTCACCGCGCGGATGCCGCTGGCATCGAAGCTCGCAGTCTTCACCGCGCAGGCGAAGCTCTCGCCGATGCGCTGAAAATTCTCGCGCGCCAGCGCGCGGACCCCGGCAGCGGACTTCTCTGGAAAAGATTCTCCAATGTTCCGCTGGGCAACCTTGCGATGCCGCCCATCTAGCACATACGCCACCGCGCCAAACGTCCGCCCCAACCACGCCACGGCTTCAAGGGGCAGCGCCTGCAAGAACGCGACCACGACGCGAGCGAGGATGGTGAGCCCCACGTTCATCACTTGAAACAAATCTGCCGGACGCAGTCCTGAAAGTCCTTCGCGCCGGAGAGGATTTTGATTTCCACCCGCATGAAGCAGATGGGGAGGTCGCGCCGGTCAATCTTCGGGAAGCGCACGGCGTCCTTCTGCGTGGTGACGATGATTTCGGCCTGGCGCTTCTTGGCGCGGTTGATGGCGTTGAGGACTTCCTGCTGCGTGAAGCGGTGGTGGTCGGCGAAGCGCTTGGAATAGACGAGTTCCCCGCCCTGCTTCACGAGGCTGCTCTCGAAGCTCTCCGGCTGCGCGATGCCGCTGAAGCTCGCGACTTTCTTTCCCTTGATGAAGCTGAGGTCCATCCGCTCGCCGGTGAACACGTCCTCGAAGTAGAGCGGGTGGTGGACGCACTCAACGACGCTGGCCTTCGGGTTGTGCTTGGCGATGCGCGCGCGGAGGCGCGCGGTGTCGCCGTCGCTCTTGGTGAGGAAGATGACGCTGGCGCGGTCGAGGTGCGACAGCGGCTCGCGCAACGTGCCGCGTGGGAGCAGGTGCTCGTTGCCGAAGGGCTGTTGGCAGTCCACGAGCACGATGTCCTTCCGGCGACCGCGCAGGTTCCAATACTGGTAGCCATCGTCGAGCAGCAGCGTGTCGCAACCGAACTTCGCGATGGCGTAGCGGCCCGCCTTCACGCGGTCCTTGTCCACCAGCACGACGACGTCCTTCAAGTTGCTCGCGAGCATGTAAGGCTCGTCGCCGGCGGTCTCGGAGTTGAGGAGCAGGTTCTTGCCATCCGAGACGATACGCGGCGGTGTGGTGTCCTCGCGGAGAAGGAGCTTGTTTAAGAGGCGCGGGCCGAGCGGGCCGGGGTTGGAGCGATAGCCGCGAGAGAGAATGGCGACTTTGCGCCCGGCGTCGGTCAGCTCGCGCGCGAACTTCTCGACGACCGGTGTCTTGCCCGTGCCACCGACGGTGACGTTGCCGACAGCGATGACCTGCACGCCGAGCGTGGCGTCGCGGAGGATGCGGACGTTGTAGAGGAAGAGGCGGAGCTTCACGAGGACCGTGAAGACCTTGGAGAGGCCGAGCAGCGCGGTGCGCAGCATGGCGGCGCGCTTGCCCTTGCGCTGCTCGAAGATGACTTCGAGCACGAAGGTCTCGGCGGTTTCCGTCCAGTTGCGGAGCGTCTCGCGCATGTGGCGAGTAGTGTGCCCGCGCGCGGAGGGCAGGGAAAGTGTTCAGTATTCACGGCGTCGGAACTCCATGAGAATTTCGGGAGGAAATCTGAAGTGGGGTGTCCCAGCCCACTCGAAGGCTCACCGTGGCTGGCCCAGTTTCGCCTGCAGTTCGTCAATTCGCTTCTGAACGGTGTCGGGGGCCGGGGAGACGCGCTTGAGGCGGGTGAAGTGGGCGAGGGCGCGATCAAGGTTGCCTGTGCTCTCCTCCAAGGCGGCGAGTTGGCCGAGGATTTGGGCGTAGGCGAGCACGTCGGGACTCGGTTTGCTGGCTTCCTGGCGGATCCACTTGGCGATGGCGAGTTCCTGGACGGCGCGGGCGCGAGGGACATCGCGCTGGTTCTCGGCGTAGAGACGGCCCAGTTCGCCGAGGATTTCGTAGCTATCGGGGTTGGCCCGCAGGCCTTCGCGCAGGAAGGCCTCGGCTTCGTTGACCTTGTTCAAGCGCTCGCGCAGCCAGTAGGCGGCGACGGTGTAGGGGTCCACGCGGTGAGGGTCCAACTCGGCGGCGAGCCGGAGCCATGGGAGAATCTCGCGGGCCTCGCCGAGGCGTTCAATGTGGCGGTGTTCCGAAGGGTAAAAGTTGCGGCCAAAGGTTTCGATCCAGTCGCGGTTGGGGTGCTGCGGCTGGGTGTGCTCGTGAGGGTTGTGGCTCTCGGTTTCCTTTGCCATGTGCGTCTTTCCGTCGGGGAGGGCGAGGTCGAAGACGGAGGGGTAGAAGCCCCGGTGGAAGTAGGCGTCGGCCTTGAGAAATACCTGGGCGGCGAAGGCGCGGCGGCTTTCGCCCAGCAACAGGGCGAAGACGGAGCCGGTGTCCTGCGTGCGACTTTGTTGCCAGAGCAGCAAGCGCCCGCCTGCGGCCAGCGCGGTGGCGAGGGCAAGGGCGATTGGCAGGGCAGGGTGCATGTCAGTTCAGCGGGCGTCGGCGGAAGACGAGCCATGCGGCGAAGAGGAAGAACGCGGCGTAGGCGGCGGCGTAGAGCGTGGCGAGCGCGATCATGTCCCATCGAATCAGTTCAGAGCCGTGGATGATGAGACCGCGAGCGTCGAAGAGTTCGAGGTGCGGGAGGGCGAAGTAGAAGGCGTAGAGCAGCGACTGGAGCGGTTCGGCGAGGCTCAGGGCGACTTTGTTCAGGTGGCGGCCCAGCACCAGGATGCCGGCCGCGCTGACGAAGCAGATGGTGCCGTTGGAGGACGGCGCGGCGAAGACGATGGAGCCGAGCAGTGTGAAGGCGACGACGATGCCGAGCATGAGCCAGTGGAGCCACGCGGCTTGGAGATAGTTCAGCACGGGCCATTCATGGTCTCGCGAGGCGCTCACCAAGCCGAAGAAGATGTAGAACAGGAGGAGTGCCAGGCCGGTCGCCAGCCAGCAGCCGAAGAATTTTCCGAGCAGGAACTGACCGCGCGTGACGGGCTTGGCGAGGAGCGGGAAGATGGTGCGGCTCTCGCGCTCGGCGGGGATTTGCCGGGCTGTGCAGGTGATGGCGATGACGAGGCCGCAGGCCCAGATGAGCAGGAGGCAGATTTCCTTGAGGTAGCGGACGATGCTGCGGTCGTTGAAGAGGTTGACGCTGCCCGCCGTGGCGGTGAGCAGCACGGTGAGGATGAAGAGCACGTAGAAGTCCTTCCGCCGGACCATTTCCAGCACGACGACTTTGGCGAGCGCCCAGATGGTGTTCATGGCTGCGGCGAGTAGCCGATGAGCTTGAGGAAGATTTGCTCCAGGTTGGAGGAGTGTTCTTTCAGCAGGTCGTTGACGCTGCCTTCGGTCTTCAGTTCGCCCTGGTGGAGAATGGCGACGCGGTCGCAGACGGTCTCGACCTCGCCGAGTTCATGGGAGGAGAAGAAGACGGTTTTGCCCTCGCCCTTAAGGCGCTGGATGATCTCGCGGACCTTCATGCGGCCGATGGGGTCGAGGCCGCTGGTTGGCTCGTCGAGGATGAGGAGGTCGGGGTTGTTGATGAGAGCCTGAGCCAGGCCGACGCGCTGCTGCATGCCCTTGGAGTAGGTCTTGATCTGGCGTTTTCGCGCGTGGTCCAATTCGACGAGCTTCAGCACGCCATCAATGCGCTGCTCGGTCTCCTTGCTGGGAATTTGGAATATGCCGGCGTAGAAGCGGAGCAGTTCCTCCGCGGTGAGGAACTTGTAGTAGTAAGTTTGCTCGGGGAGGTAGCCGATGCGCTGGCGCGCGATGGGTTCGCGCACGTCCACACCGAAAATCCGGGCTGTCCCGCTGGTGGGTGGCACGAAACCCAACAAGACGTTCATGGTGGAGGTCTTGCCCGCGCCGTTGGGGCCGAGAAAGCCGAAAACCTCGCCCAGGCCGACCTTGAGGTTCAGGTCATGGACGGCGATTTTTGTCGTTTCGCCGAGGTCACGACTGCGGTATTCGACGCGCAGGTTTTCAATTGAGAGGGTGGTTTCCACCGTTGGTTTCGGACAGAGGGGAGAAGGAAAAGCACCGGCCCAAATCATCACCCCGCACCGACGAAGAATGGCTGATAACTGCGCCAGCGGAGTCGGTGGTGGATCAGTAGGTGTGACCGAGCGCGGACAAGCTGCAGGTTGGGGCCAAGGCGACCGCAGCGGCAGGCGAGTAGGTGCCTCCGCCCGGACAATAGGGCATATAGGAACCCTTGAAGTAGCCTAGCAGTGTGGTGTCGGACAAAGAGTAGGTGTCCGTGGACTGCTTCTCGATCTCCAGGGCCCACTGCTGAACCGTGCTGTTAATCATCCGCAGGTTGGCCACACAAGAGTTTTTCTGGGCGTTGACGCGGGCCTTGAGGAAATTTGGGACCGCGACCGCAGCCAGCAGGCCGATGATGGCAATCACAATCATGATCTCGACCAACGTGAATCCCCGCCGAGCGGTTCCAAGGCGCATATCTAGATGGGGGGGCAAATCTCCTTCGAGGGCAAGAAAAAAGGCTTGGAGCTGTGCGCTCCAAGCCTTTTCGCAAGGATGCCTCAGTTCAGAGCGTGTGACCGCTGATGGTGCAGGTCGGCGAACCCGAGACCGTGCTGCCGGCCGCGTAGGTGCCGCCGGCGGGGCTGGCGTTGCACAGCGCGGATTTCCGGCGCGAGCTGAAGGCGGAGGTTCGGGACTTCGCGCCCAACCTCTTCATCGTGGACCCGTGGAACGCCTGCGTGCGCGACGCGATGGAGAAGGATTTCCAAGAAGGCTTCGCGCGGCTGCGGGAAGTGATGGCGGAAGCGCCCGGTGATCCACCCAGTTGAAACTGGGCGGCACCTGGCGGAGGCGGTCGGGCCGGAGCAATCGTTTTTGAATCATGGTCGGCAGTCGGTTTTTCCGGGCTTTCAAAACCCAGGATGGTTCTCCCCTGAAGTAGCAAATTGCGCCCGACGGCGGCGATGTCCTCTTGTAACGTAGAGCCCGTCACCATGGAGATCAGGCCCACAAAAGCAGGGTGATCCGTCAGAACGAAATCTTGTAACGAAACGAGATCTCGTGGGCTTGCGTTACAAGAGACCGTTACCGGGTCAAGCGCCGCGGGTTCAACGGGTTGACCCGGTTTTGAACGCGACTTGGATCGCTTCCAGTAACCGGGATGGGCTTTGCGCCACTGCCGGACCCGCTCCACGTTGGCCGCGTCCCGGAAGTAATTGCGATTGGCCGCCTGGCCCAGCCAGCGCCGCTGGCTGGCGGCCTTGCTGGCGCGGCGGCAGTCCGGTGCGCAACAGTAAAGCTGGCGTCCCCGGTTGTGGGGGTCAGGCGTGAAGAAAAGACTGCAGCACCGGCACTTGCGGCGGCTGGGCGGGAAATTCATCGTGCCCCAAGCCGGAAGAAAACGCGCCGCGCCGGGCAATCAAAAAATCTCTCGCCGCCGCGAAGAACAGAGGAAGAAGGAAGAAAAAATCTTCGGCTGAAGGCTGAAGAAAACCACCGGGAAGAAAACGGAATTTCAAACCGCCAGAATTACCACACTTTCATTCCGCCGCTGACACGGGATAGTCGGCCATGCCAAAACACTACCAGCGGTGGTCGGGGGAACAATGTAAATAGCCCTAAACTCGTTTTGGTCCCAAGCCGACGCTCCGTTCGGAAACGCTACCGGTTTACTCAAGCTCCGCGCCTCCGTGGGATGCCACTGTGCGCTACTCAAAGAAGTCGGTGAAATTGCTGGGGCGGTTTCGAATCTCTTCGCTCGCTCCACTTTCCAACAGATGCGGGGGTTCGATCAGAGTGTCCGTAGCACCGCACGGCAGGGGGCACCGTCGGCTCCAACTATCTTCAACGGGAGGCATGCGAGTTCGTATTTGCCGGGTTTGATCTTGGCGAGGTTCAGACCCTCGATGATCCAGATGGGCTTGCTCGCCCCAAGCATGATCTGGTGGCACTCGACGCCGTCTTTCATGTAGCCGCCGACGCTGAGGTAGTCCACGCCCACGGTCATCACGCCGGTGTCCACGAGATATTGCGCGGTGGCGGCGGGGATGTGGATGAAGTCCACGTCGAAGGTCGAGGTCTTGGCCATGCGCCAACTCTTGGTGGAGTTGCGCGTCTTGAAGAGGACGCGTTCGCCGCGCTTGAGCTTGTGGGGCTTCAGCTCGTCCACGGTGATGGCGGTCTTGTGCTTGAGTTCAATCACGCGACACGGGCCAAGGACGGCGTCGAGGGGCATGGTCTCCATGGTGGTGCCCTTGGCGACGAAGTGGCGCGGGGCGTCCATGTGCGTGCCGGTGTGCGCGCTGAGGGAGAGCTTGGTGAGGTTGCAGGGGATGGTCTTGCCGGGCTGGCCGGGGACGGGGTCGCCGAGCTTCACGTGGAGTCCGACGTGGCACTCGGGGTCGCCGGGCCAGTGCACCATGCCGTCGCGCATTTCCACCGAGATGTCCATCCAGAGTCTAGCCATGAGCATGGCGGGGATAATTAGGGGAAAGGGCTGGTGAAGGAAGGAGATTTCACGCGAGCGTTGCGGGGCGTGGTGATTCGCCTCGTTCCGTGCTGGCAAAAATTTCTCCGCCCCCTACGCTGCGCCGCATTATGGAATGGATTTCTGAGCCGCAAATCTGGATCAGCCTGCTGACGCTGACGTTGCTGGAGATTGTGCTGGGGATAGACAACCTAATCTTCATCTCGATCCTGAGCAGCAAGCTGCCGGTAGGACAGCAGGCGCGGGCGCGCAAGCTCGGCCTCTCGCTGGCGCTCATCACGCGCATCCTGCTGCTGTGCTCGTTGGCGTGGATCGTGAAGCTGGACAGGCCGTTCTGGCAGGCGCGGATTTTCAGTTGGGATCTCGCGGTGTCGGGCAAGGACTTGATCCTAATCCTTGGCGGACTGTTCCTCATCGCCAAGAGCACAAAGGAAATCCATGAGAAGCTCGAGGGCGAGGACGGCTCGGTGACGAACCACCTCGCGCCGACGTTCGCGAGCGTGATCGTGCAAATCTTGCTGATCGACATCGTGTTCTCCCTCGACTCGGTGATCACGGCGGTGGGCATGGTGAGCAATCTTGGCGTGATGATCGCCGCGGTGGTGATCGCGATGATTGTGATGGTGATGTTCGTGGAGCAGATCAGCGGCTTTGTGGAACGGCACCCGACGATCAAGATGCTGGCGCTGTCGTTCCTCATCCTGATCGGCACGATGCTGGTGGCGGAGGGCTGCCACCAGCACGTGAACAAGGGCTACATCTACTTCGCGATGGCTTTCAGCGTCGGGGTGGAGATGTTGAACGTGAAGATGCGCAGCAAGCAGGCGACGAAGGTGGCCTTGCACCAACCCTATCGCTGACCGTATTGCCAGCAGGCGCGAGGTGGTGCAGCAGTGGTATCTCTTGGTGGTAGATGGGTTGGATCACCCCATCCGGCAACAAATCTTCGATTGAGCACGCGGCCAACGAGCAGTGGCCCGCACTGGCGCTTGTGCCCTCCTTGGACTCTCTGTAGCGTCCACTACCGTGATTTCAGAAGGGGCCTGAGGATTGCGATCCGCTGCGAGTTGCACGGTGCCGAAGCGGCAGAAAGAGTGGGCCGCGCTAAGTTCTCGGTGGCCGGAAAAACCGCAAGTGTCGGGGGCCAGTTGATTGCCGGTGTGGCGAAATGGCAGACGCACGGGACTTAAAATCCCGAGACGGTAAAACGTCGTGTGGGTTCGATCCCCGCCACCGGCACCAATTCACATTTCGTTGAGCAAATGTGCTGTTTTTGCGCCTCCGGCTCCCTGCTAGCCACCATCGGCATAACGCTGTGGCATAACTGAGGCATGTCTCCAAGGTGCCTGTTTTGCTCGATGCACCCAGCATTGGCCTACGCCGAGAACGTCCCTTCACGCTTCCCCGCCCGGGCTTTGCCGAGGGCGACGAGGGTTTCGAGAATCTCCTGCACGTCGGCGGGTTTCGCGCGGAGGAAGTGCTTGGCGAGCGTCTCTGGTGTGGCGGGCTGGGCGAGGGTGCGGAGGACGGTTTCCACGGCGCGGGCGCGGGCGGCGAGGGTTTTGGGCCACGGGAGTTTGGCGGGCTTGGCTTTGGGCTGCTTGCCGGGCTTCGCGGTGCCTTCGGTCAGAGCGAGGGTGGGGCTGGCTTCCTTGGCTCCGGCGACGGCGCGGAGCTGGTAATCCGGGCGCAGCCAGCGGATGAGGCCGCGCGCTTCCTCGGCGGCGCGCTCGGCGTTCAAGGCCACGAGGCGCGTCAGGATTTCCTCGTCGCTCAACGGCCAAGGCCAGCCGTAGGCGTCCGCCACGGCGCGGTCGAGGTCGTCGTGGAGCTGCTTGAGGACGGAGACGAGGCCCGCGTCGTGAACCAACTTTTCCTTGGGCGTGAGCGGTTCGTTGGCGCGGAGTTTTTCGAGGACGTTGTAAAGGCCGGTCAAGGTCAGGCCGTGCTGGGCTTGGGCGCGCTTGCGGTGGGCGTCCAGCCTATGACGACTCTCAGTCCGTGCGAAACTGGGAAACTCTGGACTTATCCAATTGCCCTGACGGGGTTAGTCTAAAAGGACTCAAAAGCATACAAGAGAAGAAATCAGGATTGCATTTACACGTTTACATCAATGTAAACACCAAGCCTCTTGTGATTGCATTTGCTGGAACGGAACACGGATGGAGATTGATAAAGGATCTGCTTACTGATGTCGCGAACGCCTATCTGAAAGGGGTGATAGCCAAACAATACCCGGAAGCCGTAGAACTTGCGCGTCCTTTCGTTGAGCGATTCACCCAGCCCGGTCTGGGATACAAAATCATACTGACCGGCCATTCACTCGGGGGTGGACTTGCATCCTATGCGACCATAAAACTCGCCAATCCATTGGTATCAGCGATAGTTTTCAATTCAGCGGGCTTGGATGATGACCTGCTTACAGAAAGTAGGCCCGTTGGCAGCAGTGGTGCGTTAACTTCAGTGACTACACTCAATTGGAAAATCGCATCCATTACCAACATCCATTTGGTCGGTGACCCTGTTGCACTGTTTCCAGGGCAGCAAACCGGGACATTCTACCTTTTGACAGTGCCTGAACATTTCGTATGGTTTGACGACTCCGGAAAACAGATCCAAAAATTCTCAACTTTGGCCGCGTTTGTAAAAACTTTTGGAGTGGATGTTGCCTTTCTACCAGGCGTTGACAAACTAGTTCCAGAAGGCTGGTTTGCCCCGCTTGTTGGAGATGCCAATTACATCAAACTGCTTATCTCTGACTATGCAAAACTGCTTTCAGACCACAGAGGCATAGATGTGCGATCTTTGCCGCTCGAACCTCACCTGATGATAAACGTGATCACTGCCCTTCAGATCAGAGTGGCGACGAAGTAGCCGTCCGGTCAAGATCAACGAATAGGAACAAGCCATGAAAATTACTCGCTACATTCCAGATCGGCTAGCCGTCGCCGCCTCTAGTCTGCTGTTCGTCGGCTGCGCCTCAGATATCCGAAGCACTCGGCCCGAGAGTGACATCTGCGGAAATACGTCCAGCCCGAGCGCTGAAAGTAACTTTCACAGAACCATCTTCATGCGGCTCCTCTTTCGCGGACTCCAGCAGTTCTCCTCCGTGGACTCCTGAGGCCCCCACGGTCATCGCAATCCGCACTGCCGCCCCATCTACAGTGTCCACCCACGGGTGGTCGGGAATGGCGAAGAGAAGCGACAGCGGCGGTTGTGAGGACAGCTGAGTTTCGACTACTCGGCGGTTGAAAGTTTGCGACACGCTGTTGGTGGTGATGAGGCCGAAGCGCTTCACCTTGTCGGCGCGGGCCAGTTCTGCTGCCTTGTGCCACCAATACATAACAAAGTCGGCGGACTCCGGCACAGAAGGGTAAGCAGCTCGCAATGTTTGAACGTATCCGTCTCCAAGCGATTCGCGCAGCTTCCCTTTGCCCAAGAACGGCGGATTGCCAACAATGTAGTCGGCGGCAGGCCACTGTGCCGGGCGTGGGTTCTTGTAGGTGAGCAGCGGGACGCGCTTGGTTTCGTCCGGCACGGCGCGGCCCGTCACCATGTCGGTCTTGTTACTCTGGCGGTCCCATGCGGTGATGGGCTGGCCGTGCTCGTCCTTCGCGGGTTGCGGCTCGCCATCGTAGGCCAGCACGGCGTCGCGGCACTCGATGTTTTTGAAGGCGCGCAGAATCGGCTCGGGCGGCGTGCGCGTGCCGTGGAGCTTGAAATGCCATTGCAGGTAGCCAATCCACAGCACCAGCTCGGCGACGGACGCGGCGCGGGGATTCAGCTCGATGCCCAGGAACTGGTGCGGGTCAATGGTGTGCGTCTCCAGCTCCAGCTTGAAGTTCTCGCCGAACTGCGCGGCGGCGTCCAGCACCTCGCCCTCCAGAATCTTCAGGTGTTGCAGGGCGACGTAGAGGAAGTTGCCGGAGCCGCAGCGCGCTCTCCACTGTGTCGGGATGCAGATGGCATCCCTTGGCGATGTTGGGGACTGACTCCGTGCAATCGCCACGCCGCGCGATGCGGCAGAGCACCCGGAATTGCGCTGGGGAAAGGTCCGCGTCGTCTATCCAAGCGCCGATGAACAGGGCCGCGCGAGGGGAGTTGCGTTCGCCCGGCTTGCCCGCCGCTGCTGTTTCGAGTAAATCCATCGGTGTCAGTGTTCTTGCCCGCCGTGCGTCTCGCCAAAGACCGGCGGGCATTTCATTTCACTCGGGCGCGGTCGGATGGCCGGCTTGCGAATCCGCGCGCTGGCTCACTGCTCTCCTCCCGCCGACTGCTCGACACGCCCGCCGCGCTTCTCCGCCACCCTCACCGCGCGCGCCTGCGAGTCCACCACGAAGCGCTCGACGGAATCGGCCTCCAGCGAAAGCAGGTGGGTGAACAGTTCGCGGGCGGGGATGGACCAGGTGCCGCGCCGCGCGCCGCGCCGGCTCTTTCGGTAGGACGCTCGCACCGGCGGACGCCACCCGTTGCGTTCCGATGGCGCGATGAGTTCATACATCGCGCCGCGCGACATTGACGTGAACGCACACCGCTCGCGGGGCCTTGGCAGCCTCAGGAAGGGCGGCACGCCGCGCAGCATTTCCTCCAGCCTTTTCTCGAAGCCGGTGTCAGCAGGTGGCGGAGGAGTTGCGCCGCTGATGGCAGCGGGCGCGAGCGCAGTGGCGGAATCTGTAGAGCCGTTCCGTCCGGCGGCTTGTTTGCGTGTAGCCTGTTTCACGCCGCCTATGTCGCGGAAGTCGCGGGCAGATGCAAAGAGTCTGCTTCCGTAATAAGGGCTATTTTATTGCACGAGGGCGGGCGAGGGTTCTGAGGGACTGCTTGCACGCGCGGAGCACTGCCTTCAAGCGCGCGTCATCGCTCTTGTATTTTGTCTTTCCGACGATGTTGGTGAAACGACTCGACTTCAAGAGCCGCTCCCGCTGGATCAGCAGCCACGGTTCGATCCGCGAATTCCACCATACCAAAAGTGACGCCGTATCCTTCGTGAGTTCCGGCCATTCCTTCCCGTCATTCGTGAGTTCCGGCCATCGAGTTATCTGCAACGCCTCGGCCACTTCGAGAGTTGCTCCCTGTAGGCGTGGCTTGCTTTTGCCACTCAGATTGACACCTGTGTCTCGCGCAAGTTCAGCGTCCATCCTGGTCCGCTCAAAGTCATCATCGAAAGCGTCCGTGTAGGCCCTGAGAGACGGAAGAAAAATCCGTTGGCGGGTCCAAGGTTTGAATCGCTTCGGTCCCTCCTGCACCAGCTCACGGAACTCCACACAGCAGTTCACCAGTGCATCAACGAGGTATTGCGTGGCGTCGTTGGGTTCAGCCTTGAGCGAATTGCGGATGGCTGCGAAGGCTCGCTTGGCAACGACCTCGACGAGGTAGGCGAGCGTCATATTGGCGATGCCTCTCGCTCGCTCACTTCTCTGCTGCGAGGTCGAAACTTCCAGCAGCTTGTCGGCTGCCTTGATGACAATCTCTCGCAGCTCATCAGACGGCCAAGGTGACGAAGTGCCGTGCGGGACAAGGTCGAGCAACTCCAAGCAGTTTCTTCCTGCCATGTCCGGGTCGTCATACTTCGCCCGGAGCTGCTTTAACTCTGAGTTGCGCAGCCAGGACTCTTGTATCGCATCAAGATGGGCGACGGTCATGCCGAGCCGTCGCGCCTCTTGCTCGCGGGCCTTTTGTTCCCGGTCGAGCCGTGCTTGCCACTTTGCATCCATCCAGTCCGATGCGGTTGGAACCGCAGCGACCGCTAGCTCTGCCTTCGTGCTGTTGGCCTTCCCGCCGCTCTTCTTGCCCGGCTTGCTCCCGCGCTTCATGGCTTCACCTTCAACCCTGCGGCGGCGGCGAGCTTGCGCTGGTTCGCGTCGAACGTGAGGAATTCCTCGACCTCCAGATGCAGCGCCGTGGCGACGTGGAGCACATCGAGACTACGGTGCCCGCCCGCCGTCGTGTGCTGCCGGGAGAGCGTTTCCGCGCGGCTATGCACGTCCGGCCATTCCGCCGCCACCAGCACCACCGCGCCGGTGTCCAGATCGGTTTGCAAGTCAGCCAACGCCTGGTCGCCGTCCGCCTGCGGGTAGCCGCGGGTCTTGTCCCGCGCGTTCAGCCAGACTTGGAAGCGCACGCTCTGGCGGAACTCGTAGAGCAGCAGGGTGGAGACGTGCAGGGCCTCCTTCATGGCCTTGAAGTGAGCGGCAGCAGCCGGGGAATTGTCCTGCCGGCGGTAGATGGCGCACAGGAAGGAGGTGTCCGGGAAGGCGATCATCCCTCCTCGCCCTCCAGCTCGTCCGCGCGCATGGCGGCGACTTCCTTGGCGGAAAACACGCGGTCGCCCCACGTCTCCTTGAGCCGGGCCATGATGTCGGGCTTCACGAGCTTGGGCGGCTTGGCGGGCTTGGCGGGCACGAGGCGGGCAAAGAGCTTGCCGGCCTTGGTGATGCCAACTTCCTCGCCGTTCTCGATCCACGCGGCGACGCGGGGGAACTGGTTCCGCAAGTCTCTGACGGTGGCGGTCTTCATCGTGCTACAAACAATGTCTCACATGGTTAAGAATGTCAACGATGTCGTTGACTTCCCCGACGGCAGGGAAAGAGTGGGGTGCAATGCCGAACGAGCCAGACAACTTGAAGCCGGCCGGCGCGCCTAGAGAGACATTGACGCCAGCAGGGCAGTTGTGGGCGGCTGCGAAGTGGAGGGAATTTCCAGAGGACAACAGCGCGGTGCTGGAGGCCCCGGACGGCACCATCTTGGCCTGGAGAGACGGATCGCCGAGATACGGCGCACCCCGCCGCTCGCACGAAGGAGCAGCGGACGAGCGCGAGGGATGACTGCGGGGCTGGGGTTAGGGCGGGCGCGCTTGCACGCACTTCCGCCTCCGCCGGCATTTCAGAGCCTGTTCGCTCATCGGAGCCGGTGATAGTTTCCGCTACCGGCCCCGCAGCCGGAGCGACCGTAGGCACGCGCGAGGGCGGTGGCAAGCGGGACCAAGTTCGCGCGAGGAGAGGAAATGCTGCGGCGGGCGCGCTCAGACCGGGACTTGCACCCGGCTCCGCCGCCATCCCAGAGCCTTGTCGCTCGTCTCGGGCGGTGATAGTTCCTGGCGCGGCTTCCGCAGCGGAGCCAGTGTAGGAGTCGCAAAGCGTCAAGCAAGGCAAAGGCCGCGCGCGGTTCCAGTCCAGAGGGCTTCAATTGCCCAAGGAGGGTTCCGCGCGCGGCAGGCCACACCCTGCCCGCGCTCCGAACAGGCAGGGAATGCGTGGTTGGACTGCGCCCAAGACTCGCACTTGGATCCGCTGCGCCAGTCTGCTCCGGGGGTTCCGGTTTCAAACTGGTGGAGGCTTTTCCCTCCGCTTGGGTGCCTGTTAAGGCAGTGCCCGCAGTGGCAGTTCCGGGTCCAACCGCCGCCACCGTAGGCGTGGGTCACGCTGGCGGCAAGCCCGTGAATGCGAAACAGCCATCGGACAACCACGTAAGAACTTGCCGCCCACCCACGCCCTTGCCACCGTCTTGCACCGACATGAGCGAGCCAAAGCCAGCCAACGCATCCCCGTCCGATGTCGCTGGCTTCATTAACCACTGGTCGAATGCCGCGCCGTCCGAGCGCGCCAACAGCCAGCTTTTCCTCGCTGAACTCTGCGACCTGCTCCAAGTCCCACGCCCGGACAACCACCCGCACGCCGGTTACTTCTTTGAGTTCCCCGTCACCGAGCACCACGCCGACGGCACGACCACCAACGGCCGCATTGACCTCTACAAGCGCGGCTGCTTCGTCCTCGAATCGAAGCAGTTTCAGGAGACCCGCGCCGAACTCTCGCAGCTCGAACTCGTCGCTGTGGAAGCCGGCATCACCACCAGCAAGAAATCCTCCCAGCCCGTGCGCGGCACCGACGCCTGGGGCGAGGCGATGCTCAAGGCACGCGGCCAGGCCGAGCGCTACGTCCGCGCGTTGCCCGGTGACGAGAACCCGCCCTTCATCATCGTCTTGGATGTCGGCCACTCCTTCGAGGTGTTCGCCGACTTCACGCAGGCGGGCAAAGCCTACCTGCCCTTCCCCAATCCCCGCGCCTTCCGCATCCGGCTCGCGGAACTGGCGGACGACGCCATCCGCGCGCGCCTCCGACTCATCTGGACGGACCCCGCCGCGCTCGACCCCGCCAAGCGCTCCGCCGAAGTCACCCGCGAAGTCGCCGGGCACCTCGCCGCGCTGGCCAAGTCTTTCGAGCAGTCCGGCCATTCGCCCAAGGTCGTCGCCGAGTTTCTCACCCGCTGCCTCTTCTGCATGTTCGCGGAGGATGTCGAGCTGCTGCCCAAGCACAGCTTCACCGAGCTGCTCGACTTGCTTCCGGCCAGCGGCGAAGGCTTCGAGGACGTGCTGCGGCAGCTCTTCCGCGAGATGAACGCTGGCACGGGCAAGGGCATCTCCGTCGTCCTCCGCAAGAAGCTGCTCCAGTTCAACGGCGGCCTCTTCGCCGACGACACCGTCCTCCCCATCAACGGCCTGCAACTGGGCCTGCTGAAAAACGCCGCCCGGCAGCACTGGGGCAGCGTCGAGCCGGCCATCTTCGGCACGCTGCTGGAACGCGCCTTAAATCCGGACGAGCGCCACCAACTCGGCGCGCACTACACGCCCCGCGCCTATGTCGAGCGCCTCGTCCTCCCCACCGTCATCGAGCCGCTCCGCGCCGAGTGGGCCAGCGTCCGCGTCGCCGCCGTCACGCACGCCCGCGCGGGTGACCTGAAGAAAGCCCGCGCCGAGGTCAACGCCTTCCACGAACGGCTCTGCCGCGTGACCGTGCTGGACCCCGCCTGCGGCTCCTGCTGGCGCGCGGCTTCATCACCAAGGAAGTCCGCCCAGGCAGGACCAGCATCTTCCGCGTGGTGCTGAATCCCCTGCCCGGTGGTCTGCCTACCCGAAAGGAATGCCCACCCGAAACGGAGGGGCAGGTATTCAAACCGGGGGACACCCACGCGAAACGGATGCCCAACCACCCACCCGAAACGGAGGGGGACAAAGGTTCTCCCTTGAAGGTTCTCCTTGGGAAGGAGACGCGCGGCTCCGCGCGCGGTTGTGACGACCTCTCCGAGCTCAAGCTTCCGGGGCATCTGAACACCGTCCCGTTCCTGAGCAAGTGGGGCGACTGGATGAAGCACAGGCGCGGGTTGCGCAAGGTGAAGGAGTGGCGTGGGCTCTTTCAGGAGCAACTCGACTGGCTGGCGCAGTTTGATGAACCGACCGCCACGGAGATTCTCGCCGCTTCAATTCGCAACGGATGGCAAGGGCTGTTCGAGCCGAAGGGCAAAACGAAGGACAAACGAAATGGAAACCACACACGACACCCATCAGCCTGGTAGCCGGACGGCGATTTGCACCGTCTGCCGCGAACCCTTCACCTACACCCCGCTTCTGTTTGAAGGCCGCGAGGTCTTTACCCGACATGCCTGTCCAGGCTGTTCCGCAGCAGCGGCGGAAGCGCAGCGGGTGGCGGAGGAAGCTGCTCGGACTGCCGAGGCTGCTCGGCGGCGGGCGCTGGAGTGGCAGCGAGTCTGCCCACCGCTATATCGTGAGAGCGACCCTGCTCGGATGCCGCAAGAGCCGTTGCGCCGAGTGCTGGCATGGCCGCGCGGCCCGCGCGGGCTGATTCTCTACGGCGACTCCGGCCAGGGGAAGACTCGGAGTGCCTGCCTGCTGCTCCGCCAGCTTGTGGACGCCGGAGTGCGGTGCGAGGCCATCCACGCTGTCGCTTTCGGAGACGAGATTGCTACCCGGTTTTCCCGCTTCGAGGGAACGGCCTGGCTGAAGCGGTATGAGCGCGCCGAGGCGCTGCTCTTCGATGATTTGGGCAAGGAGCCGGCCACAGAACGCGTGCAGACAGAACTTTTCGGCCTGGTGGAACGGCGCACGGCGCAGTTCCGCCCGATCATCGTCACGACGCAACTTGCGCCCGATGAGCTGGCTGAGCGCTACACCGGCCACGTTGCAGACGCTCTCATTCGTCGGCTGCGCGAGTTCTGCGAGCCCGTGCAGTTTCCGCTGACGAAGACAACACTCGGCGTCTGAAACCCCATGCCCCAGCCACGCAGTTTGCACCAGCAACGCGCGCACGCGCGCGCGTGCGCGCGAGAAGAGAAGCCATGAGCACCCCACGAAAGCAGCGGCGCGGTGGACGCCCGGCGCAGATCACGCTGGCCGTGGTCGAGGCCATCGCGCAGCACGTGGCGCGAGGGATGCCGGAGCGCTCGGCCTGCCACCTGATGACTCCACCGGTCAACTACGAGTCTTTCCGCGCGGCCAAACGGCGGAACCCACAGCTCAGGCTGGTCATCGAGCAGGCGCAGGCGGAGTTCCTGTTCAAGGCGCTGAAAGTCATCCAAGCGGACGGAACCGGGAGCGCGGGCTATCGCTGGATTCTGGAGCGTCGGCACCCCGAGCAGTTCGGGCAGCGCGCCGGCCGCCAATCCGTCAGCCGGTGACATCGGGCAGTTTGTTGACCGCCGCGCGCTTGGCGTCGTCCGCGATGTGCGTGTAGCTGCGGGACACCGCCGCCGTCTCGTGCCCGATGATGTCCATAGCCACGGAGTCGCTCACCCCGGCGGACTTCAAGAGGCTCGTGGCGGTGTGCCTGAGGCTGTGGAAGCTCACCTTGCTCATCTCCCGCGCGCCGTCGCGCCCGGTGCCCTTGCTCTCGTGATTGCGGGGCGGCACCAGCCCGGCCTTGACCATCAGATCGTAGAATTTAGCCGACAGCCTGCCCGATGGCTTCCCCCGAAAGTTTGGGCAGAGCGGCGCGTCGGGGTCATCGCCGGCCAGTGTTGCCAGATGCTTTGCCAGCGGCTCGGCAATGGGAATCGCCTGTTTGCGCCCGGTCTTCTCCGTTTCGAGGCTGATGGTGCCTTGCAGTAGGTCCACCTCGCGCCACGTCAGCCGCGCGCAATCCTGCATTCTCTGACCGCTGTATAGCGCCAGCAAAATCATCGTGCGCCAGTCGCTCTCCGCGACCGCCAGCAGCTTCTTGATTTCCGCGAGCGTGAAGGCACGGCGCTGGGATGACGCCGCCTCGTTGAACTCGACGTGTTCCGCCGGGCTGAACTCCAGTTGCCGCTTGGCGACGGCGCTGCCGAACGCGCCCTTCAAGACCTTCAAGGACTTGTTGATCGTCGAAGCGCCCACGCGGCCAGCCAGGTGCGCCTTGAACTGCTCGACGTGGACCGCCTGCACCGTCGCCAGCGGTCGCTCCGCTCGAGCCCCAAGGAACTTCACGAACAGGTCCACGATGCGCTTGTATTCGATGCGGGTGGCCTTGCTGGCGTCCGTCTTGCCCGCGAGCCACGTTTCGAGCCAGAGCTTCACCGTGAAGCTCGTAAGCTCACCGCCGGCCATCCTGACGAACTCCTCGACGATGGGGCGGAGCGTCTTGTCCGCCATGTCCGCCATCAGCGGCCCGTGTTTGGGATTCTCGGCAACGGTGGCCTTTGTCTCCCGAACGAGGCTTTGCGCCTTCTGCTCGGACAGCTTGCCCTGACGCGCGAGCTGGGATGCGCGCTCGACGGCGGTGCAAATGATGCCGGCGACGGCGCGGTTGCCGGTGCCCGTGGAGCGGAAACGGCGGTAGCCCTCGGGGTCGTAGTAGGCGCAAAAATAGCAGGGCTTGCCCGGTTGTTGGTGGATGCTAGACATGGCATAACGTCATCGCATAACGTGTTGCTGATGTCTAGCATGTTTTCAATGCCTGTAAACGTTGGTTTTTATGAGGTTTCTGCAAACTCCAAGCGTGCGAAACGTCGTGTGGGTTCGAGTCCCGCCACCGGCACCACTATTTTATGGTGATTTTAGTAGCCATTGATTTTTGGGGACGATTTGGGGAGAATCCCCGTAATAAAACCTCAGGCTGGCCCTTCGTCGAGGAAGCCCATCGAAATCAAGCGCGGCAACGTCACCGTGAAAATTTACACCGGGAAGAACCGGGCCAACGGCGTTTCTTACACCCAATACACGCTCGTCTATTACGACGGGGCGCAGCGCAGGAAGAAGAATTTCGGCAGCTTGAAGAAGGCGAAACGCGAAGGAGTGCTGTGCGCCACGAAGTTCGCCAGCGGGGAACATGAAGTTCTCCGCCTGACTTCAACCGACCGCGGCATCTACCTCCAGGCGCTTGAACAGCTGCGCCCCTTCAAACTCCCGCTCAACGTCGCCGTGCTCGAATATGTGTCCGCGCTGAAGCAGCTCCCCGAAGGCGTGACACTCCGGGAAGCCGTGGATCTTATCCGCCGTCGCAATCCTGCCATGCTTCAAAAGCGGACGGTGAGTCAAGCCGTTGACGATCTGCTGGCCGCCAAGCGCACGGCGAACTTGTCCGCGGTTCATTTGAAGGACCTGGAGTGCCGGTTGAAGCGCTTTGCCGACGCCTTCCAAATGAACATCGCCGGCGTGTCCGGGAGCTTGATCCAAGCATGGCTCGACGCCATGAAGGGCAGCGGACGGACGAAGCGCAATTATCTGCGTGTGATCGCTGCTTTGTTTCGGTTCGCCATCAAGCGGAAATATCTGCCCAAGGACGCCCTAGAGGAAATCGAAGCAGTCCAACAGGTGAAGAAGGACAGCTGCGAGATTGAGATTTTCACGCCCGAGGCGATGCAGGAAATCCTGGCCGCCGCGCACCCGGAGATGATCTCCTGGCTTGCCATTGCCGCCTTCGCTGGACTCCGCACCGCGGAGATTCAACGGCTGGATTGGAGCGAGGTGAGCCTGGCGCAACGCCACATTGAAATCAAAGCCAGCAATGCCAAGACAGCGGCGCGGCGCCTCGCCCCCATCACCGACAATCTGGCGGCCTGGCTAGCGCTTTACGCACAGGCGTCCGGCAAGGTGATGGACTATACGAGTTGGTGGCATCACTTCACGAAGCTCTCGGCACGCGTGAATCAGTTGCGAGAGAAACGCGGCGACCTGCCCAAGTTTGCATGGAAGCACAACGCTTTACGGCATTCGTTCATTTCCTACCGGGTCGCGGACACGCAAAACGTTGCGCAAGTCGCGTTGGAGGCCGGCAACTCGCCTCAAATGATTTTCAGCAACTACCGACAACTCGTGACCCCAACCGCCGCGAAAGCGTGGTTCGCAATCGTCCCGCCGGGAGCCAGTAAGATCGTCCCGATGAACGCTCATTCCGCAGCAGCCTGAGCGCTTGTCCTCCGGCATCTCGTAAGGTGAGGGGCAGTTCGCGGCTTCCGGTCGCCGGCCCGGACAGCACTCCCCGCCCAGCAACAGCCCCCTCCTTCAGCGCTATAAACCTTTGAAGGTAAGCCTCGCTGCCCCTTCCCCGCCACGGCCGTGATCTCCTGCCGCTGGCGGGAGCGGCTTCACACGGGTCCACGCTGGTCCACCGGAGATCCCCCAATGAGTTCCCACGCCGATACTGTCCTCGTCGATGAAATTGTCCCCCGTTTACGCGCCATGATCCCACACAAGGTTTCCTTTGTTGGTGCCGAGGATGCCGAGGAAGTCCTGTAAGACGCGACCCTGATGGCCGCCCGCCTGCTCGCCCGCGCCCGGGCCAACGGCAAAACCGTGACACCGGGCAACATCGCCTACTACACGATGCTCCACATCCGCTGCGGCCGGCGCAGCCACCCGTGGCTCGTCCGCATCATGGACAAGCAAAAGTTTACTTCTCGATGATCCGGTAGGTGCGGCGGGTGGCCCCTCCGCTGGTTTGGTCTTCGTAGCGGAGCAGACCGCCGCTGATGGTGACCCCGCCGACATTCGTAACCCAGACGGTGGTGGGACCGCTCGGATTGAACGTGTGGTGGACTTCGAACCGGCCGGGATTGGAGGAGAGGGTTCCGTCCGGGTCACTGAAGTAGAGTCGCACCCGGCCATCGGACAGGCGTTGCGGAGACTGCAACAACTGCGGCACCTGAACCCAGACCTCCGCATTGCTGGAGGTCACGCTGCCAAAGTCGTTGGTGATCGTCACAGTGTAGAGGCCGCTGTTCGTGCGGCTCAGCGGGCCCAGCGCATAACTGGCATTGGTCGCGTTCGGGATGGGGTTGCCATTGAACAACCACTGGTGTTTGAACAAGGGAGTTAAGCCCGCGGCGGTCACCTCGAGGGTGAGCACGGAGGTCATGCGTTCCTCGGTGCGGGCGGCGAGCGCGTAGGCGGTGGTGCCTTGGGGCCACTGCGACCAGAGCGCTTCGAGTTGGGCATTCGCGGCGGAGAACTCGGGGACTGTCGTGCGCCAGTAGTCGAAGACAGCGGCGACTTGCTCGGGCATGCGGCGTGCGGAAATCGTGAGAATATCGCGGACTTTCTTCGGAACTTTGTCCGCGCTTACCGGTGCAGTGGAACCAACTACGGACAGTCGGAACCGCCCCAGGTTCTGCGTCCCGAAGTCGTTTGCGTTCGCGCTGCCGTGCTCCTGCGAAAGGTGAATCGTTAGCACGGTGCCAGCCGGGAACGCGATGTTCGTCGCGAGTTGGAAGACGGCCGCGCGGTCGGTGTTGCGGCGGCCGGGGCCGGAGTCGCCGCCCCACGCAGTCTTCTTGTCGCCGTCTATCGCAAAGCTGATGGGGCCGGTGACGCGCTTGTTCGTGCTGCCGTCGTGAAAGCCGGGTTCCAGCGGCTGCACCGGCTGGTCGAAATCGGCAGTCGCGCCGCTGATTTTCACCTTCGTCTTCTGCTTCGGGTCGCTCAACGGCGCGGCCTCGACGCTGAGCTCGGTCAGCGCGAACAGGCCTTTGTAACTGCGGCCCGGGCCGTTCGCGGGCAGGTTCGGGTCGGTGAAGAGTTCGAGGCGAAACGCAGAGATGTCTGGCAGCGAGTTGGTGACTTGAAAGGTCGCCGTGAACTTCGTCGGTGCCCAGCCGGAGGCGAGCAGCGAGCCGTCGGACTGCGGGTAGTAGCGCTGATTGTTGTCTGTGATTAGCTCCATGTCGCGCAGCACGGTCCACGACGGTTGCTTGCCGGCGACTTCAGTTTCCCACTTCGCCATGCGCGCACGCCAGTCGGACAGTTGCGCCTTCATCGCGGACTCGACCTCGCCCATCTGTTTGCGGAGCGATGCGATTTTCTCCTGCTCGGGCGGGGTGAAGACGCGCGGCATCGCCTCGTGGTCGTTGTTCAGGAACGCGAACATCCGGTAATACTCCTCCTGCGTGAGCGGGTCGTATTTGTGGTTGTGGCACTGCGCGCACGCGGTGGTGAGGCCGAGGATGCCCTTCCCGACGGCATCCATGCGGTCGAACATCGCCTCCATGCGGAACTGCTCGGGGTGGATGCCGCCTTCTTCGTTGAGCATTGAGTTGCGGAGGAAGCCGGTGGCGACGAACTGGTCCTGCGTCGCGCCGGGCAGCTGGTCGCCGGCAAGCTGCTCGATGATGAAGCGGTCGTAAGGCAGGTCGCGGTTGAAGGCGGCGATGACCCAGTCGCGGTAGAAGTGAACGAGGCGGCCCTTGTCTTTTTCGTAGCCGTCGGAGTCGGCGTAACGCGCGGCATCGAGCCACAGCCGGCCCCAGCGTTCACCGTAGTGCGGCGAAGCAAGGAGCCGCTCGACTTGTTTCGACCACGCGTCAGGCGATTTGTCGGCGAGGAAGGCGTCGAGTTCCTCCGGTGTGGGCGGCAGACCGGTGAGGTCGAGCGAAAGGCGGCGGAGGAGCGTGGGTTTGTCGGCGGGCGGGGAGGGGCGGAGTTTTTCGGCGGCGAGCTTGGCGGAGAGGAAGGCGTCGATGGGGTTCGAGTGTTCAGTTTTCAGCAAGTCAGTATTCAGTTTGGAACTCCCGGCGCGTCCGTTCCCCGACTGAACACTGGACACTGAATACTGATTACTGACTTTGGGAACGGCCGGCCGCACCGGAGGAACGAACGCCCAGTGCTCCGCATACGGCGCGCTTTGCTCCAGCCACTTCTTGATGAGCGCGAGTTCCTGCGCCGTGAGCGGCTTGCCTTCCTTGCGCGGCGGCATCACGTCGTCGTTCTTCGCGTTGATGCGCCGCCACAGCTCGGACTTGGCGAGGCTGCCGGGCACGATGGCGGGTTTGCCGTCGCGCGGCTTGACGGCGGCGTCACGCACGTCGAGACGGAGCTTGGCCTTGCGATGCGTGTCGTCGGGTCCGTGGCAGGCGAAGCACTTGGCGGAGAGAATCGGCGCGATGTCGCGGGCGGAGTCCACCTTCGCGGAGGCCGGGGCGCTTGGCGCGGAAAAGACGGGCGAAGCCAGCCCCAACAGGGCGGCGAAAGCGGGAAGCAACAGGCGGCTAATGTGTGCGCGTGGTTGCGTCGGACGGTGGCTGCGGGGCACGGCTTCAGCACGGGAGGCGCTCGGTCGCGCGGTTTGCTTTTGCCGGGACGATGGCTAGCCTCGCTGCGTGAGATCCCTGCGCATCCGGCTGTTTCAGAAGACGGACTTTGTGTTCGCCGACTCGCTGCGGGCGCTGGTGGGCTGGAACCAGACCAAGAACGACTGGATGCGGTTTCTCGCTCACCAGCCTGACGGTTGCTTCATCGCCGAGTGGGACGGCCAGCCCGTGGGCACGGCGACCACAACGATCTACGAAGACAAGGTCGCGTGGATTGGGATGGTGCTTGTGCATCCCAACGCGCAGCGGCGCGGCATCGGGCGCGCGCTGCTGGAGCACTGCATCGCCTTCCTGAAGCCGCGCGTCGCCTGCATCAAACTCGACGCTACGCCGTTGGGAAAAGCGCTTTACGACACGCTGGGTTTCAGGGACGAGTGGACCCTGAAGCGCTGGGGGACCGACCACGCAGAACTGCCCGCCACGCCGATGCAGTATCGTGTTCGCCGCTGGCAGGAGGGGGACCATGAAGCGATTCAAGTGCTCGACGCCGATGCGTTCGGCGTCTTGCGCTGGCCCATGATGCACCGCCTGACGTGGCAGCCCTCACGCGCGCTTATCCACCTGACGCCCAAGCAACGCGTAAGTGCCTTCGGCGTCGTCCGCAAGGGCGCACGAGCGCACTACCTCGGCCCGGTCGTGGCCAACTCCATCGCCGCCGCAGGTCCGCTCATCAAATCACTCGTCCTCGCGCTTCCTAACGAACGCATCTTCTGGGACATCCCCGACGCCAATACCGGCGCAGTGGAACTCGCCCAGCGCCTCGGCTTCCAACCGCAACGCCCGCTCATTCGTATGTTCCTCGGCGAGAACAAATGGCCCGGCGACCCGCAGCGCATCTTCGCCCTCGCCGGCCCGGAGATTGGGTAGCCGTGAAAGAGCGGCGCTGAAGTCGCCGCAGTCCAAACGCTGGCGCGACCTATCATTGCCCTCGGCCTCGCGAAGCGTCTGGACTGCGGTGGCTTCAGCACCGCTTTGGCTTTGGTGCGAGCAACACCCAACTCAAAAATCTCTTTGCGTTCTCGGCGCCCTTTCGCGGCTAATCTCTCCATGTCCCACCACGACGTGCTCCTGCTCGGCACCGGGCATAACGCGCTTGTGCTGCAAGCCTACCTCGCCCGCTGCGGCCTGCGCACGCTGGCGCTCGACCGCGCACCGGAGCCGGGCGGCGGCCTATGCACGATGGAGAATCCGAATCTGCCCGGCTTCACTCACCATCCGCACTCGTTCTTCCACCGTGCCATCACGCGGATGCCGTGGTTCCGCGACCTCGAACTCGCGCGCCACGGGGTGCGCTACCTCGAACCGGAGCTGAACGTCGCCATGCTGCTCCGCGATGGCCGCGCGCTGGAGTGGTGGACGGACTTCGAGCGCACCGCCGCGTCGTTCGCCCAGTTCTCGCGCAAGGACGCTGACGCCCTGCGTCGCTGGACCGAGGAGTTCCGCCCCATCGTCGAGCAAATCCTCGTGCCCGAGGCGCAGTCGCCGCCGGTGGAGCCGGAGCGCCGTCGGCAACTGCTGTCGCAAAGCAAGCTGGGCCGCCGCCTGCTGGAAGTCTCGGCACTCTCGCCGCTGGAGTTCGTCACGCAGAACTTCGAGCACGACGCCATCCGCGCCGGGTTGCTTTTCTTCAACGGCCTGCGCGAAGTGGACCTGCGCCAGCCGGGCTTCGGCCACGCCATCCCCGCGCTGCTCGCCTCGCCGGCGAAGGCGCAGATGTGCGTGGGCGGCTCGGGCCACCTCGCGCGCGGCCTCGTCGCGGACATCACGGAGCACGGCGGCGAAATCCGCTGCGGCATCGAGCTGAAGCGTATCCTCGTCCGCAACGGTCGCGCCGCCGGGGTCGAACTCAGCACCGGCGAACAGCCCACCGCTGACTTCATCGCGTCCGGCCTGAACCCGCAGCAGACCTTCCTCGACTTGCTCCCGCCTGATGCGGTGCCTGCCGCGGTCCGCGCCCGCGCCGCTGGTTTCCAATACAACCTGCTCGCCCCGCTCTTCGCGCTGAACGTCGCGCTCCGCGAACCGCCACACTGGGCCGCCGCCGCGCAACGACCGGAACTGGACCGCGCGTTCATGTTCATCGTCGGGCTGGAACGCTTCGGGCAGTTCCACGACATCGTCGCGGCGCACGAGCGCGGCGAGATTCCCGCGCCCGTCGCGTGGGGCGCGTGCCCGACGCTCTTCGACCCCACGCAAGCGCCGCCCGGCCAGCACACCGCCTTTTTGTGGGAGAAACTTCCCTACGCCCTGCGCGGCGACGCGCGGAACTGGGACGCCGCCCAAGCCGCGCACGGTCGCGACCTGCTGGCGACGTGGACCGAGTTCGCGCCGAACCTCGCGGGCAGTGTGCTCGACTCCTTCACACGCTCGGCCCTCGACACCGAGCGCACGCTGCCGAACATGACCGCTGGCGATTTGCTCGTCGGTTCCTTTGCGAACGGACAGGTCGGCTGGAACCGCCCGTTCCCCGGCGCGGGCAGCTATCGCACGCCACTGCCCGGCCTCTACCTCTGCGGCGGCTCGACGCATCCCGGCGGCAACGTCACCGGCCTCTGCGGCTACAACGCGGCGCGCTTGCTGGCGGCGGATGCGGGGAAGCGGGTGTGGTGGAACCCGCCGGAATCTTTAGCCACGGATTGAACACGGATGAAAAACGGCCTCAGATTTCCGTGTTTCATCCGTGGCTCATTTCTTACCGACCAGTTCCAGCACCGCCGCCGTCATCGCGGTGACCCCGGTCTTGAGCGTGGGCTCGGGGACGGGGGCGAACTTGCTGGAGTGGAGCGAGGGGAGGGTCTTGCCGGTCTTGATGCTCTCGGTGACGGATTCCTTCGTGATGGTGCCGAGCCAGAAGATGCAGATGGGAATTTTCGGCTCGGTGCGGCCGAAGAGGCCGAAGTCTTCCGCGCCCATGACGGGCTTCTTCGCGACGATGTTGCCGTCGCCGAGCCAGCGGCTAATGCCGGCCATGACGCGCTTCGTGAGCGCGGGGTCGTTGTAAGTGGACTTCGCGCCTTCGTCGGAAACTTCGACGCCGGGCATCAACTTCTCCGGGATGCCGGCGGCGAGCGCCTGGCCGCGCACGATGCGCTTGAGCGCGGCGATGGAGTTCTCGCGCACTTCGTCGGAGTAGCTGCGAAGCGTGAGTTGGAGGCGGACTTCTTCGGGGATGATGTTGTGCTTGGTGCCGCCGTGGATGGAGCCGACGGTGACGACCGCCGGGTCTGTCGGTGAAGTCTCGCGGCTGACGATGGTCTGGAGGCCGAGGATGATTTGGGCGGAGAGGACGATGGGGTCCTTGGTCAGGTGCGGCCACGCGCCGTGGCCGCTGACGCCACGCACGAGGATGTCCACGGTGTCGGCGTTTGCGAGCGCGAAGCCCTCGGTGTGGCCCACGGTGCCGGCGGGCAAGTCGCTCGCGGCGTGCAGCGCGAGGCAGAAGTCGGGGCGCGGGAAGCGCGTGTAAAGGCCATCGGCCAACATCTTCTTAGCGCCACCGACGCGTTCCTCGGCGGGCTGGCCGATGAAGACGAGCGTGCCGCTCCACTTATCCCGCACGGTGGCCAACACACGCGCGGTGCCGATGAACGAGGTCATGTGAATGTCGTGCGCGCAGGCGTGCATGGTGGGCACGTCGTTGCCCTGGTCGTCCTTCGTGCGCGCCTTGCTCGCGTAGGGCAGGCCGGTTTCTTCCAGCACGGGCAAGCCGTCGAGGTCGGTGCGGACGAGGACGGTGGGGCCGGGGCCGTTCTTGAGCACGCCGACAACGCCGTGGCCGCCGACCTTGGTGGTCACGTCGAAGCCGGCCTGCTTCAATTCGTCCGCGATGCGCGCGGCGGTCTTCACTTCTTGGAAGGAAATTTCCGGGTTGGCGTGGAGGTGTTTGTAGAGGTCAAGGAGGCGCGGGTATTCGGCATCCACGCGGGCGCGGACGGCGGGCTGGGCGTCGGCGGCGGAGAGTTGCAGCGCGGCGGAGCAGGCGAGGGCGAGCAATGACGTGAGAAGTTTCATGGCTGGATGAGTTGGGCGGAGCCTAGGATAGCGGTGAGCCAAGCGCAAGCGGCAGCGTGTCGGCTCGCAGCCGGCTTCGCGAAGGAAGGGGAGGAAGCCACGAGCTGCCAAGTCCCGCGATTAACACGCAGCACGCAACACGCTCGCCTTCAGAGCAGCTGCCCCGCCCGGGCCAGCTCCGCGTCCGTGTTGTAGAAGTGCGGGGAGAGGCGGATGTATTGCTTGCCCGTGCGGTCAGCGCGCAGCGAGGTCACGACGCCACCGTCGGTGAGACGCTGGTGAATGGCGGGCAGGTCCGCGGCTTCTCGCGTGATGCTGATGATGCCGGCGCAGTTCTGGGGCGGGGCGGCGGCGTTGAGGACGGTCCAGCCTTTGGCCTGCAACTCAGGGACGAGCCACGCGCGTTTGCGGAGGAGTTCGGCGGCGATGTTCTCCACGCCCACGTCGGCGAGCATGTCCATCGCGGCCTTCAGCCCGACGAGGCCGACGCAGTTGTGCGTGCCAGCCTCGAAACGGCGCGCGCCGGTTTGGTAGTCGAGCGAGTCCTGCGCGGCGTAGTTCGGGCAGCGGACGTTGTTCCAGCCGAGCGCGATGGGGCGGAGCTTGTCCTGGACTTCCTTGCGCACGTAGAAGACGCCGGCGGCGCAGGGCGAGAGGAGCCACTTGTGGCCGTCGGCAGCGAGGAAATCCACGTTCGCGACGGAGATGGGAAACGCGCCGAGGGTTTGCATGGCGTCCACGCAGAAGAGGATGCCGCGCTGGCGGAGGGCCTTGCCGATGGCGTCGAGATCCACGCGCCAGCCCGCGATGAAGTGCGCGGAGCCGAGCGCGACCAGGCGCGTGCTTTCGTCCACCTGCCCGAGCACGTCCACGGGGCGGATGCGGCCCAACTCACGGGTATTGAGGTAGCGGACTTTCACGCCTTGGGCGGCGAGGGCCATCCACGGATACACGTTCGAAGGAAAGTCATCGTGGTAGATGACGATGTTGTCGGTGCGGCGAAAGGTGAGTCCCCCGGCGACCATGCTCAAAGCGAGCGAGGTGGGGCCCACGAAGGCGATTTCGTCTGGCTGCGCGCCGACGAGGAGCTTGGTGGCGGACACGCGCGCGGCGCGGTGGAGCTTCGGGAGCCACGTTTCCTGGTCATCCTGCGCGGCCATAAAGCTGTAGTGCCCGATGGCGTCGGCAGCACAGCGCGCAAGGGGTGCGACGCCGGCGTGGGCGAGGTAGGCCCTGCTGCGGCAGACGGGAAATTCGTCCTGGCGGAGGCGCTCGTCCGAGAGAATTTCGGAAACGGTCATGTGCGGATCGTGAATGACCAACGACGCATTGTCCAATGACCAATCAATTCCCAATGCCTGATGACCGCCGGCTGCGCATCGGCAGGGCATTGGTCCTTGAGAATTGGTCATTCATTGGGCATTGCGTCATTGGGCCTTGGGCATTTCCTCCGTCATTGCGACAACACGTTGTTGATGTTGTTGAAGTAGCCGACCCAGAACATCACCACCTGGTAGCCGATGGCGAGCATGATGGTCAGGATGATGGCGATGGTCAGGCCCTTGGTGAACATCTGCATCTGCCGATGGCCTTCGATGCGGCTGTATTCGTGGAGGCGCTTAAGGGTGTCGTCGAGCTGGCCGCTGACTTCGCCGGTGCGGTAGAGGCTGGTGAACATGGCGGGGAAGACGCTCTTGTCCGCGAGGATTTCGCCCGGGGCCTTCTGCTCGATCTCGATTTGGGGACGCCACTTCATCACCTCGCGGGCGAGGGCGGGCGAGCCGCTGGCGCGGGCGGCAAGCTCCCACGAGTCCACGATGCCCACGCCGGCGGAGAAGAGCGCCTCCAGCGCGGCGGTGAGGCGCGCGAGGGCTAGGTTGCGGCGGGCGCTGCCAAGCACGGGAACGAGGCTCAATATCTGCTCGGTCGTCGCGCGCCACCACTCGGCTCGCGAGCCGCTGTTGGCGAGGACGAGGGCGATGGCGACGCCGTAGAGGGTTCCGAAGGCGATCACCTTCTCGATCAGGAGTGGCGCCCATTGGTCGCGCAAGACCGCTTCGACGAGGAGGCTCACCGGGAACACGAGCAGCGCGAAGTGCAGGATGCACATCGGGTAAATCATCTGGCCGATGACCTCGCGGGCGAGCTTGGCGCGCTCCTCGTAGTAGTTGGCGAGGAGGCGGAAGCATTCGTCAAGGCGGCCGGACTGTTCCCCGGCTTCGAGCAGCGCCTTGTCGAAGATGGGCAGCCAGTCACCAATGGTGGCGAGCGCGCCGGTGAAGCTGCTGCGGCCCTTGAGCTCCGCAAGCATGCGTGCGATGGGCCCGCGGTAGGAGGAGGAAGGCGGACTTTTTTCCAGCGTCTGAAGCGCGCCGATGAGCGGCAGGCCCGCGCGAATCATCGAGGCGAGCTGGTAGTAAAACTCGCCGCGTTGGGCGAGTGCGCGGGGCGTGAGTAGGAGGGCCATGTTACCTCCCCATGCGCATCACACGATCTGGTCGAGCTGCGCCTTCAAGTCTTTTTTGGAGCGCACGCCGACGACTTGAGCGACGACCTGCCCGCCCTTGAAGAAGAACAGCGCCGGGATGCTCTGGACGCCATACTGCGAGGCGAGCATGCCTGCCTGGTCCACGTTGACCTTCGCGATCTTCACCTTGCCGGCGTATTCGGTGGCCAGCTCGTTGAGCACGGGCAGGAGCATCTTGCACGGACCGCACCACTCGGCCCAAAAGTCCACGAGGACGGGAGTGGTGGATTTCAGGACGTCGGCCTCAAACGAAGCTTCGGTGACGTTGACGATGTTGCCTTCAGCCATGGGAGGAGTCGGTTCGGTGGTTGTGGCGGCTTCCGCTGGTCAGAAGACGCCGAGGTTCATCAGCAGCCGCATGACAGCGGCAATGCCAGTGAGCAATGCGATGATGGACAATGTGTAGTCCGGCCAGCCAGCCCGGCGGACAACTGCACCGCCGACAGCAACCGGCAGGCCAGCCATCTCCGGCTTGGGCAGCGCCTTCTTCGCCGGCAGGGCCATCGCGGAGGGAGTCGAGTCTGGCAACGCGGACGCGGGAGCCTGGGCCACTTTGCCGGGCATGCCACCGGGCTTGCTGCCGGGCGGGCCGCCTTTCAAGCCGCCAGCGGGCTTCACTGGTGGCGCAGCCTGAGACGAATCCATCGTCGGCATCTCGGCCTCGCTGGTTTCGGGAATCTTGGCGCTGGCCGCAGACTCATCCGTCTGGGGGACCAAGAGCTTGATTTCCTTGCCACCGGCGGCGGCGCCCGCCTTGGCGGCACCTGCTGCGGGCTTGGGCGGAAGTTCGAGCCGGACGGTTTCCTTCGCGGCGGAGGGCTTGGGCGGGAGAGAAAGGCGGACGGTCTGCTTTGCGCCACCTGCGGCGGCGGAAGAAACGGCCGGTGCGGCCGGTGCGGATGGCGCGGCGGGACGGGGGACGGCGGGCGCAGGGGCCGGGGCAGCCCCGCCAGTGCGCGGTGGCAGCTCGAGCCGGACCGTTTCCTTCGAGGAAGGCTTCGGGGGAAGACTGATGCGGACAGTCTCCTTTTTGGGCTGAACCTTGGAACCCGCGGCGGGTGGGGGGGCTGCGCCTGCGGGCAGTTTCAAGTTGTCGGCCATAGCTAGTGTTTCGGCGTGTGACGCTAGGGAGGGGGTCGCCAACTGTCAAATTCATAAACGGATTTGGCCCCGGGCAGGCGACCTCCTACACTCGCGCCATGCGAACGGCGTTCAAAGAATGGGCCATCGTTGTGGATGCGCTGGGGCGCGGGGGGCAAATCCTCCTCCTGCGCAAGGGCGGCATCGCCGAGGGGCGCGGCGGCTTCCAAGTAGAGCATCCGCGCTTCCTCTTCTTCCCGACGCTCTACCACCAGCAACGCGAGTCGGTGCTGCCCGCCGCTCAGACACGCTACGACGAGATTGCGCCACACCTGCCGACCCCTGACTTGCTCCGGATCGAGTCCTGCGCCGAAGTCGTCGCGTGGCGGAAGCTGGATTCCCTCGCCGCCGTCGAGCGTCTGCGGGGCCAGCACATCTGGCGCGACGAAGTGCTGGTGCAGCGTTTCGACTGGGGCAAGGAGCAAAACCTTTTCGCCCTGGCCGTGCGAGTCTCGCGGCTGCCGCAACGCATCGAACTGCCCATGCTCCCCAGCTACGGCGGCTGCAAGTCTTGGATCGAGCTGGCTGTGGAAATCCAGACCGACACCGCGCAACCCGTGCTGGCCGAAAGTGTTTTCCAAGCCCGCCTCCACGCCTTCGAGTCCGCCCTCGCAGCCGGATGAAATGAGCTGCCCACGGATAACGCGAATGACGCGGATGACGCGGATGAGAATAGGTCGCTTCCATCCGCGTGTTTCGCGTTATCTGCGGGCAAACCTTGGATCGCACTCCGAACACCCTCCCCTCCCGCCTGTCCAACCGCGCGTGCCGACTCAGCACTAATTACTAATCACTTTCCCTTGGCCGCGACCAACCAACACGCCGTCATCGTCTCCCCGCCGACAAACTCTGCGGCGGCCACGAACGCCGTCCTCCGCGACATCCGCGGCCCCGTGCCGCTCCCGCCGGAGCTGCTCTGGCTGTGGATCGCTATGGGCGCGGCGCTCGGCGGGTTGCTCGCCGTGCTGATCTGGAACAAGTGGTTCCGCCACGCCCCCGCCAAGCCAGTCGAGCCTTCCATTCCGCCGCACCAGCGTGCCAAGCACCGGCTCGCCGACGCCCTTGCGCTGCTCACGCAGCCCAAGCCCTTCTGCACCGCCGTCTCCGACGCGCTGCGCCTCTACCTCGAAGAGCGCTTCGAGTTCCGCGCGCCGGACCGGACGACGGAAGAGTTCCTCGTTGAGCTGCAACGCGCCGACCAGTTGAACGACTCGCAAAAAGAATTTCTCGCCGACTTCCTCTCCCGCTGCGACGTGGTTAAGTTCGCCAAGCACGAGCCAAGCGAGGCCGAACTCCGCAGCCTCCACAGCGCCGCACTGAACCTTGTGGAAGAAACCGCCTACAATTTGCAGACGGTGGAGAAAGGAGCGGCGGCATGAACGCGTTTGAGAGCCTTGCTTCCACGACGCGCCTCTTCTCCCTCTCCCCGACCGGGGGAGAGGGCTGGGGTGAGCGGGCAACGTGCACAGCAGGCATCCGTGTATCCGAAGTCATCACGCGCTTTTGCCAAAGCATCGCCAAGCGCTCCAGTCGCTCCGCCGCCCGCCCCCTCACCCTCTCCTCCGATGCGGGAGAGGGAACTCGCGCAACGACCACGTTGCGCCCAAACCCGCCGCACGCACCCGCCATTCTCCTGCGTTCCGCACTCCGCATTCCGCATTCCGCACTTCCGTGACCTTCTCCTTCGCCCATCCCTGGCTGCTGCTCCTGCTGCTCCTGCTGCCGCTGCTTGCGTGGCTCAAGGGCAAGCGCGACTTCCAACCCGCGTTCCTCTACTCGTCCGTCCAGCTCGTGCGCGGGCTGACCGGTCAAGTGCAATCCCGCGCTGGTGCCTTCCTCCGGGCGCTGCGCTGGCTCGCGCTCGCCGCCTTTTTCATCGCGCTCGCGCGACCCCAACTCGGGGAGGGCGAGACGAAGGTGAGCGCCAGCGGCATTGACATCGTCATCGCCGTGGACCTCTCGCGCAGCATGGAGGCCGAGGACTTCACCGACGCGCGCGGCCAGCGCATCAACCGCCTCGCACTCGCCAAGGACACGGTGCAAAAGTTCGTCCTCAAGCGCCCCGGCGACCGCATCGGGCTGGTCGCATTCGCGGGGCGCGCGTATCTCGCCGGGCCGCTGACGCTCGACCACGAGTTCCTGCTCACGAACCTGGAGCGCCTCAACTTCGGCGGCATCGAGGACGGCACCGCGATTGGTTCCGGCCTCATCGCGGGCGTCAACCGCCTGCGCGACCTCCAGTCCAAAAGCAAAATCATCATCCTGCTCACCGATGGCGTGAACAACGCCGGCAAAGTCCCGCCGCTCACTGCGGCCGACGCCGCGCAGGCGCTGAACATCAAGTGCTACACCATCGGCGTCGGCACGCGCGGCGAGGCACCGGTGCCTCGGATAGACGACTTCAACCGCAAGAGATATGTGCTCGTGCCGGTGGACATTGACGAAGAGGCGCTGACCAAGGTCGCCGACAAGACCGGCGGCAAATACTTCCGCGCCGACAGCTCCGAGACGCTGCGCCGCATCTTCGCCGAGATTGACCGGCTGGAGAAAAGCACCGTCGAGGTGAAGAAGTTCCAGCGCTACCGCGAGTTCGCCCACTGGCTCATCGCCCTCGGGCTGGTCGTGCTGGTGGCAGAGCTGGTGCTGGCGAACACGCTGCTCCGAAAGCTGCCCTGAAGAAGAGTAATTAGTGCTTAGTAATTAGTCACCAAACCGAGCGCATGAACCCCTCACTAATAACTAATCACTAATCACTTTCCCCGCCATGCGCTTCGCCCTCCCCCAACTCCTCTGGGTTCTGCTCCTCGTGCCGCTGCTCGCCGTCTTCCTCATCTGGGCGTGGCGCGCGAAGGAGCGGCTCATTGCGCAGTTCGTGCAGTCGCGGCTGCTCGCACAGCTCACCGTCGGCGTGTCGAAGACGCGGCAGAAAGCACGGCTGGCATTGCTCGTCTCCGCCGTCGCTCTCGCCGTGCTCGCGCTGGCGCGACCGCAGTGGGGCTTCTCGTGGGAGGAAGTTTCGCAGAAGGGTTTGGACATCGTCGTGGCGATTGACACCTCGCGCTCGATGCTCGCGGCGGACATTCCACCCAACCGCCTCGAACGCGCCAAGCTCGCCGCGATGGACTTGATGAAGCTCGCGCGGAACGATCGCCTCGGCCTAGTCGCGTTCGCCGGCAGTTCCTTTCTCCAATGTCCGCTCACGCTCGACGAAGAGGCGTTCCGGCAGGGCGTCGCCGCGCTCGACGTGAACATCATCCCGCAAGGCGGCACCGCCATCGCCGAGACGATCCAGACCGCGCTCTCGGCGTTCAAGGACGGCGACAACCACAAAATCCTCGTCCTCTTCACCGACGGCGAGGACCACGAAGACGGCGTGGTGGAAGGCGCGCAAGCCGCGAGCGCCAAGGGTCTGCGCATCTTCACCATCGGCATCGGCAGCGCGGTGGGCGAACTCATCCGCGTGCCGGACGCGAAGGGCAAACTAGACTTCCTCAAGGACGACAGCGGCAACGTGGTGAAGTCTCGCCTGAACGAAACGCTCCTCCAGAAAATTGCCGGAGCGGCGGGCGGCTTCTACCTGCCGTTGCGGGGCGCGAACACGATGGACCTGCTCTACGAACGCGGCCTCGCCCCGCTGCCGAAGTCCGAGTTCAACGCCAAGCTCATGCAGCGCCACCACGAGCGATTTTACTGGCCGCTGGGCATCGCCATCGTTTTGCTGGTCATCGAAATGTTTATGCCCGAGCGACAGAAAGTCCGCCGCCCCGCCGTGGACGCGCCGGGCGCGAATGTGTCTGTTCCTGCGAACGCTGATGCAACCGCTGCGAAATAATCTTCTGACCGCCTGCCGGCTCTTCTCCCTCGCCCCCACCGGGGGAGAGGGCCGGGGTGAGGGGGTTACGCGTGCTGCGGCAATGCGTGCGCAGGAAAGCAATCCAGCCCATCTCGCAGCCTTTCAAGCCATTCGCCTTCGTTCTGAGTTCGTAAGCGACCCCCTCACCCTAACCCTCTCCCCCGATGGGGGAGAGGGAACCAGCCCGCCGCCGCGTGGCGCTCTGCCGAGTGTTCTCCTCTATCTTCTCCTCTCCATCCTCTATCCTCTCCCCGCTCACGCCTCCTCCGCCACCGCGCTCAAAAACTACGAGTCCGGCAAATACGAAGCCTCCCTCAAGGAATACGACCGCCTCCGCCGCGAACGCCCGGAGGACGCCCGCCTCGCCTTCAACGCCGGGGCCGCCGCGTATCAGGCCAAGCAGTTCGAGGACGCCGCGCGCCACTTCAGCGGCGCGACCGGCGCGCGCGATCCGAAGCTGGCTCAGAGCGCGTTCTACAATCTCGGCAACGCATATTTCCAAGCCGGCGACACCGCCGCCGAGGCCGCGCAGAAGCAGGAGGCCTGGGAGAGCGCCATCGGCTTCTACGACACCGCGCTCAAGCTGAACTCCGCCGACGCCGACGCAAAACACAACCGCGACTTCGTGCAGCGCAAGCTGAAGGAGATTAAACAGCAGCAGGAGAAGCAGCCCAAAGACGACCAGAAGCAGGACGACAAGAAAGACGACAAGAAGGATGACCAGAAGAAGGATCAGCAGAAGAAGGACGATCAGAAGCAGGATAAGTCTGACAAGAAAAAGGACGACAAAAAGTCCGAGGACCAGAAACCGGAGAAGCCCGACGGCTCCAAGCAGGACGACCAGAAGAAACAGGAGAACCAGCCCAAGCCCGACCAACCCGGCGACGAAAAGCAGCCGGAGCAGAAGAAGCCCGAGGAGAAGAAGGGCGAGCAGAACCAGGGGAAGCAGGGGGAGAAGGGCGATAAGGATTCCGCCCAGGCCGCCGCGCTCGGCCAGATGACCGCGCAGCAGGCGATGCAGTTGCTCGACTCCCAGCGCACCGAGGAGCGCGCGCTTATCTTCCTCCCCACCAACGCCACGCAGAAGGCGAACAACCGCGTGTTGAAGAACTGGTGATGAAGACGACGGAGGGACGTGAGCAAAGAGCCGAGCGCGGCGGAGCAGATCGCGACTTCTTCTCCCTCTCCCTTTGCGGAGCAAGGGGAGAGGGCTGGGGTGAGGGGTTGCGTGTGTCGGCGCAAGTGGCCGCACCCCTCATCCGGCCTGCGCGCATTTTCTTCACACGGCTGCTTGGTGTCGTCGGCTGTCTCCTGCTCCTTTCCTCCGCCCACGCCGTCACCTTCAGCGCCGCGCTGGACCGCAACACCATCCGCGTCGGCGAGCAGGCAGTGCTGACGCTGCGCTTTGATGGTGGCCAGCCCAGCGGCGTGCCGCGCCTGCCAGACGTGCCGAATCTCCAGATTCAGTTCGCCGGCCAGAGCCAGCAAATCTCCATCGTCAACGGCCAGCGCACAGCCAGCCTGCTGCTGAACTACGCAGTCGCCGCCTCGCAGCCGGGTGATTACACGATCCCCGCCTTCAACGTCCCCATCGCCGGCGCGCCGCTTCCCAGCCAGCCGCTCGCTCTGAAAGTCCACCCCGCCGCCGCGAAGCTGCCCGACACCGAAGCGTTTCGGCAGCTCACATTCGTCAAGCTGCGCGCGGGCAAGACGAACGCATTCGTCGGTGAACCCTTCGCGCTGGAGGTGCGGCTCTACTACACCCTCGGCGGCGAAATCCAGATGCCCAGCCTGCGCGGCGATGGCTTCACGCTGACGCCATTCCAACATCAGCAGGGGCAGGAACAGGTTGGCAATGTCATCTACCGCGTCATTGTCTTCCGCACGGTCGCGACACCGGTGAAGGCCGGGAAACTCGCGCTTGGCCCGGCGCAGTGCGCGTTCAACCTGCACGTCCGCACCAGCGGTGGCGACGCGTTCGACCTCTTCAACCGTGGCGTCCGCGCGCAGGCGGTAACGATTCTAAGCGACCCGCTGGCCATAGACGTGCAGCCGCTCCCCACCGAGGGCCGACCCGCTGACTTCAACGGAGCCGTCGGCAACTTTCAGATGAGCGTGAGCGCGTCGCCGGTGGACGTGGCCGTCGGCGACCCCGTCACCGTTCGCGTGCAAGTCAGCGGGCGCGGCGCGCTCGACGGCGTGCGGATGCCGTCGCTCGAATTCGGCGAGGCGTTCAAATCCTATCCGGCGAGCGTGACGACCGAGATGCCCGACCCGCTCTCCATGACGGGCACGCGGAAGTTCGAGCAGGTGGTGCAGCCACAAAGCGGGGAGGTGAGGGCTTTGCCCGCAATCTCGTTCAGCTTTTTCGATCCCGACGCCCGCGCCTATCGCACGCTCAAGCAGCCCGCCACGCCATTGCGCGTGCGCGCCGCCCCCGCCGCCCAGGCCCCGACGATCGTGATGACTACGACAAACGCCGCCACCGCTGCCGCTGCCGCGACGGAACTCGTCCACATCAAGCCGCATCTCGGAGTGCTCGCGGTGCCAGGCGCGGGAGCGCTGCGGCAGCCGACATGGTGGGCGTTGTGCGGCGTGCCGTTCGTGTTGTGGCTCACGTTGCTCACCCGCCGCAAGCAGGCGGAGCGGCTGGCGAACAACCCGCGCCTGCGCCGCCGTCGCGAGGTGGAGAAGCTGGTCAACGCGGGCCTGGCCGAACTTCGTCAGCAGGCCGCCGCAGCGCAAACAGAGCCGTTCTTCGCGAACCTGTTCCGGCTGTTGCAGGAGCAGCTCGGCGAGAGGCTCGACCTGCCGGCCAGCGCGATCACGGAGGATGTGATCGAGGAGCGCGTGAAGCCGCTCGGCGCGGACGACTCGACGCGCCAGTCACTCCACGCGCTCTTCCAAGTCTGCAACGCTGCGCGCTACGCGCCGGTGCGGGAGACAAGCGAACTGGCGAAACTGACGGAGCAGTTCGCCGCCGCCGTGACCGAACTGCGAAAGCTGGAGGGGAGCCGATGAATATCTTTTCGGCCACAGATGAAACACAGATGGAACACAGATGGGATTTGCAGCAGAAGGCACTTCATGCCCTATCCGTGTTTCATCTGTGTTTCATCTGTGGCTCAAGAAATCTCCTCCTGCTGTGGCTGCTGGTCGCGTCGGGGTGGCCGATGAGCGCCCAGCCAGCAGCGGAGTTTGAAGCGGCAAACAAACTCTTCGAGCAGGGCAAGTTCACCGCCGCCGCGGCCGGCTACGAGACGCTGCTCACGAACGGCCCGTCTGCGGCGCTCCACTTCAACCTCGGCAACGCGCGCTTCAAGAGCGGACAGGCGGGCAAGGCGATTTACCACTATCATCAGGCGCTCCGCCTCGCGCCGCGCGACCCAGACACGCGCGGCAACTTGCAGTTCACTCGCCGCAGTCTCGGCGTGACGGTGGAGCAACCGCTCGCCCGTCATCTGCTCCGCTTGCACACGCTCGACGAGTGGGCTTGGCTCGCGGGCGCTGGGTTGGGTGCGTGCTTCCTGCTGCTCGCGCTGGGCGAGGCGTTGCCGGCGAAGCGCACCGCCTTCGCGTGGCTCACGAAGGCTTTCGGCGCGATCGCCATCGTGTCCGCCGCGCTGCTTGCCGCCGCGCACTCGGAGCGGAGCACGGCAGGGCTGGCGGTGGTGGTGGTGCCGGAGGTGTCCGTGCGGCCCGGACCACTTGCGGAGTCCAAGGCCGCGTTCACGCTGCGCGACGGCACGGAGCTTGTGGTGCTCGACGCGAAGGACGACTGGCTGCAAGTGCGCGACAGCGGCCAGCGTGCGGGCTGGGTGAAGCGAGACGCGCTCCGCCGATTGCCATGAAGGACTGTGCAGTGGGCGGACTCTCCTGCCGTCACGCGCTGTTCCCGCGCCAGGCTTTCACGGCGGGAACGGATGAAAAAGCCTTTGACACTTCCGGCGGGTAGCTGCCACTTTCCCACCCGTTCGCCGCGAGGCGGACACTCATCCAGAGTGACTGAGGGACTGGCCCGATGAAGTCACGGCAACCGATTGCGGCGCGTCCGCAGTGACCAGGTGCTAATTCCAGCTCCAGCCGCAAGGCCGGGGGAAAGATGAGAAGCGAGCGCGTGCAGTCTTTGCGGCCCCTTCTCATCCAGATGAGTCGGGGCTTTTGTTTTGCCCCGATGCGGCGGCTGTAGCGGCTGGTCTGTGACCGCCGCAGGCCTGGCACGCGGAACCGGCGGTCGCAGACTGCCGCCACAGAAGAACAGTTATGGACAAGCACGAAGGTTTCATGAAGGCGCTCAAGTGCCGCGAGTGCGGCAAGGAGTATCCCCTCAGCGCCACGCACGTCTGCGAGTTCGACTTCGGCCCGCTCGAAGTCGCCTACGACTACGACCGCATCAAGAAGTCGCTGACCCGCGCTGCCATCGAGTCACGCCCGCACACGATGTGGCGTTACCGCGAGCTGCTGCCCATCGCGGGCGAGCCGACCGTGGGAACTCAAGTCGGCTACACGCCGCTCGTGAAGGCGGATCGCTTGGCGAAGCGCCTCGGCATCCGCGAGCTGTGGGTGAAGAATGACGCCGTCAATTACCCGACCCTTTCCTTCAAGGACCGCGTCGTGAGCGTCGCCCTCAGCCGCTCGAAGGAACTGGGCTTCAAGACAGTCGCCTGCGCCTCCACCGGCAACCTCGCAAACTCCGTCGCCGCGAACGCCGCCGCCGCCGGCCTCAAGAGCTACGTCTTCATCCCGTCCGACCTCGAGCTGGGCAAGGTGGTCAACTCGCTCGTCTATGGCGCGAACGTCATCAGCATCAAGGGCCACTACGACGAGGTGAACCGCCTGTGTGCGGAAATCGCCGGCAAGTTCGGCTGGGCCTTCGTGAACGTGAACATGCGGCCCTACTACGCCGAGGGCAGCAAGAGCATGGGCTTCGAGATTTGCGAGCAACTCGGCTGGCGCACACCGCAGCACACCGTCGTGCCGATGGCGAGCGGCTCGCTGCTGACCAAGATTCACAAGAGTTATCAGGAATTCGCCAAGCTCGGCCTCGTGTCCGAGGGCAACTGGCACATCCACGGCGCACAGGCCACGGGCTGCAATCCGATCAGCGCGGCGGAGAAGGCGGGCCTCGACTTCTTCAAGCCCGTGAAGCCGAACACCATCGCCAAGAGCCTCGCCATCGGCACGCCCGCCGACGGATTCTATGCGCTCAAGGTGATGAAGGAGACCGGCGGCCACGCCGAAGACGTGACCGACGACGAGGTGCGCGAAGGCATCCGTCTGCTGGCCGAGTGCGAAGGCATCTTTGCCGAGACCGCCGGCGGCGTGACCGTGGGCGTGGCGAAGAAACTCATCGCTTCCGGCAAGATTCCCGCGACCGACTCCGCCGTCCTCTGCATCACCGGCAACGGCCTGAAGACGCTCGAAGCGATGACCGGCCACGTGGGCCAGACCCGCGAAATCCGCCCCAGCCTCCGCGAGTTCGAGGCGATGCTGAAGGACGAGGAAAAACAACTTGTGACTGCCTGAAACCAAACGGAGTGTTGGAGTAGTGGAGTGATGAAGTTATGATCTTCATCCACCGCTACAACACTCCAACACTCCAACACTTCAACACTCCACTCCCCCATGCCCATCAACGTCCGCATCCCCACCCCGCTCCGCCAGCTCACTGGCGGCGAGGAACTCGTCACCGTCACCGCCGCGAATGTCGGCGCGGCCATCGCTGAAATGCAGGCCAAGTATCCCGGCATCAAGGACCGCCTGCTCGACGACAAGGGCGAGGTCCGCCGCTTCGTGAACGTGTATGTGAACGAGGAGGACATCCGCTTCCTCCAGAGCCAGGCCACGCCCCTCAAGGACGGCGACGAAATCAGCATCATCCCGGCGATTGCGGGGGGCTAAACTGAAGGAGCGACGAATGCCTGCCACGAAGAAGAAACCCGACGCCAAGTCCGAGCCGAAGCTTCCGCCCGATCCGCGCCAGTCCAAGTCACGGCTGTGGCTCACCTTCCCCGCGCCGCTCATCACGCGCCCGGTGATCTGGGAACTGGGGCAGAAGTTCAAGGTCATCTTCAACCTGCGCCAGGTCAGCGTGGGCAAGGACATCGGCATCGTCTGCCTCGAACTCGAAGGCGCGCGCTCGGAGATCCGCGTGGCAATCAACTGGCTGGAAGGTCTCGGTGTCGAGGTGGAGCCGGTGGAAATCAGCGTGCTGGAATCGTAGCAGCCGACGTGAGGAGGCTCTGATTTGCTGCCTCCGTTGCTCCGGTTTGAAGTGAGCCTCCTTACGTCGGCTGCTACTCACGAAGCGTGAGCCACAAGTCCCCCAAAATCACCGCCCTCATCGCCGACCTGCAAGGCTGCGATCTCGACGCGCACTACCTCGGCTGGTTCGCGTGCTTCAATCGCGGCCAGTTCTATGAAGCGCACGACGTGCTGGAGGAACTCTGGCTCACTGACCGCCCCGGGCCGAACGGCAACTTCTACAAGGGCCTCATCCAACTCGCCGGCGCGTTCGTTCACCTGCAAAAGGACTGCCCGAAATACCCGCGCCTCCGCCCCGCCGCCGCGCTGTTCAGCCTCGCTGAAGAAAACTTCCGTGCATATCCCGCGCTGCACGAGCGACTGGACTTGGAGACCGTCCGCGCGCTCATCGCCGACTGGCGCGAGCGATTGCAGTCAGTCAACTTCACCCACAACCCACTCACTCCTGAGAACGCGCCGAAGCTGTCGCTCGCCAAGGGAGGGAGTGCAGGAGCCGGCAAGGCTTGCGATCTCAAGCGCTGAACTCGATAGGGCCGCGCTGCTGCGCGGACGTGGCCTGCCCTCACTTCGCCCGTCGGCCGACCAGCAGGTCGGCCCTGCCAAGTTTATAGGACTCCGAATGCGTCACTTCCCACCCGGCGCGAGGCTCTCCAAGTAATCCACCAGCGAAGCCAAGTCGCTCACGCTGATGCCGGCGGCGAGGCCCTCGGGCATGAGCGATTTCTCCAGCTTCAGGCGCTTGGCGATGTCGCCCGGCTTCAGCGTGATTTCCTGCGCGGTGACGAGGCGGGCGATGATTTTGTCCGCCGCCTCGCTGATGACGAAGCCTTCGTATTCCGTCTCGCCGTCCTTCATCACGAAACGATTCGCCGCGAAGCCCTGCGCGAGCGTCTTGTTCGGCACGAGAATCGCCTCGGCCAGTTCGTGCCGCTTCATGATGGTGGCAACCTGCAAGAGGATCGGCCCCCGCAACGGCTCATCCGCGCTGACGGTGTGACAATTCGCGCAGCCGAGCCGGGCGTAAACATCCTTGCCGCGCGCGACGGTGCCTTTCGTCTTCAGCACCGCGGCAAGCACGTCCTCGATTTTCAACGTGCCAATGAGCGGGCCGGTGGCGGGCGCGGTCTCCAGCTTCAGCCGGTCAACAGCCTTCTTCGCGGCGGCGGCCACGGCTTTGTCCGTGTCGCTGACAGCGGCGAGGATTTTGGGCGCGAGCGTCTTCTTGTTCGCGCTGATGCTGGCTTCAATCAACTGCGCGCGGCGCTTCGGCTCGGCCCAACCGGCGTCGAAGACGGCGCTGATTTCCGCTTTGCTCTTCTGCTTGTCCTTCTGCCGGTCGTGAATGCGGAGTAGCGCGGTGTCGGCCCACAGGCTGGTGTCGCCGGATGCTTTCGCGGCCTCGGCGGTGAGCGTAGTGAGTTGCTTCTCGACGAAGGTGGAATTCAAAAACGCCTCGGTCGCAGCCTCCACCAGCGTGCCATCGCCCTTGCTCTTGCGAAGTGCGGCGACGCCCATGAGCAACGCGCGCGTGGTGTCGGCGTTGAGGTCAGACTTCGCGAGCGCTGTGATAGCGGCGGCGCGGACGGCGGGCGCGGTCGCCTCGGCCGTGGCATTGCGGGCGAGCAACGCGTGCGCGCCGGGCGGCACGGTCTGTGCGCGGGCGAGCTGCTGCACGAGCACCGGCTCGACGCTGGCGTCGCTCGCGGCAAGGGCGAGGAGCTTATCGAGCGACGCGCCGCCTTCGAGTCGATGGCGATTGAGTTCACCGGCGAGGAAGACGGCTTCCTTCGTGTCGGCCTTGGCCACAACGGCGGCGAGCGTGTCGGCGATGCGCTTAGACTCGGTCCATTCCTCCGGCTGGAAGTAAGGCCCACGCGTGTCGGGCCGCGTGCCCCAGCTCGTGCCGGTCCATTTGCCTTCGAGGAAATGCAGGCGCGCGAGCGCGGTGAGCAGGCCTTGGCGGCGGGTGAAGTTCGTCTCCTTCGCGAGACGTGCGAGCAGCGCATCCACGACTTTTGGCTCGTGCAAAAGACGCAGAACGCGGAGCGAGGCTTCGCGGAGATTCGGCGAATCAGTGCGGTCCACGGCGGCGAGGCAGGCGTCACTGGCGCGCAGGGCGATGAGCGCGCGCATCGCGGTGTGGGCGATGGTGGTATCGGCATCGGTCAGCAACGGCAGGAGATCGGCGTGGCTCGACGCCGGGAGTTGCGCGCCGAGCCGGGCGGCGGCGACGAGGGCTTCCTTGCGCGTGCGGGCGTCGGGGGACTTCAACGCGGCGACGATGGGGCCGCTCGCGCTGGCGTTGAGCGTGCGTTCGTCATCGGTGAGTGCGCGCAAGGCCCACGCGGCGATGGTCGCATCGGTGGTGAGCTTCGCAACGATGTCGTGGGATTTCGCGCCGAGAGATTGCGTGAGGGTGAAGAGGGCGGCGATGCGGGCGGCGAGCGGTTTGGATTTGTCGGCAGCGAGGGTATTCAGCGTGGTGGCAATGTCGGCCTTCAAGCCGCGCCGAATCAGCGTGCGCTGCACCTCGAGACGGACGCGGTGGCTGGCGTTCTCCAGCAGTTTCACCAAGTCAGCGTCGGTCGCCTTCGCGAAGTCGGGCAGCGCGGGCGCTTGAAAACCCTTCGGCGTCACGCGCACGATGTAGCCCACGTCCATGCCGGCCCAACTAAACTGCGCGCCTTTCCAACTCGCGGCATACACGCGGCTCGACGCGTCCACATCGAGGTCGGTGGGGCGCGTGAGCTTGAGGAACTCGGCGGGCTTCTCGGTCTCGGCGAAGGTCGCGCCCTTCGGCTTCACGGCGTGGCGGTAGATGACGCCGCGGCCCCAGTCGGCAGTGAACGGCGCGTTGCCCCACGCGGCGGGGAAGCCCGGCTCGGCAATCCACGCAGCGCCGCAGCCGGAGCCGCCGCCGTAGTCGGCGAGCGGCGCGATGAGTTCGTCGGCGAAGTTTTTGTAGAGTGACGGATAGCCGTGTTCTTGCAAGCCGCTGAAGTGATGGAAGCGCACGTCCCAGCCACCGCCGTCGTTGGTGTTATCGCGCGCGAAGCTGTCCAGCTCGGGGCTGACGGCGGCTTCGAGGATGTTCCGTGTGCCGCGCGCGAAGAGGTGCAGACCCGTGCCGTCGGGGCGGAAGCGCACGATGCCACCGGCGCGGAGCTGAAGCTTCCGCCCGTCCGTCCCCTCGGCCTCCATGAACCCGAAGTCCCCGATGGCCGCGTAAATCCAGCCGTCCACGCCCAGTTCGATGCCGTTGCTCGTGTGGTCGGCGGGGCGGTCCTTGAAGCCGAAGGCGATGCCCTTGATGAGCACCTTCGTCTCGTCCGCGTGGCCGTCACCGTCGCGGTCAATGAACGCGCTGACGTGCGGCGGGTGCAGGCAGATGACGCGGTCGTGGTCCCAGAGCAGGCCGCGCGGGGAATCGACGTTCGGCACGAAGACCTTCACCTCGTCGGCCGCACCGTCGCCGTTCGTGTCGCGCACGCGGAGGATGCGGCCGAGGTTCGGCAGGCGGCCGAGCGAGCCGTTGCCGTCGCTCGAAACGTAGAGCGTGCCGTCCGCAGCGGCGGCGACGAAGACGGGGTAATTCACGGCGGGCGGCGTCGCGAAGACTTTCACCTCGAAGCCCTCGGCGGCTTTCACTTCAGCGAGGATTGCGGCGATTTTGTCGGCATTGACCGGGTTCATCTTCTCGACTTCGGCGACCGACGGGAGAACGGGCGGGGCCTTCGGTTCGGACTTGGACTGTTGCTTGCCCTTGCCCTGCTTGGGGGCATCGGCGGCGGGTGCGACGACCGTGAAGCCGGCCAGCAGCGCGGCGAGGAGCAGTAGTTTTTTCATGCGCGAAATAATCGATCTGAGATTGAAGCGGAGTGGGCGAAAGCGGTCAACGCAGGAGAAACCCTGCCGCTGTAGCTCGACATTCCGATGTCGAGTTAGACGGTTTGCTGGCGAATCGACCTTCCAGAAACTGGCGGCTGCTGATATGTAACGGCGTGATGAAGCTCAAATTCAACCTCTCCGTCGTCTGCTTCGGCGTGTTCTGGACGATGTTGACCTTGGCCGCGGATGGTTTTCTCGGGCACACGATGGCGATGCGACTTTTGGCGATGGGCTTCAGCGCTGCGCCGGGGACGGTGACATACAGCCAGCTAAGAGAATCTAGGCCTGATGAGGGAGGGCAAATGCACTACAACGCTGAGCTGCAGTTTCGTTTTTCGTTGGGGGAGCGGACGTTTGAGAGCAAGGACTACCAGTTCGGCGGGGGCTTCACCGGCGGCAGCAAGAAGGCGCGGCGGCTCGTCAAGCAATACCCCGTCGGCAAGCAGGTCACAGTCTATTACCACCCCGAGGACCCGACGCGGGCGGTGCTGCATCGCGGGTTTGATGGCGGGGAATTGTTCCTGCTCGTGTTCCTTGCGCCGTGCAACGCCGTGATGGTGGCGTTCTGGGGCGTTGCTCTTCATCGCCGCTGGAGAAGGCGCGTGTTTGCAATGCCCCTCGGGGCGGAGCCGTCTGCGCGCGGCGGGCGGATTGTGCTGCCGCTGTCGGCGTGTCCTCCGGTGGTGGTGGGCGCGGCCGTGGCGGGGGTCATCGGATTCATGCTGTCGCTGGGAGTGGGCGTTGTGACCGGAATGGAGCCGGGCCTTATTGCTAGCAGCGTGAGCGCCGGACTGGTGGTGGCCGGCGGGGCGCTGGGCTATGCGAAAAGCAAGCTGCGCGAGGGCTGGGGCGACCTGACGGTGGACACGCAAAACCAGACGCTCACGTTGCCGGTCGGGTTTGAACGCAAGGCTCCGAAGCGGATTCCGTTCGCGAAGATCAAAGCCGTGGAAGTCGAGGACGTCGTCGTCACGCTCGAAGACGGCGTGCCGCGGACGACATATGCGGCGGCGCTGCTGTTGGCGGACTCGCGACGCGAGCGGTTGGAGGAGTGGCGCGACCCCGCCGACGCTGCGGAGCTGGTGCAGTGGGTTGCCGCGCGGCTGGGCTTGCCGACACCCGTAGCGAAGAACTAGCCAGCCAGGCGTGCAGTGCCGGCTTTACGTTTTTCCGTTCCAGGCCGCCGCAGTGCCGCAAAGCGTCACGCCACCGTCGGTGGCGCAAAGCCCTCGCGGTAGGTGCGCGAGACAATTTCCTGGTTGGCCTGCTCGTGGTTGGTGAACCGGAAATTCGCTCCGTCCCAGCGGAGTTCCTGACCGGGGAAGCGCGTGGCCTTCACCGCCAGCAACGCCGGCTCGGTGATGCGCCAGCCGATGGTCAACGGGGCCCAGAGATGCTTCTTCGCGCCGAGGCAGTTGTCGGCCCAGTCCTTCCAGTGATGGTGCGGCGTGGTCTCGGGCATCGGCTCGTTGGCGACGACCTCACCTTTGCGGAACACGGTGATTTTGCCGTCGGCCTGGAGCAACAGCGTGCCTTCGGTGCAGACGACCATCGTGTGGTTTGCGTTGGGCTTCGTGGGCGGCAGGCCAAGCGCGGCGAAGGACGGGAGCAGCGCGTCGTCGTTGTAGTGGACGACGAACTTGTCTCGCGCGAACTGGCCGCGACCCGGGTAGGTGATGGTGCTCTGGTTGTGCGAGGTGTGGCTGACTTTCGAGGGCTTGGGCGTGTGCGTGATGACGGCCTCGGGCGACGGGAGGTCGTAGGCGAAGTAGAGCAAGTCCAGCAAGTGACAGCCCCAGTCGGCGAGCTGGCCGCCGCCGGTCTCCCAGAAGGAACGCCAGCGGCGCGGCGCGAGGTCGTCGCTGTAGGGAAGCGGTTTGGCGAGCGGGCCGTTCCAGAGGTCCCAGTCGAGGTAATCGGGCACGGGCTTGGCGGGCGTGTAGTCCGCCCACGGGTCGGCGAAGTAAGTGCCGCGCGCGACGCTGCCGGTCCAGACCCACGCCTCGACGGGTTTGCCGAGCTGGCCTTTGCGCAGCAACTCGACGGCCTGCATGCGGCCGGTGTTGCACGCGCGCTGGTTGCCCATTTGCGTGACTAGCCCGGGCCGGGCGGCGAGGGCGTCGCGCATCATCCGCAGCTCCGAGAGCTGATGCACCAGCGGCTTTTGGCCGTAGAGATGTTTCTTCTGCTGAAGCGCGGTGAGCATCATCGGCGCGTGGTGGAAGTCGGGCGTGTCCACAATGACGGCGTCGAAGTTGGCGACGTGCTTGGCGAAGCCTTCGCGGTAATCCTTCACCGCCCACGCGTTGGGGTGCTGCTTCTTGATTTTGTCCAACTCACGGGAGTCCACGTCGCAGAAGCCGGCCCACTCGACCTGTGGGTGGTCTTTTAAGCCGTTGCGTTGCATCCCGCCGATGCCGCCGACGCCGATTTGGTAAATGCGGAGCTTGCTGTTGGCATTGGTCTGGGCGCGTGCGGCCGGCGAGAGTGCGGCGACGGCGGTGGTGAGCACCGCGCCGGTGCGGAGGAAGGTGCGGCGGGTGACGGGGGCCATGAGGGTGGAAGGTTTTTTCGTGTTCATGATGTGTTGGCCGAATCATAGACTGAAGCGCCCTCGCCTCAAGCAAACTCTCTGGCAAACTCTCTGGCTGGGCGCATCTCGGTTTCTTGCAGGCGACCTCTGGACAAGGCGGAATTCGCGGCTGCGGAGCAGCGGCAGAAAGTAGCCCGGGGCGTAAGCCCCGAGGTAGCTGCGCCGAAGCGTGAGCCCCAGCGGGGCGGCCGATTCCCGCAGCCAGAGCATGCTGGGCGGATGGTCTTCCACCGCGCTGCGGCTCGCCAAAGCCACCCCGCTCTCCCACGGCTTACGCCGTGGACTACTTTCTGTCGCCGCTCCGCGGCTGTCCTGAGGACACTCTGCGACTAGCCGCTTGAACTCACTCCCGCGCCTCGCCAGTATGCGGTTGATGCACCGCAAATTTTTGCCGGTCCTGGCCTCGCTCATGGGTCTGTTGTCGCTGCTGACTCCGCTGGTGCCCCGCCCGGCCGTCGCCGGTGAACCCCTTTTCACCAACGACCTCAGCCTCGCCATCCCGGCCATCGCCACCGACAAGTCCGTTCGCTACGACTACGACATCGTCTATGTCCGCGCGGGTCGGGCGGGCGACGAGCTGCACAAGCGCTTCTACACGGACTTCTCGCAGCCGGTCACGATGGAGCCAGGCGCGGACCTCATGCTGCTGCATCCCGATGGGCGCGAAGAACTGCTCGTCGCGGGCGGCGACGGCTCCATCACGGACCCGGTGGTGTCGTTCGACGCGCAGTGGGTTTACTTCGTGCACCTCTACAACTTGCAGAAGGCGAACCAGTGGTCGCCGCCCAAGTCGGGCGCGGACATTTTCAAAATCCACCTCCAGACCCGGCGCGTGGTGAAGCTCACGGACCAGACCTTCACGCCCAACACCGGCGCGGCGAAATGGTCGGACGACTTTCGCAAGCCGCAGCCGGGCCGCACGCACTTCGACTACGGCGTGTTCAATCTCGGCCCGTGCCCGCTGCCCGGCGGACGCCTCGCGTTCACCAGCAACCGCGACGGGTTCCGGCCCTCGAAGGGTTATCCCACGGTCGCGCTCCAGCTCTTCGTGATGGACGACTCCGATGACGGCCTCGGGCGCAACGTGGAAAAAATCGGCCATCTCAACATCGCCGGCGCGCTGCATCCCGTCGCGCTCACGGATGGCCGCATCATGTTCAGCTCGCTCGAGTCGCAAGGCATTCGCGGCGACATCCTCTGGGGCGTGTGGACCATCAACCCCGACGGCACGGGCTGGGCACCGCTCGTCAGCGCGTTCGACACCGGCGGCGCTCCGAACGGCTTTCACTTCCAGACGCAGCTCTCGGAGGGCGCGGTCGTCGTCGAGGAATACTACAACCAGAACAACTCCGGCTTCGGTGCGTTCATCAAGCTGCCGCCGCAGCCGCCGGCGGGCGCGGCGCAATTCGGCCCCGCGCACATGGCGAGCAACGCGCCGTGGCGTTTCGGCCGTCACTACAATGGCAAGGGCGTTTGGTATCGCATACCGTTCATGCCCACGGGCTCGGAGTCGCTCACGCGCTTCGCCCGCGTGGACGACGGCCCCGCCGGACCGTCCACGCTCGGCGACAAGAATTCTCCCGCCGTCGGCAAGTTCACGCATCCCTCCGGAGCGCCGGACAATCACTTGCTCACCGTCTATTCGCCCGGCCCGGCGAACCACCAATACAAGCACCTGCCGCAGATTGACGGCGGGCTTTACCTGCTCAAGGGCGGCGTGGCGATTGACGAGCCGGCGCAACTGCGGCTCATCAAGAACGACCCGAGCTTCAACGAAGGCTGGCCGCGCGCGGTCGTGACCTACGAGCGCATCTACGGCGTGAAGGAGCCGAAGCGCCTCGCGTCGCTTGCGAACGACGGCGCGCTCTCGAAGCATCTACCGGCGGGCACGCCGTTCGGCCTCATCGGCTCGTCGAGTCTCTACAAGCGCGAGAGCTATCCCAACGGTATCGTGCCGCCGGGCCAAGTCACGTCCACCTACGCGGGCGGCAAAGACCCGTGGCGCGGACTCGACGCCTTCACCAGCCACGGCAACGGCATGCCGCTCAACCTCCATAATCAAGGCGGCGACATCGGCCTCTACGAGAACAGCGACATTCACGCGCTGCGCATCCTCGTGATGGAGCCGACCACGGACCGGCAGCGCGGGGCGGACAGCGGACGCCGCTTTTCCAACCACGCGAACGAACGCCTCCGCATCCTCGGCGAGATTCCCGTCCGCAAATTCAGCGGTGCGAACGCGGAGCAGCCGCGTGATCCCGACGGCAATTCCGACACCAGCTTCCTCGCAAAAATTCCCGCCGACACCGCCTTCACCTTCCAGACGCTCGACCGGCGCGGCATGGTGTTGAACACCTCGCAGACGTGGCATCAACTTCGCCCCGGTGAGCTGCGCAACGACTGCGGCGGCTGCCACGCGCACAGCCAGAAGCCGACGGACTTCGCCCTCACCGCCGCCGCGCGGCCGGATTACAAGGTGTGGGACCTCGTCAACACCACGCCGCTGCTCGCCGCGAAGCGCACCGACGCCGCGCAGCCGAAGTGGGACACCGCGCACCAGACCGGCTTGCGCCAAGTCTCCGGCGGCCCGCACAACGTGGAGTATTGGCGCGATGTGCAGCCCATTCTCCAACGCAGTTGCATCGCCTGCCACTCCGCCAAGTCCGGCACGACGCCCGCCGGCAAGCTCGACCTCGACGCCGACGACCAGCTCGTCCCGCGCGAGAACAGCGGCAAGTTCCCCGGCACCTACTACCGCCTCGCGCTCGATGAGAAGGCGCAGTTCGGCCACAAGCCCATCGGCTACGACTCGTGGGGTTATCCGAACGCCTCGCGTTACATCCGCAAGCTGGCGTCACGCCGCTCGCTCCTCGTCTGGAAAATCTTCGGCGAGCGCCTCGACGGTTTCTCCAACGACACGCATCCCTCCGAGCCGGAGCCGGGCGCGGGCTACTTCGCGCAGAAGGGCGAGCGCGCGCCGACCGACAAGGCCCGCCACCGCTACGACCTCGATTTCCTTGGCAGCCAGATGCCGCCGCCTGATGCCATTGCCGGCGGTCACAAGCTGCCCGACGGCCGCGTGGTGAAGGTCGCGCCGCTGACCGACGAAGACCGGCTCACACTCGTGCGCTGGATTGACCTTGGCTGTCCGATTGACCTCGACCGCGCGCCCGCCGGCCAGCGCGGCTACGGCTGGTTCCTCGACGACCAGCGCCCGACGCTCACGCTCACCACGCCGCGCGTCGGTGCGAACGCGCCCTTCGACCGCATCCTCCTCGGCGCGCACGACTACGACACCGGCCTGGACCCCGCGAGCCTCACCATCACCGCCGACTTCGCAGTGAACGGCCTCGCCCCCGGCGAAAACCTCGCACCGAAATTCCAGTCGCTCACTCAAGGCGTGTGGGAACTGAAGCTGACCTCTCCCGCGAAGAACCTCCCCCTCGCCCAGCTCGTCGTCGCCGTGAAGGACAAGCAAGGCAATCTCACCCGCATCGAGCGGAGCTTCTCGGTGGCACGCTGAAGCACTGCCCCGGTCGTAACGCAGAGCGGGCTGGAATGCGCGGTGCGTTATACCAAGTCCCGGCGTGAATCGGCGGAACGCAAGAGCCGAGGGCCGGATGAGGGGTGCGGACACACACGCACACGCACGTCACCCCTCACCCCGGCCCTCTCCCCTCCTCCGAGGAGGGGAGAGGGAGAAGGAGCCAAAGCGCTGCGCGGCCCACCAGCCAATCCACCGGGTTTTATTCCGGATTGGTATTATACCAAATACGGATAGAACCTGTTTAAACGCTCTGGATCGGCGAGGCCGTTCTCCCTCACCCCGGCCCTCTCCCGCTGGGAG
>SXGT01947248.1_pt1 | contig 105765 bp, 102 predicted proteins | sample 3176221 | NCBI WGS metagenome assembly SXGT01 (sample SAMN11356862, study PRJNA531348) | freshwater metagenome | isolation source: freshwater sample F1-120 | place: China: Fuxian Lake, Yuxi | collected 2017-12-25 | reverse complement strand
GTGCTCGATCCAGCGCTGTTGCGCCCGGGCCGCTTCGATCGTCGCGTCATCATCAATCGTCCAGACGTCCGCGGTCGCGAGGGCATTCTCGCCGTTCACACCCGCAAGATTCCGATGTCGGACGATGTCGACATCAAGATCCTGGCCCGCGGCACCGTCGGCTTCACCGGCGCCGACCTGGCCAACCTGGTGAACGAAGCAGCGCTCAACGCGGCTCGTGACGGCAAGAAGCTGGTCTCGATGTATCACTTTGAATATGCCAAGGACAAAGTGATGATGGGCGCCGAGCGGCGCTCGATGATCGTTACCGAAGACGAGAAGAGGGTCACCGCCATTCACGAAGCTGGTCACGCGCTGCTCGGCATGCTGCTGCCGCACGCGGATCCGCTGCATAAGGTGACCATCGTGCCGCGCGGCATGGCACTCGGCCTGACTATGTCGCTGCCGACCGACGAAAAGCACAACTACTCGAAGAACTACCTGGTCGACCAGATCGGCATCCTACTCGGCGGCCGTATCGCCGAAGAAATCACCACCGGCAGCATCACCACCGGCGCCGGCAACGATCTCGAGCGGGCCACCGACCTGGCCCGTCGCATGGTGTGCGAGTGGGGCATGAGCGAGTCGATGGGCCCGCTGACCTTCGGCAAGAAGGAAGAGCAGATCTTTCTCGGCCGCGAGATCGCCCAGCACAGTGACTACAGCGAGGACACCGCGCTCAAGATCGACAGCGAGGTGCAGAAAATTGTCGGCAATCAGTACACGCGCTGCACCGCGCTACTGACCGAGAACAAGCAAAAGTTGACCGACATCGCCGACGCGTTGCTGGCCCGTGAGGTACTCGATGCCGATCAGGTCCGGCGAATCGTCAACGGCCATCCGCTGGACGATGCGCCACCGGCCGAGGAGCCAGCCGTCGATGCCGCCCCGGCGCAGAAGGAGCGGCCGTCGCTGGTGCCGCCGATGCAGCCGCTCCAGAAGCCGCTCACCCAGGAGTGATCGCCGCTCCGCGCCGTTTGTTTTCGGTTCCGCTTCCGGGCCGGGCACCGCTGGTGCTCGGCCCGCGCACTTTGGTGATGGGTGTGATCAACGTCACGCCCGATTCCTTTTCAGACGGCGGCCTGGCCCTCGACCCCGCGCGCGCCGCTGACCTGGCCGTGGCCATGGCCGAAGCCGGCGTCGACATCATCGACATCGGCGCGGAGTCGACCCGCCCCGGCGCCACGCCGGTGGGGACCGCCGATGAACTGGCGCGCCTGCGGCCCGTGCTGCAGGCGGTCAGCAAACGCGTCACCGTCCCCATCTCCATTGACACCTACAAGAGCGAGGTTGCGGATCTCGCGCTCAGTGAAGGCGCGTCGATCGTGAATGACATCAGCGGCCTGCAATACGACCCGCGCCTGGGCCCGCTCACCGCCTCCCGGGGCGCGCCGATCGTCCTGATGCACACCCGCGGGCGTCCCCGGGACATGTACGCGCACGCCGACTACGGCGAGGTCGTGGGCGAGGTGGCGACAGATCTGCAGCAGGCTGTCGCTCGTGCAGAGGCCGCCGGCATCGCGCGTGACTGCACCCTGCTGGATCCCGGGCTGGGCTTCGCCAAGCATGCCGCGCAGAGTCTGGCCGTGCTGGCCGGGATCGGGCGGTTGGCTGCGCTCGGCTATCCGCTGCTGGTCGGACCATCGCGCAAGTCGTTCATGGCGGCATCAAGCGGGCTGCTCAGTCCAGAGGCCCGTGATTGGCCGACCGCCGCCGCCGTCACCGCCGCCATCCTGGCGGGCGCCCATATCGTCCGGGTGCATCGGGTGGCGGAGATGGTGAGTGTCGCGAGGGTGGCCGACGCCATTCGCGACGCATCCGGGGTCTGACGCACTAAACTAACGGGGCGTGTCTTTCCTTACCGACCTCCTGCAGCGGCCGCCAGTCACCTGGTGGGACGTGCTCGACATCCTGATCGTCTCGATCATGATTTACGAGCTGCTCAAGTTGATCCGTGGCACGCGCGCCGTGCAGATGGCGGTCGGGATCGCCTTCATCGTCGGGCTGTTCTATGTGTCGCGCGGCTTCCAGCTCGAAACTGTCAACTGGCTGATCCGTAACATCGTCGGCTACGTCGCGTTCGCGGCCATCGTGTTGCTGCAGGCCGACATTCGCCGCGCGTTGGTGCACTTGGGCCGGGGGCGTCTGTTCCGCCGCCTCAATCGCAAGGTCAGCGACGACGACACGATTGAAGAGTTGGTGGTGGCTACCACCACCCTGGCCGCGAAGAAGACTGGCGCCATCATCGTGATCGAACGGTCGATTGGCTTGCGCAACTACATTGAGAGCGGCATCCCACTCGATGCCAAGTTGACCTACGATCTGCTGGTCAGCATTTTCCAGCCGACTTCGCCGCTGCACGACGGCGCGGTGATCGTGCAGCGCGACCGCGCGGCCGCGGCGGCGTGTTTCCTGCCGCTGACGGTCAACCCGCGGCTGAATCGTGAGCTGGGCTCTCGGCACCGCGCGGCGATCGGCGTCACCGAAGAGAACGACGCGGTGGCGATCGTCGTGTCGGAGGAAACCGGCCGCATCTCGCTGGTTGAAGACGGCGCTCTCGAATACGACATTGACGCCGAGCGACTGCGGCGGCGGCTGACGTCGCTGACCGCGCTTCGGACGGTGGCCGGCAAGGCGCGACCGGCGGGGGACTCACTGCACTGATGGCGTATTATCCCTTTCGCAACCTGGGCCTCAAGTTCCTGTCGGTGTGCATCGCCGCCATGCTCTGGCTGGTGGTCGCGGGCGAGCGCGTCGTCGAGCGGGTGCTGCGTGCCCCGGTCGAATTCCAGAACCTGCCCAATGGCCTTGAACTGGTCGGCAACCTGCCCGATACGGTGGAAGTGCGGCTGCGCGGATCGTCGGGCGCGCTGAGCCGCCTGGCCCCGGGCGACCTTGCGGCGGTGCTTGACTTGCGCACGGCGCGACCGGGCCGTCGGCTGTTTCACCTCGCGCCGACACAGGTTACTGTCCCGTACGGCATCGAGGTGGTGCAGGTCAGCCCCTCGACCCTGACCATGGAATTCGAGACCTCGGGGGTGAGGGTGGTGCCGGTGGAACCCGACATCGAGGGCCGACCGGCGGCCGGGTTCGAGATCACCAGTGTCACGAGTGATCCGGCCACCGTCGAAGTCGCTGGTCCCGAGAGCGCCTTGCAGCGGCTCGACTCGGCGATGACCGAGCCGGTGACGGTAACCGACGAGAGGCGCTCGGTTCGCGAAGTGGTGACGATTGGCGTGCGGGATGCCAGTCTCCGGCTGGTCACGCCGAAGACGGCAGTGGTGACCGTGACGATTTCTCCCAGGCGCCCATGAAACTGTTTGGCACAGACGGCATTCGCGGCCAGGCCGGCGTGGCGCCGCTTGAGCCCGCCACCGTGGCGCGCATTGGCGCGGCTCTGGTGCGGTCGTTGCGGGACGGCGCTTCGTCGCATCGCTTCGTGATTGGCCGCGACACGAGGGAGTCTGGTGAGTGGATTGAACAGGAACTGGCGCGCGGCCTGACGAGTGGCGGCGCCACCGTGGTCAGCGCCGGGGTGGTGCCAACGCCCGCCATCGCTTACCTGGCGCGCACGGAAGGGTTTGATGCCGGCCTGGTGATTTCAGCCTCGCACAACCCGTACCAGGACAACGGCATCAAGGTATTCGGCGGAGCCGGTGTGAAGCTCACCGAGAAACTCGAAGCCTCGGTCGAGTTGCTGGTTGCTGATCCCTCGTGGCAGGTCGGCCCGGCACCCGGCGTGATCGACCGGCATGAGCTGTCGGGTCACTACTTGGAGCACCTGGCGGAGATTCTGGACGATGCCGGCTCGCTGGCGGGCGTGCCGATCGTCGTCGATTGCGCCAACGGTGCCACCGCCACGATGGCGCCGGCGTTTTTGTCGTCGCTTGGTTTCAAGGTTCGGCCGATTGGCATCTCGCCGGATGGCCGCAACATCAACTTGGACTGCGGTTCGACGCACCTGGCCGGCCTGGTGAGAGAGGTCGTGGCCACCGGCGCCGGGCTCGGCATCGCTTTTGACGGCGATGGTGATCGCGCGCTGTTCGTGGATGCCGCCGGTGGGACTGTGGACGGCGACGCCGTGCTGCTGATTGCGGCGCTGCAGATGAAGAAGGAAGGCCGGTTGCCGGGCGACGCCGTGGTGGCGACGGTGATGAGCAACCTCGGCCTCGAGATGGCGCTGCGCGACCGTGGCATCAGCCTGGTCCGCACGGCGGTCGGCGACAAGTATGTGATGGCAGAGATGGTGAAGCGCGGCTGCGCGCTTGGCGGCGAGCAGTCGGGCCACATCATCTTCGCCGATCACCTGTTCACCGGCGACGGGCTGGCGACGGCGCTGAACGTGCTGCGGATTATGGTGCAGTCGGGACGCCAGCTCGCCGACCTGGCCGGCGAGCTGGTGACGTATCCGCAAGTGCTGGTGAATGTCCGCGTCAAGCAGCGGTCCGACTACAGGCAGGTGCCGGCGATCGCCACGATCATCGAGCGAGTTGAACGCGGGCTGGCTGGACACGGGCGGTTGCTGATCCGCTACTCGGGCACGGAGCCGCTGTTGCGGATCATGCTCGAGGGCAAAGACCAGGCTGAGATTCGTGGTTGGGCCGATGACATTGCCGCAGTCGTGAAGGAGCAGCTTGCCTAAGCTTTCGGTCAACGTCAACAAGGTCGCGACGGTCCGCAACTCGCGCGGGGGCGAGCTGCCGTCGGTGATCGAGGCGGTTCGCACCTGCATTGATGCCGGCGCACCGGGCATCACCGTGCATCCGCGCGCCGACGCTCGGCACATCACCGCGGCTGACGTGCGCGCCATTGCCGAAGAGCTGGCGCCGCTCAAGGGCCGCGTCGAGTTCAACATCGAAGGCGACCCACGGCCTGATTGGATCGCGCTGGTGCTTGAGGTGAAACCCGACCAGTGCACGCTGGTGCCGGTGTCTCCCGGTGAAATCACCAGCCAGGCCGGATGGCCCGTCGACACGCCGCAGGACTCGCTGGCAGGGGTGATCGGCGCGATCAAAGCGGCTGGTGTTCGCGTCAGCGTGTTCGTGGATCCGACGCCGGCCGCCATCCGGTGGGCGAAGAGCATGGGCGCCGATCGGGTTGAGTTGTATACCGAGCCGTTCGCGCGCGCGTTTGCGCGCGGCCCGGCCGCCGCGGATGCCAGCTTCGCACAATACGTGGCAGTCTCGACGCTGGCATTCGAATTGGGTGTTGGCGTCAACGCGGGACACGATCTCGATTTGAAGAACCTCACGCTGTTTCGCACGCTGCCTCACCTGGACGAAGTGTCGATCGGCCACGCGTTGATCAGCCGTGCCATTTTCGTGGGCCTTAGCCGTGTCGTGAAAGAGTTCCTGGCGGCCCTCGATGGCTAGGATCCTGATTCTGGTGGCGGTGCTGTGCGTGGCCAACTACGCCGAGGCCTCCGGTCGCGACGTCACGTTTCCCTCCCTCGACGGCACCGCGCTCTCAGGTGAGCTTTTTGAAGCCTCCTCACGCCCGGCGCCCGCTGTGGTGCTCGTCCACATGCTCACGCGCCACAAGGACGACTGGGGCAACCTGCCCGATCGCCTCGAGGACGCCGGCATCACCGCGCTGACCATCGACCTGCGCGGCCACGGCGACTCCACCGGCTCTGCTCAGGACCTGGCCGCGATGGTGCAGGATGTCCGCGCAGCCGTGCAGTGGCTGTCGGCACGCCAGGGTGTTCAGCCTGGCTCGATTGGGCTGGTAGGCGCCTCGCTCGGCGCCAGCCTGGCGTTGCTGGCGACGCCTGATCTGCCAGCCGTGCGTGCCATCGGGCTGCTGTCGCCATCGCTCGACTATCGCGGCCTTCGTACCGACGTCAACCTGGTCAAGCGCATTGGCGGCCGGTCGATGTGGTTTGCCGCCAGCGCCGAGGATCCGCTGGCGTTGCGGACCCTGGGGGACTTTGCGGCCGAGAATTCGGGTCCGCGTGAGCAGGTGATTTCGAACGTAGTGGCCCACGGCACGGCCCTGCTGGAGAAAGACGCTGACGTGGGCCGTAGTTTGGTGGACTGGCTACGCCGCTCGTTGCTATCCTGAAGGTTCCCCACATGAGAGCAGATGCAATCGTCTTTGGCATTGCCGGATCGTTGTTCGGCCTGATTATCGGCTGGGTGCTTGGCACCCAGAACGCCACCGGCGCGGCGCGTGTCGTCACCCCTGTGGCGCAGGCGGCGCCCGCCACGGCCGGCGCACCGGCGGCGCAACCCGCTGCGCTGGACCCGGCACGCGTGCAGGCGCTGCAAACGGTCGCCGAAAAGGACCCCAAGAACATCGAGTCGCGCGTACAGCTCGGTAACTTGTTCTTCGACGCCGAGCAGTACCCCCAGTCGATCACTTGGTACGAGCAGGCCAGCGCACTGAATCCCGGCGACACCAACGTGTCGACCGACCTGGGCGTGGCCTACTACTACACCAACCAACCCGACCGGGCGCTGGCCCAGTTCGATAAGTCGCTGGCCACCGATCCCAAGCACATCAAGACCTTGTTGAACGTCGGCATCGTTCGCGCTTTCGGCAAGAACGACCTGGCCGGGGCCGCCAAGGCATGGGAGGAAGTGGTCGCCATCTCGCCCGATTCTCCTGAGGGACAAGCCGCCAGGAAGGGGCTCGAGGGCGTGAAGAACACCAGTACCGGGCCCGCAGGGAAGTAACGAATGTTGCTGCGTCCGCTCCTCTTGTTCATCCTCCTCTGCGTGATCGCCAGGCTGTTCTGGCGGTTCATTGAGGGAGTGGTGCGAGGCGCGTCGAGTCCGCCGCCGGGCGCTGCGCGCCGCGGCACACCCGTGCCGGTCAAGATGCAGCCGTGTCCGGCCTGTGGCACCTACGTCGTGCCGGGTAAGGCGATCAGCACGGTGAGCGACGGTACTTCGCTGCACTTCTGCAGTGAGAAATGCCGCAGCGAGTATTCCAGCCGATGAACGCCGAAGAGCAGGCCCGCGCCGACATCGTCGAGGTGGGCCGCCGCCTGTGGACGCGCGGCTACGTCGCGTCCAACGACGGCAACATCAGCGTTCGTCTCGACGATCACCGGCTGCTCACCACACCGAAGAACGTCTCAAAGGGGTTCCTGACCCCGGACATGATGGTGATCACCGACATGGACGGCAAGCGGATCGCCGGCGAGCGCGAGCCCTCATCCGAACTGAAGATGCATTTGGAGGTGTATCGCAATCGCCCGGACGCGCGCGCCGTCGTTCACGCGCATCCGCCGACCGCCACTGGTTTTGCCGTCGCCGGCATCGCGCTGGATCGCGCCGTGCTGGCGGAAGTGATCACCACGCTCGGCAGCATCCCGATTGCGGAGTACGCGACGCCGTCGACCGACGAGCTGCCGGCGGCGGTTCGCAAGTATGTGAAGGCCCACGACGGCCTGTTGCTGGCGAATCATGGCGCCCTCGCGTTGGCCGGCGACGTCATGTCGGCCTACTACCGCATGGAAACCATCGAGCACTTTGCCCAGATCAGCCTGGTGGCGCGTAGCCTTGGCCGCGAGAACGTGCTGTCGCGCGGCGAAGTAGACCGGCTGCAGGGCTTGCGCGGGATGTATGGCATCGCCTCGCCCGCACCGATCTGCACCGACGAATCCAACCCGACGACGGGTGGGCAGTTGGAGTGCCAGGTGGTGCAGGCGCCTGCCTCGGCCGAGCGGCTGGTGCTCCACGACCTGCCGCCGCCGTCGACCGGCACAGACGGAGAAATTCGGCTAACATACCGCGAGCTAACCGCACTGATTGAGGATGCGGTCCGCCAACTTAAATGAAGCTTGAAACGGAAGGCTCGAGGACTGGGAATGCCCCAAGCCCCAAGCCCCAAGCCTCAAGCCCAATGGAGGCAGTAAATGGGTGAAGCACTCGGCATGATCGAAACCAAGGGTCTGGTCGCGATGATCGAAGCGGCGGATGCGATGGTGAAGGCTGCCAAAGTGACGCTGGTTGGCTGGGAGAAGATCGGCGCCGGCTACGTGACCGCGATCGTTCGCGGCGACGTCGCCGCCGTGAAGGCCGCCACTGACGCAGGCGCCGCCGCGGCGCGCCGCGTGGGCGAGCTGGTGTCGGTGCACGTCATTCCGCGTCCGCACGCCAACCTGGAAGACGTTCTGCCCATCGGCAAAGCCAACGCCAAAGGGTAAGGATGCTCCTTGCTCGCATCGTCGGTTCCGTGGTCGCGACCCGGAAGGATCCGCGCCTGGTCGGCAGCAAGCTGTTGCTGGCCCGCGCGGTGGATCCCAAGGGCCAGGCCGAGGGTAACTATCTTGTCGCGATCGACACCGTCGACGCCGGCGTGGGCGACACCGTCCTGATCGTCAGTGGCAGTTCGGCTCGCCTGGCGGTCGGCATGAAAGACGTGCCGGTGGATGCCGCGGTGGTCGGCATCGTCGACGCCGTCGACGTCGCCGAGTAATCGCCATGCAGCTCGCCCGCGTGATTGGGGATGTCGTCGCCTCCCGCAAGGATCCCGGCTTCGACGGCACCAAGCTCCTCATCCTGCAGCCGATCGCCGCCGACGGCAAGAATGTCGGCCGCCCGCTCGTGGCCGTCGATTCGGTCGGCGCGGGCGTGGGCGAAACGGTGTTCTTCGTGCGTGGTAAGGAGGCCAGCTTTCCCTTCCATCCCACGGAGATGCCCGCCGATGCCGGCATCGTCGGGATTGTTGACAGGCCACCGCTTCACACCGATTAGACACAGATGATCATTGGGCAGGTTGTCGGCACAGTCGTCGCGAGTCACAAGCGCCCGCAGTTCGAGGGCGCGAAGCTGCTGTTGGTGCAGCCGGAGACGCCGCAGGGTGTGGCCACGGGCGCGACGTTGCTCGCCATTGACTCGGTTGGCGCCGGCGTCAGTGAGCGCGTCCTGGTTGTGATTGAGGGCCGGGCGGCGGGCGAGGCGCTCGGCAAGAAGCACGCGCCGGTGGACGCGGCCATCATCGGCATTGTCGATCAGCTGGAGTTTGTCGAATGACAGACGACGAGGTCCGCGGACTGGTAAGGTTGGCGATCCAGAAACACTTGGGATCGGCGGCCGATGTGGCGTCCGGCTGCAGCCGGACTGAGTTCGCGCCACCACCACCGCGCTCGATCAGCTTCGGCCGTTACTCGCTGCCGCGCGCCGCCGACGACACCATGTGCCTCATCGAGGCAGAGGTGACCTGCAATCACTGCGGCTATTGCCAGTGTCACGGTCATTAGATTGAAACCCACCGTCCTTGTTACTCGAAGACTTCCGGCCGCGGTCCTCTCTCGCCTAGACCAGGCGTGCGAGGTTGATCTCTACACCGGCTCTACCGCGATCTCGCGCGAGGAACTGCTGCGGCGCGTCGCTGGCAAGCACGCACTGGTGTGCCTGCTGACCGAGACGGTTGATGCTGCGGTACTCGACGCCGCCGGACCGCAGCTGCAGATCGTCGCCAACGTCGCGGTCGGCTACAACAACATCGATGTGCCGGCATGCCGCGCGCGCGGTGTCGCGGTGACCAACACCCCTGATGTGCTGACCAACGCTTGCGCCGACTTCACGTGGGCGTTGCTCCTGGCGGTGACCCGGCGGCTGGGTGAAGGCGAACGCGTGGTGCGGGCGGGCAAATGGGGCGGCTGGGCGCTCGACTACATGTTGGGGATGGAACTGCGCGGCAAGCAGCTCGGCCTGGTAGGACTGGGCCGCATTGGCCGCGCGGTGGCCGACAAGGCGCCGGCCTTCGGCATGACGGTGGCGTACGCCACGCGCACGCCGGCCGATCTGCCTGGCGCCATCCACATGCCGATCGACCGCCTGCTGGCGACGTCAGATGTGGTCTCGCTGCACTGCCCGATGACGCCAGAGACCAAGCATCTGATCGATCAGCAAGCGTTGACCAAGATGAAGCGGTCCGCCTACTTGATCAACACATCACGCGGTCCGGTGGTGGATGAAGGGGCGCTGGCGTGGGCGCTCAAGGAGCGGCTGATCGCCGGCGCCGCACTCGACGTCTACGAGAAGGAACCGGAGATCCACGCCGGTCTGATGACGCTGGAGAACGTGCTGCTGATTCCGCATCTTGCCAGTGCCACCACCGAGACGCGCACCGGGATGGCTGACCTCGCGGTGTCGAACGCCATTGCAGTGATCACCGGGCAGCCGGCCCTGACGCCCGTGTAAGGATACCGGGTTCCTTGTTCTGGGGTTCGGATGAAAAAGAAACCCGGTGTCTTTGACTCGTCCGTCGCCCGCGTGATGCAGATCATCGGTCGAAAAATTGCCGGCATGGAACTGCCGGCGATCGAGAAGATCTCGGAGGGCCAGCAGAAGGACCCGTTCCAGATCCTGATCGCGACCCTGCTCTCGGCGCGGACCAAGGACGAGACGACGCTCGCGGCATCCACCCGCCTGTTCAAGAAGGCCCCGACCGCGCCGGCCGTGGCGGCACTCACCGTGAAGCAGATCGAGAAGCTGATCTACCCGGTGGGCTTTTATCGCAACAAGGCCGGGTTCGTGAAGGAAACGAGCAAGGCCCTGGTCGCGAAGTTTGGCGGCCTGGTCCCGTCCACGCTCGACGAGCTGGTGACCTTGCCAGGTGTTGGTCGCAAGACGGCCAACCTGGTGCTGATCCTGGCGTTCGGGAGCGAGACCAGCATCTGCGTCGACATCCACGTGCACCGCATTTCCAATCGGCTGGGGTGGGTGCAGACGAGGGACCCCGAAGCCACGGAACAGGCGCTCTACCGGGTGATCGACGCCAGGTGGTGGCCGCTCGTGAACCTCTGCCTGGTCACGTGGGGCCAGAACGTGTGCCGCCCGGTGTATCCTCGCTGCGGCGATTGCGCCATCAGCTCTGACTGCCGGCGCGTGGGTGTGGAACGCGCCGGCCGATTTCGAGCTTGATGGACAAACCTGAAGGTTTGTCCCCACAGTGGAGGCACTGCGATGTCCGTCCGAATCCTGACGTTGGTTCTCGCAATGACGGTGGCCAGCACCGAGGTGTCGACTCAGATTGCCAAGCCAGGCCAGACCTCACCAGGCGCCGGTCCCGTGATCGTGGTGGAGACCGAGAAGGGCACGTTCGAGTTCGAGACCTATCCGAACGAAGCGCCGAAAACCGTCGAGCACATCATCAACCTGGTCAACAAGCGCTACTACAACGGCCAGCGCGTGCACCGGGTGGTGCCGGGCTTCGTCATTCAGATGGGCGACCAGGCCACGCGCGACATGACCAAGCAGGAGATGTGGGGCAGGGGCAACAGCGGCAAGCCGGTCGGCATCGCCGAGATTTCGAAAACGCGGAGGCATGTTCGCGGTGCGGTCGCGATGGCGCATTCGGGCGATGCCGCGAAGGCCGACGCGCAGTTCTACGTGACGCTGGCTGACCAGCATCGGCTCGATCCCGACTACACCGTGTTCGGCAAGGTGATCTCGGGGATGGACGTGGTCATGAAGATCGTGATGGGCGACCGCATTGTCAGAGTAACCGTGCGCGGGGCAACGTCGGCATCCCCGCAAGAAGTGGAAACCGTTCAATGAATTCCGCCGGCATCGGTACCGTCACCGGCTCGTCCAGCATCTTCTTGAGCGTGGCGGCGTTGGCCACCGCCGGCGCCGAGAAATGATTGTTTAGCAGCAGGTACGCTTTCTTCGCCGCCTACCGCGCCGGCTGGACCTTGCTGACAATCGGCTCCAGTTCTTTTCTTGAGTAGTAATAGTTGTCGCGGTCCTCGGCCGTAGAACGTGCTGTTGACCTCGACGACGTTGAAGCGCTCGGCGTAGAAGGCGAGTTCGTCGAACCCGCGCTGGTGGTCTTCAGGGAGCGGATCGAAGATGCCATTCCACGTGCCCCGTCCAGTAGGGTAATTCCACCCAGATGTCCCGATGCGGAGCCACACACGCTAAAATAGCAAGTTCGGGATGCTGACGATCAACGAGATATTCCACTCCATCCAGGGCGAGTCGACCCATGCCGGGCGGCCGTGCGTGTTCGTGCGCCTGACGGCGTGCGACCTGCGCTGCCGCTGGTGCGACACGCCCTATGCCTTCCACGAGGGCCGCAAGATGAGCGTGGATGAGGTGGTGGCCGAGGTCGAGGCGCGCGGCTGCCCGGTGGTGGAAGTGACGGGCGGCGAGCCGCTGTTGCAGGCCGACGTCTATCCACTGATGCAGCGGCTGCTCGATGCCGGCAAGAGCGTGCTGATTGAAACCGGCGGTCACCGCAGCATCGCCCAGGTGCCGGCCGGCGTCGTCCGCATCATCGACATCAAGTGCCCGGGGTCCGGAGAATCCTCACGCAATGACTGGTCGAACCTGTTGCTGCTGACGCCGACCGACGAAGTGAAGTTCGTGATCGCTGATCGGGTGGACTACGAGTACGCGCGTGAGATCGTGAATCGTGAGGACCTGGCGAATCGGGTGGCGGCGGTGCTGTTCTCGCCCGTGCATGGCGAGCTGGTCGCGAAGCAGTTGGCGGAATGGGTGATCGCGGATCGCCTCGCGGTGCGGGTCCAGCTGCAGATGCATAAGTACATCTGGAGTCCGGAGACGCGCGGTGTCTGAGATGTGGCGTCCGGCTTCAGCCGGACCTCGCGCCGTAGTTCTCTTGAGCGGCGGGTTGGACTCTTACACCGCGGCTGCCGTCGCCAAGCGCGACGGTTTTGCGCTGTCGGCGCTCAGCATCAACTACGGCCAGCGGCATGTGCGCGAGCTCGCGGCGTCGCGCGCGGTGGCCGCCGCGCTCGGCGTGGAGCGACATCTCGAACTGGCGCTCGACCTCTCGCAGATTGGCGGGTCGTCGTTGACGTCGTCGGCGATGGCCGTACCCAAGGATTCCACCTTCGCCAAGACTACGGTGGACAAGCCACCCACCGTTATTCCCAACACTTACGTGCCCGCGCGCAACACGATCTTCCTGTCGATGGCGCTCGGCTGGGCCGAGGTCCTGGGGGCCGCCGACATCGTCATCGGCGTCAACGCGCTCGACTACTCGGGTTATCCGGACTGCCGGCCCGAGTTCATCCAGGCCTTCGAGCAGCTGGCGCGGCTGGCGACGAGGGCGGGTGTCGAAGGACGTCCACTGACCATTCAGACGCCGCTGATCAGCCTTTCGAAGGCTGACATTATCCGGCTCGGGCTCTCCCTCGGCCTCGACTACGGGTTGACGCACAGTTGCTACGATCCGCTATCGTCGGGCCGTCCCTGCGGCCACTGCGACAGCTGCCTGTTGCGCGCCGCTGGCTTCGCAGAAGCTGGTGCAACCGATCCCTTGATCACCGCGGCTGGCTGATACCATGCGCCCGTAACCACCGTGGCCCAGCCGCTTCGCCGACAGATCGCCGTTGTGTTCTTCGTGCTGACCCCGGTCGTCTATGCCGCGATCGGTTACGGCGCCTATCTCACCTATGGTGAGCACCTGCGTCTGCTGGCGGTCGAGACCTCGACCATGGCGGCTACCGTTGTGGTCTTGATCAACCGCAACCTCGAGACCGTCGATGTCGTTGCCGAGACGGTGTCGCGGCATCCTGGCATGCGAGCCCTGGACCCGGCCGCGGCCGCCGAAGTGCTGCTGCCCCTCGCCGACGGACCCGAGGGGTTGCTGAACAACGCGTTGATCGCCAATGCGCAAGGCCAGGTGCAAGCGTGGGCCAAGCCGCCCGACGCCGCCGTCGAAGGCCGGATCGATGCGGCGTGGCTCGCGAACGTGGCCGCCACCGGACAACCACAGGTCAGCTCCATGCTGGGAGGGCCGGGCGAGTCGACGCATTCGATCATGTTCGGCCATCCCATCCTGTCGAATGACAACCAGCGCGTCGGCGTGATTGCGCTGGCCGTGCACCTCGCGGCTCTGGAGCAAATGCTCAGGGCCATCCCCCTGCCGGACGGCTCAGTGGTCACCTTGACCAATCAGGACAGCGTGGTCGTGGCCCGCAGCCTGGATTCGACGCGTCATGCCGGCCGGCCGATCGAGGCGCCGGGACAAGAGCGGGCACCAGCCGGCGTACCCGCGACCGCCATTCGCACCGGTCTTGATGGCGTCGAGCGCGTGTTTGGCGACGGGGTGGTCGCGCGCGGACCGTGGCTGGTCAGCGTCGGCATTCCCACCAGCGTGGCGACGGCGCGCAGTTCGCCGATCTTTCGCCGCACTCTCGCCATCTCGATCGCCTCGACCATCCTGGTGGTTGGCGCGGCCTTGGTGTTTGGCCGGCGATGGTTGAAGGCCTTCGATCATCTTGACAAAACCGCCAGGCGCGTCAGCCGCGGCGGCTTGTCGCCGCTCGAGCCGCGCCCCATGCCGACGGCCGAGCTGGAGCGTCTGCAGCAGACCGTCGGCGGCATGATCACCAACCTGCAGAACGCCCACGAGGCGATCGCTACGCAGGTGGACGATGAGCGGCGGATGCGGGAGGAATTGCAGTCATTGCAACAGCAAGTGGTCCGGCAGGAGCACCTGGCTGCGATTGGCAGGCTGATCTCCGGTGTGGCGCATGAGCTGAACAACCCGCTGCAGGCGATTCTCGGCTTTTCCGAGCTGCTCCAGATGCAGAAGGGCATGCCCGAGGCGGCACGCGCGGACCTGATGCTGATTCAGAAGGAAAGCGCGCGCGCCAGCGCCATCATCCGCAACCTGTCGCGGTGTGGCCGGCAGATGTCGGAGCCGACGCCGGTGAAACTGCGTGATGTCATCGCCTCGGTCATGGCACTGCGGCAGCGCAAGCTCGAAGAGCTCAATATCCGCGTGGAGGTAGAGGAGAGATCAGTCGCGCTGGTGATGGCGATCTTCACCGAACTGCAGCAGGTGCTGCTGAACTTCGCCATCAATGCCGAGCAAGCCATCGTCCACAGCAGCACCGGCCAACGGCAGGTCGCAATCCGCTCGGGCGATCGCGATGGCTGGGCGTGGCTCGAAGTCGAGGACATCGGACCCGGCGTACTGCCGGAACATGAAGCCAAGTTATTTCAGCCGTTCCATACCACCAAGCCGGTGGGTGGGGGCACGGGCCTGGGACTGTCGGTGAGTTACGACATCATCCGCTCGCACGGCGGCCGCATTGGCTATCGCCGGGCGGCGACCGGCGGCGCCGTGTTCTTCTTCGAATTGCCAATCGTGCCGGCGGAAGAGAGTTAACAGCCAGACTAAACCCATGACTAATCGCCTTTACTACACCGAGCCGTACCGCACCGAGTTCGACGCCACCGTTGTCGCAGTTGGTGTCATCGATGGCCGCACGCATGTGACGCTCGACCAGACCGCCTTCTATCCCACCTCTGGCGGCCAGCCGTTCGACACCGGCACGCTCGGTGGTGCGGCGATCAGCGAGGTGATCGATCGCGAGGACGGCACCATTGCGCACGTCACCTCGGGATCGCACAAGATTGGCGAGGTGGTGCACGGCGCCATCGACTGGGCGCGCCGCTTCGACCACATGCAGCAGCACACCGGCCAGCACGTGTTGTCAGCGGCGTTCGATCGGCTGTTTGGCGTGCGCACCGAGAGCTTCCACATGGGTACGCTGTCGGCCACCATCGACCTGGCGCGCGAGGTCAGCGCCAAGCAAGTGGCGACGGCCGAAGACGAAGCCAATCGCGTTGTCTGGGAAGACCGCCCGGTTGCGATCCGATTCGCAACGGCCGAGGAAGCGGCGAAGATGCCGCTGCGCAAGGAGTCGATTCGCACCGGTCCTTTGCGCCTGATCGATGTTGAGAATTTCGATCTCTCAGCCTGCGGTGGCACGCATGTCGCGCGCACCGGTAGCATCGGTGTGGTCGCGGTCGGCGGATCGGAGAAATTCCGCGGCGGCTCGCGCGTCGAGTTCCTGTGCGGTGGACGGGCGCTGAACCGCTTCCGCCGGTGGCGCGATTCGCTGGCGGCGACGCAGAAGTTCCTGTCGGTGGCGCCGGAGGAGATGGCGGCGGTGGTCGAGCGCATGCAAGGTGAGAGCAAGGCGCAGCAGCGCACCCTGCGCGGGTTTCAGGAGAAGCTGGCGATTCACGAAGCGCACGCGTTGCTCGAGAAAGCCGGGGGTCAGGGAATGATCGTCGCAGCGCTTGAAGGCTGGGACGCGCAGGGCCTCAAGGCGATTGCCGTAGCTGCCGTGGCCGAGACACCGAACGTCGTCGTCGCACTGTTCACGGCCACGACGCCGGCGCTGGTTGTGATCGCGCGCGGCACCGCCGCGACGGCCGATGCCGGTGCGATGCTGAAATCACTCGTGGCCCAGTTCGGCGGCAAGGGCGGCGGCAAGCCTGACCTGGCGCAGGGCGGAGGCCTCAACGGCACCATGGCGCAGTTCCAGGACGCGTTGCAGCCGCTCCTGCCGCAGTGACCGGCCGGTCGGACGCCGTTATTTCTGCAGGGTGACTGGCAGCCGCGTCGATCCCGTCGCGCCTTGAACGACTTCGAGGGCGAACGTCCAAGTGGTGGTGTTGCCCGCCAGCGAATCATCGTACGCCACCCGGTAAGTGAAAGCGCCGACGGGGACCGTCGTCGTGAACGTCAGCGTTGATGGCCCACCATGACCGCCATCGTTCTGGTGCACGAGTTGGCAACCGTGAGCGTTTGCGCGCCGGCGGCAAACGTCGCGCGGTGCCCGCACCGCCGTGGTCTGCTGGATGATGTTGACGGCGTCCTCGCCCTCAAGGATGACGATTCTGAGGGCTGGGGCGGGTTGCGCGTTGAGCGCGAAGACCGACCCGAGCACGAGCGACGCGGTGAGTAGGGCGAGCCGCACGGGCGAAGAATAGTCGAAGAGCGGTCACGGTGGACGGTGTTCGTCTGGTATCGTTTCCGGATGCGCTCCCTCCTCCAGAAACTCCAGATCGAACCCGTCAACGCCGGTGCCTGCACCGGGCCCGATGGGTGGGTCACCGAGCCCGACGGTCACCAGCTGACCTCGTGCAACCCCACCACCGGCGAGGCCATCGCCGCGGTGATGCTGTGCAGTCCTGCCGCCTACGATCGCGTGGCGGCTGCAGCCACGGCGGCGTTCCGCACTTGGCGGGAACTGCCCGCGCCCAAGCGTGGTGAGGTGGTTCGCGATCTGGGTGAGGCCCTGCGTGAGCTGAAGGAGCCGTTAGGCGACCTCGTCTCGCTCGAGATGGGCAAGATTCGCGCAGAAGGCCACGGCGAAGTGCAGGATATGCTCGACATCTGTGACTTCGCCACGGGCCTGTCGCGGCAGCTCTACGGCCTGACCATCGCGTCCGAGCGGCCGGGTCATCGGATGATGGAGCAGTGGCATCCGCTCGGGCCGATCGGCGTGATCTCCGCGTTCAACTTTCCTGTGGCGGTGTGGTCGTGGAACGCGGCTCTCGCTGCAGTGTGCGGCGACACCGTGATCTGGAAGCCGGCCGAGCCGTCACCGCTGACCGCAATCGCGGTGCAGCACATTGCCAACCGCGTCATGGCCGAGCACGGTCTCACCGGCATCTTCACTTTGGCGGCTGGAACCGGCGGCATCGTCGGTGAAGCCATGCTGCACGACGCGCGGTTGCCGCTGGTGTCGTTCACCGGCTCCACAGCCATCGGCCGGCATGTCGCAAGTGCAGTGGCCGGACGGTTTGGCCGAACCATTCTCGAACTGGGCGGCAACAACGCCATCATCGTCGCCGAAGACGCCAATCTCGAGATGGCTGTCCGCGCGATCGTGTTTGGCGCGGTCGGCACAGCAGGGCAGCGTTGCACTTCGACGCGTCGCATCATCGCCCACAAGTCGATCTTGCCGGCATTAACGGAGCGGCTGCTGAAGGCGTATACGCAAGTTCGCATCGGGGATCCGCTGGCGGCGGGCACGTTGATGGGACCACTCGTCACCGCGAAGGCGGTGAGCGACATGGCAGCAGCGATCGCGCAGGCCAGGGCAGAAGGCGGCACCGTGCTTTGCGGCGGCGGACGACGTCCAGACCTCGGGCCACAGTTCGTCGAGCCGGCCATCATCCGCATGCCCGCACAGTCGGCCATCGTCCGGCAGGAAACCTTCGCGCCGATTCTTTACCTGCTCGAGTACGAGCGATTCGAAGACGCCATAGCCATGCACAACGATGTGCTGCAGGGATTATCGAGTGCCGTCTTTACCGAGAGCATGCGCCGGGCCGAGGAGTTTGTCTCGCCAAGGGGATCAGATTGCGGCATTGCCAACGTCAACATCGGCACCTCGGGGGCCGAGATTGGCGGCGCGTTTGGCGGTGAAAAGGAAACTGGCGGCGGCCGTGAGTCGGGTTCTGATGCGTGGAAGGGCTACATGCGCCGGCAGACCAACACCGTCAACTGGTCGACGGCGTTGCCGCTGGCGCAGGGCATCACCTTCGGGGATTAGCCATGCGGCGGGTGCTGGTACTCGTCACCTTGCTCGCATTCCCGGTGGAGCTGCCGGGCCAGTCGACGACCGGATTGCAGGTGACGATCACCCTGCCGGACGAAGCGCAGCAGCCGACCCCGGTCTCGCGGCACGTCTTGTTGATCAGCGACAATCCGGCGACCACCAGTCCGAAGCGAGTGCTGACGGGACCTGATGGCGGGGTGTCAATCCCGCTCGTCCCCGGTTCCTACACTGTGGAATCCGACCGTCCCGCCGTCCTCGCCGGCCAGTCGTACGCGTGGACCCAGATGACCGATGTCGTCGCCGGGCGCACGGTCACATTAGCGCTCACGGCTGCCAACGCTGAGATCACCGCAGCGCCCGAAGCCGCCTCACCGACTGAAGCAAGCATCTCGAGAAGCGATCCGTCGTTCCTGCCAACGAAGTGGCTAGGCAGCGTCATGGCGATCTGGTCGCCGACGATGCGGACGACCGGGTTCTTGGTCGACGCGCGAGGTTTGATCGCGACGCGCGGACTCGCGGCCGTCAAGGGAGCGACGGTGGCAGTGCAGTTGTCGGGTGATCAGAAGGTATCGGCCCGGGTATTGTCGTCGGATCCCGCGCGCGCCGTCGCGATTGTCCGGGTCCATCCGAGTGCCGTCGCGGGGCGAGTGCCGATTCCACTGAGTTGCCAGTCGCCGCCGACGGTCAACGGCAAAGAGGAGATCACGGCGCTCACGGCGCCGCTGTGGCGCCTGGCTGATTCGGCTTCAGGCGAGGTCACCGGGTCGTCACCGTTTGCGCTCGAAACCGACTTGCGGCTCGGGTTCGGCGGCGCGGGTGGTCCGGTCTTTAATGACGCGGGAGCGGTGGTCGGACTCACCGCGGTGGCGCCTGATACCGATCGCAACCGGTCTGGCGAGGTCATGATCGTCGGCGCAGGAATTCTCTGCGCGACCGTTGCGGCCGCTCAGGCGGCCCTGTGGTCGGGCACACCGCCAGAGCTCGTTGTGCTCCCAGTGGAGCCGTCGCGCGGTAGTGCCGCCGGCGAGACGGCCCCGGCTGCGAGCCCGATCACGCCGCCGGTGTTGTCATCGCACGACTTCGACATCGCCATCATCACGCCGCGAGTTATCCAGCAGGCCAGGGAGAGCGATCGCACTGGTGGCCGCGGCGGGCGGTCACCGGAGGCCGAGGCGCGGATTGGCCGGCTCACCGAGTTCGGCGAGTGGTCCGAGTACTTTGCCGACCTGCCGCCGGTGATTGCCGTCCGCGTCACGCCGAAATTGGTCGAGGGCTTCTGGAAGCGGGTCGCGCGCGAGGCCGCTCGCACCCAGGGAGCGGAGCTGCCGCCGTTCAAGAACTTCAAGTCCAGCTTTCTCCGCCTGCGCGTAGCCTGCGGCGCGACCGACGTCGTCGCGATTCAGCCCTTTGTGGTCGAGCACCGGACTTCGGATACGAAGCTGGTTCGCGAGGGGCTGTACGTGTTTGATCCCGCGGCATTCGGCCCGCCGTGCGGCCGCGTCACACTGTCAATCTACTCAGAGAAGGCGCCCGAGAAGGCCGACACGATCATGATCGACGCTTCACTTCTCGGGCCCCCGCGCTCTCAGTAGCGACGTTACCTCGGCGCCATTCGCAGCGCGCCGTCCTGCCGAATCACTTCGCCGTTCAGCATCTCGTTCTCGATGATGTGGCGGACGAGCGCGCCGTACTCGGCCGGCCGGCCCAGGCGCGACGGGAACGGCACCTGCTGACCGAGCGAGACGCGCGCGGGTTCCGGTAATCCCGCCAGCAGCGGCGTATCGAAAATCCCCGGCGCGATGGTGACGACGCGAATGCCGAACTGGGCGAACTCGCGGGCGATTGGTAGCGTCATGGCGACGATGGCGCCCTTCGACGCGGCATAGGCCGGCTGGCCAATCTGACCATCGTAGGCGGCAATCGACGCCGTGTTGACAATCACGCCGCGCTCGCCGGTGTCGGTGGGGGGGTTCTGCGAGATGACGGCGACCGCCAGGCGAATCACGTTAAAGGTGCCGACCGCGTTGATGCGCAGGATCTTCTCGAACAAGTCGAGTGGATGCGGACCGTTGCGGCCCAGCACCTTGGCCGCGGGACCAATGCCGGCGGCATTGACGACGCCGTGCAATCCGCCAAAGGTCGAGACCGCTAGGTCGACCGCCGCCTTGACCTGCTCTTCGCTGGTCACATCCGCCAGCGCGAACCTGGCCTTGGCGCCCATCGCCAGTCGAGCCGCCGTACCGGTGTCCGCGTTGACATCAAGAAGAACAGCGTTGCCGCCGGCGGCGAGAATCGCCTCGGCGGTGGCGCGGCCCAGGCCAGAGGCGCCGCCGGTGACGATCAAGGTCTTCCCGGAAATATCCATCTGCTCTCCAACCGCGCACGGCGTGTGCGCAGAGAGAAACTGTAACGTAGAATTGAACGATTGATGAGTTCTTACGATCAGCACTACTACGACGGCGCCTGGCAGGCCTCGAGCGGCACCGAGACCATTGCGGTCATTTCCTCCGCGACCAAAGCGGAAGTCGCCCGCGTGCCGGTGGAAGACCGCGCGCAGTGGCTCGAGAAGCTCGCTGCCGCGATGAAGACCGGCGTGCCGCAGCTGGCCGAGGCCATCGCGCACGAGGTCGGCACGTCGCTCGCTGACGCCACCAAGAAAGCCAAGTTCATTCACGAGGCCAGGCTCGAAGAGGGACTCGGCAACTCGCTCGTGGTCAAGGAGCCGATCGGCGTCGTCGGTTGCATCACGCCGTGGATATGGTGAGCTTCACCGGTTCACTGCAGGCCGGCCGGCGCATTGCGTCGGTGGCCGGTGATGGCATCAAGAAGGTGTGCCTCGAACTGGGCGGTAAGTCGGCCTTCGTCGTCCTGGATGACGCGCTGTTCGACCAGGCGATTGCGGCAGGTGTCAACGACGCCAACGATTCGCGATCTGGTCTCGCTGGTGGTGTGTGGGCGGGCATGCCGGAGCGCGCCCTCAATGTGGCGAAGCAACTGCGCACTGGCCAGGTCGGCATCAACGGCGGCCGGTTCAACGTGCTGGCGCCGTTTGGCGGCTACGAGAAGTCGGGCATTGGCCGCGAGCTCGGACCGCTCGCGCTGGAAGAATTTTGTCAGTTGAAATCGATTCAGCGCTAACCTCGCCTCAGTCCTGAGATGTTTGCCTTTCTTGCGGGGATTGCGGCCGGCCTGCTGCACGTGTTTTCTGGCCCCGACCACCTGGCGGCGGTCGCGCCGCTGGCATCGGTTCGCGGGCGCGGCCACTGGCTCACAGGCCTGCAATGGGGACTCGGCCACACGCTCGGGGTGGTGTTGATCGCGACGCTGCTGCTGTTGTTCAAGGAGCGATTGCCGCTGGCCGCGATCTCCGCCTACAGCGAACGCATGGTTGGCGTCTCGCTCATCCTGATCGGCAGTTGGGGCCTGCACCGTGCCTGGCGGCTCAGCAGCTCGGGTGCGGGGGTGCACTCGCACGCCGGGACGTCGTTCTCGATTGGCACCATTCACGGTCTGGCTGGCAGCTCTCATCTGTTGGGCGTGCTGCCCGCCTTGGCGTTTCCGTCGCGCCCATCCGCCATCCTCTATCTCGCCGGTTTCGGCCTTGGCGCGATCGCTGGCATGACCGCGTTTTCGACGGCTGTTGGTATGCTGTCGTCGAAACTCAAGCGGCACTCGCGTAGCCACAGCGGCTTCCTCTATGCCTCATCGGCGGTGGCCCTCGTCCTGGGCGGTGTCTGGCTGGTAGGCCGGTGAAGAACGTTCCCGGTATCCTCGCGGCGTTCATCGTCATGCTCGCGGGCTTTTGGCTCGCCGAGCAAATTGGCCACGCCATTCTTTCCGCCCAAGGACTCACCGGTAGCAGTCCCGTCTCAGGCGTGCCCGTGGTCATCGTGCTCGGCCTGCTATTGCGAAACACCCTGCCGCTGCCGGAGTCGCTGGCGCCCGGACTGAAAATCGCGACCACCACTATTCTCCGAGCCGGCATCGTGCTGGTTGGCATTCGCTTGAGCCTGTTCGATGTGCTGAAGCTCGGTGCCGCCGGCCTGCCCGTGGTGCTGGCCGCGATCGCCACCGGCCTGATCTTCGTGACGTGGTTCAACAAGAAGCTGGGTTTGCCGCCGCGGTTGGGCACGCTGATCGCCGCCGGCACCAGCATTTGCGGGGTCACGGCGATTGTCTCGGTGGCGCCGGCGATTGAGGCCGACGAACGCGAAGTTGCCTACGCGGTGGCCAACGTCGTCGCGTTCGGCCTGTTCGGCATGTTGTTCTATCCCTATCTTGCGCACTCGTTGCTCGGGTCGTCCGAGACGATCGGCTTGTTCCTGGGAACCGCGATTCACGACACCTCGCAAGTTGTCGGCGCAGCCCTGACCTACAAGCAGGTCTACGCCGACGACGTGGTGCTGCGCGTGGCGACGGTGACCAAGCTGACGCGCAACATCTTCCTGGCCGGCGTCATTCCCTTGCTGACGTGGATGCACCTGCGTGCGTCGCACGCAGCAGGTGGCGGCGTGAAGAAGCCGATCAAGTGGACGGCGTTGATTCCCGGCTTCGTGATTGGTTTCGTGGCGATGGCGGTTGTGCGGTCGGTGGGGGATGCCACGCTCGGTTCAAGTGGCGCGGCGTATGGGATCTGGGCCACTGCGTCATGGGCGTCGCTGACCAGGCAGCTGGGTGACTACTGGGCGTCGCAGATTCTATTGGGCACGGCCATGGCTGCGGTCGGCCTGAATACCAACTTCGCCGTCTTCAAGGGTGTGGGGATGAAACCGTTTGCCGTCGGCATGGCCGGCGCGCTGGCGGTCGGATCAGTCGGGATGCTGATGGCCGTGATCTTCGGCCGCTACGTCCATCTTTAACAGGAGCTCAGGAGTTCAGGAATTCAAAATGTCACTAGCCGGAGGAGCGCTTGATCCATGGCGGCATCGATCTCCCGCTGCGGCACCCGGAAGCCGTTGACCATGAACGCGAACACCAGCGGTTCACCCTCGGTCGTCACGACGTAGCCGGCGAGCGATCGCACCTGCGACATCGATCCGGTCTTGGCCCAGACACGGCCCTCGGCCGTTGTTCCCCCCATGCGCCGGGCGAGGCTGCCGCTGACACCAGCGACCGGCAGCGTGGACCGGAAGTTCTCGGCGAGACCCGGGTTCAGCCACATGTACGTCAGTACCCCGATCAACGCGTCTGGTGTGAGGTAGTCGTAGCGCGACAGGCCGGAGCCATCACGGGCGAGGTAGTAGTTATTCGACACGCCCCATGACCGCAGGGTCTCGGCCAGGACTTTCAGCCCGGCTTCGGTTGTCGCCGGCGCCCCGGCTGGCGACAAGGAACGCAGCAGCGTTTCGGCATAGAGATTGCGGCTCCACTTGTTCGTCGCGTCGATGACCTCGGTGAGAGACGCCGATTGATCCTCAAGCAGCAGCGTCGCCTGCGACCGATCCAGTGGCCGAGCCACGTCGTCGATGTCAATCGTGCTGCCGCCGACGACGATGCCGTGCCGCGAGAGTGCTTCGCGTAACGCAGTCAGGTAAAAGGTGGTCGGATTGGGGACGGCGGCCGTGTCGCGGATGGTCGGTGACGCGACCGCCACTTGCCCGCGAACAGTGAGCACGGTCGCACCAGGAATGCGCTCGAGCGAGACGAAACTGTCGGCTCCGGCCGGCGCCGTGATCACCTGGTAGTCGATCGTGAGACCGCTGCCTGGCGGCGAGACGCTGACGATCGGGCGCTGTCCAGCTTCAAGCGCGGGCCCGACCAGGACCTCGACCTGGTTCTCGTGGTATTGCAGCGCGCTGACCGGCGCGCCATAGCCGAGCGCGAAATCGTCCCACGACCAGCCGAGACCCCAACCGGGTTCAGCAAACGCGTTGTCGTCGCCAATGAGATGCCCGCTGATGACGCGGACGCCCTTGGCGGCCAGTTGCCTTGCCCAGTCGTCGAACGCGGTCCAGCGCTGGGGATGGCGCGGATTGATCGTCGGGTCGCCGTTCGCGACGACGATGAGGTCGCCGGCGAGTTGGCCGCCGGCGATGGGGCCGGTGGCATAGAGCTGGGTCGTGTAGCGGTAGTCCCACCCCAGCCGCTCGGCCGCGACGGCGGTGGTCAACACCTTCTGGTTGGACGCGGGCACCTGGAGCCGGAACGAGTTGGAGCGGTAGAGCGTCTCGCCGCGCTGCAACGAGTGCACCGCCACCGACCACACGCCATGGTCAACGGTCGGCGCCGAAAAAATCGCCCGCAGGTCGCGGCGCAGTTGATCGTGATGGTCGAGGTTGGCGATCGCTTCTTGCCGCGTCGGTGTGCGGGCACCGGTGGTGTGCCGGGCCGCGCAGGAACTGAGGGCGAGCACGACTGTCGCCAGCGCCACGACGGGGTGCCCGCCGCGCACGGTCACTTCTTCTCGCCCACCTTGTCGGTGGTAGCCGGAGCCGGTGCGGGTTCTGGCGGCATCACCACCAGGTCGAAAGCCTTCATGGCCGCGGCCATCGACGCCTTGTCGATCCTGGCGACGACCGCTTCACCTTCGCGCGAACCGAACGCCTGTTCGCCAACCTGGCCGAAGCGCACGCGCTCGAACTTGCCTTCGTCATAGCTGGCGCTGACGACCAGCGCCGGCTTATCGAGCCCGGTCTTGGTCTTGCCATCGACGAAGGTGTCGGCCTTGAGGGCCACGAGCTTCGCCAGCAGATCGTCCATCGCGGCGGCATCGGCGGTACGCGAAGCGCCGCCGACGCGGGTCACCTTCCAGCTCTCGCCGTCGGTCGGCTTGTCGCCCTTGACCTTCTCCAGCTCGTAGGTCTTCGGGCCGCCAGGGGCATCGAGCACCGCGCGCAGCCGGGTCACATAGAACGCCCGCAGCTCGAAGAGCTCCTTCTTGCGGAACGCATCGAAGCCCTTGTTGAGCTCGTCCTGAAGCGTCGTGTCGACCGTGAACACCAGTGGGCGCGCGGCGTCTCGGGCGTAGGTCTGGCCGCCCTCTGTTTTACCCACTTCGAGCACGGCCTTGGCGCTGCCGGCGCCAAGGGTGACTGACATCGCCGGCTGGTCGAAGCCGTACTTCGCCAGGTCCTTGCCGTCGCTGGTGACGAGCGTCGACATGTTGGCCGACGACAACTGCGAGAGCAGGCCTTCGACCGTGGTGTAGTCGCTGCGCGACGCGACCGGACCAGTCACCTTCCACTCGCTGCCGGTTCGCGCCAGTGTCATCGACTGGCCGGCGCGTGCCAGGGTGAGCGTGTCGGCTTTTTCGCGATCGAACTTCAGAATCTTCTTGTCACGCAAATTGAACGGCGTGCGGTTGAAGGTGCTGTCTTGGGACGACGACACCAGGAACACGGCTTTCTCGCCGTTCTTCTGCGCGTACATCTCGCCCTGGGTCGGGGTCTTTCGTCCGAGCTTCAGCGAACCGCTGACGCCCGCACCCTTGAACTCCACGGCGACCGATGGCGCGGCCAGGCCAAACGGCGCCAGGTCGCCGGGGTTCTCGTCGAGCACGCGCACCAGCTCGAGGTTGACCAGCGCCTGTACCAGGCTAATCACTTCGGCCGGGTCGGCTTCGGTCTGCACCGGCTCGACCATCGCCCAGCCGCTGTCGGACTTGCGCAGCAGGCTCGTCTCACCGTTGTAGGTCAGCTTGACCTCGTTGATCGTGTCGACCTCGAGCGCGTAGACCTTGGCCGTTGCGGTGTCGCCACCAAGGCCGGGCTCGGGACGCTTCGAGTCAACGAAGTAGATGTAGCCGCCCAGTCCCGCCAGGACCAGGACCAGAACAATCGTCGATGTCAGGCCGCGCATTACCGCCTACCTTCTCCGCCACCACGTGTAGATGCCCGACGCGAAGACGATACCGGGAATGATCACGATGCTCAGCCAGAAAATCCGCTGCGATTGATCGGCGGTCAGCGTGAGGCGGCGATCCTCGGGCTCGCGTGCGCGAATGCCGATCAGGTCTTCACGCTGGCCCAGCCAGTTGATGACGTTGACGAACAGGTCGCTGTTGCCGGGAATGCCAATGGCAAAGTTCGAGGCGAAGTCGGAGTCGCCGATGGCAGCGACCCGCGATTCAGGCTTCGGCGCGTCGTCCGGCGCCGCGGGCGTGCCATTCGCCGCCGGCGGCGCAACCTCGGTGGCCGGCGCGGAGGAGACCGAGCCGAGCATCACCGGGCCCTGCGTGTCGCCCTTGTCGGCGTTGAGCGCGACCTGACCAGTCGACAGCGAGGCCAGGTCCGCTTCGGCCCAGCTCTGCGCGCTGGTGCTGATAAACGGCTGGGCGGTGTGGCTGTTTGAGCCGCCCTCGATCGGCGACATCGACCGCGCCATCGGGTAGCCGGTCATCACCCGGCCGAAGCCGGCGGTGATCGCGTGCGCCGGGTAATCGACGACCACTGGCAGCGAGGCGTCGTTGGTGCCGAGCACCTGGCCGAGGCCGCTGGCATCGATCACCAGGTCGTTGCCGGCACGGATGCCCCAGTCGGTGAGAAACTGCGTCAACAGAGGTTGACCAGGCGCGTCGGGCTTCGTGACCGGATCGAGCAGCACCAACACCTTACCGCCGCGCGCGACATAGGCATTGAGCGCCGCCATCTCGGGCTGAAAGAAATCGGTGCTCGGGCCGGCGATCACCACCACGGCAGCGTCAGCGGGCACCGTCTTCTGCGTGATCAGCACCAGCGTCTCCACCGTAAAGTTCTCGCGCGTGAGTGCCTGCGCCACCGTGCTGTAGCCGGTGCGTTCGGAGACAGCGGTGTCCTTCTCGCCGTGCCCCTGCGTGAAGTAGACCTTCCGCACCTGGCCGGTGGTGACCTTGATCAAGCCGTTGACCAGCGCCAGTTCGTCGCTGCTGCTGACGCGTTCGGTGCGACCCTGGTAGTCAATCAGGATCGTCGGCAGCGACTCGATCTTGGCCGCGTCCGCGCGCAGCGGATCGCGATCGGCATCCACGAATTCCGTGGCGACCTTGCTCGAGTGGTAGGCGAAGTTCTCGAGGCGGCTCTTGTGCATCGGCACGCGGTCCGCGCGCTCGAACACCACGAACTTCACCGGTTCCTTCAGTTCGCTCAGGATCTTGATGGTCTGATCCGACAGGCTATAGACCTGGTTGGCGGTGAAGTCCCAGCGCTTGCTTTGCCGCGTCGCCAGGTAATTGGCGGCGATCAGGATGCCCAGGAACACGACGATACTGACGACCGACATGGTGCCGTAGCGGGCGCCGCGGCCCTTGTAGAAGTTGGCGACGTCACGCCACTGGCCGGCCATGTAGACCAGCACCGACCCCAGGCCCGCCCACGCCAGGTAGGTGGCGTAGTGATCGCTCCACCAGCCCCACGGCGGCGTGAACAGTCGCGCCGCCACGGCGGCCAACACCAGCGCCGTACCAATCCAACCGACCACGCCGAAAATCTTGTTTGCCATAGTTAGCCTCGCCACCTTTCACTGTCGACCGACTTCATGGTGAGGAACAGGCCGAACGCGATGAAGCTCAGGTAGTAGACGACGTGCTTGGTGTCGATGATGCCCTTCGAGAAATCATCGAAGTGTTCGGTGATCGACAGATGCTGCATGATGGCCTGGCCGGTCGGTCCGACCGCGCCGCTCAGCCAGTTGATGATCCACAGCAGCAGGAACACCGCGAAGGTAGCCATGGCGGCGACAATCTGGTTCTTGGTCAGGCTCGAGATGAACAGGCCCAGCGACAGGAAGCAGCCGCCCATCAGCAACAGGCCGAGGTAACCGGTGGCGATCGGCTTCCATTCGGGATTGCCGAAGGCGAACAGCACCGCCATGTGAATCAGCGTCACGCTGAGCATGGCCGCATACAGGAGCATCGCGCCGGCGAACTTGCCGAGGATGATCTCGAAGTCGGTCACCGGCGAGGTGAGCAGCAGCTCGATGGTGCCCGAGCGCTTTTCTTCAGAGTAGGTCCGCATGGTAATCAGCGGAAACACCAGCAGCATGATCACCGTGGTGTTCATGAACGTCGGGCCGACCAGCATCTGGTTGATGTTCATGGCCTGAGTTGGGTTCATGCCCGCTTGCATGCTCTGCTGCTCGAAGAAGAACAGCGCGGCATAGAAGAAGTAACCGAACAGCAGCGCGAAGAACCCGACCAGCACGTAGCCGATCGGCGACGAGAAGTAGGAGTTCAATTCGCGTTGGGCGATGGCAGTGACGTTACGCACCGGCCACCGCGCTTTCTTCCGCCTTCGCCGAGGCTTCTGCGGACACTGCGGCGGGCTCTGCGGTTTCCGCGGTGGTCAGACTCAAGAAGATATCCTCCAGGCTGGCGCGCACCGGCCGCAATTCCAGCAGACCCCAGCCGCCGCGGACGATCGTCGTCGCCAGTTCGCGACGCACGTCGGCGCCCTTCTCGGTGTCGACTTCGAACATGCCGCTATCGTCCTTGCGATCCGCGACGTTGACGCGCACGACGCCGGCGATGTTCTGCAGCGCGCGGTGCATGTCGTCCACCGGGCCCGACGCCTGCAAATACATGGTGACGGCGCCGCTCAGGCGCTGGGTCAGCGCATCGGGCGTGTCGATGGCCACCACCTTGCCCTTGTTGATGATCACGACCTTCTGACAGGTCTGCGAGACCTCGGGCAGGATGTGGGTGCTGAGCACGATGGTGTGGTTGCCGGCGAGTGCGCGAATCAGTTGCCGGGTTTCAATGATCTGCTTGGGGTCGAGGCCCGCGGTCGGCTCGTCGAGCACCAGCACCTCGGGGTTGTGGATGAGCGCCTGGCCGAGGCCGACCCGCTGCTTGTAGCCCTTCGAGAGCTTGCCGCAGTGGCGGTCGGCCATGTCGGCGACCCAGGTCTTCTTCATCACCTCGTCGACGCGGCCCTTGATGTCCTTGCGCACGCCCTTGATCTTGGCGACGAACGTCAGGTACTCGCGGACCGTCATGTCGGGATAGAGCGGCGGTGTCTCTGGCAGGTAGCCTGTCTTGCGTTTCGCCTCGATGGGCTGGGCGAAGACGTCATGCCCGGCGACAATCGCCGTGCCCTCGCTCGCCGGCATGTAGCCGGTGATGATGCGCATGGTGGTGGTCTTCCCGGCCCCGTTCGGGCCCAGGAAGCCGAGAATTTCACCCGACTCCGCGCGGAAACTGACATCGTCCACGGCCGTAAATGGACCGTAGCGCTTCGAGAGATGCTGAACCTCGATCACAGGAGGTCTCCGATGAATGAAAACAATATACGCCCTAGGCTGGACGCGAATCAGGTGCGTCCGGTCCATCATCTTATTCGAACCGCTTGAGCGCGGCAAGCCTCGACGTCACCGCCGTCACGATTCCCAGCGTGCCGTTCGTGGTGCTCGGCCACAATGCGCGTATTCGATCCGCTGGGACGCCGGCGGCACGGGGACGTCGCGACGATGCCACGGCGGCAGCGGTGTTAAACCTGCTGGCGAAATGGGATCGCGTGGTTGATGTGCGGCCCGTGGTGTCGCTGTTCGAAGCCTTCGAGGACGCGTTGTGGCGGCGCACGTTTGTCGACGAGATGGACGAGGCGTTGTTCCGGGTGTTCGAGCAGTCGCCGTGGTTTGACGACATCACCATGGTCGACCGTCACGAGTCGCGCGACGAGATCTTCCTGCTCGCGGCACGCTTCGAGCATCCGCTTGGCGGTGTGGCGTTTTTGCTGGCGTGGTTCTTTAATCGCGGCCCGGTTGCTCACTCCGTAACCCCGATTTGACGGAGCCGGTGGTTCGCGCTAATGTATGAGCAACTGCTCATATGAATATGTCTGTTGACGTTGGCGACCTCGTACAGATTGACTTGGCCCGAGTCCGCGCCATCCGCGGCGCGCTGGCCGCATCAGATTCCGTCCAGGCGCTCGCCGACACCTTCAGCGCGCTCGGTGACCCGACGCGGGTCAGGATTCTGGACGCCCTGTCGCACGGCGAACTGTGTGTGTGCGACCTGGCGGCGGTGTTGCGCCTGAGCCAGTCAGCGGTGTCGCACCAGTTGCGGCTGCTGCGCGGCCTGCGCCAAGTGCGCCCGCGCCGCGACGGCCGCGTCGTTTTCTATTCCCTCGACGATCAACACATCATGGCGATCTTCCGGCAGACGCTGCAGCACGTGGAAGAAGGCCGCAAGCCGGGAGCCGGGGTTTGGGAGCCGCGCACCGCAAAGCGCGCGAAGGCGGACCGGTGAGCACTGCCACGGCGACGCCACAGGCGCACGCAATCGGCTGTTCGCACTGCGAAGAGGATGCGCCGGCGCCAACCGGGGTGCGGATTCGTGGCTGGGTGACGGCCGTGGCTGCCGTGCTCGTAATACTAGCGTGCGCGCTCAGCTACTTTGCGGTCTATCCCGCTTGGGTCAACGCGCTGTTTGTGATTGCGGCTGTGGTCGGCTGTGTCTTCCCGGCGCAACGCGCGCTACAGGGATTGCGCCGCCGCACGCTCGACATCAACGCGCTGATGGTCGTCGCCGTGACCGGTGCCGTCGCGATCGGCGAGTTCGAAGAAGCCGCCATGGTGGTGTCGCTGTTCGCCGCGGCGCAGTGGCTTGAAGCCCAAAGCCTCGACCGCGCGCGCCAGGCCATTGGGCAGTTGCTGGATGCGGCTCCGGTTGAGGTGTTGATTCGCGACGCCGGGGGCGAGCGTCGCGTCGGCCTTGACGCCGTGCCCATCGGTGCCCTGATGGTGGTGCGTCCGGGAGAGAGACTGGCGCTCGACGGCCTGGTTCAAGGCGGCCGGTCCGACGTCAACCAAGCGCCGATTACCGGCGAGTCACTGCCGGTGGAGAAAGGCGAAGGCGACGAGGTCTTTGCCGGCACCATCAACGGCCACGGTGCGCTCGTGGTCGCGGTGACGCGCCGGCGTGCTGACACGACGCTGGCGCGGATTGTTCGGCTGGTCGAGACCGCCCAGGCGCAGCGCGCGCCGGTGCAGCAGTTCATCGATCGCTTCGCGGCGTGGTACACGCCAACAGTCGTACTGCTCGCCGCGCTGGTGGCGACGCTGCCGGTCCTCGTGGCCGGGCAACCCTTTGACGTGTGGCTGTATCGCGCGCTGGTGCTGCTGGTCGTGGCGTGTCCGTGCGCCCTGGTCATCTCGACACCGGTGTCGGTGGTCTCGGCGCTTGCCGGCGCGGCGCGTCACGGCGTGCTGATCAAGGGGGGTGCCCATCTCGAGCGCCTGGCCACCGTCCGCGTCGTCGCGTTCGACAAGACCGGCACGCTCACCACCGGCACGTTCAGCCTTGAGGCCGTCATTCCGCTCGCCGCCGCGACGGCCGATGAGGTGATCCGCGCGGCGGCCGCTGTCGAGGCGCACTCTGAGCATCCGATTGCCGTGGCGATCGTCGCCGACGCCATGGCTGGCGGTGCCCCGCTCGCACCGGCCTCAGATGTGCGCGCCTTGCCTGGCCTGGGTGTCGAAGGCGTGGTGGCCGGAGCCAGCATCGTGTGCGGGACGCCGCAGCTGTTCAACGAACGCGGGTGGATGACGCCGGTGTTGACAGACCTCGCTACCAGCGTCACGGCGAAGGGCCTGTCACCGGTCCTGGTCGCGCGCGCCGGCGTGGCGATGGGTGTGCTGGGCCTGCGCGACCGGCCGAAGGCCGAGGCCGCACAAGTGATTGCCGACCTGCGCCGGCACGAGGGCGTGCATGTGGCGATGATTACCGGCGATCACGACGCGCCGGCTCGCGCCATGGCGAGCGAACTGAACGTGGAGATCCTGAAGTCGCAGCAGTTGCCCCGGGACAAGGTCGCCGCCGTGCAGTCGCTGCGTCGTGACTACGGCGCCGTGGCCATGATCGGCGATGGTGTCAACGACGCGCCGGCCCTGGCGGCGTCGGATGTCGGCATCGCGATGGGCGCCATGGGCAGCGCCGTGGCCATCGAAGCCGCCGACATTGCGCTGATGAGCAACGATCTGTCGAAGCTGCGCTACGCCCTGCGGCTCAGCCGCGCGACGCGCGACAACATTCGCGTCAACGTGGCGCTGTCGATCGTGCTGAAGGTAGCGTTCCTCGCCCTCGCCGCGGCCGGCGTCGCCACGCTCTGGATGGCCGTGCTGGCCGATACCGGCGCCTCAGCACTGGTCGTCGCCAACGCGGTGCGCCTGCGGAAATTTCAATAGGTCCGACTAAAGCCGGACGCCACTGCGACCCCCGATGCGTGCGGCAGGCGCAGATCCACGACGATCAGATCCAGCTCGTCAAGGTCAGCGTGCACCTGCGCCAGCAATTGGGCCACGCTCTTCGCCACGACGGCGCGATGGCCGCCGGCATCGAGCGCGGCCAGTCCGTTGCGGACTGCATCAGGATCTCGCTATAATTCGCTGAACCGTCCGCCCCGTTCAACGCCGCCAAGGAGCGCCGAGCATGCCCGCGATTTGTCCCGAGTGCGATTCGCCAATCGATGTTGATGAGTTCGATGTTGACATCGGCGATGAGCTCACCTGCTCGGAGTGCGGCTCATTCCTGCGGGTGGCCAGCGACTCGCCCCTCGAATTCGAACTCGCCGACGAAGACGAGCTCGATGAAGAAGAAGACGAAGAAGAGAAGGACGGCGAAGCAGAGGATGCCGACGACGAGGACGACGACGGCAAGTAACGACCTCGCCGGCAAGGCGGCGCGCCTGCGCAAGATCCTGGCCGGTTACGACTCGGTCCTGGTTGCCTTCAGCGGCGGCGTCGATAGCGCCTACCTCGCGCTGGCCGCGGCGGCGACGCTCGGCGCCAGAGCCCTGGCCGTCACCGCCGACAGCCCGAGCTACCCTGATACCCATCGCCAGCTGGCCCTGAAGATTGCGCGCGAGCACCACCTCGCCCACGAGGTGATTCACACCGCGGAACTGGATCGGCCTGAATACCGCGCCAACCCGGCGAACCGCTGCTACTTCTGCAAGGACGAACTCTACGGACGCCTGAGCGAGGTCGCTCGCGCCCGCGGCTTGGCCGTCGTCGTTGACGGCAACAATGCCGACGATCGCGGTGACTACCGTCCCGGCCGGCAGGCGGCGCGCGAACACGGTGTCCGCAGTCCGCTGGACGAAGCCGATCTCACCAAGGACGACATTCGCGAACTCTCCCGTCAGGCGGGCCTGGGCAGCTGGGATGAACCAGCTTCGGCGTGCTTGTCATCGCGGATTCCGTACGGCAGCGAAGTGACCGACGTGGCCCTGCGGCAGATCGAGCAGGCCGAACAGGTGGTGCGTGACCTCGGCTTCCGGATCTTCCGCGTGCGCCACCACGACACGGTGGCCCGGCTCGAAGTGGCGCGCTCCGAGATGCCGCGCGCGCTCGACCCGGCCGTCAACGCGCAACTGGTGGAGCGCATCAAGGCCCTGGGCTATCAGTACGTGACCCTCGACCTCCAGGGCTACCGACTGGGCAGCTTGAACGAGGCGCTGCGCCTGCGCCCGGTGTCGTGACGCCGCGGCGCGCCCTCGCCGTGCTGGCCTTCGTCTTCGCGCTGGGCCACATCCCTTTTCTCGCCAGCTCGCTTGAAGACATCGATTCGGTGAACTTCGCGCTCGGCGTGCGCGACTTCAACGTCGCCGAGCATCGCCCGCATCCTCCGGGCTATCCCGTGTATATCGCCTTGGGGAAGGTCGCGACGGCGATCGCCGGTCCGCTGATGAACGGTGCCGCACCTTCGTCGGTGGAGGCGCGCGCGCTCGCCTCACTCTCGCTGGGGGCGGGCCTGATTGCGATCGCCTGCCTGTGCGGCGTCTTCTCCAGCCTGGCCGCCCCCGCCCAATCGGCGTCGTCACCATGGCCGCGTCCGAGCGTGGAAGCCCTCGCGGCCACCGCCGTGACCGCGTCGTGTCCGTTATTCTGGTATCTGGCCGCGCGTCCCATGAGCGATCTGCCTGGCCTGGCCTTCGCGCTGGCCGCCCAAGCCTGCCTGATGCTCGCCTGGCAACGGCAGGCTCCTGGGCCTGACGGTGGTCGGCGGCTGACGCCGGTGCAGACGTCCGCCTCGGGGCAGATGATCGTGATCGGGTCGCTGCTGGCCGCCCTCAGCATCGGCATGCGATCGCAGACGGTGTGGTTGACGCTGCCGCTGCTGGTGTTGGTGCTGTTCGATCGGGTCGGCCGCGGCGTGGCCGGCGCCCTGGTCGGCGGCGGCTTCATGTTCGTGGCCGGCGGCCTGGCGTGGGGCATCCCGCTGCTGTTCGTGAGTGGCGGACTCGGTCCGTATCTCGCCGCCCTCGGTACGCAGGCCGGCGAAGACTTCACGAGCGGCGAAATGCTTTACACCAACCCGTCCGTACGGGCGGCGGCCTTTGCGCTGGTGCGAACGTTCATCGATCCCTGGGACTCGGTCGTGCTCGGGTCGATTGTCCTCGTCCTCGCCGCGGCCGGCATCGTCGACTTGCTGCTGCGCGAGCGCCGCTCGCTGGTGGCGGTGACGGCGATGAGCGCGCCGTACCTGGTGTTCCATCTCGCGTTCCAGGACACCTCGTTCATCCGCTACGCGCTGCCCATGGTGCCGGCGGTCGTGTTCCTGGCCATGCGTGGCGCGGCCCTGGCCACTGACCGCGGCGTGGCAATCGCGGCGGCGGCAATTTCGGTCGGCGCGTTGACGATCGCCGCACCAGTGTTGGCCGCATATGGTGCGGAGCCCAGCCCGACCGTGCGAGTGCTCGCGGCCATGAAGGACACGCCCAGGGACGCCGCGCCGGTGCTGGCGATGCACCAGACCTTCAGGCGTCCACTTGAGGCTGAAGAGACCGCGTTCGCCACCGTGTTGCCGTCGCCGCCGCGGCTTGAATGGCTGGAGTTGACGAAGTTCTGGCGCGCCGGCCGTACTGAGCCGGTGTGGTTCCTGGCGGATCCCGTCCGCAGCGACCTGGCGCTGGTCGATCCGGCCAGCCGGTCTGACTCCACCGAATTTCGTTGGCCGCTTGTGGACCGGCCGGCGTTTGGCGGCATGCGGCCCTCGTCCGTGCGGTGGTATCGGATGCCGGCCCCGGGCTGGTTTGCCGAGGAGGGCTGGTCGCTGACACCCGAAACCTCCGGCATGGCCGGGCTGATGGGCCGTGGTCCCCACCTCGGCCCGATTGCCGCGCACGTCCGTCGGCGGCCAGGCGCGGTCAAGGTGATGGTGGGCGGACGCAACCTGGCCGGTGCCAACGGTCCGGCCGCCCATTTCACGCTGGCGATCGACGGCGCGCCGGCGCTCGAGTGGGATGCCGCGCCCGGCTTCTTCCTGCACGTCTTCGACCTCCCCGCGGGACGCCTGATGGGCGAGGGGTCGCTTGCGCAGTTGACCATTCAGTCGGCCGCAGTATCCGGCACCGCCGTGATTCAAACTGCCATTGAGCAGTTCGACCTGCAGAATCCCGACGCCTTGATGTGGGGCTACAGTGACGGGTGGAACGAGGCCGAGTACAACAGCACCTTGGGTGTGTGGCGCTGGACCAGCGAGCGGTCCCTGCTGCGTCTCTCCGGTCCGCCACAAGACCTGCGCCTCAGCCTGGTGATCGAGTCACCTCGCCGTTACTTTGGTGCGCCGGCGAGCATTCGTGTGAAGGCTGGTGGTCGCGAGGTCGCGACCCGGGCGGTCGGCGCCACCGAGACCTGGACGTTTGATGTGCCCGGCGCGGCCCTCGTGGCCTCTGGTGGCGTGCTGGCCATCGAGACCGATCAGACCTTTGTGCCCTCCGAACGTGAGGGCGGTGCCGACAATCGTCGCTTGGGACTGCGCATTCTGGCGATTCGCGTCGCTAACTCGTTGACACCAGCAGAAGTGACCCGCTAATCTGCGGACATCAATTCTGTTACCTCGGCAGAACTTGCAGGTCTAGCGCAGATCCAGGAGCTCGAATGACGATCAGTTTGATTCGACGAACGGCAGGTATCGCCTCAATCTGCATGGTGTTGGGAATCGGCGCCGCAGCTTGCGCAAAGAAAGCGCCGGCACCGGCACCACCACCACCGGCACCACCAGCCGCGCCCGCTGCGCCGCCGGCTCCACCACCACCACCACCGCCGCCGCCGGCCGCTCCGGCACCGCGTCCGCTCACTGAAGACGAGTTGTTCGCGCAGAAGAGTCTGGCTCAGTTGAATTCAGAGCGTCCGCTGGCCGACGCCTATTTCGATCTCGACTCATCGTCGATTCGTGACGATGGCAAGGAGTCACTGACGGCCAATGCCACGTGGCTCAAGCGCTGGGCCAACACCAAGATCAACGTGGAAGGCCACTGCGACGAGCGCGGCACCGCGGAGTACAACCTCGGTCTCGGCGAACGCCGCGCGGCCGCGGTCAAGGCTTACCTGGTGGAGCTGGGTGTGCCGGTGGATCGCGTCGTGATTGTCAGCAAGGGCAAGGAGACGCCCTTCTGCGCCGAGTCGGCCGAAGCGTGCTGGCAGCAGAACCGCCGCGGCCACTTCGTCATCACCGCGAAGTAACTACGACAGCGAAGCGGCGATTCGTTCCGCCGCTTCGCGAGGATCGGGCGCCCCTGTGATGGGGCGCCCAATCACCAGGTAAGTCGCTCCCGCCTTCATCGCTTCCGCCGGCGTCAGCGTTCGGACCTGATCGTCCTTGCCCTGCTGATCTACCGCCTGCCCTGAGCCTTGCCGATGGGGGCGAATCCCTGGCGTCACAATCTGAAAATCCGGGCCACAGCCGGTGCGAATGGCCGCCGTCTCTTGCGGTGATGCCACGACGCCGTCAAGCCCGCTCTGCTTGGCCAGTCGCGCCAGGTGGACGACCTGCTCGAGGACCGGCCGCGCCACGCCAACTTCGGCGAGCGCCTCGTCAGTCATGCTGGTCAGCACCGTGACCCCGATTACCAGCGGCCGCCGCCGCCCGAGCGCTACCGCGGCCGTGGTGGCCGCTTCGGCTGCGGCCTTCATCATGGCGCTGCCGCCCGAGGCGTGGACGTTAACCATCCAGGCGCCGGTGGCCACCGCCGATTGCACTGCTCCCGCCACGGTGTTGGGGATGTCGTGAAATTTCAAGTCGAGGAACACGCGGTCGCCGCGGCTGGTCAACTCGTGGACCATGGCTGGTCCCGCCGCCGTGAACAACTGCTTGCCGATCTTATAGCCGCCGACGGTGCCGCGAAGGGTGTCGGCCAGCGCGAGGGCCTTGGCAGCCGAGTCGACATCGAGGGCAACGAGAATCGGGTTCATGGGTGGGTGGCCTTGGGTGGGGTCGGGTCGAAGGCGCCAATCAGGTCGCTCAGTCGCGCGACGTTGTGGCGCGTCATGTAGTCCTTCAAGCCGTCGAGCACCTTGCTCCAGACGAAGGGGTCGACGAAGTTCTGGGTGCCGATCTGCACCGCCGTGGAGCCTGCCAGAATGAATTCCAGCACGTCGCGGGCGTCGGTGATGCCGCCCATGCCGATGACCGGGATCTTTACGAGCTGGTAGCACTCCCAGACCATACGGACCGCAATCGGCCGGATGGCCGGCCCGCTCAGGCCGCCGAGCACGTTGGAGATTTTCGGCCGCCGGGTTTCCACGTCGATTGCCATGGCGAGGAAGGTGTTGACGAGCGAGACCGCGTCGGCGCCGGCGTCCTCGGCCGCTTTGGCGAATGAGGCGACGTCGGTCACGTTGGGCGTGAGCTTGGGAATCAGCGGCAACGTCGTCGCCTTGCGCACCGCGCTGACGACGTCGAAAGTGCCGTTCAGGCTGCAGCCGAACTGGATGCCGCCTTCCTTGATGTTGGGGCACGAGATGTTCAGCTCGATCGCCGCGACGCCTTCCGCGTCGGACAACACTTTGCAGACCTCGACGTATTCGTCGAGCGTCGTGCCGCACACGTTGACGAAGGTCCGAGCGCCGCGTTCACGCAGCAGCGGCAGCTTTTCCTTGACGAACCGGTGGACGCCAATACCCTGCAGGCCGATGGCGTTGATCATGCCCGCCGGCGTCTCGACGATTCGCGGTGGCGGATGGCCCTGGCGCTCGGTCATGAACAGCCCCTTCGAGACCACGCCGCCGGGCAGCGACAAATCCACCACCTGGTCGTACTCCAGGCCGTAGCCGAAGCAGCCGCTGGCCGCGATCAGGGGATTGGGCAACTTCAGCGACCCAATCGAGACCGCGAGATCGGGCGTCATTCCCACACCAACTCAGCACCGTCGAACACGGGTCCGCTGAGGCATGAGCGAACCAGGTTGGCATTCTCACCGCCGTGCCTGACCGGCACAACGCAGCTGTAGCAGCCCCCGAGGCCGCAACCCATCACCCGTTCCACGGACACTTGCGACGGCTGGTGGTAGCGCGCAGCCAGCTTGGCCACGGCTTCGAGCATCGGCTCGGGTCCGCAGGCGTAGACCATGGCGGTGTCGCCGGTGCCGAGCGTTTTCAGTCCGGCTTCGAGCGGGATGGTGACGCGGCCCTTGGTGCCCCGCGCGCCGTTCTCGGTGGTCAACACCAGGGTCACGCCCAAGCGCTCGAAAAAATCCAGGTAGAACAACTCATCGCCGGTGCGCGCGCCGTAAAAGAGCGTCGTGTCCGTCTTGCCTGCGGCCAATGACTCGGCCAGCGTGGCGAATGGCGCCAGGCCGACGCCACCAGCAACCATCCAGGCCTTGGCGGGCGAGGCGACCGTCTTGAACGGCTGACCCAGGGGACCGAGGCACAAGACCACGTCGCCGACTTCGAGGTCATAGAGCCGGCGCGTGCTCGGTCCGGCCCTCTTGTTGAGGATGCTGACGCCGATGATCACGCCCTGCGCGTTGCGCAGCACTTCGAACACCGAAAACGGCCGGCGTAACAGGGGGTCGGTCACGCCCTCGGGCTTGATCATGACGAACTGGCCCGGCAAGGTGCGCGCGCCAACTTCGGGCGCGGCCAGGCTGAGGACGGAATAATCGCTCGACAATCGCGCGTTGGCGATCACTCTCGCAGCGATGTCGATCGGCGGCATCAAGCGAGTATAGCAAGCCGGATACAATGGCGGCGACTCGCCGTCATGCGCTACCTGCGGATGCTGTCCAACTCGGTGATCGCCGGTGGAGTTGCCTCCGGGTACCTCACCGCGCTCATGTTGCAGCTCAACCCGTCGATCTCGATCGATCCCGGCACGTTGCTGCCGCTGGCGCTGGTGCTCAGTGTGGCCTACGGCGCCAATCTCACGGTGCTGTTCTATGCCCTGATCGTGCTGCGGCAGATTCTGGCCGTCGAAGTGTTGTCGCCCGGATGGCTGAGCGTGCGGCTGCTGTCATGGTTGTGCACGATGGCCGCCGGCACCGGTGCCGCCCTGATGTGGCTCAACCTGCGCAGTTTCGGCAACGTGCTCGAGCCGCTCACGCGCAGCCGGATGAGCCTCGGCGCCGGCATCGTGTCAGCCGCGGGAGTCATCTTTCTGGGTCTTGGCATCGCGCATCTCGGCCGGCGCGGCGGCCGGATGAGCGCGACTCTGTTGTCGGTCACCATGCTGCTGTCGGTGGTGCTGCCGATCGCCGCCCGCGGCCCGGCCCGCCAGGCCCTGCTGCCGGCGCGGCCGACCACCGCGGTCGCCGAACCCGAGACGTCGCGCTCGCGGGCGAACGTCACCATGTTGATGTTCGAGGGCGCGACCCTCGACATGATCTCGCCGGCGGTGGCCGCCGGTCGGCTGCCGAATCTTGGCCGCATCTTCGATCAAGGCGCCGTCCTGCACATGGCCACGCTCAGGCCGACCCAGGCTGAACCGGTATGGAGCGCCGTCGCGACCGGGCGGTATCCGATGTACAACGGCGTGCGATCGGCCGAGGTCTACCGGGCATTCGGCGGTCCGCCGATCCAACTGCTGCCGGACTACTGCTTCGCGCAGGCGCTGGTCAGCTTCGGCTTCCTGACGGCCGAACCACAATCGGCGAAGGACCTGACCGCCCGCCCGATTTGGAGCATCCTAGGCGACCACGGGGTGAGCGTCGGCGTGATCGGATGGCCCCTGACGCAGCCGGCGCCACGCGTCAACGGCTTCGTCGTGAGCGAAGCCTTCCATCGCTGGTCGGAAACTGAGCTGGCGTTCGAAGGCGCATCGGCCGTGTGGCCGCCCGAACTGCTCGCCGAGGTCCGAGCCGCGCTTCAGACGCCGGTCGACCCTGATCCGGCGGCGCTCGTGGCCAACATGGGCGTGCCTCAGCCCGTCAACGACTACGACGCGCGGCGTGATCCCACGCCGGTGGTGGGTGACCGCGTGCACCTGCAGTTGCTGACGGCCCTCGGGGCCTCGGCGCCGCGCTTCCTCGCGGCCAGGTTTCCCGGCATCGATGCCGTCGGGCATTTCTTTCTGCGTTACGCCAACCCGTCGGCGTTCGGCGACGTCTCCGAGGATGAGCGGCAGCGATTCGGGCGGGTGCTGGATCAGTACTATGGCTTCATGGACACGCTGGTCGGCCGCGAGCTGGATCGACTGGGGCCCGACGGCCTGCTACTGGTAGTCTCGGCGTTCGGCATGGAGCCGTTAACCCCCGGCAAGCGCGTGCTTGAGTGGCTGGCAGGTGATCCGCGCATCAGCGGTAGCCACGAGCGTGCCCCCGACGGATTCATCCTGGCCTTTGGCCGGCCGATCGCACCCGGGCGGCCGGCCCGCGCCTCGGTCGTCGACCTGGCGCCGACCTTGTTGTATTTCCTGGGCCTGCCCGTCGGCCGCGATCTGGACGGCTTTGCCCGCATCGATCTGTTCACCCCGGCCTTCACCAGCGACAAGCCGGTTACCTATATCCCGACCTATGGGCGTTAGACATACTCCTGACCTCCGGTTCTGGTTGCCCGAATCTGGATTGCGCCGGCGTCCACATTCAGGCCATCATGCGGCGGCCTCAGGCCTGAGGGCCGATCATGCTCGTCAACTGTGTCGCCTATCATCGCGGTCAGAAGCGGTCTGACATCCCCCTCAGCGAGGTTCGCTCGCACCTCGAGCGGCCGGATTGTTTCTTCTGGGTGGCGCTGAAGGACCCGCAGCCCGATGAGCTGGCGTCACTTCAGGTGTGCTGTACGCCTTGATGGACACGATCGTGGACCGCTACTTTCCGGCCCTCGACGCCCTCACGGAAGAGATTGAGGGCATCGAGGAACGCATTTTCGCCGGCAAGCTGCACGGTGGCCATCACGCCTCGCTTGCCGCCATGGTGTTGATCGATGTTTACCTGATCTACCGCTTCAAGAAGGCCAAGTGGATGTGATGGCCGATGCGCTGTGCTTCACGAGCGCGCGCGAACTGGCGGGCCTGATCCGATCGCGGGAAGTCTCAGCCCGCGAAGTGATGTCGGCATTCCTCTCCCAGATCGCGCGTCTCAACCCGTCGCTGAACGCGATCGTCGCCAAGCTCGACGATCACTCGTGCCTGGCCTTGGCCGCCGCCGCCGATCGCCAGTTAATGAGTGGCCGGCCGACCGGCTTGCTCCACGGCCTGCCGATCGCCTTCAAGGACCTGGAGGCCGCGGTCGGCTTTCCGTTCACCAAGGGCTCGCCGATTTACAAGGATCTGAGGCCGACCGCGGACACGGTCATCGTCGAGCGGCTGCGGCAGGCGGGAACAATTCCCATCGGCAAGACTAACGTGCCCGAGTTCGGCATGGGCTCGCACACCTATAACCAGGTCTACGGCACCACCTGCAATCCGTACGACCGCACTAAGAGCGCCGGTGGCTCAAGTGGCGGTGCCGGCGTGGCGGTCGCGTCGGGTATGCTGCCGCTCGCCGACGGCGGCGACCTGGGTGGTTCGCTTCGTAATCCCGCCAACTTCAACAACGTCGTGGCGCTACGGCCGACGGTGGGGCTGGTGCCGATCGCGCCGACGCCACTGCCGCTGGTCGGCATGTCAGTAAAAGGGCCGATCGCCCGCTCGGTGTCCGACGTGGCGTTCATGCTGAGCGTGCTGGCGGGCGCCGACGGCCGCGATCCGCAGACCTATCCATCCGCTCCTGCTGATTTTCTGCTGCCGCTGGCGCGCGACTGGAAGGGTGTGCGCGTCGCTTGGTCGCCCGATCTGGGCGGACTGCCGCTCGACCGTCGCGTCCGCACCGTGCTCGCAGCGCAGCGCCAGGTCTTTGTCGATCTTGGCTGCATGGTCGAAGAGGCGACGCCCGACTTCACCGACGTCGACGAGGTCTTCCTGACGCTGCGGTCGTGGGCCAGCTGGAATACGAACGGGGCACTGCTGGCCGAGCATCGCGAGGTGATGAAGCCAGAAGCGATCTGGGACATCGAGGCGGGCGCGAAGCTCACCGGCGCCGAGGTCGCGCGTGCCATCATGGCGCACGGTGCCCTGCTCGAGCGAATGCGCGTGTTCCAAAAAAAATACGAGTTCCTGGTCTGCGCCGTGAACCAGGTGCCGCCGTTCGACGCCAGTCTGGATTGGCCCAAGGCCATCGACGGCGTGCCGATGGAGAACTACGTGGCGTGGATGAAGTCCGCCTACTGGATCTCGACGACCTGCCGGCCGGCGATCTCGGTGCCGGCCGGGTTCACGCCGGAAGGCTTGCCGGTCGGCATCCAGATCGTCGGGCGGCATCGCGACGATCTGGGCGTGTTGCGCCTGGGCTACGCCTTCGAGCAGGCGACCGCAGTAGGAAAGCGACGGCCTGAAGGAGCGTAAAGTACGACGAGGGCCGTGGCCTCCGCGCTCGCCACATCCGTTTGACGAGCGCGGCCGACCTCAACCGGCCGGCCGTGAGAGCCATCATGACGGAGGCGATTCGGCGCGCGGATCCACCGCTCGATCGCAAGACACAACGCCGGATGCTGATCAAGCAGGTCTCGAAAGGGACGAAAGTCGGCGCGTAGTGATATAGTTCGCCTCATCCGCGGAGGCTGTCTCCGCACTCTTTAAACGCGGACCTGCGAGTTCGCAAAGAGGTGAATATGCCGGTTGTCATGGATGCCGAGCGCATCTCGCGCGCGCTCACCCGCATCGCCCACGAAATTCTCGAGCACAATCGCGGTCTTTCCAATCTCGCCCTCGTTGGCGTGCGCAGCCGTGGCGTCCCCATCGCCCAGCGCATTGCCGACGACATCCTGCAGATTACGAAGGACGAAATCCAGGTCGGCGCCCTCGACATCACACTCTACCGCGACGACCTGATGGGCGCGTCGGTGGGCCTGGCGCCGCTCGTGCGCAAGACCGAGATCCCTTTTTCCATCGACGGCCGCACCATCGTTCTCGTTGACGATGTGCTGTATACCGGCCGGACGACCCGCGCGGCGCTCGATGCGCTGACCGACTTCGGCCGGCCCAAGTCGATTCAGCTGGTGGTGCTGGTGGATCGCGGTCACCGCGAGTTGCCGATTAAGGCTGACTACGTCGGCAAGAATGTTCCCACCTCCCGCACCGAGAGCGTGCAAGTGCACCTGCGCGAGCTCGATGGCGTGGACGAAGTGCTTCTTGAGGGGAAGGAATAATGCTGACCGCCCTCAAGCACAAGCACCTGCTCGGCATTGCCGACCTGAGCCCGGAAGAGATCGTCCTCGTGCTCGACACCGCCGAGGCGATGAAAGAAGTGGGGCAGCGCACCATCAAGAAGGTGCCCACGCTGCGCGGCCGCACCGTCATCAACCTGTTTTTCGAGCCAAGCACGCGCACGCGCACCTCGTTCGAGATCGCCGAGAAGCGGCTGAGCGCCGACACGCTGAACGTCGCCATCGCCTCATCCAGCGTGGTGAAGGGCGAGACGCTCGTCGACACGGCGATGAACCTCGAGGCCATGGCGCCGAGCATGATCGTGCTACGGCACGCCTCCTCGGGGGCCTGTCACCTGCTCTCGCGCATCTGCAAGGCTGCCATCGTTAATGCCGGTGACGGTATGCACGAACACCCGACACAGGCGCTGCTCGACGCGTTCACGATTCGCGAGCGCAAGGGGCGGTTGGCCGGTCTCAAGATCGCCATCGTTGGCGACCTGCTCCATAGTCGAGTCCTGCGGTCGAATGTGTTGCTGTTGACCAAGCTCGGCGCTGATGTGTGGGTGTGCGCGCCGGCGACGCTCATCCCGCCGGGACTGCGGGAGATGGGCGTGACGGTGACGACGCGCGTCGATGACGCCGTGCAGGGCGCCGACGTGATCATGATGTTGCGCATTCAGCTCGAGCGCATGCAGGGCGCCTACTTCCCGTCGCAGCGCGAGTACTTCAGAACCTTCGGCATGACCGAGGCGCGGGTGGCGCGCGCCAAGACCGATTGCATCATCATGCACCCAGGGCCAATCAACCGCGGCGTCGAGATCGCCTCGGAAGTGGCCGACGGATCGCAGTCGGTGATTCTCGACCAGGTGGCCAACGGCGTCGCCGTCAGAATGGCTGTGTTGTATTTACTTGCGGGCGGAGCAGATCATGAAACGGTTACTTAAGGGCGGCCGCGTCGTTGACCCGGTCAATAGCCGGGATGGGATCTTCGATCTGCTGATCGACGGCGATCGCATTGCCGAAGTCGGGACCAACCTCAAGGCCGATGGTGCCGAGGTGATCAACATTCCGGCCGGGCTCATCGTGTGTCCCGGCCTGATCGACATGCACGTGCACCTGCGCGAGCCGGGCCAGGAACACAAGGAGACCGTGGCGACGGGCGTGGCCTCGGCGGTCGCCGGCGGTTTCACCGCCGTCGCCTGCATGCCGAACACCAGGCCGGTGAACGATAACGCCGGCGTCACCAAGCTGATCCTCCAGAAGGCCGCCGAGGCAAACCTGGCGCGGGTCTATCCCATTGGCGCGGTGTCACGCGGCCAGAAGGGCGAGGAGCTCGCCGAGATCGCCGAGCTCAAAGAAGCCGGCTGCGTCGCAGTGACCGACGATGGCTTGCCGGTGGCGACGGCGCTATTGGCGAGACGTGCGCTCGAGTACACCAGCATGTTCAACATGCCGGTGATCGAGCACTGCGAAGACCAGACGTTGAAAGGCGACGGCGTGGCGCACGAAGGGCCGGTGGCGGCATCGCTCGGGCTGCGCGGCATTCCCGGCGTGGCCGAGGCCATCACCGCTGGCCGCGACATTCTGTTGGCCGAGATGACCGGCGGTCACATCCACATCGCGCACATGAGCGCGTGGACCACCATCGAAGCCGTGCGCCAGGGCAAGAGCCGAGGCGTCAAGGTGACCTGCGAAGTCTGCCCGCATCACTTCACGCTGACCGACGACCTGCTGGCGGCACCGGTGGCCTACGACACCAACACCAAGATGAATCCGCCGCTGCGCGAGGCGCGCGATCGCGACGCCATGATCGCCGGCCTCGTCGACGGCACAGTGGATGTGATCGCCACCGACCACGCGCCGCATCACTACGACGAAAAGAACGTCGAGTTCGACCGCGCGCCGTTCGGCATTGTCGGCCTCGAGACCGCGGTGCCGATCACGCTGGACAAGTTGGTGCACACCGGTTTGATCACGCTCTCGCGCATGGTCGAGCTGATGTCGGTGAACCCGGCGAGGATTCTCAACGTGCCCGGCGGATCGCTGTCACCGGGCGCGCCGGCTGACGTCACGATTCTGGCGCTTGACTTGCCGGTCACGGTCGACCAGACCAAGCTGATCAGCAAATCAAAGAACACGCCGTTCCACGGCTGGTCCTTCAAGGGTGGCGTCGCCGCGACGATCGTCGGCGGCCGAACGGTCTACACCAACCCCGCAGCAGGATTGAAATGACCTCATCAGGCAACGCTCGTCACGACGAAGTCCGCGCGCGGGCGCAGGAAGACCTGCGCCGCTTTGAAGTGGTGATGGACGGCCACTTTGATTACGGCAATGGCTTCCACGGCAAGCTCTACCTGAACCCCCACAAGCTGCTGCAGTGGCCATCAACCATCTGGCGGGTCGCGCAAGATCTGATCGACATCATGCCGTCAGACTTTGCCGAGGCCGAGGTGATTGCCGGTCCGGCTACGGGAGGCGCCGTACTCGCACACACCGTCGCCGGTTTGCTCGACGGCCGCCGGTCGATGACGCATCCGCCGTACTCGTTCGCGCCATTCGGCGATCAGGAGGGCAGTCCGACGCTGAGCCCGTTCTATGCGAAGGTCATGCGCGGCAAGCGCGTGTTGATCGTGGACGATGTGCGCAACACCGGGACGACGTTCCGCGGGTGCGCCGATCTTGTCGCCGAGGCCGGCGGCATCGTCATTGCGACGATGCAGATCGTTGACCGCTGCGAAGCGTGTGTAACCGTGGATGTGCCGAACGTCGCGCTGGTGGAATACACGGCGCCGCCGAATCATCCGGCGGCCTCGTGTCCGCTGTGCGCGGCGAACGTGCCAATCACGAGCTTCTGATCCGATGGTCCGGCTGAAGCCGGACGCCACATTCCCAGGTAGTGTCCGTCTTTAGACGGACCGACGTCTCGCTAGTGGCCAGCCGATCCATGCTGAGGAACTAGTCCATCGGCACCAGGGCGCTGACGCTCAGCGAGAGGAACAAGCCCGCGTAGTACGGCGCGAGCAGCAACAAGGCGATCGCCGCCATGCTGGCGACGTCGATGATGCTGTTCGCCATGTGGCGCTGCCACTCCACCAGGTGGGTGCTGGCGAACCCGATGTTCAGCATCAGCGGCGTGTAGGGTAGAAAGTTGCGCTTGGAGTTGGCCGCCAGGCACCCCACTGAAATCCACGGGATGCACGCGAGCAGAGCGGTGTTGGTGAAGAAGGTCAGGCGTTCGAGGAAGAGCGTCAGCAAGCTGATCGTGAACAGTTCGAAACGGGCCCCGTGGACCTTGGTTATTCAGAAGACTCCCTGTACGCTGTGAGGGCCCGGATGCGCCGCCACACCCTGCCCGCCCTTCGCTCCGCGCTCGACACACTCTACGCCGATTTCAATGCCGATCGCGTCGTGACCGATCCGCTTTGGATCGTCCACCGCTACCAACGGTCCGACGATCGCGAAGTGGTGGCCTTCATCGCCGCGGCGCTCGCGTTCGGGCGGGTGCAGAGCGTGCTGAATTCCATCGACGGCATGCTGCAAGTGATGGGGGCGTCGCCGGCAGCCTTTGTTCGCGGCTTCGAGCCGGTCCGTGGTCGAGCGAAGTTCAATCACCTGGTGCATCGCTGGACCACGGGCGTCGACATGGCGGCGCTGGTGTGGGTGATGCACCAGATGATTCACGACGGCGGCTCGATCGAGGGTTTCTTCGCCGCGGGCCTGCCGTTCGACGCCGTTGACGTGTCGGCGGGACTGCAGTCATTCTCCACGCGCGCGCTTACCCTCGATCAGAAGGCGGTCTATGGCCGCGCCAGGCCAAAGCCCGGCGTGGCGTATTTCTTTTCGCGGCCTTCATCAGGCGGCGCCTGCAAGCGCCTGAACCTGTTCCTGCGATGGATGGTGCGCAAGGATCAGGTGGACCTGGGCGTGTGGACGCGCGTGCGGCCCGACCAGCTCATCGTTCCCCTCGACACGCACGTGATTCGCGTGGGGCAATGCCTGCGGTTGACGACGCTGAAGAGCCCCGGCTGGCGCATGGCGGCCGACATCACGCGGTCACTACGGGAACTCGATCCGGTTGATCCGGTGAAGTTCGACTTCTCCATCTGTCACTTGGGCATGATGAACGCCTGCGGGTTCGGCAAGAAGCAGCGCGACTCGCAGTGTCCACTCAAGGGGTGCTGTCATCCTGCCCGACCCTGAGGTCGTCGTGCTCGGCGGCGGTGCGGCCGGTGCCACGGCCGCCAAGCTGCTGGCTGAGTGGGGCCACTCGGTCCGGCTGATCACCCGTCCGGCCGCCGATTCGCGGCTCGCCGTGTCACTGCCGCCAAGCTGCCGCAAGCTGTTCGAGACCATCGGGGTCAACGAAGTAGTCGATGAGGCCGGGTTCGTGAGGGCCAGCGGCAACACCGTGTGGTGGGGCGAATCGCAGCCTCGGGTCGAGCTGTTCGCTGATGGCGAGCGGGGCTGGCAGGTCGGGCTCTCGCGTCTCGACGAGCTGCTGTTGTCGGCAGCGGCCACAGCGGGCGCGACCATCGAGTGCCGGGTGGTCACCGAAGCAGACCTGGTGCCGGCCCAAGGCCGTTTCCTGATCGACGCCACCGGTCGTTCTGGTCTGGTTGCGCGCGCCAGGGGCGTGCGGGTCTACAACGAGGCACCGCGCACGGTGGCCCTGGTGGCGTCGTGGACACGGCCTGGCGGGTGGCCGGTTCCGGACGATACGCACACGCTGATCGAATCCTACGAGTCGGGATGGGCCTGGTCGGTGCCGACCGCGCCGGGCACGCGTCATATCGCCGTGATGGTCGATCCGCAACGTTCGGGCCTGGTGCGCAAGGCACCCGCGCGAGAAGTGTATCTCGCTGAGATCGCAAAGACCGTGGCGTTCAGGTCGCTGGTGACGACCGCCGACTGCAGTGAGGGACCGTGGGGGTGGGACGCCTCCGGTTATCGCGCCAGTCAATACGCGGGCGACAACTGGCTGGTGGCCGGCGATGCCGGCTCGTTCATTGATCCGCTGTCGTCAGCCGGCGTGAAGAAAGCGCTCGCTTCCGGGTGGCTGGCGGCCATCGCCGTCGACACCAGCCTGGCCGATGCGAGCATGCGCATGCCTGCGCTCGCGTTCTTCTCGCAACGCGAACACGAGATGGAACGCCGCTACGCCCGATTGAGCCAGTCATTCCTCGCCGAGGCGGCGCCGACGCATCCGCACGCGTTCTGGCGGGACCGGTCGGACCTGCCCGATGCGGCAACCGACGCCGACGTCATCGCGGTGCGCGAGGCTTACGAGCGGCTCAGGTCTGCGCCGGCGCTTCGCCTCACTCTCGGCGACGCGCGCCTCGAACCACGCCCAAGTATCCGGGGCCGCAAGATCGTGCTCGAGCCCATGATCATCCATGGCGACGAATCCATACGATACGTTGCCGGGATCGACGTCGTCGCCTTGCGCGATCTCGGTCCCCGCTTCGTGCAGGTTCCCGAGCTGTTCGAGGCGTACTGCCGGTTGCAGGGTGCCGTGGCGCTCCCAGACTTCCTGCTGGCCCTTGCAACGTCGGTTGCGCGGCGGTGGTTTGTGTCACAATAACGCGGAATTGTGGAGGTCTGTCGTGACGAAAGTAACGCGCGCGATGGCGGTGGCCGGGCTCTTACTGGTGACGTTGATGGTCGGCGCGGTGTCGACCGCGCAGCCGCCGCAACCGGCCGCGCCGGTGGCCAAACCCGACCAAGGTATCCCGATTGCTGATGCCACGGTCCGTAAGGCTTGCGGCACCTGCCACCGGCCCGACGACAATGGCCAGTTGTCGCGCCTCTCGTTTCAGCGCCGGACACCCGAGGGCTGGCAGTCGGCTGTGCAGCGGATGGCCTCGTTGAACGGGCTGAGCATCGATTCGACGACCGCCCGTGAGGTGGTTAAGTACCTCTCCAATCACCTCGGCCTTGCTCCTGAGGAAGCCAAGCCGGCGGCCTGGGAAGTGGAACGCCGGCTGATTGACTATAAGTACACGGCCAGCGCCGACGCCGAGTTCACCTGTCTGCCGTGCCACTCGATGGGCCGGGTGATCTCGCAGCGGCGCACTCGCGGTGAGTGGGACCTGCTGATTGCGATGCATCGTGGCTTGTATCCGCTGATCGACACCTACCCAATAGCTTGGAGCTCTCAGAACTTCCGGCGCAGCGGCGCGCCGCGGCGCGACCCGACAGCCGACGGCCGTCCCCCCGACACGCGCCATCCGTTCGAGAAAGCCATCGATCACTTGGCCGCCACGTTTCCGCTGAAGACCCCCGAATGGACCGCGTGGTCGGCGACCATGCGGCCGGCGCGGCTCGATGGCACGTGGACGCTTAGCGGCTGGGACGCCGGCAAGGGCGCCATTTACGGGCGCGTGACCATCACCGCCGATCCGTCCGCACCCGACGAGTTCACGACCGCCATCACCTACCGCGCCGCGCGTACAGGCGAGCTGGTCACCCGCACGGGCCGCACCGTCATCTACACCGGCTTCCAGTGGCGCGGGCGCTCGACGACCGTTGCCGGCGCCGCCTCGGCCCTGCGTGAGGTGATGCTCGTCGATCGTGACTGGCGCCAGATCGAAGGCCGCTGGTTCACCGGCGGCTACGACGAGGTCGGCCTCGACGTACGGCTCGATCGGGTTGGCGCCGAACCGCGGGTGCTCGGCACCGATCGAACGGCACTCAGGCAGGGTGCCACCGGGCAGGAGTTAAAGATCTACGGCGCTAATTTTCCAGCCGGGCTTCGCCTGGCGGACATTGACCTCGGCCCCGGCCTCACCGTTACGCGCATCGTCAGCGTCACGCCTGACGTGGCCACCGCCGCAATCGACGTGGCGGTGACCGCCTCCCTGGGCGCTCGAGACCTGTTCGTCGCCGGCGCATCGAAACCAAAGGCGCTCGTGGTGTTCGACCGCGTTGATACGATCAAGGTCACGCCCGGCTCATCCATGGCGCGCGTCGGCGGCGCGACTTTCCCGAAAATGCTGGCGCAGTTCGAGGCATGGGCATTTCACAACGGTGCCGACGGCCGGCCCGACACGCCAGACGACCTCAGCCTCGGGATGGTCGATGCTGCCTGGAGCATGGAAGAGTTCGCGGCAACCTATGACGATGACGACGTGAAGTTCGTCGGCACGCTGGATGCGATGAGCGGACGCTTCACGCCGAATGTTGACGGGCCGAATCCGTCTCGCAAGGGTAACCGCAATAACATTGGCGACGTGTGGGTGGTGGCGAAATACCCGGTGGCCGCCGAGGGCGGGAAGCCGGCGACCAGTATTCGCGCTAGGGCCCACCTGCTGGTGACCGTGCCGCTCTACATGCGCTTCGATCCGACGGTGGGTGGGCAATGACGCTCGGCCTGCGAGAGTTTCACCCATTCGAGGCGGCGGGCCGCCGCTATCTGTATCTGGTGCCGAGTGCCGCGGTGTTTGCGCTGGACGACTGCTCAGAAGCCATCCTGCACGAGTTGCGTGGTGGCCCGCAGCCACTGGCCCATCTCACGACCACCTTGACGGGCCGGTTCGATGCGCTCGAGGTGACCGATACCGTCGCCGAACTGCAACGGGTTCGCGCCCTGGCCGAGGTCACCGGTCGCCCGCCGGCTCCGATGCCGAAGATCGTGCCGCTGCGGCCGGTGCCGCTGCAGACGCTGGTGGTCAACGTTACCAACCAGTGCAACCTCGCCTGCACGTATTGTTACGAGTACGGCGAGGACAAGATCGTCGATACGACCAACGGCCTGCAGCCCAAGTTCATGAGCGAGGAGACGGCCCGCGACAGCGTCGAGTTTGCCTTGCGCGAGTCGCGCGAGAACACCCACGCGCACATCACGTTCTTCGGCGGCGAGACGCTGATGAACTTCCCGGTGCTCAAGTCGACCATTGCCTATGCGCGGCGGCGGGCCGCTGAGGTCGGCAAGGAGATCGACTTCAGCCTCACCACCAACGCGACGCTACTGCAGCCCGACGTGATCGAGTTCCTGGCCACTGAGCGGGTCGGCGTCACCATCTCGATCGATGGTCCCGAGGAGATGCAGGACAAGTTCCGCGTCTTCAACAACGGCCAGGGCAGTTATGCGATGGCCGCCCCGAAGATCAAGGCGCTGTTGCAGCGGCACCGCACACGTCCCGTCGGGGCCCGCGTGACGTTGACGCGGCAAACGCTCGACGTGAAGCGCATCTACGATCACCTCACCAACGAGCTGGGGTTCTGGGAGGTCGGCTTCGCGCCGGTCACCACCGCGCCGGGCCGTGACTACGCTATTGCTGATGCCGGTTTCGATCACCTGCTCGAACAGTTCCGCGCTCTGGCGGCTGACTACCTTGACGCGTCACTGCAGAATCGCCACCACGGCTTCTCGAACGTGCGCGAAACCCTGCAGGAGATTCATCAGGGTCACGCCAAGGCTTACCCCTGCGGTGCCGGCATTGGCCTGATGGGTGTCTCAACCGACGGCCGCGTGGCGTTGTGCCATCGGTTCGCGGGCTCCGACGATCATGGTCTTGGCACCGTGAAGGACGGCGTGTCGTGGGAGAAGCAGCAGGCGTTTCTGGACACCCACCACATTGCCAACAAGACCGACTGCGCGACGTGCTGGGCGCGTCCCATTTGCGCGGGTGGTTGCTATCACGAGGCCAACACCCGCTATGGCTCGACCCAGGCTCCCAACCTGCACTACTGCGAGTGGATTCGCGGCTGGACGCATACTTGCCTGGAGATCTACGGCGAACTTGCCGCCCGCAACCCGGAATTCCTGGTGCAGTTTGACGACGAAGTGACGGAGAAGATTTCATGAAGCATCTCACTGCGATCAACCGCAAGGCCGCGCGCATGGAGGAGGTCACCAAGGACGTGGTGGCCTTGCAGCAGGGCCCACCGCAGCAACCCGAACTGCCTCACATACCGAACGGGTGCTCGCTCGTGTTCTCGCCCGGCTGGGAGGCCGACCGCAACGGCGGCACCGCCGGCTTGTGTCAGCCGGTGGAGCGCGACCTGTTCGACTGCCACATGGGTTGCTACTGGCCGGCGCAGGTGCCCGACCAGTTGAACCAGGCGCCTGACTGGACCGCGAAGTGCGCGGCTGCCCAGAAGGACTGGCGCAAGATCGATCTCATCTTTCCGGACGAGAAGAAGTGATGGTCATGCGACGAGGAGCCGCCCTCGCAGCAATCGGGTTAGTGCTGATGTCCGGAGCCACCGCCGGGGCGCAGTCTGCGGCTCGCAGTCCGGCCACCATGGGCGGCGACCACCTGCTCTACATCGGGGCCTACGACGGCTCCATCCACATCATCGACGAAACGACCGAGCAGAAGGTCGGGACCATCACGCTGCAGACCGGCATCCCGCGCTCGCTGACGTTGTCGCAGTCGCGTCGACGCTTCTACGTCCTTGACTCGACGCTCGAGAAGATCGAGATGATCGACATCCCGTCCCGGACTACGCTGTCTAGCTTCACGCTGAGTCAAGGCAACAAGCAGGTACGCATCCGTGGCCTCCAGGTCGATCCGCTCGATCGCTTTCTGATCCTGCTCACCCGCTCGGCTACCAAGCAGATCGATCGCTGGGAGATTGGCGACATCACGCTGCAGCTCTACGACCTGGCGCAGAAGAAGATTACCCGCACTATTCCCTGGCCGCGCGGCGAGGAACGCGAGGGCGTCAATATCCGCTTTTCGCCCGATGGCAAGCTGCTGTATTTGTTCGGTGACGACGTGTTAATTCTCGAGACTGAGAATTTCACCGAGGTCGACACCTGGGCGCTCAGTCGGCCAATCGAGCCTGGCCTCGGCCGCATCAGCTTCGGCCAGGTTGAGGACTTCAACGAGGACCCCGGGTTCTTCACCGGCCTGTTCACGGTCAAGGATCCAGTGCAGAACCGTCGCATCATGGGCATGGGTCGAGTCAACCTGGTTGGCAAGAGCATCGACTTCACCCCGATCGGTCCGGCCGAGAGTGTCGGCTTTGCCATGGCGCCAGACCGCAAGAAGGGCTATGGGCTGATGCAGCAGATTGGCCGCTATGAGTTCTGGGCCTTTGACGTGACCCAGCGCAAGTTGCTCAGCCGCACGCCATTCGAAGGCCGCCCCCGCATGGCGATGCGCGTCTCGTCAAACGGCCGCCTGCTGTATGTGTTCCAGGCCGGCGAAACCATCGACGTTTACGACTCGACCTCGTACCAGTTGCTGCGCACCATCGAGATGACCGCCGACCAGACCACCAACCTGTTCATCCTGCCCAGGAAGTAGCACGTGGATCGACGCGCGTTCGCCTTTCTGGTTCCTCATTGGCGACGCCTCGTCCTCGTCCTCGTGATCAGCTTCGTGAGCACGGCAGCCACCCTGGCGATGCCGTACTTGTCGAAGGACCTCATCGACCTGGCCTTGATTGGCCGTGACACCGCCGCGCTGCGCCGCATCGTGCTCGGGTTTGCCGCCCTCGGCGTGTTCGGCTTCGCGCTGAATGTCGTCAGCGGCCTTCGCTATACCAGGGTCTCGGCCGAGATCCTGTTCGACATGCGGCTGTCGATGTACGCCCATCTGCAACAGCTGTCGCCGCGTTTCTACGCCCGCACCCGCTTCGGCGACATCGTCTCGCGGCTGAACAACGACATCAGCGAGATCCAGCGGGTCGCCGCCGAGACGGCGCTGGCCTGGGTCGGCAACGTGCTGTTCCTGGCCGGCAGCCTGGTGCTGATGATCTGGCTCGACTGGCGCTTGTCGCTCGTGGCCCTGGCGCCGATGCCGATCAGCTTCATCGCGCTCAGCATCTATCGCCGCCGGCTGGAGGGGCGCATCGCGGACCTGCGCCAGCGCAGCAGCGACATCGGCAGTTTTCTGATCGAGACCTTGCAGGCGACCTCGCTGGTCGTGGCCTCGAATGCCCAGTTGCGGGAGCAGGCACGGTTTCGCGGCTTGAATAGCGGCTTCATTGATGCCCTGATGAGCATGCAGCGGGTGACCTATTTTGCCGGCGGGCTGCCCGGCACGGTGCTGTCGATTGGTTCCGCCGTGGCGTTCTTCTACGGCGGCCTGCGCGTGATCGACGGCACCTTGACGCTCGGTACCATGGGTGCGTTTCTGGCCTACCAGATGCGGGTGTTCGCGCCGGCCCAAGCGCTGATGGGCCTCTATGCCAGCCTGACCACCGCGAAGGTGTCATGGACGCGTGTGCGCGAGATTCTGGATGCGCCGGTCGACGTGCAGGAGCGTGCCGAGGCGAGCGGTCTGCCGGAGTGCCGTGGCGAGGTGACTTTCGAGGCGGTCACGCTCGATACCGATCGCCAGTCTCGCGTGCTGGACCAGGTGACGTTCTCGGCGAGGCCGGGTGAGTGCCTGGCGCTGGTCGGCGGCAGTGGCGTCGGCAAGAGCACCGTCGCGTACCTGGCGACCCGTCTGCTGGATCCCGACAGCGGTATCGTCCGGCTCGACGGCCGCGATCTTCGGGACTTGAAGCTCGCAGACATCCGGCGGCACGTGGTGCTGGTCGAGCAGGAGCCGACGCTGTTTCACGCCAGCATCGGCGACAACATTCGCTATGTCAGACCGGAAGCGACTGATGCCGAGGTGAGGTGGGCGGCCGAAGCATCTGGCATCGCACGGTTTGTCGAGGCGCTGCCCAATGGCTTTGCGACCCTGGTCGGCGAACGCGGCCATGCGCTGTCGGCAGGCGAGCGTCAACGCATTGCCCTGGCGCGCGCCTTCCTGGCTGATCCCGCCGTGCTGGTGCTCGATGAGCCGACCGCGGCGCTCGACGCGATCGCGCAACGGCAGGTCATTGATGGCTACCAGGCCGTGATGAAGGGCCGCACGACCTTGCTGATTACGCATCGACGCGAGTTGGCGATGGCCGCGGACCGGGTCATCGTGCTCGAAGGTGCGCGGGTCGTGGACGAAGGCCGGCCGCATGAACTGGCGATTAGGGACGGCGTGTTCGCGCGCCTCTTCGAGATCGCTCGACCGGCTGGCATCGACGCATGAATCGACCGGTCAGAATTGTCGTGATCGATAGCGGTGTGCACGCATCGCACCCTCACGTCGCGGGCGTGAGTGGTGGTGTCGGCGTTGACTCGCACGGCAGGTTGCAAGACGACTTCGTCGACCGCCTCGGTCATGGCACTGCCGTCACGGCCGTGATCCGCGAGAAGGCGCCTACCGCCGAGATCCTGATCGCCAAGGTGTTTGATCGCGAGCTGGCGGCCACTGGCACCGCTCTGGCGGCGGCGTGCGAGTGGGCCGCCGAGCAACACGCCGACCTCGTCAACCTGAGCTTGGGGACCACCAACGTGCAGCATACCGACGTCTTGACGGCCGCGGTGGCGCGCCTGCGCGCCCGTGGCACCGCGATCGTTGCTGCTGGAATACAAGACGGTGTGGCGTGGCTGCCAGGCACCCTGCCTGGTGTGTGGAGCGTGACGCTCGACTGGTTGCTGCCGCGAGACCAATGTCGAGTCGTGATCGACAGTCGCGCGCTGTCATTCACCGCCTCGGGTTTTCCCCGACCTATTCCCGGAATACCACCAGAGAAGAATCTCAAGGGCCTCAGTTTCGCCGTCGCAAACGTCACCGGCCTTCTGGCGGCGATGTTCGATCGCTTCGATGCGGCACCCTGGTCATGATCCTGCTTGTCGTACTCGTTGTTCTTGGCAGCGCCACTTCGGCCGCCGCACAAACCGCCGCCGGCCCCGCCATCATCAGCCGGACGGCGAACGACAACGTCACGGTCCGCGCCGTTCGCGTGGCAGAGCCGCTGCGCATCGACGGTCGTCTCGACGAGGACGTGTATGCCGCGGTCGAGTCGATTACCGGCTTCATCCAGCAGGAACCGGAAGAGGGGCAGCCGGCCACCGAGAAGACCGAGGCGTGGATCCTGTTTGACGACGTCAACCTGTACATCTGCGCGAGGAACTGGGATTCGCATCCTGAGCGGGAGATCGCCAACGAGCTGCGGCGCGACAACGGCAACATCCTGGGCAATGAGAACTTCACTTTCGTGATTGATCCCCTGCACGATCGCCGCAACGGCTACCTGTTCCAGACCAATGCGCTTGGCGCCCTGCGCGACATGACAGTGACCGACGACCAGCAGAACTCGGCATGGAATGGGATTTGGTACGTGAAGACGGGCCGCTTCGAGAACGGCTGGACCATGGAGGTGGCCATTCCATTCAAGTCACTGCGCTATCGCGGCAGCGGCCCGCAGACCTGGGGCATCAACCTGCGGCGCCTGGTGAAGTGGAAGAACGAGTTTTCGTACTTGTCGCTGGTGCCGGCGGCGCTCGGCACCAGCGGCGTGAGCCGCATGGCGTCGGCGGCCACCGTCATCGGCATCGAGACGCCTGCTGAATCCAAGAACATTGAGTTCAAGCCGTATGCGATGGCCTCGGCCACGACCAATCGGACGGCGGCCGCACCGTTCGAGAACGACGGTCAGGTCAACGCCGGGCTGGACTTCAAGTACGGCCTGACGCGCAGCCTCATCCTCGACGCTACCTACCGCACCGACTTCGCCCAGGTCGAAGAAGATCTTCAGCAGATCAACCTCACTCGTTTCAGCGTGTTCTTTCCGGAGAAACGGGAGTTCTTCATCGAGGGGCAGGGGATCTTCGACTTCGGCGGCGTGCAGGCCGGCAACAGTCCCGGTAACGTGCCGTTGTTGTTCTTCAGCCGTCAGATCGGGATCAGCCAGGGCCAGGCGGTGCCTGTCATCGGCGGCGCGCGGCTCACTGGTCGGTCGGGGCTGTTCAGCATCGGGGCGCTGAATATTCAGACCGACGATGAGCCGTCGGCGCGGGCGGTGTCGACCAACTTTTCGGCCTTGCGCGTCAAGCGCAATCTGCTGCGCCGCAGCAACGTCGGGATGATGGCGACGCGCCGCGGGCCGGCCGTCGACGGGACCGGGGCGCCCAGTTACGCCTTCGGCGCCGACGCCACGTTGCTGTTCTTCAAGAGCATCAACGTGACGAGTTACTACGCCATGACCAACCAGCCAGGCAGAAACGGCGGCGACGTGACCGGCACCAGCTATCGCGGTCGTTTCGACTACACCGACGATCGCTACGGCGCCTCGGCCGAGCACATGCTGATCGACAAGAACTTTGCGCCCGAAGTGGGATACGTCCGGCGCACGGATGTGCGGCGGAGCTTTGGCCAACTGCGCTTCAGCCCGCGGCCGCGTCGCAGTGCCACGGTCCGCAAGTACACCTGGCAGGCCAGCGCCGACTACGTGACCGACGCGCCCGCCATCCGGGTGCAGAGCCGTGAGGTCTCGGGGCTGTTCCGAATCGATTTTCAGTCCAGCGATCAGGCGAGCGCCGAGGTCTCGCGGGAGTACGAGTGGCTGCCCGCCCCGTTCGTCATCTCGCCAGGTGTGATCGTGCCGGCTGGTGGTTATACCTACTCGACGACGCGCGTGAGCTATGGCATGGGTCAGCAGCGCAGGGTGTCGGGGCGGATCTCGATGGCCGGCGGTACGCTGTACGACGGCACGAAATCGGAAGTGTCGTACAGCGGCCGATGGGGCGTGGTGCCGCAGTTTTCGATCGAGCCCAGCATTGCCCTCAACTGGGTGAGCCTCCCTGACGGTGACTTCACCGCCAGGCTGGTGAGCTCACGCTTCACCATCACCCCCAGCGCACGCATGTCGATCAGCAGCCTGGTGCAGTACAACGTCGTCTCCCATTACCTGAGCTCGAGCGCCCGGTTGCGGTGGGAGTACACCGGCGGCAGCGAGGTGTTCGTGGTTTACAGTGATGGCCGCGTCACGGACACCACCGGGTTGCCGCTGCTGCAGAACCGGACCGTCGCCATCAAGGTCACGAGGCTCGTCCGCTTCTAGGGAATGCTACGATCAGGGCATGATTATTCGCCGCGGCACGGCCGCGGATGCCCCGGGACTCGCCGCCTTGGCGCGCGAGACTTTCTTCGACACCTTTGCCTCGACCAACGACGCGGGCGACATGGCGATTCATCTTGAGCGCGCCTACGGTGTGGCGCAACAGGCCGCGGAACTCATCGACCCGGCGGTGACGACCTGGCTGGTGGATGAGGACGGCTCGACCGTGGCTTATGCCCAGGTGCGGACCGGGCACGTTCCCGACTGTGTCTCAGGACCCGAACCGATCGAGCTGTGGCGGTTCTACGTGCAGCGCGAGTGGCATGGCCGTGGCATCGCGCCGGCGCTGATGGCGGGTGTGGTTGCCGACGTTATGGCGGCTGGCGCGCAGACGCTCTGGCTGGGCGTCTGGCAGCACAACCATCGGGCCCTGGCGTTCTATCGCAAACTCGGCTTCGTCGCTGTCGGCGAGCACGTATTCTTGTTCGGCACTGATCCACAGACCGATCACGTCATGGCCAGGCTCTTATGAAGACACGCCGAATCATCGGGTTAAGCATTGTTGCTACCGGCCTCATCTGGTTCCAGGTGGCCGGTCGCTTCGAGGCCCATCGCATCGACGAGCAGCGCGAGGCACGGCCCGTCACGCAGACGCGCGCGGCGGCCCTGCGTCTCGATAGCGATCGCCTCATGGAGGTCGTGACGACGCTGTCCGATCCGAAATTCGAAGGCCGGGCGTCGGGATCGCCGGGCGGCCTGGCGGCGCGAGCGTGGCTGCTGGAGCGGATGAAGAGCATCGGGCTGCAGCCGGTGTCGGGGAGTTATGTCTTTCCGTTCACGTTCACGCGAATGAGGGTGAGCGGCCGTGTTGACGGCGCGGGCGCCAACGTGGTTGGGCAGTGCCTGGGTCGCGATACCAAGGCACCTGTCTTCGTCATCTCATCCCACTACGATCACCTCGGCATCCGCGACGGTGTCGTCTATCCGGGCGCCGACGATAATGCATCGGGAGTGGCCGTGATGCTGGCGATCGCCGAGCATTGCCAGCGCACGCCGTTTTCGCGGACGGTGGTGTTTGCCGCGTTTGATGCCGAAGAGGCGGGCCTTCAGGGCGCTAGGTCGTTCTTGATCGCGCCGCCGTTTCCGAAGGAGCGCATCTCGCTGAACGTCAACCTCGACATGGTGAGCCGCAACGACAAGCGTGAGATCTTCATCGCCGGCACGCATCCCTGGCCGCTGTTGAAGGCGCCGCTCGAACTGGTTGCGAAGCGCGCACCGATCACCGTGCTGTTCGGGCACGACAAGCCGGCGGCAATCGCGGGCGGGGTAGAAGATTGGACCAACCAATCCGATCACGGGCCGTTCAACAGCGCGAAGATCCCGTTTGTCTATTTCGGCGTCGAGGACCACGCTGATTATCACCAGCCGACGGATATGGCTGACAAGATCAACCGTGGGTTCTTTGTTGACGTGGCCGAGACGGTGCTCGACGCTGTGCTGCAACTCGACGGGGCGTTCGCGACGGTGCTACTGAAGTAACCGGAGGCGAGATGGAGCAGTCATTCTTCGATGCCGTGAAGGCCGGCAATGTCGACGGGTATCCGTGAACGACATGGGCGCGAAGAATGCGGCTGTTGCGCTCCGCTTTGGGCAGGGGATGGGCGAACAGCGCTCCGAGCGAGGGTCGCCCAAGCGCCTTGTATTCCCGGGGCACTCGCGACTGGTACTGAGTTTCGCCGATGTTCTCGCCTACGATCCCGCGGAGTGATTCGTCCCCGAACACGAGCATGTCTTCTGGCGCGCCACCATCCGAAGGCACCCGCTGGAACTCTCGGTATCGGCGTTGCGCGTCTTTTATCGACCGGCCTCCGAAAACCCAGTTGAGCCAGGACAGGTCCAACCAGTCTGGCGGCGTCACAAGACCTGCTGTTGCGCGGTAGCTGCTCCACATCCACTCGTCCGGGTCGGCGACAAGACCGGCCCTAACAGGATTCATGACGACGTAGAGATTCGCCGTGCGGAGGTAGATGTCGTCACCGACGAAGGTCGACTTGAAACGCCCTTGCAGCAGGTGGCCAGTGCGATGATGGTGTCGATTCGAATCTCTCGCGAAGACGCCGTTGAGCCATCTCATAGCATCAGACAGATTACCGTCTGGAACTTCGACAACGGCGTGATAGTGATTCGCCATCAAGCAATACGACTGGCAGTGCAAACGGTATCGTTCCGTCGCTTCGCCAAGCCGTTCTACGAATCTCCGTCGATCGGCATCATCCTCAAAGATGATGCCCTTCCGATTGCCCCGCGACATCACGTGGTGAGTCGCACCCTTGAACTGGATCCGTTGTCCCCGTGCCATGGCCGGTAGACATACAAGGCGGGCGCCACTTACAAATCGATGATTCGTCTCGGGATCGGTCGGCCTAGGCATTGGGGGGGGGCGCAATTTCCGCAACGGGGAGCGATCGGTGATGGCGAAGAAACTGCGAGCGGCTCGCTAACTGACCCCAATCCACAATTTGGTGAAAATAGGGGTCAGACCCCCAGCCGGCCCCCCAGCCGGCGGTAGGCGGAGAGGGTGCCGGTGACGAGATGTTCGACGTCGAAGTGGGCGGCGACACGTTGGCGACCCGCCTCGCCGTAGGCGCGGCGGGTCGCCGGGTCCTTCAACAGCTTCACCAGCGCGGCCGCGAGCGGCGCGGGCGCGCCGGGCTCCACGAGTTCGCCTGTCTCTCCCGGGACGACGGCTTCGGGGATGCCGCCGGCGAGCGTGCCGACGACCGGCAGGGCCATGGCCATGGCATCGAGCACGGCGGAGCCGAGGCCTTCGGTGACCGAACTCATGACGAACAGGTCGGCCGACTTCATCAACGACAGCACGTCCTCGCGGAAGCCAGGCAACAGCACGCGCTTCTCGAGCGACAAGTGCTTGACCTGCCGCTCGAGCGTGGCCCGCAGCTCGCCCTCGCCGAAGATCACCACATGCGTGTCAGGCACCTCGCGCAGCACCATCGGCATCGCTTCGATCAGATGCTTCTGCCCCTTGTGGCCGACCAGTGCGCCGACGTTGACGACCACCGGAACGCCGTGTGGCAGCCAGTACTCGACGTGCAGATCAGTTGCGAGCCGATGCGCGATCTTCTCGACATCGATGCCGTCGTGCACCACCGCGACCCGACCCGCAGGAATGCCGTCGTGGACGAGAATGTCGCGGATGGCGCCAGAGGCGGCAATGAAGCCGTCGACCTGGCGATATTTCCACTGCGAGAACGCGTTGCCCTGCAGGTGAAAATCGACGCGCCGCGAGGCGATGATCCTGGGGCGCGGCACCGGCGCCGAGAACGATAGGGCCAGCGCCGCCATCGACACGGCATGTGGATCGTGCGCGTGCACGATCGCCGGCTGCCACTGCCGGATGATCCGCGACAGCTTCCACGCCGACGCGAGATCGACCTCGTGGCGCGGTGCCAGCGGCACCAAGTCGGGTCCTTCAGACGCGCGTCGATACAGCTCACCCTCGGGGTGGGCGACCAGCACCGCGCGATGGCCCCGCGCCCGCAGGCCGAGCACGGTCAGGAGGACTTGTTGCTGTCCTCCGCGCCACGAGCGCGCGGTGTCGATGTGGAGGGCGAACACAGTTCCCAGAGTTTCGCGAACTTGAGGCCGACGTAGCGCGCGTTCATGGCGGCGACGATCAACCCAGGAACCCCGTCGCGAAAGCCGCCACGGAGCAGGTAATTGCGGAGAAACGCCGCTGGCGGATGCACGGCGAGATCGAACCAACCCGCGCGCCGCCCGTCCTCGAACAGCTGGCGCGCCGCCAGCGTGGTGTAACGGTCCATGGTCTGGAAGTGATGCGCGAGGTCGCGATAGGCGTAGTGCAACAGCTCGCCGCGCAGGTCGATCACCTGACCGTCGGCCGCGACCGATTCGTGCACCAGCCGGCCGGTCCAGCGCGCTCGCCGGCGGTCATACAGGCGCAACTGATAATCCGGATACCAATCGGTGGATCGAATCCAGCGGCCGAGATGAAACGTCACTCGTGGCACGCGGTAGCCCGTCGCCGTCGGTCCCCGCTGCAACAGGGCGATGATTTCTGCCGACAGGACCGGCGAGACTCGCTCGTCGGCATCGAGCGAGAAGATCCAGTCGTGACTGGCCTGCGCCGCTGCGAAGTTCTTTTGCGCGATGTAACCCGGCCACTCGCGGACGAGCACCTTATCGGTGAACTCCCGGGCAATCGCGACGGTGTGGTCGGTACTATGGCTGTCGACGACGACGATCTCGTCGACCCAGGAGAGCGACTCGAGCGCGGCCCGCAGGTTGGCGCCTTCGTTGAGCGTAATAACTGTGGCCGTGACAGGCACGGCCACAGTCTATCGGAGTTTCTAGAAGAGCGGCGACTGCTGAACGGCCGAGTAGTTCACGACCGACTTGGCGTATTCGACCAGCGCCAGCAGCTCGCTGTTGCGGGCGACGTTCAGGTCGCGCTGGGCCTGCAGCACAAAGAAGCTGCTGGTCATGCCGGCCTGATACTTCTTCTCTTCCGCCTCGAGGCGGCGCTCGGCCAGCACGCGCGACGACCGCGTGGCGTCCACGCGTTTGGCGTTGGTCTGGACCTGGCGGCCGTATTCACGCACCTGGGTGGAGACTTGGAGCTCAAGACTCTGAATCTGCCGCTCGGCCTGGGTGTTTTGCAGCCGCGCCCGCGCCAGTTGCGCTTCCTGAGTTGACTTGCCAATGGGATAGGCGATCTCCACCTGCAGCGACCAGCCCGGGAAATCTCCGGTAAGGGTGTTGCCCAAGGTCGATAAATAGCTTCGCTCCGCGCTTGAGGTGATCGCACCGGTGGGCAGGCCAGTGAGTGGGTCGCGTGCGCGCGTGACCTGCAACCCGCCGGTCGCTCTTGCGTTGTAGTTGACCGAAGCCGTGACGTCGGGCAACGCCTGGTTCTGGAAATATCGAATGTTGACGTCGTTGACCTCGAGGTTCTTGCGGGCTGCGACCACGTCGGTGCGCTGCGTCAGTGCCGTCTTGACGGCGCCGTCAACGTCAACGGCGGTCAGTTGGAAGCTCACGACATCGGTCGGTTCGATTCGCGCGCTCCAGAAGTCGGTGCCGGAGCCTGGGTTGAAGACCAGCGCGCGCAGCGTGTCTTGCGCGCGGTCGATGGCGGCCTCGGCGAGAATCACCGACTCTTCACGCGTTGCCACTTCGGCCTCCGCCTGGACAATGTCGAGCGGGGCCATGGTGCCGATTTCAACGCGCGCCCGGTTGTCCTTGAGCGACTGCTGCGCGAGGCCCAGCGACTGCCGCTGCACGTTCAGGTTGCCAATGGTGTAGGTCAGGTCGTAGTACGCGTTACGGACGTTGCGGACCGTAGCGTAGACCGACTGCTGCAACTGCAGGTCAGAGATTTCCTTGTTCTTCTGGCTCACGACCAGTTGCTGGCGCGCGCCGTCGATCTTGAAGTTGCGCAGCAACGGCTGCGAATACGTGGCGCTAATTGAGGCGTTCAGTTGCGGATTGAACGTCGAGAACTGGTTGTTGGTGGTGTTCCGGCCATTGTTCCAGCGGACGTCGTAGTTGCCACCGTACCAATTAGTCAGGGAGGACAGGCCGAAGTTGAAGACCGACTGGCCGTTGGTGACGCCGCTCGCGGTGCCGCCGGAGAGAATGTTCGTCGAGGGCTGCGTCGAGTCGGCGGTGCTGATGGTCGAGACGAAGTTCGGCGTGTAGGCGGCCTTGAACTGCGCGGTCGACAGGTCCTGCAACTGCGGGTTGAAACGCTGGACCTGCAGGTCGAGGTTCTGCTCGATCGCGGTCGCCACGGCATCGTCGATGCTCATCCGCCGAACCGGGCCTTGCGCCGGAGAGGTAGCGGCCGATGTCTGGGCGTGAACAGGCGACAGCCAAAAACCGGACACTATCGTCGCCACGAGGCCGGCGGTTACCACTGCCCGGGTGCAAAATCGCTGGTCAAAACGCATCACACTGCTACTCCAATCGAAAGAAGTTCAAGGTGCCACCCTCCATCATAGACGTATCGAGGCCAGCAAGGGTTCGATGAATGGAGGCCGATATACTACCGTTCAATGACCGAAGCCGACCTCCTGACCCTGTTCCGCCGCTCGGGCGCGCTCCACGAGGGCCATTTCCAACTGTCCTCGGGGCTCCATAGCCCTGGCTATCTCCAGTGCGCCCTGGTCCTGCAGCATCCCAACGACGCCGAGGCCCTGGGTGCAGGGCTGGGCAATGCCGTACGTCCGCTTGGCGCTGTCACCGTCTTGTCACCGGCGCTTGGCGGCATTGTGATCGGCCAGGAAGTCGGCCGCGCCCTTGGCATTCGCGCTATCTTTGCCGAACGTCAGGACGGCACGCTGACCTTGCGCCGTGGCTTCACCCTGGAATCAGGCGAAAAGGTGCTGGTGGTTGAAGACGTGGTGACCACGGGTGGTTCGACTCGCGAGACGATGGCCGTGGCGCGCGCGGCGGGTGCGGTGGTCGTCGGCGCCTGTGCGGTGGTCGATCGCAGCGGCGGCAAGCAGGACCTGGACGTGCCCTTCCACGCGCTGCTGCCGATGGTGGTGCCGACGTATCAGCCGGATGATTGCCCGCTCTGCAAGCAGGGCCTGCCAATTGTCAAGCCAGGTTCGCGTTCAAAATAAGCACGTGCCACGCACGCTGAAGCTGACCATCGCCTACGACGGCTCGGCGTACGCCGGATGGCAGCGGCAGACCAACGGGCTCGCCATCCAGGCGGTCATCGAGGATGAGATCGCCACCATCGTGGGGGCGCACCAGCCGTTGAACGCCGCCGGGCGCACCGACGCGGGCGTGCATGCGGCCGCCCAGGTGGCGAGCATCTCGATCGAACACCCGATTGCCACCGATCAATTACTGAAGGCCCTCAACGCGAGGCTGAAGGCCGGCGACATCCGCATTCGCGCGATCGAGGAGACCTTCGACCGCTTCGACGCGAGGAGCTTTGCCAAGAGCAAGACCTACCGCTACGCCATCTGGAACGGCGCAGCGCCGAGCCCGTTCATTCGCCATGTCGTCTGGCATGTGCCGTATGTCCTGAACCTTCAGAACATGACGACGGCGGTGGCGACCCTCGTCGGCGAACAGGATTTCGCGGCGTTCCAGGGACGGGGCGCCGACGTCAAGACCACCGTGCGCCGGGTGCTGTCGGCGGAGCTGCGGGAGATCGCAATGGACAGGGAGCAGCCGATGGCGGTGTCGCCGCTTGACGACGATTCGTCGCGTGATGGCCGGCTGCTGCGCCTGGAGATCAGCGGCACCGGCTTCCTGCGCCACATGGTCCGCAACATTGCCGGCACCCTCGTGGACATCGGCCGTGAGCACTTCGCACCCGAAGAGATGCGCCGGATTATCAACTCACGCGATCGCGCGGAGGCCGGACAGACGGCTCCACCGCACGGGTTGATGCTGTGGAAGGTTGATTATTAGGCGGCTTCCCCATCCACAGCGATAGCAACCACATCACGAACGCCGCGCCGACAATCACCGTGGCCAGACGCAGGAACGCGCTGAGGTCGGCGAGCCCGAACTGCGGCCAGTTGTAGCCGAGCAGGGCGCTGCCCCGCTCGGTCGCCCAGTGCCAGGCGGTGTGCGCCACGAGCGCCGACATCAGAATCGTGCCGATCCGTTCGGCGACGACGAAGCGGAAAATCAGGGACAGCAGCGGCACGGCGATGATCAGCACGAACAACTGTCCGAGTTCAACGCCGACGTTGAAGGCGAGCAGTGACGACACCAGGTGATCGCCGGCAAACTGCAACCGCTCGCGGAGCAGGAACGAGAAGCCGAAGCCGTGCACCAGGCCGAAGCCAAAGGTCACTATCCACCGGCGCTCGAGCTTCGCGCCCACGATGTTCTCGAAGGCCATGTAGACGATCGAGATGGCGATCAGCGTCTCGATCAGCGGCGGGAACCACAGCCCGTCGGGCGCCCAGCCGTAGGCCGAGGCCATCAGCGTCACCGAATGCGCGATAGTGAACGCGGTGACGACGACGGCCAGCGGACGCAGCTGGCGGAACGGAATCACCAGGCACAGCAGGAACAGCAGGTGATCGGTGCCGTCGAGAATGTGGAAGAACCCCTCGCGCGCGAACCGATAGAACGCCTGGTGCCAGCGCGGGTCGAGGTGGACGATGCCGGTGTCGGCATGCACGTCGAACACGCGCTCGGGCTTGCCGGGCTGCAGGAACTGCAGGACGACGTTGACCCGCAATCCAAGCCGGGTGAGACCCGGCCGGATTGCGAAGTCGGATTGCTCCGAACCGATCGGGTACTCGAAGACCACGTCCATGAGGCCCTGTTCCCAGTAAATCTGGGTCTCCTGGCCGAGGCGCGGACCGGTGGTGATGTAGGCCATGGCCTGCTCGTAGGTCTCGAACGACCGGTCGCCCGGCAAAGACGCGCGGGTCGCGGTGATGCGGGGCGTGCTCAGCCGCTGGCCGTTTTCGTAGACCTCGATGAAGTCGCGAATCCATATCACCGCGGCATCGTTCAGGGCTTTATCGATCCGCGAGAAGTCCAGGAAGCCGTTGGCCGCCGACGGTATGTCGATATCCCGCATGGACTTAAGCGGGGCACGCATGACCAGCGTCAGCGTCTGTCCTTGCGGGTGGACGAAGGCCTGGACGGTCACTTCGTTGGGAACTTCGTGAGCGACGAGCCGTGATCCGGCTGTTGCCAGCAGGAAGAACACCACGGCCAATCGGGTCAATAACTTGCTGCGATCTATGCTGCTCGACACGGTAGTCGGTCCCAAGTATACTAGCCGCCGCAAAAAAGCACTTCTTGAGAGGGAGCCAAGATGGACAGTGTGAAGAGAAACAGCAAGCTATACGTCGGCGCGGCATTTGTCGCCATCCTGCTCGCACTGGGTGCGGGTCAGGCCCTGCTCGACAACGTGTCGGCGCAGGCAAATCAGGCTCCGAGATTCGAAGTCGATCCGTACTGGCCCAAACCGATGCCCAACAACTGGGTGCTCGGTCAGACCATCGGTCTGACGGTCGATGATCGTGATCACGTGTGGCTGATCCACCGTGGCAACGATCCCGGAACGGCCGGTCTCGACCGCACCGAACTCGCGATTGTCACGCCGGGCAGCCCGCGCGTGGGTGAATGCTGCGTGGCAGCACCGCCGGTGCTCGAGTTCGACGCGGCCGGCAACCTGGTCGGCAGTTGGGGCGGCCCGAACAAGGCCGGTGGTTACGAGTGGCCCGAGTCAAATCACGGCGTCGTGATCGACCACAAGGGCTTCGTGTGGATCGGTGGCAACGGCCCCGGTGACTCGCACATCCTGAAGTTCACGCGCGACGGCAAGTTCGTGGCGCAATATGGCAAGGCCAACGCCCGCGCTACCAAGCCTGAAGGGGGCGCCAAGCCCGGCTTCGCCGCCAACAGCATGGACATGGACAACTTCGGCCGCGTCGCCAAGATGTTCATCGACCCGAAGGCCAACGAGGCCTACGTGTCGGACGGCTACCTGAACCACCGCGTCGCGGTGATGGACCTCGACACCGGCAAGATCAAGCGCATGTGGGGCGCCTACGGCGAGCCGCCGACCGACATCGCGCTCGGTCCGTATGACCCGGCCGCGCCGCCAGCCAGGCAGTTCCGCAACCCGTTGCACTGCGCGGAAATGTCAGTCGACGGTCTGGTCTACGCCTGTGACCGTCCGAACGACCGCGTGCAGATCTTCACGAAGGAAGGCAAGTTCGTGAAGGAAGTGTTCGTCGAGAAGAATACCCGCGCCGACGGTTCGGTCTGGGACATCGCCTTCTCGAAGGATCCCAAGCAGCAGTTCCTGTACATGGCCGACGGCGTCAACGAGCACGTGCGCGTGTTCGACCGGGCGTCCATGACCGAGCTCTACAACTTCGGCTACGGCGGCCGCCAGCCCGGAATGTTCCTGGGCGTGCACAGCATCGCCACCGACTCGAAGGGCAACATCTACACGACGGAAACCTACACCGGCAAGCGCCTGCAGAAGTTTGCCTTCAAGGGGCTCGGTGCGATTCCGAAGAGCGGCACGCCGCCCTGGCCGACCGCGGCCGCCAAGTAAGGGCCAGGGCAGCACACGGGCAGCACTACGGTGCCGCCTTCCTGGCACGGCAAGCTCAAGCGCCGGTTCGGATCGCCCGAACCGGCGTTTTCTTTTCAGGTAACATCAAGACTGACTCCATGAGCCTGGATCAATTGCTGGAGTGGATTCCGACGGGCGGGGCCGAAGAGGCCCTGGCGCGACAGATCGAGATGGACCGCCTGCCGCGGCACGTCGCGATCATCCTGGATGGCAACGGCCGCTGGGCCGGCCAGCGCCACCTGCCGCGCGTGGAAGGCCATCGCGCCGGGATCGACTCGGTCCGCGACGTGGTCGAGACCTCGGCGCGGCTGGGCCTCGAGGTCCTGACGCTCTACGCGTTCTCCGTCGAGAACTGGAAGCGGCCGGCGACTGAGATCGGCACGCTGATGATGCTGCTCAAGCGTTACCTGCGCCTCGAGTTGTCGACGCTGCTGCGCAACAACATCCGCTTCAGGGTGATTGGCCGCACCGACGCGCTGGCCCCCGACGTTATGGAAGAGTTACTTGCCGCGGAGCGGAAGACCGCGACCAACACCGGCATGCTGTTCAACATCGCGCTCAACTACGGTGGCCGGACCGAGATCGTCGATGCTGCGCGGCGGGCCATGGCGTCCGGTCTTGAATCGCAGGACCTGGACGAAGACCGTTTCGCCGGTTTTCTCTACACCGCCGGCCAGCCGGATCCTGACTTGCTGATTCGGACCAGCGGCGAAATGCGCGTCAGCAACTTCTTGTTGTGGCAGATTGCCTACGCCGAGATCTGGGTCACCGATACCTTGTGGCCTGACTTCCGGTGCCGTCACCTGCTCGAAGGCGTGCTGGCGTACCAGAAGCGCGACCGGCGCTTTGGCGGCATTGCCCCGCCCGTCGCGGCCGGTGTGAAGTAACGCCCGCATGACCCGTGTCCTGAGCGGCATCGTCCTTGGCGTCGTGGCCCTTGGCCTGATCTGGTTCCTCGGTTCCATCGCCCTGCTGGCCGTGGCCATGGCCGTCGCCGCTCTGGCGTTCATCGAATACGAGAAGGTCGTCGATGCGATTGGCGCCAAGGTGCCGTACTGGACGACGTTGTTGGCGACGCTGCTGGCGTGCGCGATGGTGCCGTTCCAGTGGGTCGACATCTCGTCGATCCTCGCCATGGCGCTGCTGCTCATTGCCCTGAACGTGTTGCGGTCGGATCGTGTCGGGACGCCGATTCTCGCCGACACCGCCGCCGCCGTCCTGGCGCCGGTCTACATTGGCGTACCGCTCGGGGCGCTGGTCGGTGTGCACGCCATCGCCGGCCGCGAGGCCGTGCTGTTGCTGATTGCGACCGTGGCCGTCAGCGATACGGCGCAGTACTACACCGGCCGCGCGTTCGGCCGTACGCCGCTCGCGCCGCTGCGCAGCCCCAAGAAGACGCGCGAGGGCGCCGTTGGCGGCTTCATCGTCGCGCCAATCTTCCTCACGGTCGCCGGCGGCTACTGGCTGCCGATTGCGCCGCCGGTGTGGCTGGCCGCGCTTGGCGTCGGCATTGTGATCGCCGGCATCATCGGCGATCTGTTCGAGTCGATGCTGAAGCGGGCCGCCGACATGAAAGACAGCGGCACGCTGATCCCGGGCCACGGCGGCGTGCTCGATCGCATCGATGCCTTGCTGTTCGCCGCGCCCGTGTTCTACTTCTTCCTGAGGACATTGTGACGTTGGGGCTGGTCGGGTGTGCGATCACGTCAACCCCACCGATCCCGCCCGCCCGACCAGCCCAATATCCATGACGCGCATCGCCATCCTCGGCTCAACCGGATCGATCGGCACCAGTGCGCTTGACGTGGCGCGCACGCATGCCGATCGCATCGAAGTCGTGGCGATCGCCGCCGCGACCAATGTCGCCCTGATGGCGAAGCAGGTGCTCGAGTTCCGACCGCGCGCGGTGGGCATGGCGACGGGTGCGGCCATGGACCAGCTGCGCGCCGTGCTCGGCGGATCGCCGGCCGAGGCCTGCGGCGTCGGCAACGACGGCCTGATCGGCCTGGCAACGCATCCCGACGTCGAGGTCGTGTTGTGCGCTTCGTCGGGCACCGCCGCGCTCGATGCGGTGCTGGCTGCGATCGAGGCCGGCAAGACCATCGCGCTGGCCAACAAGGAAGTGCTGGTCATGGCCGGCGGCATCGTGATGGCTGCGGCCCGGCGCAAGGGCGTCTCGGTGTTGCCGGTGGACAGCGAGCACAACGCGATTCACCAATGCCTGCACGGCCGCGAGGCCGGGGCGTTCCGCCGGCTCATTCTCACCGCGTCGGGCGGCCCCTTCCGCGGCCGCTCGCGCGCGGATCTGGCGACCGTCACGGCGGCCGATGCCTTGAAGCATCCGACCTGGCAGATGGGCCCGAAGATCACCATCGACTCGGCCACCCTGATGAACAAGGGTCTTGAAGTGATCGAGGCGCATTGGCTGTTTGGCGCGGCAGCGGAGCAGATCGCCGTCGTCGTGCATCCGCAGTCCATCGTCCACTCCATGGTGGAGCTGAAAGACGGCTCGATCATCGCGCAGCTGGGCATGACCGACATGCGGCTGCCCATCCAGTATGCGTTTGCCTATCCGGACCGCTGGGACGCCCCGGTGCCGTTCCTCGACCTGACCACGGTTGGCCCGCTCGAGTTCCAGGAGCCCCGCTGGGACGACTTTCCGTGCCTGCGGCTGGCTTACCGCGCCCTCGAAGCCGAACGCAGCCTGCCGATTGTGTTGAACGCGGCCAACGAAGTGGCCGTATCGTCTTTCCTGGAGGGCCGCCTGGCCTTCACCGGCATTCCCCTGGTGATTGAACGGGCGATGGCTGCCCACACCCCCGAGGCCGCGGCGACGCTGGCCGAGGTCCGACGGGTCGACGCCTGGGCCCGGCTGCATGCCGCCGAATCGGCACGAGAGTTAGAATCGAGTTTGCAATGACAACGTTATTGGCGTTCCTGTTCGTCCTCGGCGTGCTGGTCTTCATCCACGAGCTGGGTCACTTCCTGCTCGCGCGCTACAACGGCGTGAAGGTCCTGACCTTTTCTCTCGGCTTCGGGCCGAAGATTCTCAAGTTCCAGCGCGGCGACACCGAGTACTGCATCAGCATCATTCCGCTCGGCGGCTACGTGAAGATGGCCGGCGAGAACCCGGACGACGCAAAGACCGGCGCGGACGACGAGTTCCTGTCGAAGTCGAAGTGGCAGCGCTTCCAGATTCTGATCGCGGGGCCGGCGATGAACCTGATCCTCGCCGTGGTGTTGCTGGCGGTGGTGCTGATGCAGGGCGCCGATGTGCTGGCGTATCTGGACCGCCCGGCGACCGTGGGTGCCGTGCTGCCGGACTCGCCCGCTGAGAAAGCAGGCATCAAGCCCGGCGACGTGATTGTGAAGCTGGGTACGGCCGAGATTCGCACCTGGGAACATCTCGACATGGCGGTGGCCGCGCGTCCCGAGCGTGAAGTGGATGCCATGGTGAGGCGCGACGGCAGCGAAGTGCGCCTGAAGATTCGTCCGGACCTGACCGAACTGCGGACCCGCGGCAACGCGCGCTTCGAAGTCGGCACCATCGGCGTGTTTCCCGACGTCAATCCCAGCGTCGCGTCGCTGCAACCCGGATCGCCGTCAGAAGCCGCCGGCTTCAAGGCCGGCGACCTGATTCTAGCCGTTGATGGCCGGCGCATGGTGTTCAGCTCCATGGTCAGCGAGGAGATTGTCAGGAAGAAGGGCGAACCGGTCGAATTCCGCATCCGGCGCGACGACGCCGAGCAGACGATCACGGTGACGCCACGGATGGAGGGCGACACGCCCCGCATCGGCATGTTCATGAGCAATGCGACGCGGCCGTTCACGCCGACGCCGCTCGAAGCGATCGGCATGAGCTTTCAGCGCAACTGGGACATGGCCGGCCAGATCCTGGCGACGCTGCGCGACCTGGTCACCGGCGAAGCGTCACCCAAGCAGTTGATGGGGCCGGTCGGGATCGCGCAGTTGTCAGGTGAATCGGCGCAGCAGGGCTGGATTTCCCTGCTCATGCTGATGGCGGGCATCAGTCTGAACCTTGGCCTGCTCAACCTGCTGCCGATCCCGATACTCGACGGCGGGCACATCTTCATCATGGGCATCGAGACGATCTCGCGCCGCGACTTCAGCCTGCAGGTGAAGGAGAAGATGCTGTTTGTCGGCTTCGTCCTGCTGATGACGTTGATGGTGACGGTGATCTACAACGACCTCACGCGCATTGCGTGGATCGAAAACCTCATGCCGTGGCGCTGAAGTGCCAGGCAATCGCATCGGCGAACGCTGACAGCGAACCACTCGATAGCTGAACGGCGGGCGTCACGTTCGCTCGCGCCACGGCATCGGCGGCGGCGGGACCGAGGGTCGCCACCACCGTGTGGGCCAACAGGTCCGAGGCCTGGTCCGAGCCGACGCTGGCCAGGAATCCCAATACCGCGGAGGCGCTGGTGAACGTCACCACGTCGACCTGGCGGTCGAGGAGCTGGCGGTAGACATCGAGGCCGGCGTCGGTATCCATCAATACCTCGGCGCCGTGCCGCTGCAGCCACCCGGCGACATCGTCCGGTTGTTCCTTCGAGTGCATGACCAGCGCGCGGCGCCCGAATAGCGGGCGCGCGTCGAACCACCGCAAGTGCTCGCGGAAGTTCACGACCCGGCCCACGATCAACAGCGCGGCTCCCACGGGCACTTCTGTCACCGACTCGGCGATCTCGGCCAGCGTGCCGGTGATCGTCTGCTGTGACGAGAGCGTGCCGTTGACGATGATGGCCGCGGATTCGTCGGCGGGACGGCCGTGCGCAATCAGGGATTCGATCATCTTCGGCAACTGTTGGGGACCGGCAAAGCAGGCGATGGTGCCACCGAGGCCGGCCAGGTGGTCCCAATTGAGGCGCGTCCGCTCGCGGCCGTCGTCTTCGAAGCCACGCACGAACGTCACGGTGTCGCCGCCACCAGGATAGGTGATGGGAATGCCCGCGTAGGCGGTGGCGCCAATCGCCGTCGGCACCCCGGGCACGACCTCGAACCGAATGCGCTGTTCGTGCAGAAACAGCGCTTCTTCACCGCCGTGATCGAACAGGAACGAGTCGCCGCGCTTGAGCCGCGCCACCACCTTGCCCTCGCGCGCCTTCTCGGCAATCAGGAAGCAGATGGCGTCTTGCGCGCTGGCATCAGCCGTCCCACCGCCGACGTCGATTCGCTCCGCCTGCGTGGCGGCGTATTGCAGCACCTCGGCGTGCACGCGGTGGTCGTAGATGACGACGTCGGCCTGCTGCAGGCAATGGTAGCCCCGCAGCGTGATCAGATCAGGCGCGCCCGGTCCCGCGCCAATCAAATAGACGATGGATCGCACGAGGGGATACTAGCAGGCTTGGGAGCTAGTCAGACGTCGGGCCATAGTAGCCGCGCCTGGTGCGGGTCATGGTGCTGGGCCGGGCCACTTGCACGACCAGGCGCCGGAATGCACCGTCGCGACGGGGGTTTCGCGGCGAATAACCCATGGAGTACTGGCTGGAGAGCTCTTCGGTGATCTGGCCGTAGACGTCCTTGAGCTCTTCGACTTTCTGGGTGAAGAACGCGCGGCCGCCGGTCTCTTGCGCCAACTGGCGAAGCGTGAACTCCGCCTCGCGGAAACCGCGCAACGCGGTGGTCTCACGTGGTTGCAGGCCGATGGTATAAATCGCTGTTTCGGACCGCTTCGCCAGTTCCAGGACTTCTTCGAAGCTGATCAGGCTTGAGGTGTCTTCGCCGTCTGACAACACGACGATGGCCTGACGCCGAATTTCTTCCGGGTTCTTCGCTTTGACCTTGGCCAGTTCCTTCAGCGAGATGTAGACGGCGTTGTGCAGCGCCGTCGAGCCGCCGGGCGAGGTACTGCGAATGGCGCGCTCGAGCTCGGCGAGCTTGTTGGTAAAGGTCTGGCGAATTTCGACGCGGCTGTCGAAGTCGACAATCTGGGCGAGGTCCTGCGGTCGAATCTTGCCGGCAAAGCCAATCGCGGCTTCCTGTGCGTTGTCCATCCGCTGCTCCATGCTGGCGCTCGAATCGATCAGCAGCGACAAGGCAATCGGCAGGTTGGTGCGATTGAAGTACGACAGCTCCTGCTTGGCGCCATCTTCGAACACCGAGAAGTCCTCTTGCGCGAGGTCGGTGACGTAGCGGCCCTGGCTGTCGATCACGGTGACGTTGAGCGACACCAGTTCGACACCGGCGCGGAAGACCTTCTCTTGGGCGGGTTGGGCGGGTGGGGCAGGTGCAGCAGCCTGCCCGAATTCGCGGGTGGAGGCCGCGAGGCGGGCGTGATCCGGTCTCGCGCCCAGGAGGGCTAGCGCCAGCACGAACGCGACTGGGGCCGGGGTCCGCATGGGGCTACCTGACGACTTGTCCCCGGGCCGGTCCGCCGCTGGCGGCCTGTCCGGGCTTGGTCGCCGACACTTCGATCTTCTCTGGCGGGATCAGCGTGGTCGGCCGGCCGTAGACGACCCGATGCTGGCTCTTGAGAATCGCGGCTATCTCCTGCAGTTTCACGTCGAACGCCTGGCTGGTCAGGATGTCCTCGCGGGTGCCGCCGCTGGCCTTGGGGCCGAGGTCGAGCACTGAGGCACGATTGCGCGCCTCGTCGTCAAGCGCCGCGGCGCCCGGGCCGGTGAGAACCAGCGCATGCATCTGCGCCCCGCCTTTGGCCAGCGCCTCGAGCACGTCGCGATAGTGGCGGTTACTGAACTCGCGATGCTCGCCGGTCACAATCACGATCGCCGCGCGATCGGTGTCGCGCTTGGCGATGCCCTGGCTGACCTCAACGATGGCGTCGAGCAGCGTGGCGCCTGAGCCGGGCTGCGCGAAGATCCTGTTGGCCGCCTCCTGGAGTTGCTTGTGGTCGGTGGTGTAGTCCCGCAGGATCGTCGGCCGGTCGGCGATCGTGACGATCGCGACTGGGCCGATGCCGTCGAGCGACTTGACGAAGGCACTGAGTCCCTTGCGCAGATCGGCAATGGTCGGCGTGGTGGCCTGCGAGTTGTCGACGATGATGGCGACCGACATCGGCGAGGTGGCCGGCGTCACGCGCAGCACTTCGCGCCGGTTGCCGTCTTCGCGGACGTCGAACGCATCGGGCCCGAGGCCGGTAATGGGGGCCCGGGTCTGCTTGTCCGAGACACTGACGTAGAGCACACGCGCGACGGTTTGCGCCACCAGGACCGCAGAAATCCCCAGGGCGGCAGCAGCCCCGGCAACGAAACGAAGGAGTGGGTGTCGACTCATGATCCTCACCGAACTGCGGCCGAGGCGCAGCGGGCAGCTGCTGGCAGCTTACACTAGACCCATGGCGCCGACGTCCCCGACCACGTGGCAGCTCATCGGCCAGATGAGCACGATCGGCATGTCGTTCGTGTTTGCGTTGGTGCTGGGCTTTGGTGGTGGCTACTGGCTCGACGGCCTGCTCGGCACGAAGCCGTGGCTGTCGTTTCTTGGTTTCTTCCTGGGTCTTGCTGCCGGTATTCTCAACGTCTATCGCGTGATGCAGCTAGCGAACAAGAAGTGATTGCGCGGATTGGACGGGACACGGCGGTGGGGTGTGTGCTGTTGGCGCTGGCTGGCGCGCTGTGGTTTCGCAACCTGGCCGTGCCTCTCGGTGTGGTCGGTGGCGGCCTGCTGATCGGGTTGTCGTGCTGGGCCATCTGGGGCAGTGTCGAGGCGTTCATGGGACTGCGATCCGGGGGCGAAACTTCGAGAAAACGGGCTCGTTTCCACTTAGTGAAGTTTTTCACAAGGCATGCTATGCTAGCGCTCGCAGCCTACGGTATGATGGTGCGTTTGCAGCTCGACCCGGTGGCCATGCTGGTAGGCGTGATGTCGCTTGGCGTCGCCGTTGCCGTAGAAGCGGTGAGAAGTCTGAGATGGAGGCGTTTTCCGTGAGAACAAGTCGGTTTGTGCTGTCGTTGACGTTCGGGTTCCTTGTCCTCGGTCTGGCCTCGCCGGTCTATGCCCAGGAAGCCGCCGCAGGCGCGGCCGATCCCGGGTTGGTCCAGTGGTCGATCATCACCGCCGGTTTCGCGCTGGCCATCGCTGCCTTCGGCGCTGCGCTCGGTCAGGGCAAGGCCGTCGCCTCGGCCGCTGAAGCGATCGCGCGTAACCCCGGCGCCGCCGGCGAAATCCGCGGTTCGCTGATTCTCGGTCTCGTGCTGATCGAGTCGCTGGTCATTTACGTCCTGCTCATCTCGCTGATCCTGTTCTTCCTCAAGCCCTTCGGCGGCTAAGGACGCCGGCTCAGCGTTACGGGCTCGAATGTTCTGGCGGGGGCGCGCTTCATGGCGCTGCCCCCGTTTCCGTTTTTGCGGCGATACAATTAGCCCCTTGGCCCTGACCCTGCTCGACGGCGCGCTGTTGTTGATGGTCGTTATCTGGGGCAGCAATTTTTCGCTGGTCAAGGTTGCGCTGCGCGACTTTCCCGAGATTCCATTCAACGCCATGCGGCTGCTGATCGGCAGCGCTGTGTTCATGGCCGTCCTCTGGTGGAATCGTGACACCGAGCGCCAGCAGGCCCCGCTGACGCGAACCGACTGGCTGCAGCTGCTCTTTCTCGGCATCGTCGGCACCTTTCTGTATCAGCTGTGCTTCGTCGGCGGCGTGCGCCGGACGAGTGTGGCCAACAGCTCGCTGATCGTCGGCATCTCGCCGATGGTGATTGCGCTGTTATCGGCCATGGCGGGGCACGAACGCATCAAGCCGGTGCGCTGGATCGGCGTGTTCCTCGCGCTTGCCGGCCTGTACCTGATCGTCGGCCACGGTGCGGAGCTGTCGGGACAGACGCTGTACGGGGATGCGTTGATGCTGGGTGGCGTGCTGTGCTGGGCGGTCTACTCGGTGGCCTCCCAGCCGATCCTGAAACGCCATTCGGCGCTGACCGTGATTGGGCTCACCTTCACCCTGGGTGCGGTCATGTATGTCGTCGCGATGATCCCCGTCCTGGTGACGGTGGACTGGGGTTCGATCTCGCCGCAAAGCTGGGGCTTGATGTTGGCCTCGACGTTGCTCGCGCTGAACCTGGCATATTTTATCTGGTACACCGGTCTCAAGAAACTCGGCGGATCCCGGACCTCGGTCTACAGCTACCTGACGCCCGTCGTCGCGATGGTGGTGGCGTCGGTGTGGCTGGCCGAGCCGGTCTCGGCCAACCAGCTGGCTGGGGCCGGGGCGGTGTTCGCCGGCCTGGTGATCACGCGTTTCGGGACGTAGCGGTCCTCCCGTCCTGACCTGCCGGCCCTTGCGTTTTCTGAACAACCGTTCAGTCCGGCCAATTGCAACTCGTCACAGGTACGTGTATCTTGTCTTGTTACCAGTCGTTACATTGGCGGATAGTCTCCGTGCTTTGGGCACGGAGCGCCACGAACTTTTGACTAGTACTTTACGGTTGTAATTGGTCGGGAATCTGGCCCCTCGCCAGTCCCCCACGTGGTTTGATGAGGAGACAGCATGAAACGTTGGAATATCGGCCTTCTGGCTTTGTTGGTGACGCTCGTAGGTAGCGCGCCGGCGGTTGCCCAGGGAGGTGGCGCGAGCAGCACGGGTACGATTCAGGGGCGCGCGACCGACGCCCAAGGCGCGGTGCTTCCGGGCGTCACGGTGACCGCCGCGAGCCCGGCGCTGATCACCCCCCAGACGACGGTCACATCGGAGACGGGTAACTATCGCTTCCCGGCCGTGCCGCCAGGCACCTACGCGCTTAGCTTCGAGTTGGCCGGCTTCAACACGTTCAAGCGCGATGGCATTGCGATTGGCCTGGGCTTCACGGCGCAGGTGAACGTCGAACTTGCTCTCGCCACCCTGCAGGAGACGGTCACGGTCAGCGGTTCGTCGCCGGTGATCGACACCAGCACGACGCGCGTGCAGCAGAACTTCAAGATGGAGCAACTGCAGTCGATCCCGAACGGGCGCGACATGTGGTCGTTGCTGGCGGTGACCCCGTCCGTGCAGATGGGCCGCATCGACGTCGGCGGCAACCGCGCCGGCACGCAGACCGGCTACGCCGCCTACGGCATGAGCGGTCAAGTGCGCGTGCTGATTGAAGGCATCAACACCACGGAAGGCACCGGCGGCGCCGGCTTCTACTTCGACTACGCCTCGCTCGAAGAAGCGTTTCTGGGCACCAGCGGCCAGGGCGCTGAAATGCCGAACCCCGGCGTGCAGAGCCAGTTCATTGCCCGTTCGGGCAGCAACTCGTTCCAGGGCGAGTATCACCTCGACTGGTACAACAACGCGCTGCAGGGTACGAACATCCCTGTCTCGTACACTGCACCGACGGCGTTCAATAACTCGCCGATTCGCGCCGGCAGCAACGAGATCGATCGTTACTACGATCACGACATCAACCTCGGCGGTCCTCTGAAGAAGGACAAGCTGTGGCTCTTCGCAACCTACCGCCAGCAGTTCAACGCTGTCGCGCAGCCTCAGTTCCAATTCGACAAGAGCTTCGATACGAAGCTGTGGAACCCGGTCGGCAAGCTCACCTACCAGCTGAACCAGAAGAACAAGCTGATCGGTTATTACCAGTGGGGCCAGAAGGAACAGCCGAACCGCCTGCCGTTTGGCACCTACACCTACGCCTCGCCCGAGCAGACCTTCGCTCAGGATTCCGGCAGCTGGGTCTACAAGGGTGAGTGGAACAGCACGATCAGCGACAAGCTGTACCTCGAAGCGCGCTACGGCGACTTCGGCTACTACTTCCCGCTGATTGCCAATTCGAGCGCCAATTTCTCGTGGCGCGACACCGGCCGCCTGACGGTCGAAGGCGCCAACCAGATCTGGCAGCTCGACCGCGATCGCAAGCAGTACACCGGCGCGGCGACCTACTTCCTTGACACGGCCAAGGGCAGCCACACGTTCAAGTTTGGCGCCGAGCTGTTGAAGGAACAGTCGTGGGAAGGTTACCTGCAGCAGTACGGCGGCAACATCGACCACGTCTACACCAACGGCGCTTCAAACCAGGTGAGCTTCACCTTCCCGACTGCGACCAAGGCCGGCAGCCTGGACTCGCACGACTCGCTGACGTCTCGCGCGGCACTGGACCAGATTGGCATGTTCCTGAACGACACCTGGTCGGTCGGCCGTGTGACGATGAACGGCGGCATCCGCTTCGATCGCTACCGCGGCTGGCTCCCTGGACAGGAGCAGCTGGCTGGCTCACTGGCCCAGTGGGCTCCGCAGTTCCCGTCCCTGGCGAGCGTCGTGACGGCACGAACGTTCGAACAGACCGAGTTCTACACGTGGAACCAGTTCGCGCCGCGCATCGGCGTGACGTTCGACCTGACCGGCGACGGCAAGACCGTGCTGAAGGGCAACTACGGCCTGTTCTGGCACAACCCGGGTGCAGGCGTGGGCGGCAGCGGCAATCCCAACACCGCCGGCAAGTCGGCCACCTACAACTGGAACGACATCAACGGCGACCGCCGCTGGCAGCCGGGTGAAGAGGGCGCGCAGATCTCGGCCTCGTTGGTGGGCTCGATCGGCGTCGACCCCAACATCAAGGCTCCGTACACGCACGAGGCCAGTGCGTGGATCGAGCGCCAGTTGTCCGACACCATGGGCATGCGCGCCGGGTTTGTCTACAAGACCGAAGACGACCTGATCGCCACCTACCAGCCGCTCCGCGGGCCGTCCGCGTTTACGGTGCCCTACGCGTACACCGACATTGGCGTCGATGGCCGCGCCGGCACGAGCGACGATCGCACGCTGACCTTCTACGGGATGCCCAATGCCAACGCGGCGAGCTTCCCGAACCGCCAGGTCGTGCAGAACGTCGACCAGTACTCGCGCTACAAGACCGTCGAGGTCTCGATGAACAAGCGCTATGGCAACAAGTGGTCGGCGTCGATGGGCGGCGGCTACACCATGCTGACGGACTTCCCGAACGGTCCGGTCCGCAACCCGAACAACCCTAGTGTGGAAGATCGCTCGACCTGGAATTTCAAGGCCACCGGTTCGTATGATGCCCCGTGGGGCATCCGCCTCTCGCCGGTCGTGCGCCACCAGTCGGGCGCCAACTACGCCCGGACGCTCAACATCACGGCGCCGGCGGCTTTGGGCCTGACCGCAACGTCGTCTGGCAACGGCACCGTTGCCTATGCCGAACCGATGAACGCCAACCGCGAAGACAACATCTGGGTGTTCGACATCCGTGCGGAACGCAACTTCAACATCAGCAACCGCATGCGCTTCCGGGCGTACTTCGATGCGTTCAACCTGGCCAACAGCAGCGCGTCGGAGACGATCAGCCGCGCGACCGGCCTGGGCTACCAGAAGCCGTCGGCCATTCTCGCGCCCCGCACGGCGCGCGTCGGCTTCCGCTTCATCTTCTAGGCACCCAAGGCACCTTAGGCACCTTAGGCACTTAGATCAACCTCGACTCCTGTGGGGGAGTCGTCTTGGCGGGAGGGCGCTACGCCGGCGCCCTCCCGCTTTTTTCATTTGGCGGGTTGGTGATTTAGGGATTTGTTGATTTGCTGTGGCGATGGCTGACGAAGCTGTGACCTATCGGAACTACCTCGCCGTCGACGAGCTGCTGGCCAAGCTGCGCCGCCGGCACCGCGCGGCCCTCGCATGACAGGTAACGCAGGAAGGCGCCCCACAACCTCGGCTGGGTGAATCGCTGCTGCCAGGCCGCTGCAAGGCCGTGACGTCACGGCGAAGGTGGAAGCCTCGGAAGAGCTGCAAGCGACGCTAGTCGATCTGTATTGGCGCGACCCCATGCCACCGAGATGTGCGAGCGGCTGGTGGATCTGGACGAGGGCATCGAGGAATGGCGCTACCGCCACGTCAAGATGGTGCAGCGGACCATTGGCACCAGGATCGGCACCGGCGGGTCCGCCGGCGCGCAGTACCTGATGACGACGCTGATGACGCCGATCTTTCCGGACCTCTGGGCCATCCGTGCGGCCCTGTGATCCATCTGCCCGAAGTCCGCGCTTTCAATCCCTTGGATTCGTCACACCCGAGCGCTCACGACTCACGGGATTTGGCCCATTTCTGCCCGATCCCCCGACCTATCAGCCCGGCACGGCGCTTGCTCTACACAACGGTAAGGTTTGACGTCCCCCACAGGAAGTCACTTTATTTTGAGTCAGGCTGACTAGGCCACTGACTCACAGGGCCCTTGTTTAAGGGTCCTTTTTTTTGCTCCGCCTCAGCCCTTCTTCAGCTGCGCAATCAGGCCCTTGGCCTGGGCCGCCTCCGACGAGTTCGGATCCACCGCGATCACCTTTTCCATGATCTCGAGGGCGCCCGCCATATCGGCCTTCTGCAGCTTGGCGAGGCCAATTTTAAAGAGCGGCTTGCCCCAGGTGGCGTCCATGTCGACCGCGCGCTGGTAGTACTTCACCGCTTCGTCAGTCTCGGCCTTGGCGAACAGGACTTCGCCGAGGTTGTAGAACACCTCACGGGTGGCGGTGGTCGACGAGGCCACTTCGAGCAGTGACTTCTCGGCGTTGGCGAAGTCGCCCTTTTCGAGGTAAGTCATGCCGATTTCAATCTTCGATTTGTCGTTGGTCGGGTCGGCGGCGAGCACCTTCTGGTACGACGCGATCGCGCCGTCGTAGTCCTTCTTCATGCGCTTAACCTGGGCGATCTGCCCGTTGATCATCGTCAGTGCCGGGGTCTTGACGAGGATGGCCTCGTAGGCGGCGATGGCAGGGTCGTACTGCTGGCTGCTGGCCATGTCCATGGCCTTCTGCAGTTCAATCTGCAGTTCCTTGGTGTTGACGCCGGCCAGTGCGCCGGCCGGGCCGGTGGCGCCGGGCGCCAGCACGAAATCAACTGGCGGCATGGGCGCACCCAGCGAGCGGACGGGCACCGTGCCGGACGAGGGCGCGAAGCCCGGCGCCACGGCCGTGATCTTCCAGGGACCGGTCTTGAGGCCGATGATCGAGTAGCGGCCCTTGTCGTCGGTCGTTGCCGTGAAGGACGAGGGCGAGGCCGCCGGGTTTTCCGCGGTAATGGTGGCGCCCTTCAGGGGCACACCCTGCGGGTCCTTGATGGTGCCGCCGACACGGCCCGTCTGCGCCGCGGCCGGCAGGGCCGAGACCACGAGCGCTACGACCACAGCCGCCGCTGAAAAGAATGTCTTCAAGTTACGCATTGCTTGCATCTCCATGGTAAAGAACCACAACCGAGTAAGTATATTAGCGCCATGGGCTTAATGCCAAAAGGGGCTTGGGGCTTGGGACTTGGGGCTGGGGCCCTGCTCATGCTTTCCTTCCAGCCGGCGGTTTTCGGACGCCAGGCTGCACCGGTGTTCGCACGAGTCGACGAAATCGTCCAAGCGGGCATCGCCGCCAAGGCCGCCCCCGGGGCCGTTGTCCTGATTGGGCGCGGTGACCAGACGATCTACGAAAAGGCCTACGGCACCCGCGCCACGGTGCCCTCAACCGAGCCGATGACTCTTGATACGGTGTTTGACCTCGCTTCGTTGACCAAGGTCGTGGCGACGACCACGGCCGTAATGACCCTGGTCGAGCAGGGCCGGGTGCGGCTCAACGACCCGGTGGCGTCGTTGGTGCCCGGGTTCGACCGCTACGGCAAAGCTGGCATCACGGTGCGGCACCTGCTGACGCACGTATCGGGGCTGAGACCCGACGTGGACCTGCACCCATGGACGGGATACGACGCGGCGCTGGCGCTGGCGATTGATGAAGTGCCGACCGCCGCGCCGGGCGAGCAGTTTGTCTACAGCGACATCAACTTCTTCCTGCTCGGCGACATCGTCTCGCGCGTCACGGGCGAGTCACTGGATAAATACCTGACGCGCGTGGTGTTCGGCCCGCTCGGCCTGCGCGACACCGGGTTCCTGCCGGCTAAGACCCTGCTGCCGAGGATTGCGCCGACCGAGCGCTGTGCGGAACAGGATGCGTGGCCGTGCAAGCGACCTGACGCGGCGCCGCTGCGCGGCGTGGTGCACGACCCGACCGCGCGCCGCATGGGCGGCGTGGCCGGACACGCCGGCCTGTTCAGCACCGCGCAAGACATGCAGCGCTTCGCGGGCATGTTGATCAACGGCGGCGAGCTCGACGGCGTGCGCATTCTGTCGCCGGCCACGGTGGCGCGCATGATCACGCCGGTGACACTGCCGGCGAATGCCGGGACGCGCGGCCTGGGCTGGGACATCGACACCTCGTTCTCATCGAACCGCGGCGACCTGTTTCCGATCGGCTCCTACGGCCACACCGGGTTTACCGGCACCAGCCTCTGGATCGATCCGGCATCGAAGTCGTATGTGATCTTCCTGTCGAGTCGTCTTCATCCTGATGGCGTGGGTGATGTCGGCGTGCTGCGCAGCCGGATTGCGACAGTGGCTGCTGCGGTGATCGGTGGCGGCGTGCCAGTTTCAACGAACCTTCGCGTGAATCCGGCCGGTACCCCGTCAAGCCCCAAGCCCCAGGCCCCACGCCCCTCTGTTCTGTCGGGCATCGACGTCCTCGCCCGTGACGGCTTCGCCAAACTCAAGGGCAAGCGCGTGGGGTTGATCACCAACCACACCGGCGTGGCGCGCGATGGCAAGTCGACGATCGATTTGCTGCATACCGCGCCAGGCGTGCAACTGGTCGCGTTGTTCGCGCCCGAGCACGGCATCCGCGGTGTGCTCGATGCCGACGTCCCGGCGGAGCGCGACCAGAAGACCGGACTCACCATCCACTCGCTCTACGGCGAGACGCGCCGGCCGACCGCTGCCATGCTGGCCGGCATCGACACGCTCGTCATCGATCTGCAGGACATCGGCGCGCGCTTCTACACCTACCCGGCCACTACCGGCTACGTGCTGGAAGAAGCCGCGAAACGCAAGATTGCGGTCATGGTGCTGGACCGGCCGAACCCGGTGAACGGCTGGCAAATCGAAGGGCCGAACCAGTCGGAGCCGATTCGCGAATTCATTGCGTACTTCCCCATGCCGGTGCGCCATGGCCTGACCCTTGGCGAATTGGCCCGGGTGTTCAACGCCGAGAAGAAGCTCAACGCCGACCTCACGGTGGTCCCGGTCGAGAACTGGCGGCGCGATTACTGGTACGACGAGACCGGCCTGGCGTGGACCAATCCGTCGCCGAACATGCGCAACCTCAACCAGGCGGCGCTCTATCCAGGCATTGGCGCGATCGAGTACTCAAACGTGTCGGTGGGTCGCGGCACCGATCAACCGTTCGAGCAGTTCGGCGCGCCGTGGATCGATGGCCCGCGCCTGGCGGCGGCGCTGAACGCGCGCCAGCTGCCGGGCATCCGCTTCTATCCGGTGGCCTTCACGCCCACCGCCAGCAAGTACGCCCGGCAGCCGTGCCAGGGCGTGTTCATGATGGTCGCGAACCGGGCGACGCTGCCGCCGGTACGCGTAGGGTTGGAGATTGCCGGCGCGTTGTTCACGCTGTTCGGCGAGCAGTACCAGTTGGAGAACACCGACCTGCTGCTCGGCTCGCGCGACAGTCTCGAGCGGGTGAAGCGAGGAGAAGACCCGGCGGTCGTGGCTGCGCGCTGGAGCGCCGATGAAGGGCGTTGGCGGCAACTGCGCGCGAAGTATCTGCTCTATCGATAAGGCCTAGAACCTGAAGCGGACCCCCACTGTGGGCAGCCGCGGAATCGACTGGTCGCGCTCTTCGACAATGCGCGGCTGGTCAGCGGTCGGATCGTATTCCAGTCGCGGGTCGAGCGCCCCGGCGTTTTCGCGGTTCAGCAGGTTGATGATTTCCGCATAGAGTTCCCACCGGCCGGCGGCGCCGCGTGGCCGCCAGGTGGCCCGCAGGTCAACTCGCGCAAACATCGGCAGGCGGGCCTGGTTCAGGTTGGCGACACTGCCGAAATTCACTTCGTAGATCAGGCGGCCAATGGCATCGCGATCCGGCAACACCTCGTCGGTCACGCCGTCGCCATCCCGGTCGGCCGTGTCTTCAATCGCGGCGACCCGCACGCCGAGCGGCGCCGTACGCGGAAAACCGGACGCGGCCCTGACCGTGGCGGCCAGTTCCCAGCGCGGCGTGAACCGGTACGCCGCCACCATCGTGAACGCGTGCCGGCGGTCATATTCGAAGTCGTAGCGCCGGCCGTAGGCATCGCGCGTGGTCCGGCCCCAGGTGTAGCTGGTCCAGCCACTAAGCTTCGCGCCCGCCGGTGGGCTGGTGCGCGAGAGGAACACATCGAAGCCGTACGACTGGCCCCGGCCGTCATTGGTTGGCAGCGTCGTGATCAACGGCGCGACCGGAATGCTGGACTGCAAGTTACCGGGGAAGTCATAGCGCGCCACGCGGGCGCGGCGTGCCGTTTCCGTTTCGAGTTGCCCAATCAGCAGGTCGGTGAAGTCCTTGTAGTAGCCCTCGACCTTGATCGCGACGCCACCCGGCAGATCGCGCGCCACGCCGGCCGATGCCTGCGTGGCGCGCTCGCTACGCAGTGCGGTCTCGCTGCTGAAATCGAGCACGTAGTCGCCCTGTGCCAGTTTCTCGTAGCCAGGACTTTGGGTGTAGAGCCCGACGGCTGCCTTGATCCGGGTGGCGGCGCTGACGCTGAGCGATCCCGAGAGCCGTGGCGAGAACAGCAGCTCGCCGGTAATACCGGGGCGGTCCAGCCGCATCCCCGCTTGAAGCGAGCCGCGCGACCCCACCGGGAACGTGTCCTGAAACCAGGCGCCGGCACGAGTCGACTGCTGCGACGAGTCGAGTAGATCCGGCAAGCCGGCGCCACCTTGCTGGCTCGATCCGTTGGCCGCGCCGGGATTGCGATCGCCTTCGATCTCGAAGCGCAGTGAGGTCGATAAGCCATGCCCTTCGACCCCGGTCTCGAGCACGTGCGAGCCGAGGGCGAACACGAACTCCTGCCGCAGTGACAGATCCCTGACCGCGAGTGCCCGATTGAACACCACCTTCGCGGTGCCATAGCTTTCTTCGCGCGGGGCGTTCGAGCGGCGGCTGGTGTTCTCGAAACTGGCATCGACACCGAAGGTCGAGCGGGTGTCGGAGTAGCCGATCACGGTGTGCGATTGTCCGCGCGCGCCGACCGACGCATCGAAGCGCGCCCAGGCCAGGTCGTTCTCGGTATCATCCTGAAACTCGCCCCGCGCATCGTCTTCGTCAATCGTGATGGCGGCGTCCTGCCGGCTGCGCAGGCCGAACACCGTCAGGGTGCGGCCGGGCGCGGCTTCCCACACGCCCTTGGCCTGCAGGTCGGCGAAGCCGGGAAACTGCTGGCCGGTCAGCGGCGCTGCCACCAGGTCGTAGTAGGTGCGGCGGCCGGTGACGAGCCACGAGCCGACGGCCTTGCCGGGCAACTTGCCTTCGAGCACGAGGTTGGTGTCGGTGATGCTGAGTGAGGCCGAGCCGGCGAGCGCTTGCGACCGCGTGCCGTCGCGGTTCTCCACCACCAGCAGTGATGACAGGCGGTCGCCATAGAGCACACTGAAGCCGCCGGTCGACAGCTCGAAGCGCTCGATGGTTTCGGGATTGAAGGCGCTGGTGAGGCCGAAAAGTCGATAGGGATCGTGAATCTCGACGCCGTCCATCACGGTCAAGTTCTGATCGGGCGAGCCGCCACGGACGGCCAGCCGGCTGCCGAACTCTTCGGTCGCGGCCACGCCTGGCAGCGCCTGCAACGTGCGAAAGACGTTGTCGAGGGCGCCGGGTGTGCGCAACACCGCGACCGGCGCGACCACGGCCGTCGCCGGCGCGGCCGCAGGTGTCGGCGCGGTGACGGCTACGCTCGTGGCGAAGCCGGTATCGCGCGCGATCGCCAACTCCGCGCCAGACAGTCCGCCGTCAGGCACAGCCAGGCCTGCCGCCAGCGGAAAGTAGCCGGCGGCCTCCACGAGCACGGTGACCAGGCCGGCCGGCACAGGCAGCGTGAAGCGCCCGGCCACGTCGGTGGTGGTGAGCGCTTGATTCAGGGACAGCCGAGCGTTCGGGACCGGAGCGCGCGAATCTGCATCAACGACGGTGCCAGAAACGGCTCTGGGCGGCGACTGTGCCACGGCGGGCTCGGCCAGAAACGCAATGGCCAGGACCAGTGCCAGCCGATTCAACATCTGCGAGCTCAGACGCGGGGTCACCCGGCTTGGTTCCCAAGCCAGGTCTGGCCGGTCCGTAGCCGTCATGCCAATGTGCAGAAGGGAAGCAATACTGCTATTGTGCCCATTTCGAGGAGCGCCCCATGAAACTGCGAACCGTGATTCTGGCGTCGGCACTGGTCGTGGCGACCGGCAGCGCCCTGGTAGTGGGTCAGCAACAAGCGGCCGAGGCGCCTGCTTCGAGCCGGCCGGCGCTGACCCGGCCCGCGGTCGCGGGGCGTCACGGCCTTGTCACCACCGGACATCCTATTGCTTCGTCCGCCGGCCTGCAGATCCTGCTGAAGGGTGGCAACGCCTTTGACGCGGCGGCCGCGGTCGGCGCCATGGCGGCCCTCGGCGAGCCGGAGATGAACGGCATTGGCGGTAACGGTTTCATGACGGTGTTCCACAAGGCGTCGGGCAAGGTGTGGTCATTGTCGATGGCGGGCGCGGCGCCGAAGGCCATCGTCCCGGCCGAGATGTCGGCCGAGTCACTGAACGCCGGTATGAAAGCCGGTATCGTGCCCGGCAACCTGGGCGGCTACCTCTCTGCGCTCGAGCGCTTCGGCACCATGACGATCGCCGAGGTGTTCGCGCCGGCGATCGACTACGCCGAGCGCGGCTATCCCATCGACCCCATGCTCGCGCTGTCGATCTCGCGCGGCCGCAACAACCTGGCGAAGTATCCGACGACGGCGAAGATCTTTCTGCCGAACGGCGAGCCGATCAAGGCCGGCGAGCTCTATCGCAATCCCGACTACGCGGCCACGCTGCGCCAGCTGGTCGAGGCCGAACAGCAGGCCAAGATCAGGGGCGCGACCCGTTCGGCGGCCATTCAGGCCGCCTTCGATCGCTTTTACAAGGGTGACATCGCGCAGAAGTTCGAGCGCTTCTTCAAGGCCAACGGCGGCGTGCTGACGGCGGCGGACCTCGCCGCCTATGCGCCGAAGTGGACCGAGCCGCTGCACACCACGTATCGCGGACACGACGTTTACAGCAACCCGGCCACCTCGCGCGGGGGGTTCGAAGTGCTGATGGGCGCGAACCTGATCGAGCCGGTCGAGCTCAAGGCTGCGGGACCGGGATCACCGGCGACGCTTCACGCGGTGATCGAGTCGATCAAGATCTCGAAGGCGGATATCTATCGGTATGTCGCGGATCCGGCGTTCGCGATGGTTCCCACCATGGGCTTGCTGTCGCGACAGTTCGCCACCACGCGCCGCGCCCTGTTCAACCCGGCGCGCGCGATGGCGTATCCACCGCCTGGCACGCCTTCGGGCGCGCCGGCCACCATGCCGAGGGCCGACGGTCCCGCATTTGACGAAGCCTACGATCCCGAGCAGCACACCACTTCGTTCTCGATCGTCGATCGCTTCGGCAACGTCGTCGGCTGCACGCCGACGCTCGGCGGCCTCTTCGGCAGCAACGTCGTGGTCGGCAACACCGGCCTGCTGCTCAATAACGGCATGCGTCTCGGCTCGACCTCGCCGTATCCCGCCGACCTCAACTACGTCGGCGCCGGCAAGATTCCCGTGCTGAACAACTCACCGGTGATCGTCTTGAAGGATGGCACGCCAGCGTTCGTGTTCGGCACGCCGGGTGGCGAGACGATTGGCCAGACGCAGTTTCAGGTGCTGCTCAACCTGATCGACTTCGGCATGCCGGTGCAGGCGGCGATCGAGGCGCCGCGCCTGGTGCTGGAAGCGGAGCCCAATTTCTACAAACCGGGCGCGGCGATTACGGTGAGGGTCGAGAGCCGGGTGGCGGCGAAGACGATCGAAGCACTAAAGGCCATGGGTCACACGGTGGAGGTGCTGCCCGGATGGGGCAGCCTGGGCCACATGCAGGTCATTCGCATCGACGCCAAGACCGGCACCATGACGGCGGGCGCGGACCCGCGGCGGACCGGTTACGCGATGGGCTACTGAAACGGGTAGGGGGTCGGCGGCTGCCGCCCTCTACATCTGATACAGCATCACGTAGACAATCACGCCGGTCACCGAGACGTAGAGCCACAGCGGCAGCGTGATCCTCGCGATCTGCTTGTGCCGGTCGAACCGGTTAGACAGCGCGCGCGACACCGTAATCAGAACCATCGGGACAATCGCGGCGGCGAGAATGACGTGCGGGATGAGGACGAAGAAGTAGACCGTCCGGATCCAACCCGTTTTCTGAAACGGCACCGACCCGACCTGCAGGTGATAGATGACGTACGACGTCAGGAACGCCGCCGACACCGCCAGCGCGGCGATCATGCACCGCTTGTGCGCCTGGCGACGGCCGCTCTTGATCAGAAACCATCCGGCCGTCAGCAGCACGAACGAGGTGGCGTTGAGGGCGGCGTTCAGTGCGGGGAGGTCAGTGACGGTCATGTTCAGGGATTATGGAACTAGGATTAAGGACCGACGATAAGACCTTATTCTAGCACGGGCCGGCTGACCAGCAACGTGCTGATCGACAGCGTGACCAGGGCGAACAGGGCGACGGTGCCTGCGGCGGCCGGCAGGTTGGCGGCCGGCACACCGGTCAGGAAGGCGCGCAGAATCTCGACCGCGGGTGTCAGCGGATTGAGCCGCATCAGCACCTGCACCCAGCCGGATGCGCCGGTGGCGGGAAACAGCGCGCCCGACAGCAGCCACATCGGCACCAGCGCTACATTCATGATGGCGTGAAAGCCCTGCGTCGACCGCAGCGGCCACGCGATCATGATGCCCAAACCGCTCAGCGCCAGCCCCAGCATTGTCACGCACAGGATGGCCGCGACAATATCGCCGGGTCCCGGCGTCAGCCCCGAGAACGGCAGCAGCAACAGGAACACCAGGCCGTTGAGCACGGCCAGCGTGGTGCTGCCGAGCGCCTTGCCAAAGACGATGGCCGCGCGCGGCGCTGGTGACGCCAGCACGCCTTGCAGGAAGCCTTCTTGCCGGTCCTCGATGATCGAGATGGTAGAGAAGATGGCCGTGAAGAGCACGATCAAGGCCAGCGAGCCCGGGAAGTAGTACGGCAGGAAGCCGCCGTCGCCGGTTGCTGACTGAAACGACGTGCCGAGACCCGAACCAATCACGAACCAGAAAATCACCGGCGTCAGCAACGCACCCACCACGCGGCTGGGCTGTCGCAAGAAGCGCACGACATCGCGCCGCCATAGTGAGTACACCGCAAGCATCATTGGTCGGGCTCCGGGATCGAATTCACTCATGAGGAGAGCCCCGTACCGGTGTGATGCGTAAACACATCCTCCAGCGTGGGAGCATGCGCCGGGAGGTTGGCGACCAGGTCGCCGGGTGCGCCGATCGCCACCAGCCGTCCCTCGTGAAGAATGCCGACGCGGTCCGACACCGCCGCCTCTTCCATCAGGTGCGTCGTCAGCACGATGGTGGTGCCCGCGTCGTCACGCAGGCGCCGCAGCTCCTGCAGCAGTTCGCGGCGCGCGGCCGGGTCGAGGCCGCTGCTCGGTTCATCGAGTACTAGCAATGGCGGTTCCGGAAGTAGCGCCTTGGCCAGCTCCACCCGTCGGCGCAGACCGCCGCTGAGTGTGCCGACGCGATCGCCGGCGCGGGGCGTGAGGCCGAAGCGTTCAAGGGCGCGCTCGATGCCGCGCGCCAGCGGCGCGCCTGACAGGCCATAGAGGTAACCGTGATGGCGCAGGTTCTCGAGCACCGTCAGCCAGGGATCGATGGCCGGCGACTGGAACACGACGCCGAGCTGCTTGCGTGCCTCGGCCGGGTGCGTCCCGACGTCGATGCCGAACACTTCCACCGTGCCAGAGGTGGGCGCGATCAGCGTGCTGATGATCCGAAACAGGGTGGTCTTGCCGCCGCCGTTTGGGCCCAGCATGGCAAACAGATCGCCCGACGCCACCGAAAAGCTGAGTCCACGCAACGACTCGCGCTCACCGTAGCGATGCTTGAGGTCGGCGACTTCGAGTGCAGTGCGTGTCATCAAAGAAGAGCTCCTCATCTTTTTTAGAAGTGGGCTCGGTGGTCGAAGACGAGCAGCGCCCACAGGATGGGCAGGTAGAGAATCGAGCTGAAGAACAAGCGCCGGGCCGTCTCGATGGTGCGCTTGGTTGAAAACTCCAGGCTCATCACCATGAGGATCGCGCCCAGGGTGAGGGCACCGATCAGGTACCAGGGCGAGGCGAGACCGACGCCGGTTGGCATCATGCTGAGCGGAATCAGCGCGGCCGTGTAGATCACGGCCTGGCGTCCGGTGGAGCGGCCATCCGGCTGAATCACGGGCAGCAGCGGCATGCCTGCGCGCGCGTATTCGTCGCGATACATCCACGCAATCGCCAGGAAGTGCGGCATCTGCCACATGAACACGATGCCGAACAGTACCCACCCTTCGATCGAGAGCGTATTGGTGGCGGCCGCCCAGCCAATCACGGCCGGCAGGGCGCCCGGCAACGCGCCGACGATGGTCGAGAGCGAGGTGCGGGTCTTGAGCGGCGTGTAGAGCAACACGTAGCTGGCCGAGGTGAGTAGCGCCACGCTCGCGGTGAGCGGGTTCAGGAAGTACGCCAGCTCAGTGGCGCCCAACACCGTCAGCGACAGGCCGAAGATGATGGCGGCCGATGGCGGCATGCGCAGGTCGGCGATCGGGCGCATGCGGGTGCGACGCATCAGCCGGTCGGTGTCGCGCTCCCAGGCTTGGTTCAGCGCCGACGCGCCGCCCGCGACCAGGAAGGTGCCAACCAGCGTATGCAGGAACTGCGGCAGCGTTGATTCCGGACCCGACCCCAGCGAGTACGCCGCCGCCGTCGTCAGCAAGACGAGGAAGTTGAGGCGCGGCTTGGTCAGCGCGACGAAATCACTGGCGGGCGAAGGCAAACGCCACCTCCTGTGATTCTTTCGCGCCGATCGTGATCTGTTGCCTCTTCGCGCCGAGCACTTCGTGCCAGGCCTCGATCGTGTAAGTGCCCGGTGGCAGGTTGTGCAGGGCGACGCGGCCGTCCTGGCCGGTAGTATTGAAGTAGGGATGCTCGAGCACGCCGACGAAGGCGCGCATCCAGGCGTGCACGTCGCACCTGATGTCGACCATCACCTCGCGCGTGGCGAAGGTGCGAGTGAAGCTCATGCCCTCGACCGGTGTCGACATATTGAAGGGCTGGTTGATCGTGCTCTCGGCGCGGACGTTGTGGAGCAGTGGGTCGCTGTTGCGGATGTCCAGCGACTGGCCGACGCGCACGCCGACGACGCGCGGCGCGTAGCGGCACTTGTCCTGATCGAGGACCACTGGTGTGGTTGGAATCGGAAACACCTGGCCGGTCAGGCCGTCCTTCACGTAGACGAAGACGTTCTGCAGCGCTGGTCCCGTGCCAAGCAGGATGCTCTCGTCGGCTCGCTCGCTCGCTCCGATCTCGGCCACACACCGCTTGTCGCCATCGAGCCGCATCATCACCGGCTTCGGGGCGGCGCCCTCGAAGTTGACGGTGACCGTGACCGACGCGGCGGTGCTTGGATCGACGGCCCGGGCGGTTGCCGCGGGTGGCGCGGCGGGCGTCGCGGACCCGCCACAGCCGAGCGCACCGGCGAGCGACGCCAGGCAGGCGACAAGTCGACCAAACCACATCGCCACATTATCTCACCCCGTTCGGCTCGCCCGCGCGACTTCGTGCTCGGGCTCGCTCAGGGCAGGCCGTCGGAACCAAATTGTGAACTTTGCGATGCCAACGTAGAATGCAGTCGTGGTCACGGCCGCGAGTCGTCGTTGCAATTCGACCGTTTGTTCGCTTCCCGGAGGAATCACCATGACGCGGCTTACTCTCGGCTCGCTCGGTTGCGCGCTCGCCTTGATGCTTGCCCTTGCCGCACCGGCCGCGGCGCAGCTCGACACCGCCACCGTCATCGGCATGGTGACCGATGCCCAAGGGGCGGTCATTCCCGGTGCCACCGTCACCGCCACCAACCGGAATTCCGGCTTCGTGCGTGCGACGACCACCGATGCCGACGGCCGCTATCGCCTGGCGGCGCTCACCCCGGGCCGCTATGAGGTCACGGCCGAGCTTCAGGGCTTCTCGCGCGTGCTGCACGACGGGCTGACCTTCTCGCTCGGATCGGAAACGGTGCTCAACTTCTCGCTCCAGGTCGGGTCATTGAGCGAGGCGGTGACGGTGACCGCCGAAACCCCGATCGTGCAGACGACCACGGCGGCCGTCGAGACGAGGCTTGATCGAGCGACCATCGACGTGCTGCCGATCATCGGCCGCAGCTACGAGTCGCTGCTGCGCCTGGCACCCGGCGCGCAGAGCTCCAACGGCACCTCGTTCGTCGGCTCGCGCGGCCGGTCGAACCAGTGGAACATCGACGGCGTCGACAACAGCGAGGACATTTCTGGATACTCCCGCCAGTCGCTCGCGCTGGACTCCGTTCAAGAAGTACAGATTCTCGTCACCGGGTTCAAGGCCGAGTACGGCCAGGCGTCGGGCGGCGTGGTGAACGTCGTCACGAGGTCGGGGACCAACAGCCTGCGGGGGAGCGGCTTCACGCTGTTCCGCGACCAGTCACTCATGGCTCGAAGTCCGTATGCCGATCGCAGCCTGCCGGCGGATCCGTTCCAGCGCATTCACTACGGCGGCTGGCTCGGCGGGCCGATCAAACAGAACAAGCTGCATTATTTCGTCAACTACGAGCGCGAGGATCGCGACACCAACTCGCCCAGCACGCGGACGTTGCCCGCCTCGACGGCGGCCTTTTCGCCCGCCACCCTGCTGTACCTGAGCCAGAACCGCATTCCGCTATCGCTGTTCGGTAGCGGCGGTTCGATTCGGCAAGTCAGGCCGGAGTTCGTCGACATTCACAACCTGACCGCGAAGGTGGACAGCCAGCTCTCGAACACCCAGTCGCTCACCGCCCGCTATCAGCTGACCGACGACACCCAGCCGTCTGGCGAGAGCGGAACGCTGCTCGACTACAACGGCAGCACGTCGTATTTCCGGACCAACTACGCCAACCTGAACCACAAGTGGGTGCTGGGCTCGAACAAGCTCAACGAGCTGTACCTCCAGGTGGGGCAGAGCCTGGGGGACTTCTACACGACGTACCCCGGGCTGACCAACCTGACGGTGACCGGCGGTTTCGACTTGGGTGGCCCTACCAATTATCCGCAGGGGCGCACCGACTGGATCTACCAGGTCATCGACAACTACACGTGGACGCTGTCGGGCACGCGCACCGGCGAGCACACGGTGAAGTCCGGCGGCCAGATGAAGATTTTCCAGTCCGACAGTTTCTTCGATTCCAACTTTCGGGGCCTGTACACGTTCCCGTCAGTGGCCTCGTTTGTGGCCGGTACGCCGAGCCGTTTCACGCAGAACCAGGGGAACTCCGAGCTGGCGCGACCCAACCAGATCTATGGCTTCTACCTGCAGGACGACTGGCGGCCATCGAACAGCCTGACGCTGAATCTCGGCTTGCGCTACGACTACGAGGGCGCCAAGACCGAGGCGCTGAAGGATGTCACCGGGACGGCCGGTCCAGGCGTGAGCAACGATCGAAATAATCTGGCGCCGCGGTTCGGGTTCTCGTGGGCGCCTGGCGGCAGTACCGCGCAGGCCATCTACGGCGGCGTTGGCCGCTACTTCGACCAGGTCATCCTGAACGTGATCGGCAATGCCCGCTTCACGCCTCCCAAGATCATCGGGATCCAGATCGACAACCCGACCTTTCCCAACCCGTTCGGCGGCGCGCAGTCGATACCGGCGCCCAGCCTGTCGGTGATCGACGAGAACCTGATCACGCCGTCGAACTGGAACACGCAGTTCGGGTATCGGCGCGAACTGACCAGCGACCTCGGCCTCGATGTCAGCTTCGTCTACAACCGCGGCTACGACCAGATCGGTATTCTCAATACCAACGCCGGCCGTCCGGGAACCGCCAACCTCAACGGCGCCGGCGCCATCAGGCCAGATCCGCGCTATACCAACGTCAGCTTCTACACCAACTTCGGCGAGATTCGCTACAAGGGGCTGATCGTTGACTTGCGCAAGCGGATGAGCAACCGAGTGTCCGGCGAAGTGGCCTATACGCTGTCGAAGACCACCGACAACGCCTTCAACTTCGTCAGCTCGGTGGTTGTGCCCGAGCGACCCGATCTGCAATGGGGTCCGGGCAGCGACGATCGCCGGCACGTCGTTACTGGCAACGTCGTCTACCAGTTGCCGATGAACCTGACGCTCGCCACCATCATCGAGTACCGCTCAGAAGCGCCGCTCAATATCACCGTCGGCCGGGACGTGAACGGCGATGGCCTGACTGGTGACTGGGTGAACGAAGGCATCTGCCGCAACGTGGCATGTGCCGGATACACGTATTCCCGCAACAGCGTGCGAGAAGTCTCGACCGAGGAAGCCAACCGCCTGCGGACGCTGTTCGGCCTGACGGCAGTGCCGGCGTTTGAGAACAACCCGAAGTACTTCAACGCCGATGTCACGCTGCAGTGGGCGCCCAGCCTGGGCGGCAACCGGCGCATCAGGACGTCGATCGAGGCCTTCAACGTCTTCAATTTCCCGCTGCGGAACCTGCCGACCGAGAGCATAACCTCGGCCAATTTCGGTCGCGTCACGTCGGCGTCGCAGTCCCGCGCGATCCAGTTCACGTTTCAGGTGGACTTCTAGACTGGTGTCACCCCTTGACCCCCTGCCCCCGGGTCACTAGTATTAGGGGTTCGTAGTCCCTCGTGCCGCTATCGTCTAGGGGTCAGGACGCCAGATTCTCAGTCTGGACACCGGGGTTCGAATCCCCGTAGCGGTACCATTCGATTCGCCTTGATCCTGCCTAACGGCAGGCCGAAGGCTCCCTGTCGTCGAATGCCCTTCACCTACCTTCTCCGTTGCGCTGATGAACCCTGTAGCGACACCACCGCCCTCAGTCGCGTACCTCGAACACTGCCTCCACTTCCACCGGTATGTTCTGTGGCAGTGACGCCATCCCGACGGCGCTCCTCGCTCCGGCAGATTTGCCGGGCCGTGTCCGGAGACGAACAGGAGACCGCCGACGCGCACGGCGGGAACGTAGATCCCAATTGCTGCCGGCGGAGCCGGCAACGTGATGCCGAGCGCCTTTGCAAGTGCGTCATAGTCCACCTGTGCGATGTGGAAATCAAGGTGTCCGGCTGAGGTGGGCAATTCTAATCTAAGACGCAGATCGTCACGAACGTGCGCGCCGCTGAGCCAGCCGTAATTGGCGACACTGACGTAAGCTATGCAAATCGCACTCGACCCCTCACGCCGTCGCGCTCGTGGAGCCTCGTTTGTTGGCATCGCTACGCTCGCGGCCGTGCTCGCCGGCAGCCTCGGCCTGCTCACGCTCGTCCAGACCATCGAGCTCAAAACCTTCGATCTGCGGGTCGCCGCCACCGCGCGCCCGGCCGCGCCCGCCGACGACATCGTCCTCGTCTGGATCGATGACGACAGCATCCGTCGCATGGAGCCGCTGGTCGGCCGCTGGCCGTGGCCGCGGCTGGTCCACGCCACCGCCATCGACTATTTGTCGGCCGCCGGTGCGAAGGTCATTGTCTACGACGTCTTGTTTGCCGAGCGCGACCTCCGCAAGTTCATGGTCGGCGACACCGAATGGACAGGCGAAGAATCCGATGCCGCGCTCGTGGCGTCGACGACGAAGGCCGGCAACGTTGTCCATGCGGCAGAGGCCTCCAGTGCCGAGTTGCTCGATCCCTCACGCGCGCTTGCTGACAACCTCGAAGCGCCGGCCCTGAACGTGCGCATTCCTTCGCCGGGCTGCCTCCAGGTGCGGCCGTTGCTGCGACCGCCGTTTCCGGCGCTCGCGCAGGCGTCACGCGCGATCGGCCACACGCTGTTCACGCTCGATGCCGACGGCCCGGTCCGTCGCATTTCGCCGGTGGTGCAGGTCGGCGAGCGGACGATTCCATCACTGGCGCTGGCCACGACGATGGTGGCCGGCGCGGAGCCTCAGGTGCGGGCGCAAGCCCGCACCGGCCAATGTGCGTCGCTGGTGCCATGGCGCGGGCCGGCCGAGAACCCGGGCGGTTACCCGACGTTCGGTTCGTTCTCGTTTTACGACGTCTTCTACTCACAGCAGCAGATCATCGAAGGCCAGAAACCCGCGGTGAATCCGGCGGCATTCAAGAACCGCATTGTCGTTGTGGGTGGCAGCGGCCAGGGGTTGAAGGAGTCGTTCACCACGCCGTTCCCTGAAGGTGCCATCGATGGCCCCGAGGTGCACGCCAACGTGATCGATGGGCTGCTGTCGGGACGGTCGCTGGGGTCGGCCGAGCCCTGGGTCGGTGTCACGCTGACCATCGGCCTGGCCCTCGTGGTGGCAGCGATCGGGATGGGCGCCAACGCCTGGGCCACCGGCGCGGCGTCGCTAATAGTGGTGTTGGTGCTGGCGTGGTTCTCCGTTCTGCGGTTTGGCAGCGGCACCTGGATTCCAGTCACGGTGCCCACGCTCGCGGTGGTCTTCGCTTTTGTCGGCGACCTCGCCTGGAAGTACGTCGTCGAGGGCCGAGAGAAGCGGCAGGTCAAGAAGCTGTTCTCGCGCTACGTCTCGAAAGACGTCTACGACCAGCTGGTCGCCGATCCGTCGCTGGCGGCGCTCGGTGGCGCGCGGCGGACCATGACGGTGCTCTTCTCCGACGTGCGCGGCTTCACCGCCATGTCAGAGAAGGGGACACCCGAAGAGGTGGTCGGCCAACTGAACGAGTACTTCTCGCGCATGGTGCAGGTGGTGTTCGACCATCGCGGCACCGTCGACAAGTTCGTCGGCGACATGGTGATGGCGCTCTATGGCGCGCCCCTGGATGACGAGGACCACGCCGAGCACGCGGTGCAGACGGCACTGGCCATGACGACGGCGCTGAATGAGCTCAATGCCCAATGGCAGAGCCAGAGCCGGCCGACGCTCGACATCGGCATTGGCATCAACACCGGCGACATGGTGGCCGGCAACATCGGCTCCGACACGATCATGAGCTATACCGTGATTGGCGACGCCGTAAACCTGGGCGCCCGGCTCGAGTCGCTGAACAAGGATTACGGCACCCGAATCATCATCAGCGAGGCTACCCGGTCGCGCCTGAAGGGGCGGTATGATATTCATCCCTTGGGCGATGTGGTGGTGAAGGGCAAGAGCAAACCGGTCGCGATTTTTGAGGTCAAAACACCATGATGCGGATGACGGCGCTTGTTGCAATTGCGGTTTTTGGGGCCAGTCTCGGTGTCGAGGGTAAGCAGCTCGGCCAGATCACCAAGGGCATACAGGTCGCGCAGAAGGCCAACGAAGTTCGCGACCTGGCCATGACCGATGCCGAAGAGCAGGAACTCGGTACGGCGGTCAGCGAGCGCATTCGCACACGCTACGGCGTGGTGCAGGACGCCGCGGTCCATCGCTACCTGGCGCTCGTCGGCACCGCGCTGGCACAGGGCAGCACGCGACCGGCGCTGCCGTGGACGTTCGTCGTGCTCGACACCGACGGCGTTAACGCGTTTGCGGCACCAGGCGGCTACGTGCACATCACGCGTGGTGCGCTGGCGCTTGTCAAGAACGAGGCCGAGCTGGCCGGTGTGCTGGGTCACGAGATTATCCACGTCACCGAGAAGCACACCATCAAGGCCATCCAGAAGAGCAAGGCGGTGCAGATGGGCGCCGCCGAAACGCTGTCGGGCTCCTCGTCGCTCATGGAACGCGCCGTCACCGCCACCTACGACAACATCGTCGAACGCGGCTTCGGTCGCGCGGAAGAGAACGAGTCCGACGAGATGGGCGTGACGCTGGCCAACAAGACCGGCTACGCGCCGAACGGGTTGGTGGGATTTCTGACCACGCTGAAGGATCGCAACAAGGCCTCGACCGAGAAGCGCGGATTGTTCGCGTCGCATCCCGAGATGCAAGAGCGCCTCGATCGCATCACCAGGTTGATTGCCTCGAAGAAGCTGACGGCCACGGCCACCGTGCAGCCGAGGTACGCCAAGAACATCAGCTACAAGCCGGTGGCGGTCACGGTCATTGCCGTGGTTGACCCGGGCGCGGCCGGCCTCGCAGGTGGCGACACCAAGGCGGCAGAGAAGAAGGAAGAGCCGAAGGCCGAGGAACCCAAAAAGAAGAGTTTTGGCCTCGGCCGCATGATGCCCGGCGGTGGCGGCGAGAAGAAGTCGGCGCAGGTCACGGCATCGGGCGGCGCCCGAGGAGTGGACCCGGAGAAAGACTCGAAGGGTGGCTCGAACCCGAAGGTAATACCCGTCAAGATCGTCGCGGCTGAGGTCGCGGCGTTCAAGAAAGAGGGAGGCCTGCCGTAGGCCGCTACGTTCGCGGCCGGCTGCTGTTTTCAGCCTGGCTGCTGGTCGGGTTCGTCCTGCTGCAGCTCGCGGTTCGCCAAGGGCTCGGCGATGTCGTGCTGTTGTCGGCGGTCGCCAGGCTCGTGCTGGTCCTGGCGATCGTCAACGCCACCGTCGCGCTCGTCGCCAACAAGTGGCGTGACGATCGACCCAGCGATCGCTTCCCTGGCATCGTCCAGGATGCGGCCGTGATCGTGCTGTTCATGGCCGTCGGCACCATGCTGCTGCGCGAGCAACTGCTCACGACCTCGGCGGTGGGTGCGGTGGTCCTCGGCTTTGCGCTACAGGACACGCTGGGCAACCTGTTCGCCGGGCTGGCGATCCAGATCGAGAAGCCGTTTCGCGTCGGCCACTGGATCCAGATCGGCGAGCGTGAAGGCCAAGTGCACGAAATCACCTGGCGAGCTACCAAGCTGCGCACCAAGGCCGGCCAGTTCCTGATCGTCCCCAACAGCATAATTGCCAAGGACCCGGTCCTCAACTTCTCGGAGCCGACCACACCGACGCGGGTCGAGGTGGAAGTGGGCGCGAGCTACACCACGCCGCCCAACGACGTGAAGCGCGCCATTCACGAAGCCGTGGCCAACGCGCCGCTGGCCATGCGCACGCCCGAGCCGCAGGTCGTGATCAAGGCGTTCGGCGGCTCGGCCATCGATTATCTGGCGCTGTTCTGGATTGAAGACTACGCCACCGATCGGCTGGCGCGCGACCAGGTCTGCACCAACATTTGGTACACGTTACGCCGATACAACATCGAGATCCCGTGGCCGATCCAGATTCAGTACGAGCGCGATGAAGAGCCGTTGCGCACCGCGGCGCACGTCGTGGCGGCGGCGGAACGGCTGGGTTCGATCGACCTGTTCGCGACCCAGACCGTTGACACGCGCCATCGTCTGGCGACGTCTGCGAAGCACCCCTTGTTTGCGGCGGGCGAGGCCATGGTGCGCCAGGACGTCGAAGGCGATTCGATGTTCGTGCTCTTGAGCGGTCGCGCGCGTGTCACGCTGGAGCCGTCGGGGCAGGAAGTGGCGATCATTCCCGCCGGCGGTTTCTTCGGCGAGATGTCGATGCTGACCGGCGATCGCCGGACGGCCACCGTGCGGGCGCTCGACGACACGCAAGCACTGGAGATTTCAGCGGCAGACTTCCGCGAGCTCGCCGTGGCCGATCCCACGCTGCTCGATCACATTTCCAGCATCGTGACGACGCGCCGGGCCGGCTTGGACGAGGCTCGCGCCGCAGCGGCCGCCGCCATCGTCCCCGAAGCGAAGCAGACGTTCATGGCGCGCATGCGCAAGTTTCTGCACGTCTAGCACCGAGCGACGCATTTATCAGCCACCGCCACTTCCCGATCAGTCATAACGTCAGCTCCGTGCCGGTCCCGGTTTCCATCGCTCGTCGCAGCACCAGGTCGGCCGCCACCACGTCTTCGACCGCCATGCCCAGCGACTTGAAGATCGTCACGTCGGTATCGTGCTGGCGGCCTGCGGCGCGGCCGAGCACCACCTCGCCGAGCTCGCCGCGGATGTGAGCGACCGTGAACAGGCCGTCGGCGATGCCGAGCACCACATCACCAGATTCGACCAATGCCGCGGCCCGCGAATCGACAAAGAGACGAGCGCGCGCGACGAGCGCCGGAGCCATCTCCCGCTGCTCGGGACGGCACGCGCCGACCGACACGACGTGCGCACCGGCGTCAACCCACGCGCTCTCGAGCACGGGTGTCGGAGACGAGGTGACGAGGATGATCAGGTCGGCGCCGCGGACGGCGTCCTCGGCGGTGGCGGTGGCGCGAATGGGCGCGGTGAGGTGCCCGCTCATGTCGGTGACAAAGCGATCGCGGTTCGCGGCCTTGGGCGACCACACCCGCACGTCCTTCAGTTGGCGCACGTGCGCGAAGGCTTCGAGGTGGCTGCGCGCCTGCACGCCGGTGCCGATGATCGCCAGCGTCGAGGCATCGGCCCTGGCGAGCAACCGCGCCGACACCGCCGACACGGCAGCGGTGCGCGCCTCGGTGATGTAGCGCCCGTCCATCAACGCCAGCAGCGATCCGGTATCCGGATCGAGCAGCAGAATCGTGGCGAGGTGGGATGGCAGTTGCTTCGACGGATTGTCGGCAAACACCGTGACCAGCTTGGCACCCAGGCTCCCGGGGTTCGGGACGTACGCCGGCATCAGCCCGAAGTACGCCCTGGTCGGGCCGACGATCAGCACCGACCTCACCGGCTGCAGGACGTCTCCCGCGGAAAAGCGCGCGAGCGCCACCTCCATAGCGTGGACGAGATCGCTCATGGGCAGAAGTGACTGGACTTGTTGTTCGTTCAGGAGGCGAAAGTGTTGTGCCACAGTCACAGATTCTCCAACATCAGAGCCGCAGATGACACAGATTACTCAGAGGACAGTGTCACTGTGTCTTCGGTGTCATCGGTAGCCCTGGGATAAACTCATCGGCGTTGATTCATCGCATCAAGACCATCGATTCGCACACCGCCGGCGAGCCGCTCAGGCTGGTGATTGACGGCCTGCCCAGTCCCGAGGGCCGGACCATGCTCGAGAAGCGCGCCTGGGCGCGGAAGCGTCTCGACCACCTGCGCCAGTCGATCATGCTTGAGCCGCGCGGCCACACCGACATGTACGGTGCGCTCTTGACCGAGCCGGTTACGCGCGATGGTCATGCCGGCATCCTGTTCATGCACAACGAAGGGTGGAGCACGATGTGCGGTCATGGCATCATCGCCGTGAGCACGATCGCCATCGAGCGTGGCTTGATCTGGTCGGGACAGGAGGGCAAGCCGCCGACGGTGCACTTGCGCTACGACACCCCCGCTGGACGCGTGGATGCGGAAGCGCGCGTGTCGTATCGCGGCGACGTGGTCCACGTCGAGTCGGTCGCCTTTCGCAACGTGCCGTCGTTCGTGTTCGAGCCGTCGCTACTGGTGACGATCGGCACCCGCAAGATCCCGGTGGACATCGCGTTCGGCGGTGCCTTCTACGCAATTGTCGATGCCGAGGCGGCCGGCGTGCCGATTGATGCCGCGCACCTGCCAGAGCTGCGCCAGCTGGGCATGCAGATTGCCCGCGAGGTCGAGAACCTGCGGCAGGTGGTCCACCCGAGCGATCCGGGCCTGACCGGCATCTACGGCACTATCTTCACGGCGCCGGCCCAGCTCCCCGATGCGCACCTGCGCAACGTCACCGTCTTCGCTGACGCCGAGGTCGATCGCTCGCCATGCGGCACTGGAACCGCCGCGGTCATGGCCGTGCTCAACGACATGGGATTGTTGTTGGACGACGTCCCCTTCATCCACGAGAGCATCGTCGGGACGACCTTCACGGGCCGGGTGCTGGAGCGCGTCGAGGTGGGTGAGCAGCCGGCGATCGTGCCAGAGATTGCAGGCTCGGCGTGGATCACCGGCGAGCACACGTTCCTGATCGACGGGGACGATCCCCTTCGATCAGGATTCAGGTTGTAAGCGAGTTCGTCACCAGCCGATCGCCAGACCGTCCTTACGAAGATCCGATCCGCCGAGCATGACGCCCGTCTTCGGATCGATGAAAATTGCCTGGTAGCCGCCCATTTGCCCGCGACCCTCGGCTATCGTGTGTCCCTTTGCTTCGAGCGCCTTGCGCACGTCGGCGCCGATGCCGCTTTCGAGGGCGAGCCGGCTGCCCATGTGCCGCATGCGCGCGGCGTCGCCGGCCTCCTGCACGTGCATGCCGAAGTCAACGAAGTTAGCCACCACCTGTGCGTGGGCCTGCGCCTGGTTGTCGCCGCCCATCACGCCGAAGGCCACCCACGGCTTGCCGTCCTTCATGATCATGGCCGGCACCAGCGTGTGCAGCGGCCGCTTGTGCGGGCCAATCTGGTTGGGATGGCCCGGCGTCAGCACGAAGCCCGAGCCGCGGTTGTGCAGCGTGATGCCGGTCTCGCCGGCGACGAAGCCGGCGCCGAAACTGGCGAACAGCGACTGGATGAACGACACCACGTTGCCCTGGCTGTCGGCGGCGGTCAGGTAGATGGTGTCGCCGAGGTCGCGACCGGCAAAGTCCTGCGTCGGCCGTCCGGCACCTGCCGGCGTGCCCGGCGCGTAGCTCTTGGCCGCCTTCGCCATGTCGATCTCTTTGCGACGCGCGGCCGCGTACTCCTTCGACAGCAGCGTCTTCAGGATGTCCTTGGCCACAGCATCGCGGTCGGCGAGGTAGGCGCCGCGATCGGCAAAGGCAATGCGCTTGGCCTCGGTGACCACGTGCAGGTAGTCGGCCGAGTTGTGACCGAGCGCCTTGATGTCGAAGCCCTCCATGATGTTGAGCATCTCGAGCGCGACGAAGCCCTGCGTGCTGGGCGGCATCTCCATCACGTCGTAGCCGCGATAGTTGGTGCCGATCGGCTCGACCCAATCCGCTTTGTGGTCGGCGAAGTCCTTCATGTCGAGCAGGCCGTTCCTGGTCTTCATGTCGGCAACGATGGCGCGGGCAATGGCGCCCTTGTAGAACGCGTTGCGGCCTTCCTTGGCAATCAGCTCGAGACTGCGCGCCAGGCGCGGGTTGGCGAAGATGTCGCCCTGCAGCATCGGCTTGCCCGAGGGCAGGAACGTGGCGGCCGTCGCGGGATCGCGGGCCAGCAGCTTCTCGTTGTCCTTCCACTCGTTGGCCATCAGCTCGGCGACGGGGAAGCCGTCGCGCGCATGGGCGATCGCCGGGCCGAGCGCCTTGGCAATGGAGATGGTGCCGAATCGCGTCAGCAGTTGATGCCAACCCTCGACGACGCCGGGGACATCTACCGTCAGCGGACCGTTACCCGGCATGTCTTTCAAGCCGCGCTTCGCAAACTCCTCGGGGGTGGCGGCGTAGGCCGAGCGGCCGGTGGAATCGAGCCCGTAGAGCTTCTTCGTCTTCGCGTCGTAGACAATCGCCAGCAGGTCGCCGCCAATGCCGTTCATGCTGGGCTCGACGACGGCGAGTACGACAGCAGCGGTCACGGCCGCATCGATGGCGTTACCGCCGTCCTGCAGCACCTTCAAGCCCGCGGCCGAGGCCAGCGACTGGCTGGTGGCGATTATGCCGTGACGGCCAACGGCGGGCGAGCGCGTGCCGCGAAGGTTGCCCGAGGGGCGATCGCCGGGCTGAATCTGTTGGGCGGACGAGGTGGTCATGATCAGGAAGGCTCCGGTCAGGGCGAAGACAAGATTTCGCATAGGGCGATTCTACGCCTTCGCTGGAGATGGACGATAATCGTCCATACTCGGGTGGATTTTCGTTCGCGATGCGGCCTTGTCCGAGTTGTCCCTGGCCCTAGCTCGAGGCGTTCATGGCCACGACCGAGGACATGATCATCACCAAGCTGCGGTGGGCCGCAGAGGCCCGACGCGCCAAGGACCAGGACGATGTCCGGAACATCATCGCCGTGCGCCTGGGGGCTGCCGTGATCTGATAGGGACCGAGCGTCGTTCCAACAGCAAGACTCACCGCGATGACTCTCCCGACCTCGCCGCCTGGAGCGCGACAACTTCCTCCAGCACCGGAACGACTATCCGATCCTTTGGGCGATCGGCGGCGCGCTTGCTCGCCAGGATGCGCTTCAGCGGAAGCACCCTCGTCACGACGTCGCCCACCTTCAGCTCGACGGCATTGGCCCACTCCTCGTCGAAACTCTGAAGGCCGCTCATGCGCATCACGATGTCGAACAACTCCAGTCCCTCGCCGGCAAGCATTGGCCGGGTATGAAACGTGGGCGCGACATAGGCGCCCCCCACGCTGTGAAGTGCTGCGGTCAG
>SXGT01892258.1_pt1 | contig 106417 bp, 79 predicted proteins | sample 3176221 | NCBI WGS metagenome assembly SXGT01 (sample SAMN11356862, study PRJNA531348) | freshwater metagenome | isolation source: freshwater sample F1-120 | place: China: Fuxian Lake, Yuxi | collected 2017-12-25 | reverse complement strand
GGAGCAAGTAACATTGGCTCATGAAAAAGGAATCAGAATTACGCTTTTTAATGTGAAAACGAAAGACGAAAATTTAAGCGCTATTTTAAAAAGTCCTGACTTTATACAATCTGATGATATAATTTATTTATTAAAAGTGTTTGGAAAATATAAGAAGTAAGTTATTTTTTTCTCAACCTTCTCAATTGCTTATCTATATACTTCTCTGTAGGCAACAATGATTGCTGTATTCTTCTTGCATACGTTATACTATCAATAATTTCCTTTTGATGTTCTTCTACAATTAATTTTTGGCACTGAATAACTTCTTTTTGATTTTTAGTTATTTTTAAAGATCTGAAAATTATCAGTGCAATAATTGAAACAGCAATTGCAATTAAAATAACAAACCAGATGAGCAGTTGCTGTCTTTTTTTATCCGCTTGAGCTACAGCATCTTTTTTTTCTTGTTCTGCCCTCAATGCATTTTCTTTTTTTTCAAACTCATAATTCAATTCATGCTCTGTCAACTCTTTGTTTTTCTCTTCATTAAAAAGAGAATCCTTCAAATTTGCATATTGTCGATAATGTATTAATGATTTGCCAAAATCACCTTTTTGTTCAAATAAAGCACTTAAAGAATTTTCAAACTGCATTCTCTCATTCATAAATCCTAAACTATCTGACAGTTCAATTACTTTTTCTAAATATTGTTCGGCACTATTATAATTACCCAACTGAACATATAAAGTACCGATATTCCCCATATGCCTGACAATTGATGCACTATTCCCTAGTTCTTCTTCAGTTTTAAGAGCTTTTAAATAATATTCCAAAGCTTTGTTATATAAATTATTTCTATCCCTTTCATTTTTAATTGTTGAATCCGCCAATGCATGATATACAACACCAATATTTCCAAAATCAGTTGCTACTCTGTTTTTCGCCCCAAGTTCTAAATCCAATTTTACTGCTTTTTCATAATATTCAATTGCTTTTTGGTAGTTTGCGGTTTGATAATACAGAACACCGATATTGCCAATATTTTTTGCAACACCTTCTTTATTACCTAAACCTTCCATAATAACTAAAGCCTTTTGAAGATACTCAAGCGCCTTTTCATTTTCCGATTGATTCCAATAAACAATTCCAATATTTGAAAGAGAGGTTGCTTCTCCTCTTTTATCTTTTATTTTTTCACGAAGTTTCAATGCTTTAAACTGATAAGATAAAGAAGTAGGGTACTCCCCTTTTATCCATGAATAAACACCCAAGTTGCTATAACTATTAGCTTGACATTTTTCATTTTTTATACTTATTGAAATCTTTAAAGCTTCACTGCTTAATACTATTGCTGTATCCGGATTAGCATACATCAATTCCCATCCAAGTAAATTCAAATGATTTACTTTATTAGAATCAGCCTTATCATTTTTAAGTAAAACAGATAGTGAATCAATTTTTGCATTTTGAGATAAGCAATGAGCAGTAGTCAGAATGTAATAACCAGTAAAAAATAAAAAAATAAAAAAATGTCTTTTCATAATTATAGAATCAATTCCCTTCTGCTAATTTTTAGAATTTAACCTTTTCAACATACGTTCAATATACTTTTCAGAAGGCAATAACGACTGCTGAATTCTTCTTGCATAAGTTATACTATCAATAATTTCCTTTTGATGTTCTTCAACTATTATTTTCTGTTGTTCCACTTCTTTTTTTTGCATTTCAACCAGCACTTTTTGAATTTCAATTGTATCCTTTTGTTTTCGGGTAACTTGCAATGATTTGAAAATAAACCCTGCAAATACCAACACCAATAATAATCCACAAACTACAAATAATATAACAATCTTCTGCTTTCTGCTTTTTTCATCTGCAAAAACTTTTTGATTTTCGAGTTCTATTTTATGTTCAGCATTAGCAACAGCTTCTTTCTTTTCAAATTCAAAATTCATCTGACTTTGAATCATTTTTTTTCTTGTTTCTTCATTATCAAGACTATCACGATAAAGAATATATAGTTTATGATTTTCATAAGCGCCTTTATAATCGCCTTTTGCACTGTCCAAAGCAGCTAATCCGACATAAGTGTTTTTTAAATATTCTCTTTGTCCGATTTTTTTGCATAAATCCCTTGCTTTAATAAAATACTCCTCAGCTTTTAAATAATTTTTTTGTTTTAAATATGTGTCGCCAACATTACAATAGGAACCGGATATTCCTCCATTATCGCCAATAGATTCTTTAATTTTTATGGAAGCGAAATAATTTTCTAAAGCTTCGGAATATTTACCTAAATCAGCATACACGAGCCCAATATTATTATAAGATGCAGAAATATCTCTTTTATTATTAAGGGTTTTATTTAATTCTAATGCAGCAAAGAAATTTTGTAATGCTTCCTCATATTTGAATTGAAAAGTATAAACAAGTCCTATATTATTATAAGAAGCCGCAATAGCCGATTTTAAGCCTAATTCTTCTTTTATTTTTAAAGATGCTAAGAAGTACTTCAAGGCCTCATCAAAATTTTCCTGGTCATAATAAACACCTCCGATATTATTATATGAATTTGCAATTCCTTTTCTATCACCAATCTCCTGTCTGATTTTCAGAGACAGAAAAAAATTACTCAATGCTTCCGGATAATTTCCCTGATGATAATAAATAGTTCCAATATTACTATGAGCATCTGCAATTCCTTTTTTATCATCTTTTATTTTTAGTGACATAAGATAATAATTTAATGCTTCAGGATAATTGCCTTTGTCTTCAGCAAAATAACCCAGATATGTATAGGTAACACCAAGACCTTTTTTGTAATTTGTTTTTTGAGAAATTCTGAGTGCATCACTCAAAAATTTTTTAGCTTTTTCGTCATCCGTAAACTCGTACTCTAAGAAAAGATCATTAAGGAGATTAACTTTGGTAGTGTCTTCATTAGAAATGTTTAAGAGTGCTGACAAAGAGTCCGCTTTTGAATCTTGTCCAATACAGTGGATAGTATACAAAAGGCAACAAACAACTATGTAAAATCTCTTTCTCATTAATTTTTCATTAATCGCTTAAAATTTTTATCGATATATTTCTCTGTTGGCAGCAATGAACTTTGTATTCGTCTGGCGTATGTAATACTATCAATAATTGATTTCTGATGTTCTTCTACTATTCGTTTTTGTTGTTCCACTTCCAGTTTTTGTACTTCAACAATATTCTTCTGTTCTTCAATAATATCTTTTTGCTTTCGTGTAACTCTCAAAGATCTGAAAATAAAACCCGCAAACACAATAACTAATAATAAACCGCAAACTACAAATGCAATAACAATTGTTTGTTTACGGCTTTTTTCATTTGCCACCAACTCCTGCTTTTCTAATTCTTTTTTGTGTTCAGCTGTTGCAACAGCTTCCTTTTTCTCAAAATCATAGGTCATTTGAGCTTGAATTGTTTTTTTTCTTGTTTCTTCATTATCAAGACTGTCGCGATACAATATGTATAATTTATGATTTTCAAAAGCCGACTTATAATTTCCTGTTAAATTATCTGTAATAGCCAAATCGCTATAGAAATTCTTTATCTCTTCCTTACTTTTTATTTTTATAGAAAGTTCTAAGCCTGCTTGGTAATATTTTCTGGCTCTGCTATAATCTTTGAGTGATCTATATGCATTTCCTAAATTTTGATTTATTAAAATTATCCCACTATTGCTTTCAATCTCATCATACAGCTTTTTTGCGATATCAAAACAACCAATAGCATCGTTTATTTTTTTTATTGCTTCAGCGCTGTTATTTTTTGTCAGCAATGTGTCTGCTTCTATTTGATATATGCTTCCTATATTATTATAAGAACCGGCTATATTTTTTTTATCTTTTAATTCCTCAAATATTTTTAAAGCAAATCCGTAATTCTCGAGTGATTTTTGCGTTTCATTTATAAGACGTTGTATGTTTGCAATATTTGTATAAGAAGTTGCCACTCCCCGCTTATCCTCTAATTTTTTTCTTATCTCTAAAGCTTGAGTATTAATTTTTAGTGCAGCAGAAAAATCAAGCTGCTTCATATAAATTAATGCAATATTATTATAAGAAGCTGCTACAGCCTGCAAATCAGCAATTTCTTCTCTGATCTTTAAAGCTTCGAAATGTTTTTTTAATGCTTCGGGGTAATTTCCAAGATTATATTGAACAATTCCTATATTATTCAATACACTTGCAATGCCTTTTTTATCTTTTGATTCAGTCCTTATCTTCAAAGCAATCTGATAATACTGCAATGCTTCATTATAATTATCTTTATACCTGTATGCTTCGCCAATAGTATTATAAGCCCGCCCTTCATTGTATTTATCATTGTGTGTTTTTAGCTGATTTAATCCTTTGGTAGCATTAGCAATAGCTAAATCATACTCTCCTATATTTATTTGAGTAAATGCTAAATTAATTAATGCAACTGCGCCACCCTTTTCAAACCCAATTTCTGATGCCAACTTTATTGACATTTCAGAATATTCAATAGACTTAGCAGGATCTGAACTTCTCAATTCAAAAGCTAAAGCATTCAAAACACTCACTTTTGAAGTATCAGGCTTCGATGAGTTTAAAACACTCAAGAGCGAATCGACTTTTGCATTCTGTGAAAAACATTGATCAATAGACAATAGACCAGAAAATAAAGACAATAAAAAAATAAAAAAGCATCTTTTCATAAAAACGGAATCATTTGTTTACTTTTTTTGTATTTAACCTTTTCATATTTCGTTCAATATACTTTTCAGAAGGCAATAATGATCGCTGTATCCTTCTTGCATACATAATACTATCTATTATTTCTTTTTGATGCTCTTCTACCATTAATTTTTGCAGCTCTACTTCAAGCTTTTGCGCTTCCACAATATTTTTTTGTTTTTCAATAATGTTCTTTTGCTTTCTGGTAATGCGCAATGAACGAAAAATAAATCCGGAAAAAACAAGTACTAATAACAAACCAAAAGCTACAAATAGTATAATAATTGTTTGCTTTCGGCTTTTTTCATTTGCAACTAAGTCCTGCTTTTCTAATTCTTTTTTGTGTTCAGCTGTTGCAACAGCCTCTTTTTTTTCAAAATCGTATGTCATCTGATTTTGAATGGTCTTCTTTCGTGTTTCTTCGTTATCTAAACTATCTCGGTAAAGAATGAATTTTTTTCTGTTCTCAAATGCTCCTTTAAAATTTCCATTTACACTATCCAAAGTTGTCATTCCTAAATAAGCGTCTCTTAAATATTCTTTGTGTCCGATTTCATGCGCTAAATTCTTTGCCTTTATTAAATAACTTTCTGCATTAGAATATTTTTTTTCTAATATGAGAACAGTTCCAATATTATTACAAATTGTAGCTGTTCCGGCCTTGTCTCCAAGGATTTCCTGAATTTCTAAAGCAAGGAAATAATACTTTAGCGCCTCCTGATTGTTTTTTGTTGATGCATAAACACTACCAATATTCATATACGAATTGCTTATACCACTCTTGTCATCAATCTCTTTTCTGATTTTTAATGAAATGAAATAATTGTCAAGAGATTTTGAATAGTCTTTCAAGTCATTAAATACAATTCCAATATTATTATAAGAATCAGCCTCCCCTTTTATATCCTTAATCTCTTTTCGCAATTTCAAAGATGTTTGAAAATTCAACAAAGCTTTTTCAAGGTTATTTTGAATTCTATAAACAGAACCAATATTATTTAAAGATGTAGCTAAACCTGGCTTATCTCCAATTTTTTCACGCATTTTATAGGAATCAAAATAGTTACTAATTGCTTCGGCATAATTTCCTTGCATATAGTATATGTTCCCAATATTGTTATATGAGGAAGCAATACCTCTTTTATCATCTATTGATAAACGTATTTCAAGAGCAATGGTGTGATTTTTTAATGATGCAGAATAATTTCCCTGTCCAAAATAAATCAAAGCCATATTGTTATATGCCTTTCCTTTGAATTTTTTTGCGTAAGATATTGTTTGTGCGTCTTTTTCCTGCTCAGCATCAAATATCAATTCATCGGAAAAATCAATTGCTTTCTGACCATACAATAATCCTTCATCATAGTTGCCAATAGTTTCATTCAAATCGCTCACCAAATACAAATGCAAAAGCTTGTTGGTGTCTTTCCTGTCTTTACTAAGCAAAGTTAACAAGGAATCAATCTCTTGGTTTTGAGAAAAACAAGGGCTTAATAAAAACAAAAATAAAAAACAAAAAAAATGATTTATAGTACTTTTCATTAATTAATCTTTTTTAATCTACTCAAATTCTTTTCAATGTAAATATCAGTGGGTAATAATGATTTTTGAATTCTACGTGCATAAGTAATGCTATCTATAATTGACTTTTGATGTTCCTCCACAAGTGTTTTTTGTTTCTCTACTTCCTGCTTTTGATTTTCCACAATGTTTTTTTGTTTTTCAATTGTATCTCGTTGTTTTCGTGTAATTCGTAAAGATCGGAATATAAATCCGGCAAACATCAACACCAACAAAAGTCCGCAAACAACAAACAGGATAATTACTTTCTGTTTTCTGCTTTTTTCATTTGCCATCAACTCTTGTTTTTCCAATTCTTTTTTATGCTCTGCAACCGCAACAGCCTCTTTCTTTTCAAAATCATAATTCATTTGGCTTTGAATTGTTTTTTTACGGGTTTCTTCATTGTCTAAACTATCGCGATATAGTATAAACAATTTATGATTTTCGTAAGCCCCTCTAAAATCTCCTTTTGCACTATCTAAAGCCGCTAAACCTACATATGCTGATTTCAGATATTCTTTAAATCCAACATTTTTTGAAATTTCTATGGATTTATTATAGCTTTCTTCCGACTGTTTATATTTTTTGAGTTTCCTATAAACATTTCCCAAGTTATTGTACGTAGCTGCCATTCCAAGCCGATCTCCTATAAGCTCTTCAATTGCCAAAGCTTTTATTTGCATTTCCAAAGCAGCACTATATTTACCTTGCCTTGTATAAAGACTTCCCATGTTGATATAAGAAACAGCTATTCCTGCTTTATCTCCAATTTTGTCTCTGATCTCTAATGAGGCATTGTAATTTTTTAATGCCTCTTCGAACTGATCTTTATCTGCATAAATAATTCCGATATTATTATATGATTCTGCTTGTCCCTTTTTATCACCGATCTCCTTTTTTATTTTCAGAGAAGCATAATGATTTTTTAAAGCTTCATCATAATTATTTTGATTAGAATAAATAAGGCCAATATTACTTAAAGAAGCTGCGACTCCTTTTTTATCACCAATCTCTTCTCTCATTTTTAGTGATGCAAAATAATATTTTAAAGCTTCAGAATAATTGCCTTGCCGTTTGTAAACAATCCCAATATTATTATTGCTTGTTGCTATTCCCTTCTTATCAGAAAGCTCTTTCCATATTTCCAATGCAGAGAAATTATTTTTCAGACATTCGGAATAGTTTCCAACATTAGAATGTATATTACCTATGTTATTATATGAATTCGCTATCAGCTCTTTGTCAGAAATAATTTTTGATATTTTTAATGCTTCATTATAGCATTTAAGAGCATCGGTATTATTCCCCTTATCTTCAGCAAAATAACCTTGAAATAAATAATTTTTGGCTAAACCTTTTTTGTAGTCGATTTTTAATGCTAATTCATTAGCTCTTTTAAGATATTCGTTTGCTTTGATATCATCAGAGAACTCAAACTCAATAAACAGACTATTCAATATTTTGACTTTGAGAGTATCTTCTTTAGCATTTTTTAAAGCACTTGACAATGAGTCTACAATAGAATTTTGAGAAAAACAAAAACCTTTTGATAGAATAACTATTAGTAATATGTAAAAATATTTTTTCAATCTACTTTTTTAATCTTATTAGAGTTTTCTCAATATACCTTTCTGTTGGCAACAACGATTGTTGAATTCTTTTTGCATAAGTGATACTATCAATAATTTCCTTTTGTTTTTCTTCAATAATCACCTTTTGAGAAGTAACCTCTACGTTTGCTTTTTGTTTTTGACGATAACTTCTATAAACAAAAAGAGCAAATAGAATTACAAGGAACAGGCCAATGCTAATAGAATAAATGACGAGAATTTGTTTTTGTTTTTCCTCTTCGGCAAGGGCATCTTTTTTATCCTGTTCGGCTTTTGTTGCTTGTACCTTTTTTTCAAAATCATACAGCATATTTGCCTGAATGATCTTTTTTGTATTCTCTTCATTGATTAGACTATCCTGATGAAGAATGTATATCTTATAATTTTCAAAAGCCTCTTTATAATTACCTGTGGCACTGTCTACTTTCGCTAAAGCTTTGTAAGCATCTTTGATATCATCTTTACTGCCAACTTCTTCTGACAATCTCAAACCTTTAATTAAATATTCTTTTGCAAGAACATTTTTTTTGAGGCATATGTGAATATCACCTAGATTAATATACGATGACGCAATTCCTTCCTTATCGTTAATTTCTTCTTTTATCTTTAAGGAGAGATAATGATTTTTCAATGCTTCCTGATAATTGCCTAGGCAACTGTAAACTACCCCGATATTATTATAATCTATTGAAACATCCTGTTTATTATCCAACTGAAGGTCAATCTCTAAAGAAAGCTGATAATTTCCAAGTGCCTTAGAGTAATCTTTTAAATGCAGATAAATATTTCCGATGTTATTATAAGAAGCAGAAATACCAGATTTATTCCCTGTTTCTTTTTTTAATTCCAGAGAAGCAAAGTGGTTTTTTAAAGCTTCCGGATAATTTCCCTGTTCCTTATGAATATTTCCAAGATTATTATATATATCAGCCAGAGAATTCCTGCAATAATTAGAAGTTTTGCTCTGTAAACAAATCGTGTCCAGCAATTTTAATGCTGTTAACATATGTTTAAGAGCTTCCGGATAATTCCCTCTGTATTTATTTATTATACCAATGATAGAATGCGACCGTACAATCCCCTTTTTATAATCCAATGCAATACTTAATTCCAATGCCTGATCAATATATATCATTGCACTATCAAGATTGCCGGCACTTTTCTTATCCCACGACAAACCAATAAGTTTTCTTACAGTATTCGTATCTTTTTTAGGAATATTGCCCCTGCAAGTTACATCTGTAGAAAAAAGTAATAGAGCAGAAAAAAGAAAAAAATATGCAGCTTTTTTTGTCGTCATTTATTTTTTCAACCGTTTTATTTACAATTCAATATTTTTTTCGGAAGAAAACAACTAGTTCTTGATCCGCTTTGCATAAGTAATTTTTACTCCTTTTAATTTTTATTATTTTTAATAAACCGGTTCATCACCCCTTCAATATATTTTTCAGTAGGCATCAAAGAGTTTTGAATTCTTCTTGCATAAGTAATACTATCAATTATTGCTTTCTGATGCTCTTCAACAATCTGTTTTTGCTGTTCTACTTCTTGTTTTTGAGCCTCAACAATACTTTTCTGTTCTTCAATTATATCTTTTTGTTTTCGGGTTATTCTCAACGAACGAAAAATAAATCCTGCGAAAATAATAACCAATAATAAACCACAAACTACAAAAGCAATGACTACTTTCTGCTTTCTGCTTTTCTCATTAGCGAATAGTTCTTGCTTTTCTAACTCTTTTTTGTGCTCTGCATTTGCAACGGCTTCTTTCTTTTCAAAATCATAGGTCATTTGACTTTGAATTGTTTTTTTACGCGTTTCCTCATTATCCAAACTATCCCTATAAAGAATATACATTTTGTGATTTTCATAAGCTCCTTTATAATTCCCCTCTATACTGTCTAACTTAGTTAGAGATTTATATGAATTTTTCAAGTATTCTTTATATCAAACAGTTTTTAGTATTTCCTTAGCTTTTAAAATGTACTCTCTTGCCTTTTTATATTGTTTTTGTAAAATATACACATCACCAATATTAATAGAAGAAGAAGCTATTCCCGATTTATCAGAAATTTCTTCCATAATTTTTAAAGAATACATATGATAATTTAAAGCTTCCTTAAATTTATTTTCTCTAAAAGATTCCAATTGGCTGGACTTACCCTGATGAAAACAAATAATTCCAATATTATTATAGGAGTTTCCCACCAAGGGTTTATCACCAATTTCTTTTGCTATATTCAAACAAGCCAAATGATTCTCCATTGCCTCCTCTAATTTTTTCATTCGAGCACCTTGGTCACTTTCTTTTTCTGATATGGCTAAATAAGTAAGCCCTATGTTATTATATGAAGTTGCTATTCCTTTTTTATACCCCAATTTTTTTGATATTTCTAAGGAAGCAAAATTATTTTTCAAAGCCTCAGTAAGATTATTCTGACGTGCATACACCATCGCTATATTGAGATAAGATGCCGAAATGCCATTTTGATTGCCAATCTCTTCCTGAACCTTTAAACAGGCAAAATAATTTTTTAATGCATCAGCATAATTTCCCAAATGAGCCAACACTAATCCCATATTATTATAGGAATCGGCAACGTGTTTTTTGTTTCCTAGTTGCTTTCTAAGGTCAAGTGATTTTGTGAAATATTTTAATGCTTCAGGATAATTACACATTTGAGCATTTACAGTAGCAATGTTGTTGTAAGCATCCGCAACCCCTTTTTTATCTTTTATTTCTTCTCCAACTTTCAAAGCATAAAAATTATATTTTATTGCTTCCTGATAATCTCCTTTATCCTCCGATAAATATCCAAAATTAAGGTAGGTTTTTGCTAGTCCCTTTTTAAAACCACACTCTTGTGCTAATTTCTGGGCTTTAATTAAAAATTCTTTAGCTCTTACAGTATCTATATATTCGAATTCGTAAAAAAGTCTGTTAAGAGTATTTACTTTTATTGTATCGTGTTGTACGGTCTTTAAAACAGAAAGTAATGAATCAATCCTTTGATTCTGACCTGCCGAGATTGCATAGAAAAAAACGAACAGAAAAAAACAACTATATTGTAGTTTTGATTTCATTTATTTTTTAAACAATTTTTCATTAATTATATACTTATCAATGGCAATAACTGAAAGTTGAATTCTCAATAAACAAATAATACCGATTTATTATTTAGAAAAACTATTTTTTTAATCGTTTCAATTGTGTGTCAATATACTTTTCAGTAGGTAAAAGTGAATCCTGAATTCTTCTTGCATACATAATACTATCAATAATTTCTTTTTGCTTATTTTCTATTATGATGTTTTTCTCAAGCACTTTGTTTTTTTCCTCCACAACATCTGCTGTTCGTTCAACTATTGTAGACTCAAGTTCCTTTTGCCTTACAACCAAAGCCTTGGTTCTCCACTTGAAAACCAAAAATGTTCCAAAAATAAAAACCAGAATGTATGTGCTATATGCCCATGTTGTTTGCCACAACGGAGGGTGTATTACAAAACTATATTCAAATGGCTCCGACCATATATCAGAAAAACCTTTTGCTTTTACTTTAAAAATATAATCTCCACTACCTAAACTGGTATAGACAGCCTTTGTTTCAGATGTTACAGGATGCCATTCTTTATCAAAACCTTCCAGAATAAATTGATATCTCAACTTATGAGGTGAATTCCAATCAACTGACGAAAAATTAAATTCAATATTATTAATGTTATATGGAAATTCAGCATTAAGAGGGTAGTTGTAAAATGCCGGAACATCTGCAAAGTCAATTTTGCTTAAGTTGATGTCTTTCTTTTCATCAACATACCAGTCTTTTTTATTTTGAATAGAATCTTTTAAACTTCTGAAATCAATAAATTTTTGCTCCAACTTAATATCAGTCAGTTTGATTTGAGGAATTTCATTTTCTGAGATAATAGTGCTTGCATCAACCATGGTAAGACTTTTTACACTTCCCCACCAAATCCTGCTTTTGCTGTCCTGAAAACCACTATTGCTGGTAAAGTCTTCCCCTTTCAATCCATCTTCTCTTTTATGAATAATTATTTTCACTTCTTTCTGACTGGAATCAGTATCAGAAAAATATTTACTCCCAATTAATAAATGGTTGATCCCATTATCTGTACTTGCCCATATTCCTATCATTCCTTTAGGAAGATTTTGAGGTTTATCTTCAACCAAACTTCTTATATAATCATTGCTTAATCCTTCTTTTACTGTATAATTTGTTATTGTACTGCCATCATAAACATTTAATCCTTCGCCTGTACCTATCCATATGTTTCCATTATTATCTTCCAAAATATTTCTGACATTGTTATTGCTTAACCCTTCTTTCATTGTAAAACGGAGCATCGACTTATCTTGAGCAACCAACTTATTTACACCTTTAGATGTAGCAATCCAAATATTTCCTTTTTTATCTTGTATAACTCCAGGAATTCCATTACTGCATAATCCTTGTTTTGTTGTATAGTTTGTAAAATTCTCTCCGTCAAATTTGCTGAGTCCTCCGCTTGTTCCAATCCACAAATTATTTTTATCATCCTCAATGATACAATGAACAACATTTCCAATTAGTCCTTGCTTGATAGTATATCTTTCAAATCTATTTCCGGTTTTTTTTACAATTCCACCACCTTCACTACCAAACCACATATTTCCAGATTTGTCTTTAAATATTGAACGAATGGTTCCAAAAGTTCCTGTTTTATCATTAAAAAGTGAAAATGAATTTCCATCATACTTCCAAAGTCCATTTGCATAAGCACCCAACCAAATGTTTTGTTCATTGTCTTCTGCTATACTCATCACCGTATGCCCCATCCCCTGCTTTTCAGTAAAGTGAGAAAATGATTTTGATAAATATTTACAAACACCACCACCATCAGTTCCAACCCAAATGTTTCCTGTTTTGTCAGCCATCACACTCCAAACATTGTCGATAGTTAATCCTTCTTTGTGTGTCAGATATGTAAATTTTTTTTCATCGAATTTATTTACTCCTTTCCCGTACGATGCTACCCAAACATCTCCATCGTTATCTATTGCCATACCTCGAGTATCACCATTCAACACTCCTTCTTTTTCAGTATAATGAAAAAAACTGCTGCCATCAAATTTGCAAAGTGCACCACCAGCCATCCAAATATTTCCTTCTTTATCTTCTCCGATTGATGAGACAAAATTGCTATACAAGCCTTCATTTGTAGTATAGGAAGTAAAAGATTTTCCATCGAATTTGCTTATCCCGCCAGTCGTTCCAATCCAAATATTACCTAGCCTGTCACAAAGCAGACTAAAAGCATTTTCATCTACCAAGCCATGTTTTTCTGAGTAACAAGTAAATTTATTTCCATCAAAACAAGAGATACCTTTTTCACCCGCAAACCATAAATTACCTTTCTTGTCTTCTATAATACTTCTAACAATGTTATCCATTCCTCCTTTTTTCTGATCATAGTAGGTGAATGTTTTTCCATCATACTTGCAAGCTCCTCTTGCACTTCCCAACCATAGATTGCCTTTCTGATCTTCATAAATACCTCTCACTAAAGTCCCTCCAAAAAAACCTTCTTTTTCTGTAAAAGTGCTGTATGATTTCCCATCAAATTTTATCAAGCCATTGCTTGAACAAAACCAAATATTTCCAAATCTGTCTTCAAGTATCTTATGTATATATGAACTTGGTAATCCCTGATCAACATCAAAATATTGGATATTACAACTGGCATCGTCTTTAAAACGTGGGCGTTGTGAAGGAATGGGCTCAGAAGGGATATAAGGAACAATTGTGTCTATTATTCCACATGTAACCGGCTCTAAAAAAATTGCCGTTCCTGGTATTGCTGTATAAGGTTTTCCGGCAGGAACTATTTTTGGTGGTGTAGCAATATGAGTGTTAGTTTGTGAAGGGACAACCAGCTTGTTTTCTACATTCAGCAATTCAGACTTTCCTGCCAAAACAATTTCAGGCTCCTGTATACTATCCTTAGAAACCAAATAACCAAATGTTTTATAAGTTTTAGGTTCATTGGAAACCAATGAAGTTTCTTTTATCTGATCTTTACACGAGATTAGGAGCAGAAAAATAAAATTGACATAAATTGTTTTTTTGAAATTATTAGTCATTATTTTTTAAACGTTTTATTGAACTTTGAATGTATTTTTCTGTAGGCAACAACGACTTTTGAATTCGTCTGGCATAAGTAATACTATCAATAATTTCTTTTTGTTTTTCTTCAATAATTTCTTTTTGTATTTCAGTTTCCTTATTTTTTATTTCAATTAATACTTTTTGTTTCTGAGTAACTTTAAATCTATTGTACATAAAACCACCAAAAATTAAAAGCAAAATCAATCCCCCATATAAAGCATAACGCTGAGTTTGCTCCTTCTGCAATTGAAGTTGCGTGATTGCTTTTTCTGAGGCTACCGTAATACTATCAGCCGCAGCTTTTTTGTCATACTCATATTTATAGCCCTGCTTTATACTTAATTTTTGAGTTTCTTGATTTGTAATACTATCCCGCATCGTGAAATACAGTTGTTGCATTTCAAATGCCTTTAAATAATTTTTTTTCTCTTTATAAACACTTGTTAAAAGTTTAGCTGCATCCTTAATAGTTGGAGCAAATCCCAACTGCTGTGATAATGCTAAACTTTTTGAGCCTGCGTCCAATGCTTTATCTACTTCACCAAGTTTTAAATACGTTGCACCTAATGCTGATAATGTTTGAGCAACACCACCTTTATCTCCAATCTCCGTTTTTATTTCTAAACTTTTTTTAAAAAATTCTAACGCATTTTTATAATCTTTTTTTTCAAGATAAACACCTCCTATATTATGCAAAGAATAACCAATTCCTTTTTTATCACCAATTTCCTCTCTAATTGCCAAACCTTTATGGTAATATTCCAAACCATTTATTGTATCTCCTTGTTTTACATAATTAAATCCAATATTATTATAAGATAATGCTTCACCTCGTTTATCTGATGCCTCTTTATATAGTGCCAAACTTTTTCTATAGTAATCAATTGCAACTGGATAATCATTTTGATTACTATAGACATAACCAAGATTATTTAAGGTTTGGGGCATTTGCTTCTTATCACCTGATGCTTCTTTTATTGCCAAACTTTTGAGGTAATAATCCAAAGCCATTTGAACGTTTCCTTTATTTGTATAAATCATTCCGATATTGTGATATGTATAGGAAAGATTTTTTTTGTCTTGATTTTCCGAATCTATTTTAAGACATTTTTCAAAACACTCCAAAGCTTTATCGAGTTCTCCGGAATTCATATAAATAAATCCCATATTATTGATTATTGTGGATTGGTTTTGGGTAGTACCTATTCTTTGTGCTTCAACTAACAAGCTATCCCAAAATGAAACTCTGAATATTTCGAGATAATCACCCAAAGCCATTTTTACTTTAAGGGCTACTGTATCATTTGAATGTGTTCTTAAAATAGAATTTAAAGAATCAACTACTTTATCTTGAGCTGATGAGAGCAAAGAAAAAGTAAAAAAGAGAAACAATATGGTAATTTTGCGCATGTAACAAATATAAACAAAAACAGCCCCGAATTTATCGGAGCTGTTCATTATTTAAAGCTTAAATCAATAATTAAAAAGTTCGCTCAAAGCCAATTCAAACCTGGCTTTTGGAAGAAAATTCCACTCCAAATCGGCATTCATTGGAACAGGAGTATCCAGACTGCCAACTCTAACAACAGGAGCGTCCAAATTTTGAAAACAATTTTCGTTAATGATGGATGATAATTCTCCTCCAATTCCTCCTGTTAAAGTATCCTCATGTAACACAATTGCTTTTCCTGTTTTGTTTACAGAATTCATTATCGCTTCACTATCCAGTGGAACCAACGTTCTTAAATCTATTAAATCAGCTTTTATCTCAGGATGTTTATCTAAAATTTCCATTGCCCAATGCACTCCCAATCCATAAGTCACAATTGTTAAATCATTTCCTTCTCTTACCAATCTTGCTTTTCCAAACGGAATGGTATAATAATCATCTGAAATATCTTCAGTAATACTTCTGTACAATGCTTTGTGCTCAAAAAACATTACGGGGTTGGGATCTTCGAAAGCTGTTAACAATAATCCTTTTGCATCGCTTGCAAATGCAGGATACGCAATCTTCAAACCCGGAGTATGAAAAAACCAAGCCTCATTACTTTGAGAGTGAAACGGACCAGCAGCCACTCCCGCACCTGTTGGCATTCGCACAACTACATCTGCATTTTGTCCCCAACGATAATGCGACTTCGCTAAATTATTTACAATTTGATTGAATCCTTCGGTTACAAAATCAGCAAACTGCATTTCAACCATTGCTTTCATCCCGTTGATTGACAAGCCAAATCCACTTCCAATAATTGCTGCTTCACACAATGGTGTATTTCTTACTCTTGCTTTTCCGAACTCTTCCACAAATCCTTCTGTGATTTTAAATACTCCTCCGTAATCAGCAATATCTTGTCCCATCAAAACTAAGTTTTCATGTTTGCGCATCGCCAATCTTAATCCATCTGAAATCGCATCAATAAATCGTTTGTTTGTTTTTTTATCTGATGAAGATACTTCATTTAATTCGAAAGGCTTATACATATCTTTCAACTCCAATGCTGTATTCGGAGGTGGCAATGTTTCTGCATAAGCCAGTTCTAATCCTTCTTCTATCTCTGTTTTAATTTCGGAGCGGAAATCTTCAATCATTTTTTCATCCAACACGCCTTCTTCCAAAAGATATTTTTCAAAATTATTTAATGGATCTTTTTTGCCCCAAGTTTCCAATAACTCCTTTGGAACATATTTTGTTCCCGATGCTTCTTCGTGTCCGCGCATACGGAAAGTAATTAGTTCCAATAAAACCGGACGAGGATTTTTTCTTATCGATTCAGCTAAACGTTTTACAGTATCATAAACTTCCAACACATTGTTTCCATCCACTTGCACTGCTTCCATTCCGTAACCAATTCCTTTGTCAATAAACTGTTTGCAACGGAATTGCTCGTTGCTTGGAGTTGATAAACCATAACCATTATTTTCAATGGCGAAAATTACAGGCAGATCCCAAACAGCTGCTACGTTTAAGGATTCATGAAAATCTCCTTCACTTGCGCCACCATCACCTGAATAAACCAAAGTAACTTTTTCCTGTTTCTTTAAAATATTTCCCAATGCAATTCCATCAGCTAATCCTAATTGCGGACCAAGATGAGAAATCATTCCAACAATTTTATATTCCTGAGTCCCGAAATGAAAAGAACGGTCACGACCTTTTGTAAAACCGCTTGGTTTACCTTGAAACTGACAAAACAAACGATTCAAAGGAATTCCACGGGAAGTAAAAACTCCCAAATTACGATGCATTGGTAAAATATATTCTTCCTTATCCAAAGCCATAGTTGCACCAACCGAACCAGCCTCTTGTCCGATGCCACTAAACCATTTAGAAATTTTTCCTTGTCGGAGAAGAACCAACATTTTTTCCTCAATCATACGAGGTTTCAAGACACCTTTATATAAAGCAATTAAAGTAGTATCGTTGTATTTTTTCCTATCGTAACGGATGGGTGCTTGTGCTGTAATCATAATTTAAAATGGATGATGTATGATGTAAAATGGTAAATGTATCGTTCTAAAATTCTTTCGTAAAATTATCAAAAATAAGGACAAGTAAAGGAGAATAAATTTCGTAATTTAGCTGTATGATTCAGGAACTAATCATATACACTCTTTTAGCGTTGGCAACGGCTTACGTTGGCTACCGCATTTATTCCAGCATCAAAAAAAAGCAAGCTTGTGGGAAATGTGTTTTGATGGAGGAAGCAAAGAAGGTGAATACAATGAAATAAGTATTATTTAATACTCATATGAAATTTGTAGCAATAGCTGACTCACATGGCAAACATAGCAATTTAGTTCTACCTAAAGGTGACGTAATAATTCATGCAGGAGATGTAAGCAAAAAGGGGGAAGAAAATGAAGTTATCGATTTTTTAAATTGGTTTAAAGGACTCGATTATAAACACAAAATATTTATTGCTGGTAATCACGACTTCTTTTTTGAAAGAACTTCTCAAGAAATAATCGAAAAATTAATGCCTGAAAATGTAATTTATTTATGTGATAACGGAGTTACAATTGAAAATATTAAAATTTGGGGTTCCCCAATCACTCCTTGGTTTTTTAATTGGGCATTTAATCGTCATCGTGGCGATTCCATTTCAAGGCATTGGGAACTAATCCCATCAAACACAGACTTATTGATTACACACGGGCCAGCATTTTGCAAGCTTGACAAAACAAAAAATGGACAAAATGTTGGTTGTGAAAATTTATTAAACACAATTCGAAAAATAAAACCAAAAATTCATATCAGCGGTCATATCCATGAGAGTTATGGACAAATATATACTTCAACAACAAAGTTTATTAATGCATCCGTCCTTGACGAAAATTATGCATTAAAAAATGCTCCAATAACTTTTGATCTTTGAAAAATGGAAGTTATGACAGAACAAACTGCGGAAAAAATAATTGATTTTATCTTAGCACTTCGTGAAAATGGAATAACGGATCATGATGCAATAGTTTCAGAACTCATAAAAAAATTTCACTTTACTGAAGATGAATTTATAGACATTTTAGAAATGATGAGTATAGGAGCTTTTCGTGCAACAATAATGAGTTCGGGAGAAACTTATCCAAAATCAAATATTCAAATAAATGACAATTTCATCTTGAAAATAACTTTTAAAAAAGTATGGATTGAGTTAAAAGGTGAAGAACATTTTCAAAAGTATTATCTTAGTAAAAATAAAAAGTGGTGGCAATCATTTAAGTAAAAACTATACTTCACAAAAATCATGAATACTACCGTCAAACACAACGAAACTATAGCAAAAATGACTTTTGCTTCAGTTTATCCTCACTACATTACAAAAGTAGAAAAGAAAGGCAGAACTAAAGAAGAATTGCATCAAGTTATAGAATGGTTAACTGGTTTTGATAATAAGAAACTACAAGAACTCATAAAAGAAAAAGTAACCTTTGACGAGTTCTTTAAGCGTGCTAAATTAAATCCAAATGCAAAACTAATTACCGGAGTTATTTGCGGATATCGTATTGAAGAAATAGAAAATTCTTTAACAAAAAAAGCAAGATATTTAGATAAGTTGGTAGATGAATTGGCAAAAGGAAGAGCAATGGAGAAAATTTTAAGAAAATAAAACATGAGCAATATACCATTTCAAACAATCGATTGGACTTCCATTAAAAAGGTTGAATACAAAGGAGAAACTGGAACAGCTTATTGGCAAACAATCGAATTCGGGGGATTAAGAATTCGCATAGTAGAATATACAAAAGGATATTTAGCAGATCACTGGTGCAAGAAAGGACATATTGTTCATTGCCTGGAAGGAGAATTTATTACAGAACTTAGTACAGGAGAAAAAACAAAATTATCAAAAGGTGAGTCCTATGTTGTGTCGGATGAACTTGGTTCACATCGCTCCGTATCAGAGAACGGAGTAAAATTGCTTATTGTAGACGGAGATTTTTTGAAGAATAAATAATCCTACCAGGTAAACAGCTCCCTTATCATAGCTTTTCCCCAGGTTTTTTTTCCAAAATCTTTTTCAAGTTTTGTTTTTAATTCGGCAGTTGCGTAAACTTTATTTTTACCTGTTTTCGGACTGAGTTGTTCAATTGTGGGTTTTATGGCTTCAACGCTTTTTGCAAAATAAATTACTCCACCATCTTCAGTGGCTAATCCTAAAATTGCTCCAGGCAAACCGCAAAAACTTTCGGGACCAACACTTGGAACAATATCATCGGTATACCAAACATAAATACGGGTGGTGTCGTTCATTTCCCAGATAGCTTTTCGGCAACTGTATCCACTAATTACACGTTTACTTTCTGTTATTTTCCACACGCGCTTTTTAAGTGAATCCTGTACGTACAATTGTTCACCCCAAACACTTTTAATAGAAAGTGAGGATTGAGTTTTTAAATTCTGATAGGTAGTATTTTTACTTGTTGCCCAACTCATTCTCTCCTTCAAATCACTTTCCTGAGGCATAAACATTGACATGGAATCATTGAAATATAATTCAAAATAATCAATTTTGTTTTTATCGATTTCTTTGATCCACTCTTTCACATTATCGTCTTTGAACTTTTTGTACAAATTTGTTTTGCGTTCAAACACAATTTTTCCAGAAGTGATTTGAGCTGAAGTTTCACCTCCACATAAAAATACAACGCTTAAAAAAATAATAACTCTAGAAAAAGTCATCTGTTTCTTTTGTTTTAGTACTATTGAATTTATAAGTAAGTTTCAATAAAAAATATCTGGATATAATATTTGTTCTGTCATCAATAATTACGTTATCCTGTACTGTACGATTATTCATAATATTTTGATTCAGAATATCATTTCCGCTAGCAGTTAAAATGAGATTTTCATTTTTCAAAAAAGACTTGCTAATGCTTGCATTCCAAACTACATAATTCAAGTTATACCCTTCTGCTCTTTGGCTATTGATAACATATTCGGCATCTGTTTCAAGAAAAATTTTGAATGGAAGTTTCAATCTGAAAGTTGCACCGAAATTTTGTGAGTAATAGGGCTTGTTTGAAGCAGTGCTCAAGGTAGAGGATGGGTCATTATAGTCGATACCATATGACAAATTAAAAGATAATGTATCTATGTTTATTTCAATACCTAGTCCAGCATTTGTATTTAATGTTGAAGTAATATTTTTTTGAGAATTTATAAAACTTGTATAACTGTTATAACTTCCACCTCCATAAGGATTTAGACTCAACACTCTTGAAAACAAAGGAATTCCAGCATTAATATTTACTCTTGAGGTATAATTTCCATCCACATTTAATGTTTGAGAAACTATTCTTCCTAAACTATCAAAGTAAGTAGAATTTGCAAATGCATTATCGGTATTTTGAAAATTAGCACTTATCCATAAATATTTTCCACTAATAGGCTTATAAACATTATAAGACATATCAAATTTGTTTGAAAATGTTGGAATTAAATTTGGATTACCTAATTTGATATTATTAGGATTACTGTTATCAGGAACAGGCTGAAGCTGATTCATAGAGGGCTGAGCAGAAGAAGTTGAATACTTAATATTAAACCGGGAGTTTTCACTAAAACGATACATATAGCCGATAAAAGGCAAAATATTATTTACTGATTGTGTAAAAACTTCATTAGTAATAATATTTGTATTTACCACATCAACATTTCTAACTCGTGCTCCGAAATTGAAAGCATGTTTTTTTGTTTCGTGAATAAATTTTACTCCCAAACGATTTATCATTTTAATGTTTTCAAAATCGTTTGTCAATGTTGAATCATAGCCGCTGTATTCTCCATTTGTATAATTTTGCGACATTTTACTTTGTTCACTGATATTGTAATTAAAATTGTATTCAAACTCAAGCTTTATTTTTTTAGTCAGTGGTTCAGTATAAACAACATTTCCATTATGTGTTTGAGAATTACTCGTATTAATCTTTTTCTGATTAATGCTATCACTAGGAGTAGTTGAATTATAATATGTGTTGTCAGCTTTCAAAATTCCATCTGCTTTATTATCAACCAAAATCACATTGTAGTTCATTCTGAATTGACGATCACGATTTTTAAAACTACGCTTCAACTTCACATTCGTGTTAATCTCATAGCCTTCAGCTTTATTTGTATTTCTTACGTTTGTTTGTCGCGTTAAAGTATCTTCCTCTGTCAAAAAATTGGTGACTGAAAAATTATCTTGAATTGTGCTATTTAATTTTATTTTGGGTTCAAGCTCCAATTCTGTAAGAGAATCAAGAGTTTGTGTTAATTTAAAATTAATTGAATGTCCTTCTGTTTTCTGAATATTTTTACTGGAATTATCTGTAGTATAACCGGTACTGTCGCTTAAAAAGTATTCTGATCTGGTTGAACCAACTGCATCCAATTGATTATTGGTATAAGTATAATTTAATCCCAATTTGGTTTTTTTGCCAATCTTATCTGTATAATAAAAACCGGATTTTAAAGTTTGTGGAACACCTTTATTATCAGAACCACCTTTAATCCAATACATTCCGCCATCATCATCCGAGAACATATTTGATTCGTTTTCTAACCCAAATTTATACATGTCGCCCCAACCAAAACTTGAACGAGGTGTATTACTTGCAAGTGCAAAAACAGAAATTTTCAATGATTTTTTAAATTTATTTGCCAACAATTCTCCCTCATAAAAATTCTGGAAATCACTTGCTCCAGATATTTTTCCAAAATAACCTTTCTTAGCCTCATCTTTTAATTTCAAATTCATTACCTGTGTAGTTTCTTCTTCTCCATCACCGGCATTTTCATTCTTTTTTTCATACACTTGAACCGATTCAACTCCTTGAGCTGCCAAATTTTTTGTAGCAACAGTTGGGTCGCTGCCAAAAAATTCATCTCCATCCACTAAAACCTGACTAATATCTTTTCCCTGAGAAGTAATTTTACCTTGCGCATCTACTTTTATACCCGGAAGTTTTCTTAATAAATCTTCAACAGTAGCGTTTGGTTTTACTTTAAACGAATCGGCTGTATAAATTAAAGTATCACCTTTATAATAAACCGGATCCTTATAAGCATATATAATTACTTCTCCCAACTGCTGGCTTTTTGGTGGCAAAATAATTTTGCCAAAGTCAAATTCATAATTGGCAGCACTTCCAAAAACGTAGTACGATTGTTCAGAAAATTTAGAATCAGAAACTATTACTTGAACTGTATCAATTGTAAGGTTGGCAAGTGTAAAAAAGCCTTTTTCGTTTGTTCGTGTATGTGCTACGAGAACCGAGTCTTTTATTCTTACAGCCATAGCAACCACATTTTTCATAGGAATATTCAGAGCAGTATCCTGCACATTCCCGGAGATAGTCATCTTTTGAGAAAAAGCTTGAGTTGAAATAAAAATGAATGCAAAGAGTAATAGGTGACGCATAGAATAAAATATTCTCTAAATGTAATAATGCTATTTGAAGCTAAAGATACAAATAACAATTTTTAACTTAAAAGCTGGAAGTATTGGCAAAAAAGGGACAAAAAAAAGAGTTCCGATATATCGGAACTCTTTTTTTAAGTGATTGAGAAAAGAATATTATTTCTTTTTTCCTTTTGCACCTGCAGCAGCGATTGAATCAGCTGTAGCTTGAGCTTTAGCAGCTTCAGCTTCTGCGTATGCAGCAGTTGAATCAGCAGCAGCTTGCATTTTAGCAGCTTCTTCAGCAGCTTTAGCAGATTCTACAGCAGCGATTGAATCAGCAGTAGCTTTAGCTTTAGCAGCTAATTCTTCTGCGCTTGGTCCGCAAGCAACGAATGTAAACATACTTGCTACGGCAACTAATGTAAATAATTTTTTCATTTTGTTTTGTTTGTGATTTTAATTAAAATTTCGGCAAATATATATTAAATATTTCATACGATACAACTATTTTTTAATTTTTTTCTTGCTACCCCCTGCCAAATAACATTCTAACCCTCAAATTTTGGTAAAAATCGTTCTGTCAAAAACTTTATAGGTATTATTTATTAGCTTTGCAAGCTATGCAAACAGGTGCAGCCAACTTCTATACTTTACTTAAAAAAATAGGACTTTTACTATTTCTTTACACCCTTTGCAGACTTCTTTTTTATTGGTTTAATTACTTCTATTTTTCTGATTTAAGTTTTGGTCAACTTCTTCTGATTCTCCTATCCGGCTTGCGTTTCGATTTATCTGTTGTTATACTTTCAAACAGTATTTTTATACTACTTTACCTGTTTCCAATGCCTTTCAGGGAAAACAGATTTTACAAAAAACTATTGCTTTTCCTTTTTATTCTGGTCAACAGTATTGCTATTTTGGCCAATTGTGTCGATTTAATTTACTTTCAATTTACTCTGAAAAGAACCACCGCTGATGTTTTTAATTTCTTTGGCGGACATATAGGAAATGACCTTGGAAGGCTACTACCCTTGTTTTTAAAGGAATATTGGTATATGTTTCTTATATGGATTTTGTTGAGTTTTGCCGCTTATTATTTCTACAAAAAACTGGATAAAAATAGCTCTTTAAAATGGGATAAAAAGGCCTATTTAAGTCAGTTAAGCATATATGTTTCTGCCATAGGGCTTGGTATTATTGGCTATCGCGGAGGATTTCAGTTGATTCCAATTAATTCGGTGGATGCCGGAAAGCATACTGCCGCTAAGAATATTCCTTTGGTTATCAGTACCCCTTTCAGTATTCTTAAAACAATGGATTTACAGAGCATTCAGCCCAAAATTTATTTTAAGGATGAAGCTGAGTTATTGCGTATATACAACCCATATCATAAAGCTGAAACAGGGGGATTTAAGAAATTAAATATTTGTGTGATAGCCCTGGAAAGCTTTTCAAAAGAATATGTAGGAGCAATAAATGGCAGAAATACTGATTGTACACCTTTCTTAGATTCATTGATTGGTCAAAGTTTGACCTTTGTTAATGCATTTTCTAACGGAAAAACATCCATTCAAGGAATTCCTGCAATTGTTTCAAGTACTCCAACCTGGATGAATGAGCCTTATCTGACTTCTCCCTATGGAAGTAATCAATTGACAAGTATTGCAGGTTTATTGAAAAAGCAAGGTTATTCCACTTTCTTTTTTCACGGGGGAACAAACGGAACAATGGGCTTTGATGGTTATTCAAACGTTGCAGAGTTTGATGCCTATTACGGAAGAACCGAATACAATAACGAAAAAGATTATGATGGAAACTGGGGGATTTGGGATGAAGAATTTATGCTATACACAGCCAATACAATCAATCAAAAGAAAGAACCTTTCTTTGCCACTTTGTTTACTTTAACCTCACATCACCCTTATCCCATCCCAGAAAAACATAAGAATAGATTTAAAACGGGCAAATTACCTATCGAAAAAACAATTACCTATAGCGATTATGCTTTGCGCAGATTTTTTGAAACAGCTAAAACAATGCCTTGGTTTAAAAATACACTCTTTGTAATGGTTGCAGACCATACAGGTGTTACAGCTGATCAATTCTATCAAAATAAAATAGGAAACAGCAGTATTCCCATATTATTTTATATGCAAGGAAGCGACTTAAAAGGAATTGACTCTACTACTACTCAACAAATTGATATTCAACCATCTATAATGGATTATATTAACTATCCATCTAACTATTTTTCGTTCGGAAACAGTGTTTTTGATTCTACAGCACAACATTATGCTTTTATGTATAATCCGGGTGATGCTTCCTATCTGATGATTGAAAACAATTATTCAATGGCATTTGCCGATGGTAAAGGAGTAGAATTGTGCTACTATAAAAATGACAGTTTGTTGACTCAAAACATTCTTGATAAACATCCTGAAATGGTAAAAAAGTTGGAATTAAGAACAAAAGCAATTATTCAGACATATCAGCAAAGTTTGATTAATAATAAAATGCATTAGTTCAGTAGGTCAGTAAGGAGGCTTACTTGCTAAGCGTCATGCCGTGCTACGACACGGCATCTCCCTGTTAGGACTTGGCTTCTCAATAATGAGATTCCGTGTCGTGGCATGGGATGACAGTTCGTAAGAGAAATCGTTTATAAAAAAAAGAATGTCAAAAAGGAAAATCTGCTTCATCGTTAACCCCATCTCAGGTGTCGGTCGCCAAAAAGTGATTGAAAAACTGATTGATGAAGAGCTCGACCGTTCTCTTTTCGATTATGAAATAGCTTATACAAAAGCAGCTAAACATGCAATAGAACTATCAAAAGATGCTGCCTCCAGAAAAGTTGATATTGTTGTTGCAGTTGGTGGTGATGGTTCCGTAAATGAAGTTTCAAAAGGATTGATTAATAGTTCTACCGCTATGGCCATTATTCCAACAGGCTCCGGAAATGGTTTAGCAAGGCATTTAAACATTCCTTTGAATCTTAAAAAGGCAATGCAAACTATTAATTCGGGAAAACAAATAGCTATTGATACTATGCAAATGAATGAGGAAACTTTTGCGAATGTTGCAGGAGTTGGATTTGATGCACATATAGGCTGGGAATTTGCCAAATTCGGGAAACGTGGTTTCAGTTCTTACGTAAAAGTTATTACAAAGGAGTTGCCCTCATACAAAGCTCAGGATTTTGAATTAATTATCGATGGGAAAAACACGATTAAAAACGCTTACTTAATTAGCTTTGCAAACGGTTCACAATGGGGAAACAACGCCTACATAGCTCCTACTGCAAGTATCAATGATGGAATAATGGATATTGCTATACTCAAAGATTTTAAATTTTTAAATGCGATTGCAATTGGATATCGACTTTTTAATAAATCATTGGACAGATCATCCTTTTTAGAAGTAATAAAAGCCAAAGAAGTGATAGTAAAACAAAAAGGTATTATTGCTCATATTGACGGGGAACCAATTGAGATTGGACATGAGCTTAAAATAAAAGTAAATCCTTTGTCGTTGAAGGTGATAGTACCATAATTCAGTAGATAGTAGACAGTAGACAAAAAATAAAAAATAGACAAATAAAAAAATGTCAAAAAAGAATAATCAAGACGGATTTGTATATTCCACCAACAAAGATTTTCAATTTAATACTGAAGATGATACTCCTATGCAGTCACTCCCACCCCAACAACAAAACCTAAAAATTTATCTCGATAGAATAAGCGGAGGTAAATTAGTAACTCGTGTAAGCGGACATATTGGAAATATGGTTGATCTGGAAAATCTGGGTAAAACATTAAAACAAAAATGTGGCGTTGGCGGAAGTGTAAAAAACTTAGAAATATTATTACAAGGTGATCACCGTGATAAAGTTCTGAAACTGCTCACTGACATGAATTATAAAGCTAAGAAAGCAGGCGGGTAAAACTAATTATGAATTATAGATTATGAATTAAAAATTATTTTAGTTCTAATGAAAAAAATACTCCTCACCACATTTTTGCTTCTCACTATTTGCCTTTGTGGTCAAACTGATACTTCCCATATTATTAAAGTTCATTTCCTTTATGGATCCAAGCCGCTAAAAAAATATAAGGGAACAGAAATGAAATACTTTGGCGGAATTCATGGCGGACATGTTACAATTGAAGTAGATAGTGTTGATTATGGGTTTGCACCAACCGGAAGAGTACACATACTTTCTCACAAACGTAATTGCCATAGTCAGTTCAGCGGAAAGCATACTCATAACCAACCGCCATATCCAAAAGATTATAAAGTTGTTTCATTTACTATTCCTATTTCTGAAGAACAATACAATCAACTGAATAAAATTCATGTGGACTACTTATCTAAACCACCTTACGATTATGCATTTTTCGGAATGCGATGCTCCGCTGCTACTGTAGATATTCTTGAGCAGATTGGAATTCTGAAAAGAAAAAAGAGAAATAGCAAGATTGTCCGAACGAATTTTTATCCTAAGAAATTAAGGAAACGTATGTTTAAACTTGCAGAGAAAAGGAAGTATACAGTAATTAGACAAGATGGTAGAACGTCTAGAAAATGGGAGTCGGATTGAACAATTTCAGATTTCAAATTCCAAATTATTTAATTTTTAAAAGTGTTTTTGTTAGAATAAATTTGAAATCTGGAATTTGAAATTTTTGTACAATAAATTTAATTAGTTGGCGAAAACCATTTTTTTACTCTCTACCCCTATCCCATCAATTAAAAGCGTATAAGTAAAAATTCCGCTCGCTCCGTAGCCATGTTCGTATATCACTTCATTCATCCCTTGTTTCAGCTCTACAGGCATTCGTTTTATCTCTCTTCCTTTAATATCTGTTATTGAAATAAAAGCTTCTTTGTATTTTTTTCCTTTGTCGACATAAACTGAAATAATAGTGGACTCGTCAAACGGATTTGGTTTGTTCTGCATCAATGAAATACCTTCTTCTTTTTTTAATTCATTTATTCCATTTGGAACACTAATTAAAATTTCTTTTGAGAATAAACTTTCTATGCCATTTGTATCAATGGATGCAACACTTACGTAATGCGTTGCTGCTGTTCCAACGGTAAACGTATCCACAATTCCTGTCATAGTATAAACCGAATCCCAATCATTTGTTGAAGTTCTGTCGGCAAAACGGTAATAAGCATAACCTGTTTCTGCTGTAATCGTAACTTCAACTGTATTCAAGCCAATAGCAATAACAGTAAAGTCTGGACTCTTTGGTCCGATTGCCGCCATACCTGCAGCATTTCCATTGATGACTGCATTTCTTGTGAGATAATTAAAGTCAACAAAAAAACTATCAATTGCAAAATCTCCGTTTGTATCAACTCCCAAAGTATCTCTTGTTGAATGTTGTCTGTCAGAATATCCAACAGCAGCTACGTTTGCGTCTCCGTGCTCGTTGGCTGATGTATAGCGAATAGCTGTATAATTATGTTGACGGAATGGAATATGATCTCCTCCTCTGCCCGTTCTGTCTTCGGCACTCATAATAGAAACTGTCATTGGTACAGCTACAAATGGAAGTAATTCTTCTTTGTATTCCAATTTCGAAAAACGTGCATATTGTTTGTGTTTTGAATTAAATCCGCCATAAGAAAACAAACGCACTTGAGTACTATCAATGTCATTTAATCCAGGACAACTTGGAGCAGAAGAAGTATTTCCACAAATAATTCCACCAATCACATCATTGTTCTGAACTGCTTTTATTTGAATTCCTTTTAGAGTAGCGTAATCTGCAAATGCCTCAGCGCCATATAAACCTTGCTCTTCAGAAGTTGTGATCATAAAAACAATTGTGTGATTATAAGAATACTTACTCATGACTCTGGCCAATTCCATCACTAATGCCGTTCCTGTAGCATTATCCTCCACACCTTGAGCAACACAAGAAGTATCACACAATACTTCACATCTGCTATCCATGTGACCTTCTATAATAATTATTCTTTTATCTGTTGTGTCAATTCCGGGAAGAACAGCAATTATATTTTTATGGCGGTTTACCAAACAAATAGCTTGATCAAATTGAAAAAATGCTGGTAATAAACGATTTTCATTTACAGCACTGTATTGCTGAAATTTTGAATACACCCAATTTCGTGCAGCACCAAAACCTTTTGTGGCAGACAAAGTATCTGAACCAGTATTTCTATTATGGAAAGATGCGAGTTTTAGAATATTACTTTTCAGTGAATCAGGATTTACTCTTTGCAAAATTCCTTGTGAAATAGAATCAGGATGATTTAATACTTGGCTTGCCAAATAAGTTGTAGGATCATAATTCCCTAACATTACTTGCTCAACAACTGGATCTGTAACTAAAAACGCTGTTCCTTGTGAATATGATTTTACAATCAGAAAAAGTGAAAACGAAAAAAACAGAAGTAGAATTTTTTTCATGGAGCAATTTTGAATTAAAGATAAGCATAATTGACACAAAAGTCAATAATGCATTTCAAATTACAGATTTCAGATTGTTTATGATAAACCATCCTTCTTCGCACTAATAATTTGAAATCTGAAATTTGAAATTGATAATGTTAAATTCGGAGGATAATTTTATTTTTTACTTAACACATCCTTGTAAAGTAATTCATACATCGGAAGAATCTTCGCAATATCAAACTTCATAGCTTGTTGGTAAGCATTTGTTTTAAATTGATTCAGAGTAGCATCATCTTTCAAAATGTTAACTGCATTTTTTGCCATATCATCCACATCACCAACATTGCTCATATAACCGGAAAATCCATTAATATTTACTTCCGGAATACCACCTGAGTTAGTTGATATAACAGGAACTTTAGCGGCCATTGCTTCTAATGCAGCCAAACCAAAACTTTCTGTTTCTGAAGTCAATAAAAACAAATCTGCAATTGCCAATACTTGTTCGGGGTTGACTATTTTTCCTAATGAACGGATATCACTGCATGTATCCAATTCTCTGCAAAGCTTTTCAATTGCCGGTCGTTCCGGACCATCCCCTACTAAAATTAATTTTGACGGGATCTGTTTTCTTACTTTATCGAATACACGCAATACATCTTCCACACGTTTTACTTTTCTGAAATTAGATACATGAATCAACAAACGTTCACCATTTGGCGCATACATTTTTTTGCTGCAAACAGCATCGTTAGGTTTATAATCATCCAGACAAATAAAATTGGGAATGACTTTAATGTCTTTTTTTACCTGAGGGAAATTCGCGTACGTATCAGCTTTCAAACTTTCGGAGACTGAAGTAACCGCATCACTTTGATTGATTGCAAAAGTAATCACAGGTTCAAAGGAAGGATCTTTTCCAACCAGTGTAATATCTGTTCCGTGAAGCGTTGTAATAAATGGAATGTTTATTCCTTGTGAAGCCAAAATTTGTTTTGCCATATAAGCAGCAGATGCATGCGGAATAGCATAATGCACATGAAGCAAATCCAGTTTTTCATATTTCACCACATCTACTAACTTGCTCGACAATACCAATTCGTAAGGTTGATAATCAAACAATGGATAATCCGAAACAGCTACTTCATGATAAAATAAATTTCCTGAGAAAAAATCCAAACGCACAGGTTGACTGTAAGAAATAAAATGTACCTGATGTCCTTTAGCTGCTAAAGCTTTTCCAAGTTCAGTCGCCACTACTCCACTACCACCAAATGTGGGATAACATACAATTCCAATCTTCATACTTTTATTTCACAACACTAAACAATTGTTTGGATTGTAATTTTTTAGAATCCGTAATATTTAAAATATAAGTTCCTTGAGCTAATCTAGAAACATCAACAGAGGTTGAAGTTAAACCAGCAATAGAATTAATTTTCACAGAAGATTGTTTTCTTCCCATCAAATCTATCACCTCAACAACTAATTCTTCCGCTTCTGTATTTTTTAATTCAATTGTTAAAGAGGAAGAAGTAGGATTTGGATAAATATTTTGGATTAAGACGGAGCTCTGAGCTATAGGCTCATTAATTCCAGCAGGAATAACACAAGCATTAGAGCATGTGCAATAAGTTGTAGTTGTTGCGATAGTACCACCCGGACCATCTAATCCCATTGGAGGATTTCCTGCATCACATATATCTACAGCATTTGATGATGTTCCTATTGAGCCAGTATTATAAGACCCGCCAACTATGTTAAAACCTGCGCATGTTGATGTAGCAGACAAAATAATCGCTGTATTATACCAATCTCTTCCAACAGCAACCATACAGCTTGTTGCAAAAGTAGCTCCTGTAGAGTTTAAAAAATCTCTGTCAATATCTAAATAACCAACATTGTAAAAACCGCTATTGTATGCATTGTATAAATCATAATTGATTTTTAAATATGCAGGAGCATTGTTGTTAAATGTTGCTACAGAATCTCCAACATAATCTGCAGTAATAGAGCCCATATTTGTTACAGCTGCATTATCACTATTTCCTAAACGAATAGTTGTCATCGTCCCAGTATTGTATAAAGTAGAAGAAGTATTTGTAATTAAAATACTATCCAGCGTAGCAGTTCCCGTTGAATAGTTATTATAATCCCCTGCTGTACTCACCAAAAGATTACTCACATTAACAGTTCCATAGTTATTGAATGTTCCGCCATTTACCCATAAATCTGCAGAACTGATTGCGCCTTCGTTACAAAGTGTTCCTCCTGTAGAAATAGTTATTAGCCCTGTCATATTTCCGGTTGGGGTTACACAAAATGTTTGTCCCGATGCAATAATATAATTACTTGGGTCTACAGCACTAATTGTAACTGTGCAAGATGAACATTGTGCATTTGCTTTCATTGAGAAAGCAAATAAAGTAAGTACTAAAATTTTGAAGTAGTTTTTTTTCATGATGATGTTTATAAAATTTATCTTAACAATGTTACCGAACCTTTAAATTCCAAATATTCTCCTTTTGATGTTTTGAATCTAACCAAATAAACATATACACCTAATTCTTGTCTCACTCCATGATTTGTTCCATCCCAACCTTGATTTATATCAGTTGTTGTAAATACATTCAAACCCCAACGGTTAAATATATCAAATTCATATTCCGTAAAATCTACAAATGTTGTTACAGGCATAAAGAAAGTATTTATTCCACCCGGACGAAATGCATTAGGTATAAAAATCAAAGGATCCTGATATGCTTCAGCTATGTTGGAAATGCTGTTATCATTAAAACCATAAGGATTTCCCATTCCTTCAATTGCTTCTACATAATAATTAAAAACTCCTTCTCCTTGCAAAATAGTGGAAATATCATCTGTGTAATTATTTGTTCCTGAACCTACATTTGCAATTGGCGTTGGATTCATCACTCCATCCACACCTCTGTAAATATTGTACGACATTACATTTCCTAACCAATCTTCATAATCGTTCCAGGTTAAATAATTCACCATGTCTTTACTGTTACTAATTGCATTCAACAAAATTGTTCTACCAATATTAGTTTCCATACCATCATATCCGCAACTATCCACATTAATAATTTTATAGTAGTAACTATTTTTATCAGTAGTAACATTGTAATCGCTAAAGAAAATTGGTGAAGTTGCACTAACAGGAACACTTCCTACTTGAATAAAATTTGCAGCAACATTATCCAGTGAACGCATAATTTTATAATTCAATGTTGATGCCGCTACATCCACATGACAAGTAACATCAACTCTATCGGGATCCACAACGCTCACTTTTCTCAAATAGGAAAATGCAGGTGGTATTGGAATAGCCGAATAAAAACTTATCCGATTGGATGAAACAGTTTTTGTTCCTGATAAATCATACGCTTCGACTTTAAAATAATAAGTTGTACTGGCTGCTAATCCAGTTGATGTATAAGTTGTTATTCCTGCAGGTACTGTTCCATCTAATGTGTAAGGACCAGCGGTGCTGGTTGTTGAACGATAAATTCTGTATCCAACCAAACCTGTTCCAATTGTTGGATAAGCATTCCAAGATAAATCAACACTTCTTTCACAAATGTTTGCAACAGCGGTTAAATAAATTGTACTAAGAATTGCACCCATCGGACTTAGATTTCCGCACGTATCATAAGCTGCAATGCGATATTGTTCAGAAGCCAAATCAGCATCCGATAATAAATAATTGTAATTGGTATTGTTTATTCCATAAACTGTATCAATTGCAATCCAAGCTACTCCATCAAATCTATAAATGATATATGCCTCAACATCTTGTGAAGGATTAACATTCCAATTCATCAAAGCATTGTTGCTATCATCCACGCTCAAAGTATCAAACAAAGGAATAACCGGTACAATAATGTTTTGAAACAAACCTCCATCAATAGATGAAACAGATGTACAACCTGTAGAATCTTGTATTTCAACTCTATAATTGACTGTTGAATTACAAACTAAAATTGTATCGATATAACTTAATCCTGTTGTAGAACCTACTTGTGTCCAAACTCCCGTTGGATATTCTTGATAGATATTATAGACTCCATAAGAAGTAGAGATGTTTGGAGTTGCAATTGGATTCCAAGATAAAACAGCAGTTCCATTGCTTGGATTATTTACTGTTAAATAAATTGAGGAGATAGTATCTTTTGGTTGAGTATAAATTTGTCCGGCACATCCCGAACGAGTTTGTAAATAATAATAAACCGGAGCAAGATTTCCGTTTGCTCCAACGTGTGTGTAAGTTGTTTGTCCGTATACAAAAATGCTATCCAACAATGTAAACGGACCAGCAGCAGATGCGGAAGTATAAATATGATAACTATTAAAAGTTAAACCGGTATCGAGCGGTGTCGACCAGGTAAGTGTAACGTCTCCATTTGGTAAAACAGAAACACATCGTGGTTGTGGTGATTCAACAATGGGAAATGCTAAAACTGTGATTGAAACAGTTGTAATTTTTTCGGCAGGTGCCGGACAAAAATCATCTTTAGTTTTAAATACGAATGTATAAGTATTTGATGCGGTGTTGCATATAGTATTATTTGAAATGTGATTGCAACTCGTTTGCCAATCAAAAGTAGTAAAAGCATTTACTGAACCGGAAACAGGAGATGCAGGAGTAAGAGTTGCACACGGAGGATTTAAACAACCTGTTGTAGTGCTTGTAAATCCGGCTCCGAATTGTGTTCCTGTTGCTGATATTGTAACAGTTTGTGGTGTGATTCCATCAGACAATAAATCCAAATCGTTTCCAGAAATTGTAAAATTCACATTTGCTCCCGCAAGCACTGTATCCTGATAAGCAGTTACAGTAACTGTTGGCGGGCTATTTACAGCACATGGCAACAAAACAATTTGTATTTCACGATAAATTTCAGCTACAAGTTGTCCGCATTTCCAAGCTTCAACTTTTACAACTGTCACAAAATTTCCTTGAGTAAATGAAGTAAATGAAATTTCCCCTGTAGCAGCATTGATGGTAGCTGGAATATTTGATGCATTTTGTAAAACACCGGGTAATGGACTATTAAAACTATAACCGGCAGAAAAAGGAACCGGAGTAGGATTAAGAGGTGGATTATAAACTCCGGAAACATAATTTGTTAATGGCTCAGCAAAAGAATAGGAAAGCGAGTCCAAATCAGGATCGGATGCATTGTGGTTGTAGGTGAAAGGATAGCCAACACAAATGACAGTACTTGGACTTTCTAAAAAGCGTGGAGAAGAATCAAAACAAGGACTTGCATTTTGTCCGTTGTATGCATACATAACAGCACGTAATGTAAACCCATAAGCCGATGCAGTACTTACATTTGAAATAGAATTATTTCTGCAACAATCGGCATAAGCAAAAGTCCAACCCAAAGAACCTGGCACACCCAGTAAAGTAGTAGGCGCTGACTGAAAAACAGATTCTTGTACGGCACCTAAAACAGGAGTTCCGCTATTGGGCCAACCAGGTTGTGCTTCAGCATCAAAGCATGAAATTGCGGGTCCTGAACCGTCACAAGAAGGCGAAATGTCATTTTGAGAAATAAGACTTAAAGGAATTGAACTAACCGTGGGATGATTAAAAACAGAAAGTGAAACAACAGGTGAAGTGGCTATTCCATTGCAATCGCGGTAGAGTTTCATGGTAAAAACATACTGTCCTCCGCCAATACAATCCCAAGTAATTTCCCCACCCATCAAATGAGATGCATTTGTTTTTACAGAAAACAAAGCAATGAAACCAATCAGAAAAAATAATTTCTTTAACATTTGAAATTGGTAATAGCTACCCCGAAGGGGCTCCTTTGGTGCAAATTTACTCTATTCCTTGCGCTTTGCCAATTATTTTTTACCTACAACCAGCTCAATCATGCTCTCCTTATCGAAATAGGTATTGGCCAAATCACGTAATTGAGATGCCGAAATGCCCTTAATAGTTGCAATATACTTGTCGAAATAATCGTAAGAAAGGTTATATTCTAATAGACCTTTAAAGCGTTCTGCCATTGCAAACGGACCATCAACCGAACGGAGAAAAGTACCTAAAAGGTAATTCTTTACCAATTCCAGTTCACCTCCGGTAATGTTTTCATTACGTAAACGATCCATTTCAAAGTATATTTCCTTGATTGCATTTTTGCAAACATCTACACCTACTTCAGTAGAAATAAAGAAATATCCTCCATTTTGTAGAGATGCTATTCCCGAACCTATTCCGTATGTATAACCCTTATCCTCGCGGATATTGGACATTAATCTGGAACCAAAGTATCCACCAAAAACAGTATTTAATATCTGTAACGATTGAAAATCGGGATGCGTTTTGTTGAAGAGTACTTTTCCAATTCTTATAGCTGATTGAAGTGCTTCCTCTTTGTAAATTAATTGCTCTTTTTCGGGATTTGAAATAATTGCTATTGTGCTTGGTTTTATACTCTTTTCGGTCGACCAACCTGTACCTCCAAAGTGATCATTTAAGAGTTCAAAAACGTCTTCATTTATCTTACCTGCTAGTATAATTTTGCAATTATTAGAACGATAAAAAGCACTAAAAAAATTAATCAAATGACTCCTTTTAATTTTCTCAAAATCAGATTCTTGCACATTTATTCCATAAGGATGTTTTTCTCCAAAAAGTAATTCGGTAAAACGCTTACGTGCCACGTTTGCTACCTTTTGATTATTGACATGAAATTTTTGCTTTTTATTTGTCAAATGTGTTGCTAATTCATCTTCAGGAAATGTTGCATTTTTAATGACATCTTCTACAACAGGCAAAGTTGATTTCAGATGTTTATTTAAAGTATATAAAACAACTGAAGCATTGTCTTGTGTTACACCAACTTCTAAAAATGCACCATAAAAATCTACAGCATCAGCAATTTGTGCCGCGTTCATTTTACTTGTTCCTTCTTCCAACATTGAATTAACCGTTGCAGCTTGCAATGGCATTTCTTGTTGAAACATTCCGGCAGAAAATAAAAACTCCACTTTAATTAACTCTTGAGTTCCTGCATTAATTGAATAAACGGGAATATTATTGCTCAGGTGCTTTTCAGTCGCACGAATCATTTCTATTTTTTCTACCGTTTTAAAAGCCGGTGATAATTTTCTATCTATTATTTGCATAAAAAGTCAAAAGAGTTAAGTTAAAAGTCAAAAGAAAAAAGTAGACAATTTGCAACAGATAAGAAATCAAAAAATCAGAATTAAAATAATTTGAAATCTGAAATATGAAATTATTTATTTTTTGCTTTATAATACAATGTTGAACAATTTTCTTTTCTGAATATACTGTTTGCCTGTTCTTGAATTTGTTCAGCAGTTACAGCCAAATATTTATCTACTTCCAAGTTCACCATATTAGCATCACCCAAAAGCTCTGACACAGCAAGATTGGCAGCTTTATTCAATACTTCAATTTCTCCAAACACGTGTGATGATTCCATTTTATTTTTCACTTTTTGAAGTTCATCTTTCCCTACCAATTGTGTTTTCATTTTTTCTAATTCTTCATTTATTCCTTGCTCTGCCTCTTCCATAGAAACACCTTTTGAAAGTTTTCCTGAAACAACAAACAATCCCTTATCAAAATCACCCATTACATATGCATGCAAATCACTAAATAATTTTTTATCCTTTATTAGTGAATTGTGCATACGGGAAGAGTTTCCTCTTGATAGAATATCAGAAATTAAATCGGTCGCATAATATTCTTTATCAAAACGCGAACACATGTGGTATGCTTTATAAATTGCATCAGCAGGAACATCGCGTTCTACCGTTAAACTTCTTGCTTCCGATTGAATCGGTTCAACAGGTAAATTGCGTTTGTTTGCCGGACCTTTTGGAATTGGCGCAAACCATTTTTCAGAAAGTTTTTTTACTTCTTCTAATTTTACATTCCCTGCAACAACCATAATGGCGTTATTGGGACAATAAAACTTTTTAAAGAAATTTTTCACATCATCCATTTGAGCATTTTCGATATGTGAAATTTCTTTCCCTATTGTATCCCATTGGTAAGGATGAACTTTATACACCATCGGTCGCAAAAGCAACCAAACATCGCCATAAGGTTGATTCAAATAGCGTTGCTTAAATTCCTCTATCACCACGTTTCTTTGCACTTCCAAACTTTTATCAGAGAATGCTAAACTCAGCATACGATCACTTTCCAACCAAAAACCTGTTTCTAAATTTTCAGAAGGCAAAGTCAAATAATAATTTGTAATGTCATTAGTTGTGTAAGCGTTGTTTTCCCCACCAACACGCTGAAGCGGCTCATCATAATTTGGGATATTAACAGAACCTCCAAACATTAAATGTTCAAAAAGATGTGCAAATCCGGTTTGCTCAGGGTTTTCATCACGGGCACCTACATTGTACAAAATATTAATACAAGCAATTGGTGTTGATTTGTCTTCATGATAAATCACTTTCAATCCATTTTCCAATTCAAACTTTTCGTATTTTATCATAATGTAATTTTCGTTCTAAGTAACATTCTCATTAATCCCCTAGCCCCCTTTTTCAAAGGGGGAATTAAAATCCTTTTAATAATTCTGCTTTTGCCTGATTGTATTCTGTAATAATTTCTTCTATAATATCTTTTGCAGGTTTTATTTCTCTGATGATTGCAGCAACCTGTCCGATCTCCAATTCACCTTCTTCTAAATCTCCCTCAAACATACCTCTTTTCGCACGAGCTCTGCCTAGTAATTTTGATAATTCATCAACCGATGCACAATTATTTTCTGCATTTTGAACATCGTCAAAAAATTTATTTTTCAGCAAACGAACCGGAGTCAGTTGTTTTAACGTGAGTTTAGTATCACCTTCTTTAGAAGTGATTACAGCATTTTTAAAATTAATATTTGCAGATGATTCTTCAGAAGCAACAAAGCGGCTACCAATTTGAACACCATCAGCACCCAATGCCATAGCAGCAAGCATTGCTCTTCCTGTAGCTATTCCTCCTGCAGCAATTACAGGAATTTTTACAGATTTTTTAATAAGGGGAATCAAACAAAGTGTGGTTGTCTCTTCTCTACCGTTGTGTCCGCCTGCTTCAAAGCCTTCAGCAACAATAGCATCTACACCAGCTTCTTCTGCTTTTTGAGCAAACTTTGCATTGGCAATTACGTGAACTACAATTATTCCTTTTTCTTTTAGTTTTGAGGTCCAGGTTTTGGGATTTCCGGCAGAGGTAAAAACAACTTTAACTCCCTCAGAAACAATAACTTCCATTTGTTTGTCAATATCAGGATAAAGCATCGGAATATTTACCGCAAAAATACCATTATTGGTCGCTTTTTTGCATTTCTGAATATGTTCTTTCAGAATATCGGGATACATGCTTCCACTTCCTATAACCCCTAAACCACCAGCATTAGTAACTGCTGCAGCCAATTCCCATCCGCTACACCAAATCATTCCTGCTTGAATTATTGGGTATTTGATATTAAAAAGGCGAGTTATCCTATTGTCCATTTAAATTTTCTTGTTTATTTTTGTATAAGAAGTTACGAAGGTAAAAAATTATTATTTGGTATTTTTATCGATAATTTTTATAAATTTGCAAGATGCGTAAATTATTAGTCATATTATCATTGTCTTCATTACCATTTATGGGTTTTGGACAGTATCTTTGGGATTTTGGTGTTCATGCCGGAGCTTCTAACTATTTAGGTGAGATGGGTGGAAAATCTGAAACTCGTAAAGATTTTATTGCAGATTTAAAATTATCTAAAACTCAATTTGCAGTTGGCGGCTTTGCTCGTTATAAATTTACACCAATTATTTCGGCAAAACTAGGTTTAAACTGGAACAGAATTGCTGGTGCAGATTATTTGTCAACTAACCCAGGTAGAATGGGCAGAAATTTATCTTTTAGAAATGATTTGTATGAATTAGAATTAACAGGTCAATTCTTTTTTGTTGATGTTCCTGATTTAGGTCACACCTACCGCTATCGAAACGATTTCAGAATGTATGCATTTGTTGGTATTGCAGGATTTTATCACAGCCCGAAAGCTTATTACAATGGTTCTTGGACTGCTTTACAACCTCTCCAAACAGAAGGCGTTAAATACAAGAAAATTGGTGCATCTATCCCATTAGGTATTGGATTGTATTTTACAATCGACAAAAAACATCGTATAGGATGGGAGTTTGATTGGAGAACAACTTTTACCGATTATTTAGATGATGTTAGTACAGTTTATGTTGATCCTGCCGATTTAACAAGCGCTGAAGCAGTTGCTTTAGCAAACAGAAGAGACGAATTAGGAAATGTAGCCGGAGTTCCTTCATCTGATAATTATGTTGCTGGCTCTAAACGCGGTGATCCATCTCATAACGATTCATATATTACCACCTCTATAAATTATAGCTATATCATCAGAGGAAAAAGTTCTTTTTATCGTTCTAAATACGGAAGTATTTTCAAACACAAGAAATACAAGAAACGTAAGATACGTGCCAAGTTCTAAAATATTTAAATCCGCTCCGATTTTCGGAGCGGATTTTTTTATGCTATACAATTTATGAAAAAAACTGGCCTAATTTAGAAAGTGGTTTTCTAACGAAAGTAAACATAGAAGGGGATAGCCCGTTCAATTCCCAGGCTTTTTTGTCCTCTCTGTTAGCTTTTATACGGTTCATCAACGAAACATTACTCTTCCCTCCCACTCTCATTTTCACAAGCACTTTAGGAATGTATGCAACTGAGCAATTATTTTTATATAAAAAACGAAGCATTAATTCGTAATCAGCAGCAGATAATAAAGTTGTATTAAAATTACCAAACTTATTATAACACTCTCTTCTTACAAAAAAAGAAGGATGAGGAGGCATCCATCCTTTTAAAAAATTCTGTTTTTGATATGCTCCTGAAATCCAATTACGTTTAACTTTATCTGCATCCACCCTGTCGACATACTGTAAATCTCCATACACTGCATCTACATTTTGTTTTTTAAAAGCATCTACAATTGTAGAAATAACATTCTTATCAGTATAAAAATCATCTGCATGCAGAATGGCAACTATATCTCCTGTAGCATGAGCAATTCCTTTATTAATAGCATCATAAATGCCTTTATCTTTTTCAGAAATTACTTTTGCTATTTTGTCATTATACCTTTCTACAATTTGAAGTGTATTATCGGAAGACAAGCCATCAATAATTATGTATTCAATAGAGGAATAATTTTGGGTGATAACAGATTGAATAGTACTTTCAATAGTTTTGGAGCTATTGTAGCAGACAGTTATGATTGAAACTTTGAGCATTATTGGATAATTCTTTCTCTTACAATTGAAGCTGGATTGCCTTGATAGATTTTATATGCCTCTAAATTGGAAGTAGCAACTGACCCAACTGCTAATACAGAATGAGTAAAACATGTAACACCGGGACAAACAGTTGCTTTTGCTCCAATCCAGACTCCTTCTTCCAATGTTATATCTCCGACAATCAAATCAAATGCTTCTTTTTTATAATCATGATTTCCACATAACAAAAATGAGCCTTGAGATATGCAAACATTATCGCCAATAGTAACAACTCCAAGATTATCAATCCAAACCTGCTCACCAATCCATACGTTATTTCCTACTTTCAATTTCCAGGGATATTTAATATTTACACGAGGCTTAATAACAACACCTGAACCAATTTTTGCTCCATACAAGCGGAGCATGAACACTTTTATACCGCTTAAAGGAAAACCAGAATTGAACCAAACAACATTCGTAAAATACCACAAAAGTCGCTTCACAGCATTTCCTCCAGAATTGTACCAGGCATTATCAAACTTAGATAAATTGGTTTTGTTCATTTCATTAAATCATTAAACATGTTTTTTGTAGCTTCTACACTATTCTCGGAGTTACAATGTTGTTTTGCATATAAAATAGTAGCATTAACCATTTCGATGTATTTAGCATTTTCCATTTCTATACATTCTTCAATGACAGAATCAAATTTACTAATATTATTCAAAGGAATATCCCAACCTGCGTTGCTTTTTTCCAAATTCCTCCATGGTGTCTGGTCGCTGATAATAACTGGTTTAGCATTTAAAAATGCCTCAACTATCACATGCCCGTAATTTTCATTCAAGGTAGGAAGAAAAAGGAAATGATATGGAGCAATTGATTCGGCTACTTTTTCATTAGGAATTGCACCCAAATAATTGACGGTCACACCTTTTGCTTTCAGTTGATTAATCAATGACAGACACTTATTCCAATAAATTTCATCTTCAATAGGCCCATAAATATCAAAAATAACGTCAGATGTCATTTTTATACTCATTAATCTATTCAAAGCAAACAACAAATTTTTCTTTTCAGAAATCCGAGAAAGAAAAAACAGTTTTAACTCTTGATTTTTTTTTTCGGGAGATTTAAATAAAGTGGAATTTAAATTAAATTGAAGATTGGGGACAATTGTAACTTTTGCTTTTGCTCCATAAACATCTAATATTTCATTTTTTTCCTGATCTGAAGTAGCATGCCAAAAAATATTATTGTGTAGCCCGACCAACTTTGAAATTAAAATGAATAATTTCTTCTTAGTTGATTTTAATTGCAAGGCTCCTCTTCCCAGCATCCCACGTGGAGCAAGAACAACAGGAACCTGAATGTTATTCTTTTTAAAAAATTGAAGAGGAAGCAATGAAAAGTAAAAAGAAAAAAAACTATTCAGATAAACTGCATCAAATTTAACTGATTGAATAAGATTTAATAAATTTTTACGTTTCAAAAATGAGTTGGAGGCATAAAAAACAGATATTGAATCATTTATTTTTATCCATTCATCAGACTTAATAGACTTATATGGTGCTTTTTCTCCAAAATCTGTATCAGTAGTAATAATCAAAAAATCAAAATCGTTTTTCAAGAATTCCACCATTGAAGATATAGATTTAATTGGGCCTCCAGCTTTATAGCCAGGCAAATACCAATCAACGAATATCAATATTTTCTTTTTATGCATTAATCAATAATCTGATTTTCAATAAGCCAGCTTTCCAAAACAACCAATATCCATATTCTTGACCATGTTATTTTAGGATCATTCTTTAAAAACTTATTCCAAAGCTCCACAACTTCTTTTTCGTTGAACAGTTTACGTTTAGAGAGTGAAATAATCTTTTGCTCACAAAATCCTTTCATTTCATTTTGCATCCAATCCTTCCAAGGAAAAGTAAAGCCCATTTTAGGTCTGTTAACAATTTCAGAAGGCAACAAATCTCCTAATGCATCAACAAGTAATTTTTTGGGCGATTTAGTGCTTTTATATTTATCGGGAACACCTAATACGTATTCAACTAAAGTGTAATCAATAAAAGGAACACGAACTTCTAAAGCATGCGCCATACTCATTTGATCAGCATCACCCAACAATACATTTTGCATATAGGTTGAAATTTCTGCAATGGAAACTTGAGAAATTTGAGAGTTGATACCAAGAGAATCATCTATAATTGCAGAAACCTTATTTGCTGTTAATTCTTTCTTTTTAAGTATGCTAGCAATTTCCTTATCCATCAGCACTTGTCGGGATAAAGGATAAAACGATTCAAAATTTATAGAATCTTGTTTTAAAAATTCAGAAATTTTTTCAGCAGCTACTCCTGGTTTCACTTTTGTCAACACATTTCCCCCAGCTCCACGCATAAATTTTGGAACAACATTCAACCAGGCTTTCTTATTTAATTCCAGAGAACGTTTAAAAACATCATATCCGGCAAACAACTCGTCTCCACCCAAACCTGATAATGCCATTGTTATTCCGGCTTCTTTTGTAGCCTTTGAAACTATATAAGTATTAGGACCATCACCGCTTGGATGATCCATTGCCTTTAATGCATTCGGTAATTCTTTTAGAAAATCTGAAGGATTTAGTTTTATTTCGTGATGGTCGGTATTGAATTTTTTTGCAATTAGTTGTGCGTATTTTGATTCAGAAAATTCACTTTCATCAAATGTTACTGAAAATGTTTTTACTTTTTCAGTAGACACTTTGGACATCAACCCTACAATAGCACTCGAATCAATTCCACCTGAAAGAAATGCTCCGAAAGGGACATCTGCAATTAACCTTCTTTCAACTGCTTTTGTAAGTAAGGTATTTACATCTTCACAAACTTCTGAATATGATTTTCCATCTGAAGCATGATTTATATTTTTTTTAAGATTCCAATAACAATGAATTGTAATTTTGCCATTGTTACTTTTTAAATAGTGTCCGGGCATAAGCATTTTAACACCTTTTACTATAGTATCGGGAGCATGAACGGTTTGATAACGGAGATAATCAACCAAACTATTTTCATCTAATTGTCTTGGAATTAATTCGCTCGCTAAAAGTGAACGTATTTCAGAAGAAAATGCAAGTGTATTATTTGTATAGATATAATACAAAGGTTTAATACCCAGTCTATCACGTGCAATAAAAAGTTCTTTCTTTAAATTATCCCAAATCGCAAAAGCAAACATTCCATTAAAATGATTCACACATTCATCACCCCAACGTGCATATGCTGCAATAATAACTTCTGTATCGGTATTGGTTTGAAAAAAGTAAGCTTGCTGATTGGAACCGCTTATAACCCTGGTTAATTCAAATTTGAGCTCTTTGAAATTATATAATTCACCATTATAAACTATATGATATCTCCCATCATAGGAAGACATAGGTTGATGTCCTGCGGCAGAAAGATCAATAATAGAGAGTCTTCTGTGACCTAAAACAATATCGTCATTTACAAAAACACCTTTATCATCGGGTCCTCGATGTTTCATTTTAATATTCATTGCCTGCACTTTTTCTTTTGCAAGCTTTAAATCTTTTAACCCTAAAATTCCATTGATTCCACACATACTATTTGGAATAAAATTCAATTACTTTTGAACAAATAAATTCTTGTTCATCTGTTTTAAGATCGTAAAACAAAGGCATACGAACCAAGCATTGGCTATACTTATCTGCGTTCGCTAAAGTTCTATTGTCGTGTTTTGATTTGTAGTATGGACTCGCATGCAACGACTGATAATGAAAAACAGCTTGAATTCCATTCGAATCTAAGAATGAAATCAAATCATTTCTTTCTATTTCAGACGAACATATAAAATAAAAAATGTGTGCGTTGTTGGAAGCATATTTTGGAATAAAAGGCAATTGAATTTGTTTTGATTTTTGTAATGGCTTTAATATTTTAAAATAATTCTTCCAAAGTCTCAATCTTTTTTTTTGAACCTTTTCAATTTTTTCTAACTGAGAAAAAAGAAAAGCTGCGGAAATAGCACTAGGCATAGAAGAAAACCCCAGATCAATCCATTCGTACTTTGCTACTTCTCCTCTTGCAAAAGCCGTTCTGTTTGTTCCTTTGTTTCTAATAATTTCAGTTTTTTCCAATAAAGTAGGATTATTTATTGCAATGAAACCACCTTCACCACAATGAATATTTTTGGTTTCATGAAAAGAAAAACAGGCAATGTCACCTAACGTACCTATCGGACTATCCAAATAGTACGAATCAATACATTGTGCAGCATCCTCAATAATAAACAGATTGTGTTTTTTTGCCAGATTTTGAATCATTGAAAAATCACATGAAACACCTGCATAATGTACAAGCACAATTGCTTTCGTTTTATCAGTTATTAAACTTTCGATTAATTTTTCATCCATATTAGGATGATTTGATTTACTATCAGTAAAAATAAGTTTTGCTCCTCTCAAAGCAAATGCATTTGCAGTAGAAACATATGTATACGAAGGCAAAATCACTTCATCTCCTGGCTGGATATCTACCACTAAAGCAGATATCTCAAGTGCCATTGTGCAGGAATTCGTAAGAAATACTTTTTTAAAGTGATACTTACTTTCAAGAAAAGATTCACAATCACGAATCATTTTCATGTCCCCGGTCAAAATTTTCGTTTCCATCGCCTTTGCGATATAACTTTTTTCTTTTCCGGAGTAATATGGTTTATTAAATGGAATCATTTACAAACCAATTGAGGATAAAAAATATTTTGATTGAATCATGTGCTTCAAACCATCATCCAATGTTATCAATGGACGATTAAGCACCTTCAGCATTTTAGAATTATCGGGTTGCCTTCTAGTCATATCACCTTCTGCTAAAGGAGGTAAGTGAATTATTTTTGACTTTGAATCTGTCATATTAATAATCAGCGATGCTAAATCCATTACTTTACAGAGCTTATCGTTTCCAATGTTAATTACATCATTCACATGCAGATCATTGTACAAACATTTTAAACAGGTATCAATGGTATCGTCCACATAAGTAAAGGTACGGGTTTGACTACCATCACCATAAATTGTAATATCCTGATTTTTTAATGCTGCAGCCAAAAAACGAGCAACAACAAAATCTGTACTTTGATTTGGACCATATGTATTAAAAAACCGGAAAATTGTATAATTCAATTTATGTTCCTGATAATAACTTCTGCAATAGGATTCACCAACGTTTTTAACTACCGCGTAGGGTAATCGGGAGTTTAATGGTGTGTTATGTTCATGCTGCGGCAAAGAAACGGGCTCACCATAAACTTCCGAAGAAGAAGAAAAGAACACACGTTTTACAGAAGTATTTCTGGAACAATCCAACACATTTCTAATACCCTTTATATCATCCAGCACACTCAAAGGGTTTTCCTGAGTTCTTAAAACACCAACTACTGCTGCAAAATGGAAAACATAATCAAAATTATAAGATGACATAATAGTTGAAATGGCTTTCAAATTATTTACGTCTGCTTTTATAAAATCCCAACTATTGCTTTTTTCTCTTGGAAGTTTTGAAAGAAATCCGGTAGAAAGATTATCAACGATGATGACCATATTATCTGGAGACTGCAGAAGCTTTTCAACTAATGCACTTCCAACATTTCCAGCACCACCAGTAACTAATATTTTTCTCATTTTATAAGCTTCATTAATTGTTGTGCCCAAATATCAGGAGTAATTCCTTTTGACTTATCAACGCTCCGTTCTGCCATACTATTCAGACCAAAAGAATCAGTCATAACGATCTTCTTCATTGCTACTTTTAGTTCAGCAACTGAATCTGAATTGTAAATATAACCATTATAATTATTTTCAACAAAAGCTGTTCTAGCGCCTACTTTATCTGAGCAAATGATAGGAAACCCAGCAGATGCAAATTCATGAACTACAACCCCCCAAGGCTCAAAAAAACTTGGCAAAACAAACACACCGGTATTTTCAAGATAGCTACTTAGCTCTGTTGGCTGAACAAATCCAAAATGTTTAATTTTAGGATGAACAATTGGTTCAATTTCTCCTGTACCTAAACACCATAATTCCCATTCATTAGGTGATTCATTCTGCAACTCATCAAATGCTTTCCATAAATTACGTATTCCTTTGAATTCATAATACCTACCAACATAAATAAAACGTTTAGGAAATAATTTCACTTTCTTATCTTTATTCTCAAGATATTGTTTATGAAAATACTCAAAATCACAACTATAAAATCCGGATAAAATCTGTACTTCTTTAAATCCTAATTTAATTGCATACTCCTTTTGCAAACTACCAGGAACCCAACAATTGGAAAATCTTTTATGCAAATAAAAAGGACTAATAATTTTTGCTATCTGCTGCTTTAAATCACCCCTCCAATGATTGTCTAATGTTAATATTGTTGGAATTAAACCTTTAAAGTGCTTGCATATTTTTAAATAGCCCTTATCAATCCATCCACTGCAAATAATTTCAGAAGGCCTAATTTTTATTACTAGTTCTAACAATTGACTATCATTATAATTGTTTCGCTCATAAACAGTAATGCCTTCAGAAAAAACAAATTTGAAAGGAGCTTCTTTATTTACTGGAAAACGAACTATATGAATCTCTACATCTTCATTCAACAGAGCTTTACAGCAGGCTAAAAAGTATTCAGCTATCTCAGTATATAAAAATATTATCCTCTTCTTTTCCATTTAATGACTATAAATCTTAAAATTAAAAGAAGTAATAAAGAAGAAACAAAACCAATCCAAAAGTCATAACCTGATAACATTTTTTTAGTCAAATATGGGAGAAGTCGATAATTAAAAGGCTCGTCTACAACACTATTTTTGTTCCAAAAATCTAAATTGTAGGTTTCAATTGAAGAAAGAGATTGCCCTGTTAATGAAATTCCATTAAATGAGACATTGCCATCTAAAACATTTACTTTTAGTACTGCATCACGAGCCAAATCACGAATGGCCGTTTGCATATAAGTAATATTACTTTCCAATTCTTTATGATAAAAAAAGGATGCTGGGGCATCTGCCATCGAGCCCGACATCCAATAAATTGATTTTGATTTAGAAATATCTAAAAGCAATGGCTTGACTTCATCTTCATAATTATTTTCACCAAAAGAAGTTCGAGTATTACCGGCAAAAAGTTCTGAGTAAACAGGATTGTTTTCTGACCATATTGGTCGATGAGAAAAAATGAAAATATTTTTTATTTTCGCAGAATTAGCTTCCTTTAATGCAGTTTCTAAAAAAGTTAATTGCTCATCTTTAATACTTCCGTCATTCAACTCTGTATTAAGAACAATAAAAAATTCTGAATTACAAGTAAATGAATAAAAAGTCTTACCATAATTTTTTTCGTAGAAATTATCATTTGAAACATCATGATTTCCTACTGCATTGAACAATGGCATGTCGAGCTTGTTAAATAATTTTTTTTGGTAATTATTGATGTATGTTTCACTAGCATCTAAAAATAAATCGCCAAGGCTAATGAAAAAGCTAGATCTAAAAGAATTAATTGTGTCTATCCCCGCTAATAGTGTTGCGGCAGGAAGTGTAGATTTATTATATGAAGCACCATGAAAATGTCCGCTTACAAGAAATGTATAACTAGTATTTGTATCAATTATTGAAAGTTTATTAAAAGGAGATATTATTTGTGCTGATAGCAATTGAACTACCATCAGAAAACAAAAAAATGTAATAATTACTTTTATTTTACTTCTTTTTCTCACTTTTAAGAATGGTTTCTAAATTTTTAACTTCCTCCTCCTCTTTAATTCCATCAATAACTAAAACAGTTTTCTTTTCTTTCAAATATTTTTGTTTAACATTCACAAAAGTAGCAGCATTAACTTTAATTGTTGGATAACCAGCACCAGATTTATTATTGTAACCTACTAAACCAATTTTACAGTCATTCATTTCTAATTTTTGAATAAATACTTCTGAATTATCTTCTGCAGAAACAGCCATATTGGAATTTTTAATGCGAATATCATTCCCGTTTACTTGGCTTCCACCTTTAATGTTTATTCCTTTATTCCCCGAATTTTTGATGAAAATTGATTTAAAAGAAACTTTTCCCATATTAATATCAACTGCATTTTCACTGCAATTTTCAAAAACACATTTACTAATTTCTCCTTTAGAAAAGTCAATATCTAATGCATCATCCTGCATGTTTTGGAACAGACAATTCATAAAAGAAAAATCCGAACGGATAATATTAACTGCGTCTTCCGATTTACAATTATAAAAACAACAATTTTCAAAGTCTACACTTGATTCGTAAAATGTTAAACCACCGCTTCTTGCCCATTGATTATCTATCACTTTTGGAATATTTAAAAAATTAACATATTTCAATACTGATTTTTCAGATTGAATAATTACAATTCCGCCTGCTGTAGAGTCACTTGATTTAAAAATAAAAGGCTTTTCATCAGATCCAGAAATAGAAAGAGCAGAATATGAAATAATTTTAGCGCCTTTTGTCATATCAATAGATGAAGATGAATTTCCAACCAAACGGTAGCCTTCAGGAATTATCAAGTCTTTATCCATAATCTGATTTCCTGGGAGAATTAGAATTATTTTTTCATTTTCGTCTACTCTTAAGAATGGGAAATCAGAAATATTACTTTGGTTGTTAGCTAATTCAGTTGAAATAAATTCATTATCAGTATGTGGAAACGAAAACACTTTAGTCTCCATTTTTTTTAAAGACCCCAGAATTGAATATTCTATTATTATAGAATCAACCAATTTATCATTCCATTTAAAATCAGCTGGCATAACAAATTGAATATCGCTATAGTTTACATATTCATTTTTTTGTTTTGCCGGTAAAACTATCTCATAAATTGAAGATTTTACATTATTGACAAGAATTGAGTTTATCTGCACGGGCAAAGCGTCAATAGCTGCTACTTGAATATCAATCTTGTTATCTTTCCCAGCTTTAAGATAAGCATGTATAGCTTTAGGTGGGGAAATAACCTTTAAAATCATTGCTTGTCTTTTATAATACAAATTTTTATCAAACTTTTTATACGGATATTCTTTATGAATAATTGATAAATTAGTTTGGAGTTCTGTGTTAGAATCACTGAAAAAATTGTCTAGATATTTCGGATTTGAAATGCGCTCCAACTCTTTAACATATTGAGAGAAAAAAACTTTGTCACTAAAAATCATTTCGTGCCAATCAAGATAATTTGAAACAGAATCTATATCAACATATTTATATTGTCCGGAAATACTTCGAGAACTAAGATTTGTAAAACTTTCATACGCTACAGGCTCTAGCTTAGCAGTAATAGGATTATAATAATACTTAATATCACTCCAATCAATACTATGAATACCTCCAACTAAATCTATTATAGCATGAAATTTAGCTAATCGGGGGACATCAAATGCTTGTGAAATATTAATTTTTCTATTTCTCAGTCCTTCAACAAGTCCAATTGCTTTTTTATAATACTCTTTTTGAACACTATCATTCAAGACTTTGCTTTCACGATAAGCTTCGGGGTTAGCTGAATAATAAGATGCGTATTCGTCATCTGATGATTCTTCTATCATCATGTTATATCTATTCACCCAATACAAATCTGGATTAAAGCGAATAATCGGACCACGTTTTCTATTGTTATTTTCAATCAGCTCATTTTCAAAATTTTCCTCAACAGCATATATACCCCAATCATTTCCATTTACAGAAACGTTAATAAACTTATACCTTAAGGCAACAACATCTTCTCTTTTCATTAATTCATGAAATATCCATTCATAAATATATCCACGGGTTCCTGGATGTTGAATTGAAAAGCGCTTCATTCCCATAAAAGAATCTTTATCTTTTATTTTTACACGAAACGACCACTTGTTTTCCTGTAAATGATCGGTCATGTGCCCTTTTAACCTAAGATTTACTTTTATCTTATTTCCATTGTAAGTAATTGTTGCTGGCACATAATCTCCATCTAAATCGTTGATAATAACACCGCGTTCTATGGCAGCTTTTCTGTTCTTTTCTAGTATTTTATACTCTTTATCTTTTATTTCAATAGAAATAGTTTCGGGATTGGATTTTCTACCAGAAAAATAATTTGACGAAACAGTTTTAACAAAATCCCAAATTCCAGCATATCCTACCGACTGTAATTTCTTAGAAGCTATAAAAGCTGAGAAACTAAATCCTATTATAAGAACCAAGAGAATAGATTTTTTTATAAATCTTTTTCTCTTAGAAAAATTATTACCTGCATTAGTATTTAAATCTCTTATTATCATTTGATTTAAGTAATAACAATTGCTTGAGTTTCAATTTCGTCTTTTTTTACAATTTCTTCAGAAGTTATAAAAGTATAAATTACCATAGCCATAAATGCATAAGCGCTCAAGGAACCAACTAGCCATGATTCAAAAAGAGCAGAAAACGAAATTGCAAATAAAATAGGAATTGCAAATTTTGTTTTTTGTGCAGCTTTAATAAACATCAAAATATATGACCTCAAAAATATAACCAAACCAATTAATCCCTGATCCATCCAAAAGGTTAAAAACGAATTGTGAATTCCTCCTTCGTGACCAAGCCTTGTTAAAATTTTATAGTGTTGTCTCATAAAAAATTCATTATATCCAAATCCTTTTCCAATAAAGAAATTCTCTTGAATTTGCTTCCAAGCAAAATCCCAAGCAATATACCTTCCGCTTCCTTCGCCTAATGTATCAATTCTAAAGAACTCACCTAACCCTAATGATAATAATATTGTAGTCAGGTTATTACTTACAATCTCTACTAAAAAAACAGTTACAATAAATACAATAAAACCAAGAAATGGCGAAACGCTAAAAAATCTTTGAAATAAATAGAAAATTAAAATTGTAAGAACTGCATTTCTTGAATCTGTCAAATAAATAGATATTAAAATAATAGAATAAACAAGCAATTTTTCATATAAAACAAAAAGCTTATTATTTAAATCATTAACAATATAGAAAAGCACAAAAAGCAAAAACGAAAATAAGCCCAACCCATTTGGATTTCCCATAAATCCTCTAAATCTTCCATTTTCAATATGTGCAATTTCTGGTGCTATAAATTTCAAAACAAAACCTAACAAAAGTATGGTAAAAGCAAAAAGAATTAATCTTCTAAAAAACTCTTCTCCCTCTTCTCTATATAATTTAATAACATAATTAGGGATAACCATAAATGTTAATGCATAAGAAAGTGTTTTTTGAATGCTTGTAAAAATAAACGCATCATTAAAACTAAATGTCAACGTAAAAATGGAAAAGATAAAAAATGGAATAAATATTTTATAAAGATTATTTAAAGGTTGAAAGTTATTGGAGTCAAAGAAAAAAAAGAGGGCCAAAATACTTATGTAAATATTCTTTACATCTTTAGCAAAATAAAATGAGCTTTCAAGACTATCAGATAGGATTAAAACAAAAAGATATCCGATTAACAACTCTTCAATCATACCTTTTTTGTACATCAAATACATTGTAATAGGAATAAAAGCATAAGTGGCTGGGGCATAAACAGCCCCAACTAATATCCATGATATTAAAATAGCATATAACTGAATATTTTCTTTATAGTATTGAAGCACTTCCTAATTTTTTAAACTTTTAAGGTGTTCTTTTTGAATTGCTGGTCGTTTTTTGGCAAAATCTCTTAACTCTTCCACATTGCTTTCCCAATTTGAATTTGAGCCAATAACTCGCCATCTATTAATATGTTCTTGCATTTCTGGCTTTAACTTATGCTCAAACTCATTAATCCTACTAATAACTGTAGTTTCATCAAATGTTTTTGTAATATGAAAATCAAAACGACTGATAAATTTTTCTGAAAATGCCTTATTTTTCAATAATCCACCAAAGATAACACCTATACTGCTCACTTTTTTCGCTTTTTCCAATAAATTCATTTGGTAATCTTCTTTACCAGTATAGCCAAAACCCCAATCAGTATCATAAAGTATCCAGCGCCAACGGCCATCTCTAACTCCTACTGAATCATGAGTTGATATACCCGACCTACATCTCCAGAATTTGACATTGTTATTCGGCCAATCGCTGTTGCAGAAGTATACATTAGAAATAATAAAATCCATAAAATTTGTAATGTCAATTTGCTGCTCAACAAATTCATAATTTTTGTCTTGCGATAGATCATTGGATTTAATAAAATCCAATAAGGAACTAAAAGCATCCTGATCATTTTTTTTTCCGTAGAACAAAGTACCAGTTAATTGAAGAATAACAATACTATCTGTGCTCATCTTATACTTATTTGCAAGATAATTTTCATCCACTCTCTCACGAATATTGTGAACTCCCCAATATTCACCATTTATAAAAACAATTGCAGGGCGATAATCTTGCGTCTCCAAATTTGAATTACTCATTAAGGATTGCATAAAAGCATCGCGAAACATGGTTTTAGTCCAATCATTACCAGCATTTCGTAAAATCAACGAATTAAAAGATGTCACTTCATTATTCGGGAATATTTTGTAGCTCAATTGTTCAATCCCATATTTTTTATCAAAACAAACACGCAACGATTTCTGACTAAATCCTCTTGTTGCATTTCCACTTATTCTCGCTCCAGCATTTTGCTCGAAGCCCAAGTTTCCATTTTCGTCATAAAATTCAATATGAATAGGTCTTTCCGAATTACTCCCACGCATTAAATAATTTGATGGATACTCCCACCAAGGTGCATCCAGTCGGATATTTTTTTTTAAATAATAGTCTTTGTCTTCATATTGTTTTCCCATCACATAAATTCCATCCTCATAACCAAAAAAATCCGCTTGATTCACCGTAATAGCAATAACAGGTAAACTATATCTTTTTTTGCCCTTTTCATCCACAAAAAAAGTGCGTATTAATTCTGTGCTTTTATTATTATCAGCATCCACTGAAATTGCTCTTAATGTAGTTCCTTTAAACACTTCTCCAACTGGTGGTTTCCAACGTGTAGAAGAAGGTATAACTGAAAATACATTTGCAGAATTTGTTTTGCTTTGAATAACAATTGGTTTTGAATAAACCGCTGAACTAAGTGATGGCTCAGAACCATCCAATGTATAATATATTTTTTCAGATGATGACACATTTAAAGAAACAGAAACAGCATCCTCATAAAAACCACCTTTTATTAAACATTCCGGAGTATGCAAACGGACATCCAATTTCAATTCAGGATATTCAATTTTGTTTTCACCGGCATATTTTAAACTTAATTCAAATGATACAACAGCAACAATAAAAACTAAAACAACTATCAATTTTATTGACAGAGGTGTTTTACGCTTAGTTTCTTTAATTGCTTTCATTTCTTATATAAATACCCGCTCCAACCCTTGTAAATATTTTGAATTTTTTGTCATTTTGAATGGAAGTTGACTTCCAAGCTCTTTTGCTTCAGCTTCGTCCGAAGCATTATATTTTAACTCAAGAACAACTGCATTGTAATCAATTGATTTATTCATAAAATTATTTCCATTATACCCAATTGCATAATAAGTTAAATGATGATCGATTGTTATTCTAAACTTTTTATTAGCTGATAAAAAATACTTACGTTTATAATTGTTGAGTAAATATGGTTTTAACGACAATAATTCATTTTTGATTTCTATAGGAATAGAAGAATTGAGTACTGCTGTTTCTATTTGTGATTTATCAAATTTTTCATCGAGTGTAAAAGAATCGAGAAGGTGTGATTCTTTTTTACCCATTAAACCCTTTTTGATTTTATACTCCAATACAGGCTTTTGAATTTGTCCAAATAACTCACCATACCAACGGATACGAACTTTTAAACGATTTTGAGAACCATCAATATTATCAAAATAATGCATCAAGCCGGGTGTATCAAAATAAATATTGTTGACTGTTCGTTCTTTAAATATTTCAGAAAAACAGGCGGGATGAAACTTTATGATTTGCTCCACATCCAAATGAGAATAATCGGTAATTAGGAACTTACGCTCGTAACGTAAGGTTTCCGATTGCTCTTTTAACGATTGCATCTGAAAGTAATTTTTAAATTAAAAATCGCGGGTATTATCCATAAACGTAATGTTTATAGATGAGTGAATGTTTTTTAAATCGGCTTTTGCTTGCTCTAGTTTTTCAAAATCGTCAAATTCTACAAAAAAAGAGGCTTCTATGGCAGCCGGACTTTCATCTGTTCGTTTGAGCTTAATTCCGGAGCAGTATTTTTTAAGCGTTTCAACAATGTTTTTCAAATCGATTACCTGAGGTTGATTACTAGATATAGTTAAATACAAATTCTGTGATTCAACACTCTTTTGATAACGATTTGTAAAAAAGATGACAATTACAAATCCTATGAAAGCTACTACTGTTAGCACTGTTAATCCTGCCCCACAGCCCAAACCTATAGCTATTGTCAGAAATAAATAGGTTAGTTCTTCTGGTTCCTTTATAGCCGCTCTGAAACGAACTATGGAAAGAGCTCCAACCAAACCTAATGATAAGGCTAAAGAAGACTTTACAACAGAAATGATAAACATGGTAGTAATTGCCAAAACAATGAAATTGCGGGCAAAAGACTTACGATTAGACAAGGAATTACCAAACCGAACATAGATTTTTCCTAGTATAAAGGCTAATACAGCACAAACAATAAAGCTAAAAATAAAGCCCGGAATGGCTTTTGGGGAAAAACCCGACAAATTATCTATTAAAAATGCTTTTATTTCGTTCATATAGATTAATGTTTAAAACCTATACAAATCTAATGAAAATATGGGAATTTTACTTGGTAATAATCAATTGTTTCAGACCAGTTCTTATTCCTTGTTTATTTCTTCAATCGTCCTCAAAATCACATCCTCCCAAAGAAATCCCTTCTTTATTTTCTGGATAGAATGCTGCTTCATTTCCAAAAGCTTTTCCTGAGGCATTTTGATGAATTCTTCTATACTTTTCCTCAGTCCGTTTATATCTCCCGCCTCTATCAATATCCCATTTTTCGAATCAACTTCTTCATTCACTGCTCCCACATCACTTGCTATAATAGCTAAGCCTGAAGCCATTGCTTCCAAAATTACGGTTGGCATTCCTTCGCTGTAACTTGGACAAACCAATACATCCGCTTTGGAGACTATCTCTTTTATTTTATTGACATCTGAAATACTTCCATGGTAATGAATGTTAGAAGCAGATAGTTGTTTGTCTTTGGGAATAGCACCAATAAACTCAAAATCAAAATTGGTATTCCCTTCCAAAGCTTTTAAAACTTTTGTTAATTCTTCAATTCCTTTTCTTCTTTCGTATCTGCCAATAAACAAAAACTTAATTTTTGAATAAGGCTTTATTTCCTCTTTCTTAATCCAGCTTTCATCAATACCAATAGGAATTTGAATAATTTTGTTTTTCGGAATTCTTACATCAATTAATATGTCTGTTAATTTTCCACCCAAAGAAAAAACAATATCTGCACTTCTCAATGATCTTAAAACCGGTCGCTTAAAAAGGTATTGCTCTAATTTCGATTTGAAATTTGCTGCCTTTTGAAACATTTCCAGTCCGTGAAAATTAACGCTAACAGGAATGTTTAATTCTCTTTTATTCTCCAACAATTTCATTCCACAAAATCCTTGCACATAAATAAAATCAACTGGTTTATTTCTTTTTAGTTCATCATAAATTGCAGAAGAATAAGCATAAGATTCACGAATATAATGTCCGGGAAGTTTATCTAATTTAGGAAAAGGAATAACAAAAGAGTTGATATACTTTTTTTCTTCTTCGGTAAAACAATTCAATGAATGAGCTTCTTCTGAATTTTTAGCTGTGTGATAAAGGTCTACTTCTATTTTATGAATTGCAAAATACTTGGCAAGGTAAAACGAATGTTTTTGCATCCCACCAATAACATAAGGGTAAATACCATCTGTTAATAAAGCAATTCTCATTTTTTGAATTTTATTTTTGATGAAAGCAGTTTAGAAGGCAATTCCACAAATCGGTAAGCCAAATATGAGCACAATGTAGTTATTCCTAATGCAACTATAATCATAATAAATTTATAAAAAGGATTGACTACACTATGAGAAATGTAATTTAAAAACACCAAACCTGTTAAACTATGAAATAAGTAAATTGAATAAGAAATATTTCCAAAAAAGGTCAAGATTTTATTTTTATAATTTGTAAAAAACAAAATGGCTAAAAAAGCAAAAGATGAAAATGCAAATGTTCCAAAAGTGTGGAAAACAAGCATTTCAATTGCTGCAGCAAGAGTTAAAAGAGACAACTCTATCCAACCAATCATTTTTGTTTTGTACAAACAAAGTGCAATACCAAATATAAAAGAAGGTAAGAAATAAGGAAGAAATTTACTGGTAAAAAAAGCACCTGATAACAATACCACATAACTAGTTATTCGCAAAGCAATTTTCTTGTTGGCAATCAAAGGAAACATTAATCCTATGGCTAAATAATATTGAAACTCAATTGCTAATGTCCAGTAAACCGGTCGTATCCAAGTTTGATCACTAAAAAATGGAATTAAATATCCGATGTGCAATAAAATTTGTTTAATGGAAGGTGTAATATCTAATCCATTGTAATGTGGACTCATTGCCCGTAAATAAGTATGAGTAATTGCCAATGCTAAGGAAACAATATAGAGTGGTTCTAATCGAATAATACGCTTAACAGCAAATGTGAAATAATTTTTAAGCTTATAAGAAGAATGATATAATGACCAAGGAATAACAAAACCAGAAATGACAAAAAACATTTGCACTCCATAATGTCCATGAGAAAAAATATCCAAAATAGGTTTTGAACTAATGAATCCTGTTACAGTACAAATAAAATGAAAAAAACAAACAGATAAAGCAGCAATAGCTCTTAGAGCATCTAAAATCGGGACGTGCTTCTGAACCAATGAATTATCCTTTATTTCCATCTGATAATATCTTTTTAACCAAAGCGCTAAATTTATTCATGTGCTGCTCTTTTGAATATTCTCCATTCAATAAATTGAATGCATTTTGTGCTATTTTTTTTGCTAAAACTTTATCTTCAATTAATAATTTAATATTCTTAACAATTGAATTCAATTCGTTATTCTCATCAATAAACAGAACAGCATCTTTATCTCTAAATAAATCTTTAACAACAGGACTAGAAGGAGCAATAATTGGAATCATGCTTTGTGCGTATTCGAAAAGTTTTAAAGGACTACCATACCAGTTAGAGCCAGGCATAATACCAATTGAAAAAGTGTTTTTATATTCCTCCAACTCTTGCTCTGAAACAAAACCAGTAAGTTTTATTCGCTCTTTATAAATACTTTTTTCTCTAAGTTCATGAACATAATTCCACTCTTCTCCATAACCAACCAACAGCAATTTAGCATTTGAATATTCACTTGCAATTTGTTCAAAAGCCTTAAGCAATAAAGGAATTTTATGCCAGATTAAAAAAGAACCTACAAATCCAATAACTATTTCATCGGATTGAACTTTTTCTTTTACAACAACATCTTTCCAAACAATAGATGGGAGAATAAAAAAGTTTTTTTGCGAAGGAGAATTTTGTTCAATGTGTTTTTTAACAGAATCGGAATAGCATAAAACATAATCAGCTGCTTCAACTGAATTCAATTGTGCTTTGGCAATTTTATTATCGTAAACAGTGGATGTATGATACATTTCTTTGAATTGCAATAAAACCGGACAATCATAGATCATCAGATACTTTGACCCGCTGAATTGTTTCAATTTCGGACCAATCTCAGAGCCCAAAGAATAAAATTCAATTACTAAGTCGTACTTTTTATTTTTCAACAACTCAACTTGTCGGTTTTGAAACGAAAATAAACGATTCAATACCAATGAATGATAAAGAAATGGAAATTGTTTTTTGAAAATTTGTTTTAATTTTTTAGAAAGACTGCTCTGACCGGTATTGTTATTTGTAGTAACAAAAGAATCATTAGAAGTTGGAGAAAAGTCAACTGTCATTCCTTCTTTCTTGATGCATTCAATGAATATTTTCACATAATTAGCAACAGCAGAAGTTGGATTTTCAATATTAAATCCAGGTGCATTAACAGTGATTAGTATTGAAGGGGTAGAATTGGATTTCATTAAAGAAGCTAATTTGAGGCTAAATTACTAAAATAGGACTTAATAAAGAAAACAAATCGCAGTGGTTTTTTAGCCGCAGATTATCAGATTAAAAAAATAATTTTGGCTGATTACTTTGATTCATAAAGAATCAGCCAAAATTTAAGCACACAGAAAAATCTGCAAATCTGCGGCTGAATTTATTAAGCTACGAACACTATTTCAACAGTGAATTTACTCTTTTAGAAATTGTATCACAAGAAAACTCAGAAATATCTAGAGTATGATTAAACTTAATAACTCCGTTTCTGAAATCATTTAGTGCTTTTACCAAATCGTTCCATACAGTTTCCTTTTGCATAACAAAACCTATTGAATTATTGGAGATATATTCCGTTACTTTTCCTTTTGGACTTAATATCAAAATATATTTTCGCGCACATAAATATTCAAAAAATTTACTTCCAAAACTGTTCACTAGCTCCTCTTCTCTTTTAATGTAAAGCACCATATCGGCTGCTTTTAGTATATTTTTAACTTCATCTGTCCCTACTTTTCCATAAAAACGAATAGCATCAATATTCGCAGCTTTTACATCGTTCTCAAACTGAAGATTTGTATTTCCATAAAAATTAAATTCAATTGAATGATATAGCTCCGAGTTAATAGATTTAATTTCAGACAAAGCATTTATAAAATAAGTATAGAAATATCGAGAACAATTGATGGATCCAATATTTAAAATTACACTTTTCTTATTAGATTGATAGATAGAAGAATTACTATCATTCGAAATAAAAACATCCTGTGGATCAAATCCATTATTAATCACATGAAATTTATCTTTAAAAGTTTTGTATTTACTAGAAAGAATATCATGAATATCGGTTGATGCACATAAAATATGATTGGAATGTTCAATTGAAAATTGTTCGTACTCACATTCTAATTCATATCGTTTTTTTGATTGAAACTTCCTGACATTTTCTCCAAAACTACCCATTGAGTCAATCCACAAATCCCGAAAATCCAATACCAGATTAAGATTTGGCAATTCTTGCTTTAATTGTGCAGCAAAATAAAAATAATTAAAAGGAGTGCCTGAAACAATGAGATTATCAATTTTATTCTCAATTAAATATTTTTTTACTTGATTTTGGACAATTGGATTCCAAAAAGTTGAAGCATCGTACTTATTTCCTTTTGCAAAAATATCAACAAAAATATCAGAGAGCTTATACTTTAATTTTTCAATAAAATTTGCAGGAACACCAAGTAAAATTTTGGGATAAGAGTCCTTGACTTCTATTACTTTTAAATTTTTGATATGATTAACTTCATTCTGCCATGAAGGTTGATTTTTTAGAATGAACTTTTCAGGAGTAAAAACAGTTACTTCTACATTTTTTTGGGAAAGATATTTACACAACTTTAGCCACCTTCTACCGCCAACTCCAGTGTTTGGAGGAAAATAATAATTTAATAGAACTACTTTTTTAGAGTTCACCTTTATACATGTTTATTAATTTCTTTTTGATTGAAGACCAAAGCTTGTAATCATTAATATCTTCAGCAGGATTTCCAACAAAAGTAACATTATCAGGAACATTTTTAGTAACTACAGCACCTTGTCCGATAGTTACATCATTGCCAATATTTACTCCGTTTTTAACAATGGAATTTACACCCATAAATACATTGTTGCCAATAATAGATGAACCCGCAGTAACAATCATGCAAGTAAGAATGCAATTTTTACCAATCACACAATTATGTCCAACATTTACCATGGAACCAATCTTTGTTCCCGACATGATAATTGTATCATCCAATGCCGATCGTCTAACGGTTGAACAAGGTCCAATTTCTACATTGTCCTCAAATATTACTCCACCCAATTGAGGAAATTTTACAAATTCGTCAGTTTGTTTATCCAACTCCAGCCCTAATCCTTCAGTTCCCAATGAAACGTGTGCTTTTATAACACAATTTTTTCCAAGTACTGTTCTTGAATGAATAACTACGTTTGGATGAATCAATGTTCCATCACCTATCACCACATCTTTTCCAATAAATACATTATCGCTTATTCTTATGTTTGGATTTCTTCTATGTTCTTCCACATAATTATGAAAAGCTTCATCTTCATCCGAATTAAAATACTTACTCATAATTTTTGCATAAACCAAACGAGGCTTCTCTTCTGTAATTAAATAAGTAACGCCTAAACGCAAGGATGTAGGAGCAATTTCATAATTAACAACAATATATCCGGCAGTGATCTGATTTAAATTCTCAACACTTTTTGTCCATAGAATAGAATTTTTATCATGCTGTTTTAAAGAGCCTGGATAAAGAATTGGATTATCAGTACTACCAATAACCGTTAAATTAAATTCTGAAACTATTGTACTTACGTTGATTCCTTTGTTCATCTTATTTAATTTCAAATTATAATGATTAAAAGTTAATACAAAGCTAATGAATTTATAGCAATTTTATTCTCATATAGCTAGTAAGTTTTTTTGAGCTGTAATCTCGTAGGCGCTAGGCTCCGCCTAGTGACATTTCTTGAAATTAAGCTCTGCTTAATTCCTATTTTACTATTTTTACCGACTATGTCAGAAAAATACAAAACAGATAGTAATGGACTTTACTTTGTCACATTTAGTGTGATTGGTTGGATTGATGTTTTTATCAGAAGAGAATATCAAGAGATTTTAATTGATAGTCTTCAATATTGTCAAAAAAACAAAAACTTAAAACTTTATTGTTATTGCATTATGCCAAGTCATGTTCATTTCATTACTTATTCAGAAAACAATGAACTTTCAGGAACATTAAGAGACATGAAATCCTTCACTGCAAAACAATTATTGAAAGCAATATCTGAAAACCCGCAAGAAAGTAGAAAAGAATGGATGCTTCATCAATTCAAATATTATGGGAAAATTAGCCCACAAAAACAAGATTTTCAATTTTGGAAACACGATAATCACCCTTTCTTTTTATACAGTGAAAAAATGATTCAACAAAAAGTGGATTATATACATTTCAATCCTGTAGACGCAGGATTTGTTAATCAACCTATTGAATGGAGAATGAGTAGTGCTAATGAAGATGGACCGATAAAGTTGGATGAAAGAGTGTGAGCCGTATACGTAAGCAGAGCTTACGAACAATATTTGTCACTAGGCGGAGCCTAGCGCCTACGAGTAACCCTACGAGTAACTTCATTTTTTAGTTGGTATAATTGACCTTAGCGCTTACTGGGGACCAGCGGTATAACCACCTATAAAATTATTTTCACCAGTAGTAAGAAACTCACCTGCTTGGGCTCCTAAAATTGAATTTCTATCGCCTGTTAAAATATCATGTCCAGCATCATGCCCAATAAAAGTATTTTCATCAGCATTTATAGATAAAGCAAGATTAATAGCTGTAAAACAACCTAAATAAGTGTTAAAAATTCCAGCTTGATTTCCTGCACCTGCTAGGTTTCCAATAAAAGTATTTTCGCGACCAGTTGTATTATTAAATCCACTATTGCTTCCAACAAAAGTATTGCGATCAGCTGTTGCTGTCCCGACCCCAAGATTGTTTAATCCTGCTTGAAAACCAACAAATGTATTATTCTCAGCAATTGTATTAGTTTGCCCAGCTGAAAATCCTAAAAATGTATTTCGAGTTGCTGTAGTATTTGCTGTACCGGCTTGCCAACCTAGAAAAGTATTACGATTTCCTGTTGTATTAGCAGCACCTGCAAATGCTCCAACAAAAATATTTCGAATATCACCTGCTGAACCTCTCCACATGGTCATTTGATTGCCAATCATATAACCATTGTTTTGAATAAGCGGAACAATAAAATCCTGAACATTTACATTCCCAGAATTAACAGTAAGCAATTGATTAGGTGTGCCAGTATTTATACCCAATAAGCCCGCTGCTGTAATTTGTGCACGCGGAGTGTTGCTTGTTATAAAAGTTATTGGTAGAGCTGGAATTGTTCCTATTCTAAGAGAACCACTACTTCCTGGGTTAGCTCCAAGTAATTCCGCTCCTGTTATTACATTTCCTAAAGTACTCCAAGGTTGAGCATACACTCTTAAGGTAAGAAGCACTATTGCAGCGCAAAGAGATATTTTTATTTTTATTTTCATGTTTTATTTTTTTATTTGGTTATTAATACCTTTTGTGTATATTGAACTTGATTAATCGTAATTTTAAAAAAAAAAATTCCAGAAGTATTGTCAACAAAATCGACCTCATATAAATCAATATTATTTAAAATAATAGCATTTATTTTTTTGCCAAGCAAATCATAAATTTCAATTGACTCTATTTTCTCCTGTGACTTTATGTAACAGATGCCATTCGTTGTAGGATTTGGAAACACGGAAAGACTATTATCAACTTGAATTTCATTATTCGATGTCCAATTTGCAGCATAAATAGAATCTGTTGAAACGCAAACATTTTCTATAAAATAATAAGAAAAACAATTTAACATTCCTTCAACCTGAGCGGTATCTGTATTGGAGTCATCAAAAAAATTTCCTAGCATAATATAATTATAGGATGAATCTGATGTAAAAGATCCTGTGATTTTTGTCCAATTAGTCGTATCTGTAATTATTGATGATGAATATACTTGTGCTGAATTATTTATTGGAACAGGATTTGAAAAAGAAAATGGAACTGTGGAAAATTTTGTCCCAATTTTATCTGTTGCACATCCGCCATAAATTTCAGTTAAAACAATTTCAAAAGAAACAAAATATTTTTGACCAATTATTAGCGGTGTTATTAACTGCGCACCAATAATTTCCCTATAGAAACCAGTTGTCGCATAAGTGTATAAACCACAATAAGCATTTCCTGATAAAGCATATTGAAATCCTAACATATTACTTGGAACAGACATTTGTGGAAATGAAACAGACGCACAAGAATTTAAATAATCGGGGGATTCACAATATGAATCCCATCCAGTTGATTTATATACTTCTCCTGCCCCACTAGGGCATGAAGAATATATTTCAAAGCTCGGATTAGGAACTAAATTTGTTTGTGCCAAAACACCTTCCAGTGTAGAACTAAAAACAAAAAAAGAAAGAAAGATTTTGTATAAATATTTCATGCATAGACGTTTAATACTATGCAATTTAAGTTAAATAAATACCAATAGCAAGATTATTTTTATAGAAATTACAAGGAGTATTGCACTATCTTATTTAATTTTTTTAGCAGGAATTCCTGCATAAACACCTGCTTCTAAAATATCTTTATTTACAAAACTCAATGCTCCAACTGCAATATCATTTCCAACTTGAATTCCACCGGCAATTTTGGAACCTGCTCCAATATAAGTGTTTTCGCCTATCACCGTTCCGTGAACTGTAACACGTTTATGAGTTGAGCCCAATGTAATTACATTCGGACCTAAGAAACAATTCTTTTTCAATGTTGCATTGGATGTTAAAATGGTTCCGTATTTTATTGTTACACCATCTTCAATAATACAATGTTCACCTGTTCTGATTCTTCCTTGAACAATTACTTTTTCACCAATTTTAGTTCCTTCTTCTACTTCACAGTAGCTGCCAACTTTTGTTCCAGCGCCAATACGAACGCCTTTGTGTAAGATGGTATAATTGCCAACTGTTACATTGTCCCCAATAACAACATCTTCATGAATAATACAAAAATGTCCTATTTTGAAATTACTACCACTTTTAAAATCGCTTGCTATAATATTTGTGCCTTCCATGTTTTTATTTTCTTTTTATTATTTAATGATCCATCTAACAATGTCAAATGTCTCAGCATATTTTGAATTTATTTGAACGCCTCTTGTTCGAGCTAATGAACGGATGAATTCCTCGTTGCAATAAGGTCGGTGCGACTGTGACATATATTCTTTTAATGCGTCAATTTTTTTATTGATATGTGCTTCTTCTAAAATTACAAAAGAACTGGTATTGAACGTAATATTGTTCCAAGGCATTTCATAAGCCAAGATACTCGAAAATTTAAATGCTCTCAATCCTTCATTGGCAATCACATAATGATCTTGATGAATGTCATTTAAAGAAGGCATAAATACTATATCCGGCTTAATGCTTTCTCTTAAATCAATCAGTTTTTGCAAAATCTCTTGTCTTTTATCTGTAAAAATTCTTACTTGAAAATCATACAAGAACAAATCCTCTGGAGCAATTCCCAAAACACTTGTTGCTTTTTTAATTTCTGAGATAAGTACATCAGCTGGATATTTTTTAAGAACAGATTGTTCACAAGCAGAAAAAGCTGCCATATAAACTCTGCAACCTTCTGAAACAAGTTTAGCTATTGTTCCACCACAACCAAACTCACCATCATCGGTATGAGGCGCTAAAACAAGTACTTTTGTATTTTTAGGAAAATTCATTTCTTATTTATTTTTTAGGTAGAAAAATATATTGCTTTTGCTCAAACTCATCAATAGCTTGCATGTAATCATCAGGGCGACCAATATCTAACCAGTATCCGTTAAACTTTTTAACGTTGGCAGGTTTTCCTGATTTAATCATATCCAACATTAATGTATCAAATCCATAGGTTTCATTGTATTTTATATAGCTCATTACATTTTTACTCAGCATATAAATTCCCATACTCACTTCAAAAGTTGTGATTGGCTTTTCTCTGAATCCAAAAAGTTTACCACTCGCATCTACATCCAAAACGCCATATAAATTGACTGTCTCGCGAACATAAGAGGAAACTGTAAATGTGTTTTTATTAGATACATGATAATCATACAATTCAGAAAAGTTTAAATCCGTTAAAATATCTCCATTCATTACCAAAAAATTTTCCGGTAAATCTTTTATTAAACTCAAAGGACCCATTGTACTCAATGGTTTTTCTTCCAACGAATAATCAATTTTAATATTCCATTTTGATCCATCACCAAAATATGCTTTTATAATATCAGCTTGGTGACTCACAGTTAAAGTCACATGATCAAATCCATAAAAAGCCAATTGACGTATAATAACTTCCAAAATTGGAAAATCACCAATTGGCATTAAAGGTTTTGGTAATACAACAGTATATGGTTTTAAACGAGTTCCTTTTCCTCCCGCCAATATGATTGCTCTTTTAGACATTGTAAATTGTTGTTTTGTATTTTTTTAAATTTTCACTATTCAAGAACCATTCAATTGTTTTAGTCAATCCTTTTTCAAAAGTATAGCTATGCTTAAATCCTGTATGCTTAATCAATTTTGTGTTATCACACCACAAACGTTGCACTTCAGATTTTTCAGGACGAATTCGAGCAGGATCAACAACAAACTTTACATCACTTTTCATAATTTTTTTAATCAACTCAAAAGTATCAGCAACACTTATTTCTCCGTTTGAACCGATATTTACTTCTTGCCCAGCCAAATCATCGCATTTTGCAACAGCAATAAATCCGGCACAGGTATCAGCTACATAATTAAAATCTCTTGTTGGTGTCATGTCTCCTACTTTAATTTCTTTTGCTCCTACAGCAATTTGTGAAATAATAGTTGGTATAACTGCTCTGGCTGATTGTCGGGGTCCATAAGTATTAAACGGCCTTGCAGTTGTTAAAGGCAAATTAAATGCATTGTAAAAACTCATGGCCATAGCATCTGCTCCTATTTTACTTGCACTATAGGGTGATTGTGGTTGCAGTGGATGTTTTTCATCAATGGGAACATATCTTGCTGTTCCATAAACTTCGCTGGTAGATGTATTAATTACTTTCTTACAACCGTTTTCTAATGCTGCCTGACAAATATTTAAAGTTCCTTTTACGTTTACATCCACATAACTATCAGGAGCAACATAGGAATAGGGAATTGCGATTAATGCAGCCAAATGAAAGATGACATCTACATTTTTTGTTATATGCTTACAAAAATGCGGGTCTCTTACATCACCACTAATCACTTCAATTTTATTCAAACAAGAAATATCTTCCAGCCATCCCCAATTGTTAAACGAGTTATAATAACTCAAGGCTTTCACATTTGCTCCTTCAGCTACCAAAGCTTCCACTAAATGAGAACCTATAAATCCATCAGCCCCTGTTACCAAAACGGTTTTATTCTTTAATTCCATTATTCAATAATTTGTTGTTAAATTAATAAAAATACCAATACGATTGCTTAAGAGAGCAATAGTTCACAAAATTTCTCGTAATTTTTTGATGCTTTAAAGTGTTCATTCCAATAAGCTCTCACGCCATTCCTATATTCAATTGTGTTTTTACTGCTGTCCTTAAACTCTGTTATTAGCTGAGCAATTTTTACTGTATCAAAATCTTTTTCCAGTAAATAGCCAGTTTTATCATTCATTATTTCTGCTGTCCCACCAACATCTGTTGCAAAAATAGGAATTCCCATGCTGGCAACTTCCATTATGGTTACAGGCAAACCTTCTGTTTCACTTACATTCATAAACAAATTTATGGAAGTATTTTTCGTCTTGATTAAGGATTCTTCATAACTATTTACTCTTCCTAACAATTCAAAAGAGACATTAGAAGGCAAAGTCTTAACATCATTCAATAATTTTTCTTCTAATTCCCCTGAACCTCTGTGAATCCACTTCACTTTAAATTTAATATTTTTCAATACATCAATAATTAAATTCAATCGTTTTAATGCAATAATGTTTGAGCAGGAGTATATTGTAAATTCGTTATCTGGATTAAAAATTGAAAGTCCGTAATCATTCGTTCCAAAATAACTATGTGTTACTTTTTCCGGAAACATATTTTTATTTTTTGCATATTTTTCAGCACTCTTTGATAAAGCAATCACTTTATCGGTTTGAGAATAAATAAAATATCTGAATGGCATATAATTTCCTTCCCAACGTTCATCATATATATCATAACCCAATATTCTGAAAACAAATTTATTAATGTCATCTTTCTGCTTAAGCAATGCACAAGAAAGCGCCCAATCGTTCATCCAATAAGAATAAAAGACAGGCTCCAATGATTCTTCTTTATTTTTTTCGATATAAACTTTAAGCTGATTAGAAATATTAATATTCTGTGACAAAATACTAATCCATCTTCTGATTTTTTTCAGAAAAAATATTTTTTGTGGAGTATGATAAAATTCATTAAACAGAATTTTGATAATCCTAAAAAACTGACTGAAAAATATTGCTTTTGAATTATAGCTAAACGATTTATCAAAAAGGTTTACCAAAATGGCATTGTCTGGAATCTCTCTAATATAAGTATCGGTAGTAATTCTGGGGAAAATATAAACTTTCTCAAATTTTGATGCAGTGAAAATAATTTCATTTTCTAAAAACGATTCTCCACTAGCATAGGGATACTTGTTAGTAAATAAATATAATACTTTACCATTTTTTTTCATAAAAACTTTTTACTGAGACTAGTTTTTAGATACTGTTGCAGTTGAATTATTTTCTATCAATACTTTTTCAATAGTAGAGATACGTTTTTCCAACAAAGCTTTTTCTTTCAATAATACATCTACTTTTTTATTCAATTTTTCTACTTCATCTGCCTTTTGTTTTAATTCCTCTGTTTTTTTAGCGAGTGCTTGAATTGCAAGTAAACTTATACCATCAACGTCAATTGTTGTAATTGTAGTATCGCTTTCTCCAAACTGAAAAGCTTGATAAAAATCTTGTGCCATGGGGCCAATGTGCCGTATAGCAGGAGATTGTGATTTGTAATTCCAAGAAGTAATTTCCAGTTTAGCCAATTTGTTCAAAACAGCATTTGCATCTTCCGTTTTAAAATGTTCCTTTTTATGTTTATCAGAAACACTAGCCCAACTACCACCTCCTGCTGCTAAAGTAACACCGGCAGTTAATGCAGTATTGGAATAAAAAACAACACCACCAGAAGCTCTAACCATAAATTGATTATCGGCAGTACTATTTGTTGGTGTTATAGAGGATTGATCAGCATAAACAAAACTTCCTTTTCTTCCGTTTGTATTTGAATAATACCCCAATGCTGTTGAATAATTACCAGAAGCGTCCGTTTCATAACCAAAAGACAAAGCATATTTACCAGTAGAAGTGCTATGATATCCAATAGAAACAGAAGCTGAATCAGAAGCAACGGTTCCTCTACACATTGCAATTGAATAAACTCCACTTGCCGTGCATGTACTTCCCATAGCAATAGAAGAATTACCTGATGCAATCGAACCTTGTCCAGCAACAATTGAATAAATTCCGCTAGCTGTTGAATTTAATCCGAAGGCAGTTGAGTAAGAACCTGATGCAATTGTATTGTTACAAGCTGCAAAAGAATAAATTCCGATATTAGAATTATCCCAATGAGTACCTGTGATTCCACCAGCTCTGAATGCTGCTTTTTGAGGGTACCAAACCATTCGCGTTCCGGCACCAGAAGGTGGTGTAACGCCTGAACCAAAAGTTCCCTCTGCAAGAATTCCATCATTCCCAACAACGTGCAATGATGCCGTTGGAGCAGTTGTTCCTATTCCAATTTTTCCTACTGTAGTTATTCGCATTTTTTCGGTGTTATTAGTTTTAACAACTAAATCCACATTATCAGTTGTCCCAACAAAATTTGTTGCAGCACTTGTTCCAGAATTTCCCGTTAAATTCCAATAAGTAAATGAACTACCCGAATTTAAAGCATAAGTTGCCGTATCACAATAATTTGAATTGGTTGAATTTACCGATGTGGTTGAATTTGTTGAAAAAGCAGCTGAATCGGCATTGTAAGCAAAATTGATGGTATCAACAACCGACAAAACATTAAAAGCATAATTAGCGGTATCCGAAGTAATTGAATTTGTTGAATTGTAAGCAAACATAGCTGTATCAGAATCATTGTCAGGAGCTGGTAACCATACCGAACCATTCCACTTCAAAACATATCCTGATGCAACTCCAATAGTATCAACATCCGCCAAAGGATGCAATCTTAATGGTTGTGACAAATTACTTGAAGTTGAAGAATACATTGCATAGGGAACCGACCAAAATTGAATGGTATCTATATCAACATAAGTAGTTCCACCTGTTTCATCCATCGCAATTTTAATGAAATGTGTTGCTGCTCCCCAATTAATTCCTGAAAAAGAAGTTTCCGCTCCTGCTCCTGTTGTAGTTCCTTGTCCGATAATAAAATAAAATAAACCTAATTGATTGGTTGTTACATTGTGTGTTTCTTCCCAATGCAAAGTTCCACTAACAGTCGGACTATAAATCCCAAGCTTAACACTTACAGGTTGGCTAATTATTAATGTACCTCCAGAATTACGAGCTATACCTTGATAGGAAATACCTTGAGGTACTGTTTGAGAAATTGCAGTTTTACAAAAAACTACATTCAAAAACAGTAGCAGTAATGTGATTTTGATTTTTGTTTTCATTTTGTTTCTTTTCAATTATTTGAAATGATTTTTACCCTTCCCGCTTGGACTATGGGAAGTAGATAATATTTTTTTCTTGTTAAGTTCTTCTTCTATAATGTCGAGTCTGTTATTTAATTCTACTGAATCGTCTAGTTCGTTTACTTTATTTTTTAACTCATCAACAGCATTTAACACAGACAGATTTTCAACTCTATAGTTCAATGCTTGAATTCCTTTTAAAATAACTCCATCGATATCAATACCAGAAATACTAACATTGTTTTCTCCTAAGCCAAATGCATTATAAAAATCTTGCGACATTGGACCAATATGTCGGATAGCTTTATTTTGTGATTTATAATTCCAGCTTTTAATTTTTAATGCTTCTATTTTAACTAAAACTTCTTCAGCATTTAAATCGAGAAAATTTTCTTTTTTATTTTTATCCGAAACACTTGCCCAGCTGCCACCACCAGCAGAAAGTGTAACTCCCATTGTATTTGCTGAGTCGGAATAAAATATTGTTCCACCTGATGCTCTGACAGAAAATTCTTGTGCAACAGCAGCATTAAAGGTTGTACTGGATGAAGCATCTGAATAAACAAAAGAACCACTTTTTGCATTAGAAGAACCATGATATCCAATTACAGTAGACCAATGTCCGCTTGCTACCAAATAAGAACCAAGTGCCAAAGATTGTGCACCAACCGATTTATTTTCAAATCCAATTGAAACAGTTGAAACAGAAATATCAATATGATTTCCTTTTCCAATTGCAACCGACCTGCCAGTTAAACTACTACAACTATCACCAATAGCAACTCCATTACCACCAGGATAAGCACCCAATGCAGTGGCTTTAGATTTTCTTCCCATTGCGATACAATAATCTCCTGTAACAGATTCATCACCCGATGAAAAAGACCCTTTTCCAGTTGAAGTATTTCTTCCCACGGCAAAAGAATGTGCTCCCACATTTGCTGTGTCCCACTGATTTGAATTGATGTACCCAGCTCTAAATGCCGCCTTAGATGGCAGCCAAATTAATTTTGTTCCCGCACCAGAAGTAGAAAATGCACTTGTTCCAAATGTTCCGCTAGAAAACAAGCCATCATTTCCAGATAAACTCAGACTTGCTAAATTTGAAGTTGCTCCTAGTAAAACATTTCCATTTGCCTTTACTCTTATTCTTTCTGCATTGTTTGTTTTAACAATTAAATCGTTAGAATCATTCGTTCCAATATATTTTGCCGTTGAAACAATTGCATTTCCATTTCTTTCCCAAGCAGAAAAAGCACTAAAGAATGCGTACAATGCCGTATCCGAGTGCACAGATGAATTTGTAGTTGTAGAATTCAAAGAATTTCCACTAGCTAAAACGGAATCAGTAGAATAAGCAAACAGTACCGAGTCAACTGGAGAACTAGTAAAAACGTTACTTGCTGTATCGCTATAAATTGAATGACCTGATGTATAAGAAAATAAAACTGTATCTGAATCATTGTCGATAGCTGGAACCCAAAAAGAACCATTCCATTCCAACAATTTATTTAATGATAAACCAGTTAAGTTAACATCGTTAAATTTACTCAAACTATCATTGTTTGTTATGTTCGTTTTTAATGAATAAAAAGCATAAGGAACAGAAAACAATTGAGTAGAACCAATATCTGTAAAACTACTTCCTCCAGTATCATCAATCGCTACTTTCAAATAATACGCATTAGTGGACCAATTGATCAAGCTAAAAGAACTTGTTGCACCAGCACCTGTAGTGATTCCATTTCCAATTACAACTGAAATATGTCCGTTTGAATCGGTAGTTATCATTTGTGTTTCTTGCCATTGCAGCGTTCCGGATGCACTACCAGAATAAAATGAAAATCGTAATTGAATTGTTTGGTTACCAAGTTTTAATCCGAATGCATCTCTTACTGTAGTTTGATATCTATATCCTTGAGGCGCAGTTTGAGCAAATGAAAACACATTCATTATAAAAATGAATTGAATCAACAGCATACATTTAAAAAAAACTGTTTTCATTTTTAAATTTTGCTGATCTTAAAAGTGTTTACTATTTTATTTTTAGAGGAAGTCATTCTTAAAAAATAAAATCCGGAACTCAAATTCTGAAAATTTAATTCAAGTTTGCTAGCGCTGGGAGTTGACCTATTAGTTTGATTAATCAACAATTTTTTTCCAAGAATATCATAAATCTCAATAATTAACTCCTCGCCATAAAACTTGTCAAACTCAACAAATAAATAGTCGGACACAGGATTGGGAAATATTTTTGCTTGAAATGAGGAGCTTTCTATAATTGTAGTAGTAAGAAAAGGTTCTGGCTGAACAAATCCCTGAGTAAGCATATTTTGAGAATCAGAATAAGTCTCAAACATTAACTCCCCAATATTTGATTGGACTTCTAAAGTTCCAAAACTACCATAACTACCGGCACTACTTTGCATACTCGAACGTTGAATTGTTTGAGAAAGCAAAAAACTACTGACAAAAAACAGGACAATTGTTAAGACAACCTTTTGCATTGATTATGGTGAAAAATATGTAAGGTAAATATAAGTAAAAAAAGCATTCTTGCCTTTTCAAAAGGTTCAATTTATTAGTTAATAGCATGTTTCTGAGGTAAAGATATAAAACAGTGAGGTAAAACCAGACAGCAAATATTAAGGTCTCATTAGTATATATTTATTGATAGTGTATTTCAATAAATAGGAGAATTGTTTACCACTTAATCCTTTTGATAGTTTGATATAAGTCCAAACGCTTTTATAACTATATTCTGGTAGAATAAAAAATAAATTTGTCCAGCGATTTTCTGCAACTTTTACAAAAGATATTTTTTCAAAATAATTCAATTCATTATTTTTTTCTATCAGTTTATCCAGCCACTTTCTATACTTAACAATATTTACGACTGTTGGAGACAAACGGCCTTTACCAAAACCAATATGCAAAAGAAGTTCATCGTCAGAAGGTTCTATTTTCAAATAACTTAATATCCATTTGTAAATACTTTTTTTTCTTTCAATTGCAGTATTTGCGTTTAACACAGTTACATTGTGATTTTCTACTCTATACTTATATAATACATCGGCAATATTTTGATATTGAGTAAAATCTTTTAATCTAAACCACAAATCATAATCTTCCATATGAATATGTGTATCACGGTAACGAATATTATTTTCTAATAATACTTTTGTCCTGATAATACAAGGAGCATGAGTAATGCTGCTTGCAAAAACTAAACTCGATTTTATTTCATCATTAGAAAGTGGCACGGTCCAAATTCCTTTATCATCTCCAAATCGCTCCAAAGCACAGCTTGACACACCAACATCAGGATGAGCATCCATAAATGTTTTTTGTATTTCAAATCGATTTAAAACAGAAATATCATCTGAATCCATCCGAACAATGTATTCAGTATCTATAACTTCTAGACCTCTATTTAATGCTCCCACTAACCCTAAATTCTTTTCATTTTTCAAGTATTTTATTCTAGGGTCTTTGTATGAAAGTATTATTTCTTCACTTTTATCTGTTGAGCAATCATTGATGAGCAATAAAATAAAATCAGAAAAAGTTTGATTGAGAATACTATCAATCGCTTCTTTCAAATATTTTTCAGAATTATAAACAGGCATCAAAACCGTAACAGCGGGCTTTTTATTTTCCTTGTTTAAATTCTGACTCATAAATTTGAACTGGGTTTGAGATGAAATTATTTTATTTTTTTCCAATCAGGGGTTAAATAGATAGAACCTCCTGATTTAAGTAGTTTTCTTCTAACCAATGGAGATCCTTCCAATACATTAAATTCAGCACAAAACAACAAATGGTCGTAGGTTTCCTGGCTATTTGAACTAGCTATCCAAAAACCTAATTTATATGTCTCAGGATATAAATTTAGATTATTGAAGCGGATAGAAAATTGTGCTTCGTCTTCAATATAGTCAATAAAAAAATTGGAATCAATATTTTCAATGTTTGCTAAAACAATTTCATCGTATCGATATAAATGAATAGCAATACTAATATTTTTTGTAGGCTTAAAGGCTTTAATAGACAACTTCAATTCCATATCTTCACCAATAACAAAATTATTAGATAGCTGATTATTATTATAGATTTCTAATTTTGAAAATTTCAATGCACCCGTTCCTTTTCTATCTTTATTGTCAAGCAAATTATAGGATGGGCCAGAAGAATCAATAGAATTGCTCAAATATTGTTTAACCGCATCTTGTATATTTCCATCAAATACTTTAGTCCCATCTTGAAGAAGAATTCCCCTTGTGCACAATTGACTCATAGCTTGCATATTGTGACTTACAAATAAAATGGTTCTACCCTGCTTACTTACTTCACTCATTTTACCCAAACATTTATTTTGGAAAGAAAGATCACCTACAGCTAACACTTCATCTACAACTAATATCTCTGGCTCCAGGTGTGCGGCAACTGCAAAGGCCAATCTCACATACATTCCCGAAGAATATCTTTTAACAGGAGTATCAATAAATTTTTCTACTCCAGAAAAATCAACTATTTCATCAAATTTACTTTTTATCTCCTGCTTATTCATTCCCAAAATTGCTCCATTCAAAAAAATATTTTCTCGACCAGTTAATTCGGGATGAAAACCTGTTCCTACTTCTAATAAACTTGCAATTCTTCCTTTTACTTTAAAGGTTCCTACAGAAGGAGTTGTAACGCGCGATAATATTTTTAACAAAGTAGATTTTCCTGCTCCATTTTTTCCAATAATTCCTAACACATCTCCTTCGTTTACTGTAAATGAAATATCCTTGAGGGCTTGATGGATCACTTTCCCCTCAGCCTTTTCAATAATATCCAATTTTAAATTGGGATTTTCCTTCCCCCTCACATTCGCCCACCAAGCATTTAAGTCGCGAGAAATAGTTCCTGTACCTACTTCACCCAAGCGGTATTCCTTACTAAGATTTTCTACTTTAATTACAGTTTTCAATTTCTCTAATAATTATTTTATACTGTATCCATAAAAGATTTTTCAACCTTATTGAATAACAAAATTCCTATTAATAAAACAACTATCATAAACACAGTACTATAAATTAAATTTCCAGGATGAAATTCTCCAACTCCTGTAAACGCTAATCTAAAAGTTTCAATAACAGATGAGAGAGGATTTGACATAATTAACAATTTAAAATTTCCCGTTAAAGTTGTTAAAGGAAAAATAACTGGTGTAGCAAACATCAACAACTGAACACCAAATCCAACTAAAAATCTTAAATCTCTGTACTTTGTTGTAAGAGCTGAAATAATTATCCCCATTCCTAATCCTGTTCCAGCCATTATTATTACTAACAAGGGTAACAAAAACATATAACTGTTTGGATGAATAACCGTACTACTAGGATAATAATAAAGAAGTACTGCTAAGAAAAGTAAAAATTGAATAAAAAAAGTAATTAAATTACTAATGACAATTGATACAGGAACAGTTAATCGAGGGAAATAAACTTTACCAAAAATATGAGCATTGGTGGTAAAGGTGGTAGATGTTTTATTTAAACACTCAGAAAAATAATTCCACATTGTTATTCCTGAAAGATAAAAAACCAACTTAGGTAAGCCATCAGTTGGAATTTTAGCTATACCACCAAAAATAACAGAATAAGTTATTGCTGTTAAAATTGGTTGAATAATATACCACATTGGTCCTAATATGGTTTGCTTGTATACAGAAACAAAATCACGTTTAACAAAAAGCATTATTAAATCTCGATAATGCCATAAGTCTTTTAAATGTAAATCAAACCATTTTGTAGATGGTTTAACAACTAATGTCCACTCTTCCTCATCTTTTTTCATTTCGTACTTTCAATAAACTAAAATGGACAATTATTTTTGTTTTTTATTATTTCCATAACCATAGCTATTTCCATATCCATAACTATTTCCGTAACCGTAACCATAGCCGTAACCATAGCCATAATTATAATAATATCTGGCTCTACTTCTCTTAACACCATTTAAAATAAATCCGAAATTTTTAAGTTTATTTGTTTCAACAATTTCTTGTGCAATAGATACAACTTGCTTTTTAGCATATTTGGTATTTAAAACAAACAATGAAATGTCCACATTTTTCATAATTACTAAAGCATCTGTTATTAATCCTACAGGTGCTGTATCTACAACAACAAAATCAAAATGTTCTCTACCGTAATCAAATATTTCTTTAAGATGCTTACTTAAAATAATTTCAGATGCATTTGGAGGCGTTGGTCCAGATAAAATAACTGACATATTTTCAATCTCAGTTGGTAAAACACATTCAGCAACAGAAGTTTTACCAATTAATATTGTACTAACACCAACATCAGAACTCATCCCAAGTGCTTTTTGAACTTTGGGTTTGTGCAAATCCAATTCAACCAACAACACCTTTTTTCCTGCTTTTGCAATTATCGTAGCAATATTAGCTGAACAAAAAGTTTTTCCTTCACCAGGATTATATGAAGTAATTAAAATAACTTTTGAAGATGCATCACTAGCCATATACTGCAAATTTGTTCTGATAGCTCTAAAACTTTCTGTAATAGCAGCTTTAGGGTCTTTATCTACAATAATATAATTATCTTGTGCTTCTTGTGATAGTATTATTTCTCCAAGAACTGGTAAATTTGTTAATCGCTTCAATTCTGCCATATTTTCAATTGTTGAAAACAAAATTGTTCTAATGAAAGATATTACCAATCCCAGTACAAGAGCAACTCCAATAAAATAATAAGTAATTTTACGCTTATTGGGCTTAATTATTCCCATCGAATGTGCAGTTTCAATAATACTAGTTTGCGGCAATATTCCGGACCGTGCTATTACAGTACTAGCTCTTTTTTCTAATAGATATTCATACATTTTTACATTTACATCTACTTGCCGTTGAATAGTTAATAAACCACGTTCTGTTTGTGGAATACCTTTAATAATTCCAGTGTAGTCATCAATCTGCTTAGTTAAATCTTGAATTTTGACTTTCAACCCAATTCTTGAATTAGTTATATAGGTTAAAATATTTTTTTTAATTAAGGAAGTAGTTTTATCTAATTCGGCAATATTATGATTAGCATCTGTTGTTCCATATAATTTTTGATTGCGGCTCATTTGCATCGCATACAATTCATTAATAGCAGTTCTCAAATAATCATCACCTGTTTGTATATAGAATGATGGGGGCAACAATTTATCTTCTTTTGATTCTCCGATTGCTAAAATATATTTTTCTAAAGCATCTAAGGATTGAATCCACAATTGCACTTCTCTTCTTTTAGCGTCATAATCTACAAGCTTATCAAAATAATCATCCTCTTGTTTTTTTAAATTTAAAACTTGTTTATTTGCTTTAAAATTTTCTAAATCATTCTCAATTGAATTTAATATTTCAGTAACTCCCGCTAACTGTTTATCAATATTATCAAGGGTGTTTTTATTGATAATATATTCAGACTCCGCTGTATTATCAATATATACCTTTGATAAAGTATCTAAAAATGTTATCGCACGAGAAGGTATTTCGTCCTCAATCCCTAGTTCAAGAATTGTAGTATTCTCAATGCTTTCAACAGTTAAATTGTTTTTAAAACTACTTACAAGATTATCTATTGAATGAATTTGTATAAGATAATCTGTCTTATTTAAACTTAAGATACTTTTATCATTAATGTTTTCATTTTTCTTTACTTCTAAAACAAAATCAGAATCCACAATCTCTTTATTAAACTGCAAAATCTTTTCAACTTCTTTTTCTCCATCCTTATATGTAAGCCTAAATTGGTTTTCATTAATAATTTTAAACTTCATACGTTGCTCATAAAACTGAATGTTAAGATGTTTGACAATAACTTCGAATGGCATAGATTCATAAACTTCAGTAGTTTTAAGTCTTCCAACAATAAAATAGGACACATTTAATTTGAGTTTTAATAAGGCCCTTTTTATTAAATCGTTTGAAGTAATCACCCTTCTCTGATTATCATTGTCTTGATATGCTTGATAAAAGCCCAACCCTTTATATAATTGGTTCTGATAATCGTATGTTTCGTCAGATTTTAATAATATCTGAGATTTAGCTGAATAAACATTCGGAAGTTTATAAGTATAAAAGTAACTTAGAGCGCCTGAAATTAAAATTAAACCAAAAATAATATGCCAATTTTTAGCAAATATTTTTATGAACGATCTTAAATCGTCAAGCTCAATTATATTCGACTTTTTTTTGTCTGACATAGGAATAAATAGTGTTTTGCAAATATAGAAATAAATAAGTATCTATTTTTTGTTTCTCAAGTAAATATAGACTTCAACAAATAAAAAAACATGAAACTTTTTATTTGAATATTCGTTTACAAAATATACAAAAAACACTAAAGTTCTGTAGCGGTAAAATGCTTAATTTTAGAGGTGAAACAAAATAAATACTAACAAAATATCACTCTTTCTTACATCGGCAAAAAAACTACTATTTTTTTTCTCCTGTTATAAATAAAAAAATTATCTTTACATACTTAAAAAATCATAGTCATGAAAATATTTACTAAAAAATCAGCAGTAATTTGTGTTTTTATTTTATTCTTGAGTTTAAACACTTTTTCACAAACAAGTTATGTATCAGCTGGTGCTGGTCCTGCTGCATGGAATGTGGCTACATCATGGACACCTAATGGAATACCAGGAACAAATGATGATGTTACTATTTCTGCTGGTCATACTATTACTATACCTTCATTACAATACTGCAATAATTTAACTGTTGATGGTACAATTCAATGGACAGCAAATGTTGGTGTAATTACTAAAGGAAATTATGTGCTTACAGGTAATGAATTAGGAACTGGTAAACTTCAATTTAATACTCCAGGAACTACTTTATCTGTAACAGGAACTACTGGTAACTCGGTAGCATATAATTTTAATACTAGTAGAACTATATTGGCTGGCTCAACTCTTAGCAAAACTTCTTCAAATACAACAGTTGCTGCAGGTAAAACAGTTACTAACCTTGGTACTTTTACGATTGGAGCTACCGTCACCTATGCGGGATCAACTTTTGTAAATGGTGCAAATTCCACGTTAATTTTACGGTTTAATGGCTTTTTTACTGGTCGTACTTTCGATGCTAGTGCATCTAATAACTTGGTAAGAACTCTATATAACACCGGGAATATCCCTATTACTACTGCAGGTTATTATAACTTGCATTTGGCTGGAACTGCCACTGGCACAAAAAGTTTACTAGGGAATACTATTGTGTTAAATAATTTAACTATTAATGCTACAAATACATTAAATACTAATAACTTCAATTTATCTGTAGGCGGTAATTGGTCAAGTGCAGGAACGCTTTTAGCTACTGCGGGAGAAACGATAACTTTTGATGGAACAGCAGCACAAACTATTTCGAATACTTCAGGTACAACAACCTTTAAGGGATTAACTATAGACAATACTGCAGGAGTTACTTTAACAACGGGAACCTATTTGCTTAATGAGGTCTTAACTGTTACTGATGGAACATTTAACACTGGAGGTAGACCTTTTACAATGACTTCAACTGCAGCACAAACTGCCAGAATTGCTCCTATTTCTGGTTCTGGTGCCATAGCAGGAAACTTTACAGTTCAACGATTTATATCTACTAGAGATACTACTTATTGCGATTTATCATCTCCTGTTCAAAGTTCAACTTTTGCTGACTGGGAATCTGAGTTGATTTATGTTAATTATACTGATGCTCCTCCTACTTCAATTGCTTCTGGTTATACTTACGATGAAGCAGCTGATTCCTATGTAGCTGTTACAAGTTCAGGTACATTCTTAGCACCAGGACAAGGTTTTGAAACTTATCTTTCAGGTGGTGGATTTTATGCTAATTTCCCTTCAACCACTTTAACTACTGTAGGGGTTCCAAATCAAGGTGATCATGACTTAACAAGTAGTATTTCGAATGCTGTTCAAGGTTGGAATTTGGTTGGCAACCCTTTCGCTTCAAATATTGCTTGGTCAACTATTTATAGTGATCCTGGTACCAGCGGGCTTGAAGATTACATTGAAATGTATGATTATACTATTCAAGACTGGAACGGATACACTTCAGCTGATGCAATTGAAATTGCTCCTACTCAAGGATTTTGGGTATACGGATTACCTGGAAATGGTGCTGTAACTTTAAACATCCCGGAAACATCAAAAACAACAACTTCTGTAAGTGATATTAAAGCTAGCAATAAGATTCAACCTTATTTTATTTTAAAACTATCAAATACAAGCTCAAATTTTGCACATAAATTCAAAGTTGCAACATCTGATATTGCTTCAAACGGATTAGATTCAAAAGATATCGCTTTTAGACCTAGCCCAAACAAAGCTACACCTCAAATGTATTGTGAAATTGATGGTAAAAAAATCAATATTAACAATTTCAACTCTTCAAATGATAGCTATTCTATTCCATTAAAAACTAAAGTTACTATTTCAGGAAACTATAAAATAGAGGCTTCTGGGTTTGACTTTGTTGATTATACTTGTATTAAACTACAAGATAATTTATCAGGTAAAGTTATTGATTTAACTACTAATCCATACTGTTTTAGCATGAATTCTACTGATAATCCAGATAGGTTTACATTATTATTTAGCAAAGATGGGGCTTGCAAATCAGCTGAAATTGCAACTTCTACAAGTTTAGATTTTAGTAATCAAATTGAGATCCTACCTTCTTTGCAAGGAAATACTGTAAACTTCAATTTAAGTGAAATAACTTCTACAAACATTTCTGTGATAAATGTTTTAGGTCAAACAATTGTTGAAACAATCACTTTGGATGCTTCAAATCAATCAATAGGTATTACTTTGCCAGAAGGATTTACTGGTTTGTATTTTATCAAAATTGAATCATCAAAAGGTTCAATTACAAAAAAGTTTGTAAAAAAATAATTGGGAGTAATTAATATTAGTATAAATTTACTGCATTAATAATTATAGTATTATGAAAAAGAATATTTTTAAAACGGCATTTATAGCATTATTCCTTATAACACCTGCATTCATTACCAACACATTTGCTGTTGGAATGGGTATGGGAATGGGTATGGGAATATCACCCCCTTGTGGAGGTCCTTTTCCCCCTTGTCCTGTTCCATTAGACAGTGGAGTCTTATTTCTCCTTTTAGCAGGTGCTACTTATGGAGGAATTAAAATATACAATAGTTTAAAAAAGAATCCCGTTTTATAGGGATTCTTTTTTTATTACCCCTTCCAATTCATGAATTTTTCTTTTCTAAAAAATCCTGTAGTCCGTTTTTTATTTCTTGTCTTTTTCTTATACATCTTATGGTACCTGGTATACAACCTTTGGCTTCATCCTGATGAAAAACTAGACTTATTTGTTATCGACATCACCGTTTCAATTAGCAAAAATATTTTAGAGTTATTTGGATATACTGTTTATACTGGAGCTGACAGATTAATTGGAATAGATGGTGCATCAGGCTTGTGGATTGGTGATAATTGTAATGGAATAACACTTTTTAGTTTATTTGCCTGGTTTGTTATAGCCTATAAAGGGAAAATAAAATATAAATTAATCTATATTCCTTTAGGTATTCTGTCTATTCAACTACTAAATATTATAAGAGTTGTTATTTTGGCTATAATAGATACATATTCCAGATCCTGGACAGAGTTTAATCATACCTACACTTTCACCATAATTATATATGGATATATTTTCCTACTCTGGATGATTTGGGTGAATCGATTTGCTGAAAAGAAATAATTACTTCTTAAACAATTTCTTTACAACTGTTTCTTTGTCGGAAGAAATTTTTATAAAGTATATGCCCTCGAAATCTGATGGTAATTGTATTGTTTCTGACTGGCTGCTAACATATAGGTTTCTTTCTTCTACAATATCCTGTCCTAACATATTATAAACTGATATTGCTGTTTGAGTAGCTTCCGAGTAATTAAAATTAATAATATTCCCTTGTTGAGTAGGCAACACCTCAACAGAATTATCAAAATAGGCTATATTCTCTAATGCTATTGATTGCTTACAATTTGCATCTTTATTAAAATGCAAAACAAATCTTTTTTCGTCTTCCAACCTAAACATTTCAAACTCATAAGTACTCTGAGAAGTCAAATTAATAAATGTATTTTTTAATCTATCTTCCAATTGAATGCATTTGTATTCGTTCAAAAATTCAAAACCAGCTGCATCAATTTTATAATTACCAGAAGTATTCACCTTTACAACTAATGGCAAGGAGTAAATGTCATTCTCTAAATTAAATGTATTTAAATTAACCTTTGATCCATCAATATTTGAATACAAAGTAGGTGTAACTTTATTTGGACTAGGACGATAAGGCAAATCCTGAGCATCTAGATTATCAGAAGCTCCAATTTTTGCATCTATTTTAAAAGTATGAGAAAAACTATTTGCATTGCTTCCTATTTTTAAAGTAAAATAAGGGTGTGTTTTAGTTGGGGCTTTAATTGTACTATTAGATGTAGCAGTTTTTGATGATTCAGGGATGATCAAAGTCAATGGACTAGCAGCAGGCAATCCATACACCCAAAACCCTTGAGCTGATCCTATTTCTATTCCATCTGCTGAAGTATACCCATTCCAATCACCAATAGTATAATCATACATTTCAATAAAATCGTACAAGCCACTTGTTGCACCTCCCGATGCTGTATAAATACTTGCCCAGGAAACATTAGAAGCAAATGGATTTCCAACCAAATTCCAGCCCTGAACATTATTTGAAATTAAACTACTTAAGTTTTTGTCTCCCTGATTAGGAACTCCAATAACATTCATCGTTGTACTTGCAAATGGAGCATAAGCATAATCTCCTGCTAAAAACACTTCGAAGCCTTGTCCGGGTGTTAAAGTAGTAGCAGATGATAATACAGGAACATAAACATCAGCAGTTTCATTATATGTAAATGCTGAGGCCAAGGCACTTGGGGGAGTATGAACATAGCTAAGTGCAGGTAATTCATTGTCCCAATCCAAGAGAGTTGAACTTTGAACAGGTGAACACAAATCTGCAAATGAAGTATCTCTTGCAGTAATATATCTTTGAACGATAAAGTTTCCACTTAATGAAGCTGTAGCAGCAACTTGCCCAATCCTTGCTGTTCTGGACGCATCTGAAACCATTGTAAAACTTTGTCCATTCGTATTAAAATTTCCATTTAATGGATTAATTACTGAATTTAAAATATAAGTTCCGCTAATCAAGCTAACTCCACCGGCAGTATTATTCATATCTAGCCTATTGAAAGTTGTTGTACCACTACCTGCTAATGTTTGAGCTACACTTCCGTTAAATACAACAGCTCCGTTTTGAGCAGTAAATGTTCCATTATTAATCCAATTTCTTTTAACTGTAATAGAATAGTTGGAAGCAGAAACATCTAAATTGCTTGTAATTGTTAAATCGTTATTTACAACAATATTTCCACTAAGAGATTTTGCTGCACTACCTGCACTAATTAAGTTATGGTAAGTAAAGGCCGGAATTGCCTGTGCTATTGTTCCATTAATATTAATTGTACTATTTGTAACGGTATAAACATTTGTACCCGGGACAAATGCCGCTGCTATTCCTATTATACCCGCTGCAGCCAAAGTTCTTGAGCCTGTTGAAGAAGAACTCAAATTATAATAATTAAATGCGGGGATTCCCTGAGCAATTGTTCCATTAAAATTAACCGTGCTTCCTGTTATTGTGTAGACATTCACAGAAGGAGTAAAAATACCAGCAACACCAATTGTTCCTGCAGGTGCAAGAGTTCTTGTTCCTGTTGAGGAGGATGTTAAATGATGATAATTAAAAGCAGGAACTGTTTGAGCAACTGCTCCATTAAAGTTGATAGTATTTCCTGTTACTAGATATGTGGTAGTAACAGATGAAGGTGAAAAAACATTTGACACTCCAACAACTGCTGCTGGAAAAGTAACTGTTCGGGCACCGTTTGAACTAATTGTCAATGAACCATAATTCAAAATATTCACTATTTGATTTCCTGCTCCTATATAATCGATGTTCAATCCTGACAAAGTTTTTCCGGTAATTGTGTATTGAGAAATAAAATCAGGTGTTACGGCAATCCTTGTTACGCGTGCTGTTCCATTTCCTGTAAGTGTTCCTCCTCCACTAACAACAACTAATGCATTAGGAGAAAGTATTGCTCCTGATCCAACATTCAAGGTATTTGAAACACTAAAATTAGTTGCCCCAGTTACAATTGCGCTTGCATTCGAAATTGTTAAATTGTTAAAAGAACTTGCCGTTGTTCCACCAATTGTCTGTGACAAGGTTCCATTTAGCGTTACTGTTGCTGTTCCCGCAGTAAATGTTCCATTATTAGTGAAACTGCCACCAATAATTAAGTTATTATTTGAAGTGGCTAATGTAGTAGAAGCAGAAATTGTAAGACCTCCTGATAAGGTTGTAGCGCCCAACATTGTTTTAGTACTTCCGCTGGAAAGAGTTAAACTTGAATAACTTCCATCAGAAGGAATTCTAATATTTTGATTTCCTGTTCTGCTATAAATTACGGTATTTCCAAATAGAGAAGTGTTAAAATTAGTAACAGTAAAATTGGCATTATTTATTGCCAAATCTAAGGTTCCTGTTGCTCCTTGCGTCCATGCACCAGATCCTGTTAAACTAGTTGTTAATCTAACCGAAGTATTATTTGTATAGGAACCATTACATCTGATATCATCAAAAATCAATGCAGTTGAACCTGAAATTGTTTTAGAAGCTCCTGACAAGGTAAAAACACCCAGATTAGCATTAAAGGATCCATTAACAATTATATTTCCATTTATTCTGAACGACTCAGATACAGTAGAATTAAAAAAACCTCCAGCATTTACAGTTAAATTATTAAAAGTCTTTAATCCCCGAACATTGTTTATAGCAAGAGTACCAGAAATATTAGTATTTCCACCTACAGTAATTCTAATTCTACTTAAATCACATGTACCTGAAACAACATTAAAGTCACCTGTAATATTAAAAATTGGGGTTGCGCCTGAAGCAAGAAAATCTCCTCCATAAGTATTCAAATTACCTGTAATAGTATAGGTTTCTGCAGAAGTATTATTAAAACTACCAGTAGAATTCAAATCAACATTTGTAAATGTATTTGTTCCACCAGTATTATTATCATTAAAACTTCCATTTATGGATGTTAAACCCGAAACATTTAGAATTACGCTTCCTACAATAACTGATGCTCCTGCACTCACATTCATAGGCCCAGATACAATCAATGATCCAGTTGTGCTACCAGAAATAATAGCTCCATTATTTAGTGTTAGTCCACCTAACCCAACATTAGTAGTAGATGCACTAGTCCAATTAGCAGTTCCATTAATGGTTAAAGATAAACAAGCACCAGGTGCTCCGTTCATTGTAACAGTTCTCCCAGTGCAAATAATAACATTGTCTGCTGAAGTAGGAATTGTCGCTGATACTGCACCTGCACAAGACACTAAAGACCATGTAGAAGCTGTATTCCAATTACCATTTATTCTTGAATAATAAGTAGCTGAATTCCCGAAAAGGGAAAAAAGTAAAAACAAAAGAGATAAAGAAATGGAGTAGAATTTCATATTCATAATTTATTTACAATTTATTATATTTCCTTACACATGAAATAATTCCTAAATTTATGTTAATTGCAATGCCAAACCAAATATTTTAGACCAAATCCACATTTTATGCGATGATTTTGAGTTTAATATTAGCATTCGTTCAGGGCAAAATTCCACAATCAGAAACACAAATGGATATCATTCTGAGGGCAAAATTATTATCAATTTATTCAAAATCAATCAGGAATTCAACTGATGATAAATAGGACTTTAAACGTATTTTTGGAGATATGAAAAACTGAAAATCATTTAAAATTGTAATTTTGCTAAGTGAAAACTAAACCAAACAAAATCAAATTTGGCTTCTACGTTAGCTGTATTATAGCTCTGCTAATTCTATCAGGTTACTTAAGGGATACAGTTTTCAAAACAATAAATGCTTTGCTCAGAGCCTGGGATTTAGATCAAGATTATTTTCTTCCTCCTTTCCTTTCCTTTTTAGAAAACTATCAATACGAAACACTTGAAAATTTAAAGTGGTTATTGACTTTAATTTTTAGTTTACTTTATTTGATTCTGACAATATTTTCGATCAAACTTTTTCTAAAAAGCTCAAAATATATCAAAATAGCCATTTTCACTTATCTCGGAATTATAGTTATTTCAGGGGTTTTCATTTTAATTGGCTTGTGTTTTAACTCTATTGCACAGAAAATGTATGAATTTGCGAGGTATTTGATGGGAATGGCACAATCTCCTATCATTTTAATGATTTTAATTCCTGCGTTCAAACTTTTAGAAAAAGAAAAAAACAAAACTGTATAAGATATAAGCAACTTAATTTTACTTTTGCATTCATTCTAAATCTTTTATTACAACTATATGAAAAAAGACACCGCCATTTTCAATCTTATTGCAGAAGAAAAAAAACGCCAAACCATAGGACTGGAACTAATAGCTTCAGAAAATTATGTTAGCGAAAGTGTAATGAAAGCAATGGGTTCAGTACTAACAAATAAATATGCTGAAGGTTTACCCGGGAAACGTTACTATGGCGGATGTGAAGTGGTTGACAAAGTAGAGCAATTAGCTATTGACCGAGCAAAAAAACTATTTAATGCCGAATGGGTAAACGTTCAGCCTCATTCAGGAGCACAAGCAAATGCGGCTGTAATGCTAGCTATTTTGAAACCTGGCGACAAAATATTGGGTTTTGATCTTTCACATGGTGGCCACCTTACACATGGCTCTCCTGTAAACTTTTCCGGAAAATTGTATATCCCAAGTTTTTATGGAGTTGAAGAAAAAACAGGTCGTGTTGACTTTAACAAAATTGAAGCAATTGCTATAAAAGAACAACCAAAACTAATTATCTGCGGTGCCTCATCCTATTCACGCGATTGGGATTACAAAAAGCTGCGAGCAGTTGCTGACAAAGTTGGAGCCTTGTTAATGGCTGATATTTCTCACCCTTCCGGATTAATTGCAAGAGGTTTAATGAATGACCCTTTACCACATTGCCATATTGTTACAACAACAACACATAAAACCTTGCGCGGACCGCGGGGTGGAATGATAATGATGGGAAAAGATTTCCCAAACCCTTGGGGTGATAAAACACCCAAAGGTGAAATAAAAATGATGTCGCAATTATTGGATGCTGCTGTATTCCCCGGAACACAAGGCGGACCGCTTGAACATGTGATTGCTGCAAAAGCAGTTGCATTTGGCGAAGCGTTGGATGACAGTTATATGAAATATTGTATTCAGGTTATGAAAAACGCTAAATTAATGGCGCAATGCTTTGTTGATAAAGGATACAAAGTAATTTCGGGAGGAACTGATAATCATTGTATGCTGATTGATCTACGTTCAAAAAACCTAACAGGAAAATTAGCAGAAACTACTCTTGTTAAAGCTGACATTACTGTAAACAAAAACATGGTTCCATTTGATGATAAATCACCGTTTGTAACATCCGGAATCCGTGTAGGCTCTTCTGCCATTACTACACGGGGAATCAAAGAAAAACACATTCCTAAAATTGTTAATTTAATCGATAAAGTATTGATGAATCATGATAACGAAAAAGTAATTTCGGAAGTAAAGAAAGAAGTAAATAAATTGATGAAAGATTTTCCACTTTTTGCTTAATAAATAATCTTTAAAAAAGAGTCCCGCCTGATTTATTTGGGTGGGGCTCTTTTTTTGTCGAAATACCATAAAAACAGCCTATATTTTGCTTAATTCTTACATTGCACATCTAAAATATTAGTTTATTTTTGTAGCTCTTAAAATAAGGGTTAAAATTAAGTAGATTACAAGATTATGGCACAAGTTGAGTTGATAATGCCCAAAATGGGTGAGAGTGTTGCTGAGGCAACAATTATTAAGTGGTTAAAAAAAGAAGGCGATAAAATTGCGGCCGATGAAACCGTATTGGAAATAGCCACAGATAAAGTAGATTCCGAAATACCTTCAACAACTGAAGGAACTTTAATAAAAAGATTATTTAACGAAGGTGATGTTGTACAAGTAGGGAAAGCAATTGCTATCATTTCAACAGATGCATCAGTTGCATTAGAAACCCCTGAAGTTAAAACTCCTGTATCCTCACAAACTACAACAGTTCAAAAAGAATTGGCAGTTTCAGCCGTAAAAGAAGTTGTTACTCTGGAAAAAAGCAGCTCCGGAAAATTTTTCTCGCCTTTAGTCCGCAATATTGCTAAACAAGAGGGCATTGCAATGGCTGAACTGGAGAGCATTTCAGGAACAGGAGCAAATGGACGGGTTACTAAAAATGATATTTTAGCTTATATTCCTAACAAAGGAAAACAATCTACAAAAGAACAAACAAAAGTTGTTCAGGAAGTTTCCTCAAATGGTGCAACGCATGCAAAACCTGCAATTTCAGTAAATGCTGGTGACGAAATCATTGAAATGGATCGTATGCGTAAACTTATTGCCGATCATATGGTAATGAGCGTACACACATCTCCACATGTTACCTCTTTCGTTGAGGCAGATGTAACCAACATTGTGAGATGGAGAGAAAAAGTGAAAAGCAATTTTGAAAAAAGGGAAGGTGAAAAATTAACCTTTACTCCTATTTTCATTGAAGCTCTTGTAAAAGCTATTAAAGATTTTCCAATGATAAATGTTTCACTGGACGGAACAAAAATAATCAAACGCAAAAACATTAACATTGGAATGGCTGCTGCATTACCAACAGGAAATCTTATTGTTCCTGTGATTAAAAATGCAGATATGTTGAATTTAGTTGGCATTACAAAACAAGTGAATGATTTGGCTAACCGTGCCCGGACAGGAAAATTAAGTCCGGATGATATTCAAGGTGGAACTTATACAATTTCAAATGTTGGCTCTTTCGGAAATTTAATGGGTACCCCTATCATCAATCAACCTCAAGTTGCAATTATGGCTGTAGGTGCTATCAAAAAGAAACCTGCAGTTATTGAAACATCTGAAGGTGATTTAATTGGAATTCGTCATTTTATGTTTTTATCACATTCTTACGACCACAGAGTTGTTGACGGATCGTTGGGCGGACAATTTGTTAGACGTGTTGCCGATTACCTTGAACAATGGGATGTTAACCGGGAATTCTAAAATTAAAAACTATTTATCAAAATTAATTATGAAAAAAATTATTCTTCTGATTTCTTTTTTTGTTTTATCATTTTCAAATTTTGTTTCTGCAAATAGTATTGATGGAAATTTTAAAAGCATCTTCAACCAGGCAGAAGAACTTTTTGCTAACGAAAATTACACTGCAGCATTGCCATTGTACATGAAACTCGATTCAATGGACAAAGGAAATCACAACATGAATTTCAAAATAGGCTTTTGCTATTTAAAAGCAGCTACTTACAAAACAAAATCAATTCCATATTTGGAATTTGCTATTAAGAACATTGCAAAATATTATGAACAAGGAGAAATAAAAGAAAAAGAGGCTCCCCTTTCTACATACTACTACCTTGCCAAAGCTTACCACATCAACTACGAATTTGATAAAGCAATAGAAATGTATCAAAAGTATATTGATGCATTAGGAACAGACGCAAAACTTGCTGAAGAAGTAGAAGAAATCAAGCACGATATTGAAACCTGCAATTACGGAAAAGAATTAGTAAAAACTCCTAAAAAAGTTGAAGTAGAAAACCTGGGACCAGGAGTAAATTCAAAGTATCCCGACTATTCACCGGTTGTTTCTTTGGATGAACAAACAATTATTTTTACAACAAGAAGAACAGGCGGAGCAACTGAAAAGAAGCTTCCTAATGGTGAACATTTTGAGGACATTTTTGTTTCTACTTATTCTGAAACAGATAATAAATGGGGAAAAGCAACTCCTATTGGAAAAAATATTAATGGTGCAGGACACGAAGCTACAATCAACTTATCAGCAGACGGATTAAAATTATTGGTTTATAAAGATGATGGCGGAAACGGAAATATTTATGTTAGCGAATTAAAAGGAAAAGAATGGGGCGCTGCAGAATATGTGTCTGCTCCTATCAATTCTTCTGCGTGGGAATCACATGCTTGTTTTAGCTCAGATAATCGTGTTTTATATTTCATTAGCAACAGAGGTGGCGGAATTGGTGGCCGGGACATATACAAATGTCTTAAACTTCCAAATGGCGAATGGGGACCTGCACAAAATTTAGGCGATGTAATTAATACAAAATATGATGAAGATGGAATCTTTATTCATCCTGATGGAAAGCAAATTTTCTTTTCATCAAAAGGACACAACTCAATGGGTGGATTCGACATTTTTACATCAGTTATTAACGATGAAAATGGTAACTGGTCGCCACCGGTAAATTACGGATATCCTGTGAACACTACAGATGACGATGTTTTTTTAATCACAACAGCTGATGGAAAACGTGCTTTCTTTTCTTCTGACAAAGAAGGCGGATATGGAGAGAAGGATATTTATATGATTAAATTTCCAGAGTATGAGCCGAGAGATATAACTATCTTATTAGGAAAATTCATTAATCACACAAAGGAAGACATAAGTAACAACACCATATACATTATCAATAATGTTACAAATGATACAATTCAAGAGTTAAATGCGAATAGTTCAAGTGGGAAATTTGGAACAAATCTTCCTATTGGGAATACCTATAAAACAATATATGTAGTAAATAACAAAACGATTTTAAGCGAAATTATTGATGCTCCAAAAAAGCAAGGATATAAAGTAATCCGTAAGGAAGTGCCTTATTATGGTGACTCTACGCAACTTGTACTAGATAATTCAGTAGTAAATAATACTAATTTACTGAATGGTAAAAATGGTCCTTGTATTCTAGAAAAATCATCTTATCAATTATTTTTCAAATACAACAAAAAAGATGTGGATAACGAAGCGGCTGAATTTAAAAGCTTTATTGATGAGTTAACTAATTGTTTGACAAGCAATACTAGTTTTGAAATAGCTATTGAATCAAGCGCCTCTACAGTACCTACAAGTACTTTTAGGAGCAATGAAAATTTATCAAATTTGAGAGCGAAAAATGCAAAAGAAAAAGTCCAAAAAGCTTTGATTAAAAATGGAGTTAAAGAGTCGCAAATAAAGTTCGCAGAAATAAAAGCATTGGTGCAAGGCCCAAAATACAAAAAAGATGCACAAGAGAATATGGCAACTTACGAACAATACCAATATATAAAAATCAAAGCTATAGCTAAAAAATAACGATTTTATTTCCTAAAGTCCTTATTAATACTATATTTGCGTTCCTTTGAAAAGTGTTTAATACCCGATTATGATAAAAAAAATTACGTTATTTTTTCTTTTACTAATATCTTCTTCTGTATTCTCTCAAGGTGGAAAGGGCGACTATCGTGAATTATTCACTCAAGGAAACTACTTAATTTTAGAGCAAAACTATTCTCTAGCATTAAAATATTTCAAAGATGCTTATTGGATTGATTCAAGCAACGCAAACATTAATTATAAAATTGGCGTTTGCTATTTAGAATCAGCTACAGAAAAAAGCAAAGCATTGTACTACCTTGAGAAAGCAGTACAAAATGTAGCTCACAATTACAATCCGGAAGATCCACGCGAGAAAAAAGCACCTGAATTAGCTTATTATTCTTTAGGCGTTGCTTATCGTTTAGCTTATCGTTTTTCTGAATCAAACAATTATTTCAATAAGTTTAAAGATATCGTTGGCAATAGAAATAAAGAGTTAGCAAAGGATTTGGAAAAACAAGTTGAAACAAATTTTAACGCTGTTGAATTTATTAAAGATTCTGCTAATGTTAGTATCAATACTTTAGGTGATAGTATTAATACTATTTTTCCTGAATATAGTCCTGTTATATCTGCGGATGAATCTACTCTTATTTTCACATCGAGACGTGCAAACAGTACCGGGGGTGAAAAAACAGAGAACGATCAATTTTACGAAGACATTTATTTTTGTACAAAGAAAAGTGATGGTACTTGGACAAGCCCAAAGTCGATTGGGGCTAATATTAATACCAATAGTAACGAAGCAAACTTAAACGTTTCAGCTGATGGTCAGCAATTGCTTATATACAGAGACATAAACGGTGGGGATATTTATTACAGTAATTTAATTGGAGATGTTTGGAGCGAATTATATCCATTGAGTTCAAATATTAATTCTCCCGATTGGGAAACTCATGCTTGTCAGAGTACAGATGGAAATACACTTTACTTTGTGAGTAATAGAAAAGAAGGAAGTTTTGGAGGAAGAGATATTTGGCGTTGTGTGAAATTACCAAACGGGCAATGGAGTATGCCAACAAATCTGGGACCTGAAATCAATACTGCAGATGATGAAGACGCTCCATTTTTACACCCAGACGGAGTTACTTTATTTTTTAGTTCCAAAGGACATAAAAACATGGGCGGATTTGACATTTTTAAATCTGTAAAAGATGACAATGGAAAATGGAGTACACCAGAGAACTTAAAATCACCTATAAACACTCCGGATGATGATATTTTTTATGTGCAGTCGGCTGATGGTAAACGCGGTTATTTTTCTTCAATCAGAGCAGGTGGAAACGGAGAAAAAGATCTTTACATGATCAATTTTGACAGAGCAATTGTTGAGCCTTTAACACTTTTAAAAGGCTATGTAACATTTGATGGTTCTACAAAAGGATTGGCAATGGTTGAAATAATGGCAACAGATATGGAGAGCGGACTAGTTGTTCAAAATGTTAAACCAAATGAAACAACAGGAAAATATTTAATGATTTTAACACCCGGAAATGAAGGCAGAACTTACAATATCAGTTACGAAGCTGAAGGCTACCAACCAATAAATGTTCAAATTACTGTTCCACCAAACTCTTCTTATCAAGAAATTGAAAAAGAACTTGTGATGGAAGGAATAAATCTTGAAAGTAAAACTTTAGGTACAATTAGTATTACAGGAACTGTTAAAAGTATTGATGGTAAAGCAGTTTCTGGTGCTCAAATAGTTGTGAAAGATAATTTGACTGGCAAATTGATTGACACTTATTTTACAACTTCTGATTCAGGATCTTATTATTTTATTTTGAATCGCGGACAGAATTACAACCTTTCTTATGAGGCAAAAGGTTATTTGTTTCAGTCTGAAAACGTAAATGTTCCTAAGCAGCCAGAATATTCTGTATTAACAAAAAACATTGTACTTGATAAAGTACAGATAGGCTCTAAAATTGTTTTAAATAATATTTTCTTTGATTCAAATAAAGCCACTCTGAGAAAAGAATCAAATTTAGAATTGGAAAAATTATTACAATTAATGAAAGATTATCCTGAATTAACTGTTGAAGTTGCAGGTCATACAGATAGTAAAGGAAATGATGCTGCTAACTTAAAACTATCTCAAATGCGTTCTCAAGCTGTAGTAAATGCTCTTGTTAAAAAGGGTATAAAAGCTCAGTATTTAGTAGCCAAAGGATATGGCGAAACAGCACCAGTCGCTCCCAACCTCTTACCAAATGGCAAACCCGACTTAAAAGGTATGCAACTGAACCGAAGGGTAGAAATGAAGATAATTGAGTCTAAATAATTCAATTTCAACATTTTAACATTGTTAATTTCTTTTTATTACCTTTACGCTTTCTACTTTTAATTTTAATATTTTTGCTTGAATTTAATATATTCCCTTCCTTTTTAGGGTTGGGATAACTACTATTTATTAGACGCGTAAAGTATGCAAAAAATTATAGCTTTATTTTTTTCTTTAACCATTTTCAATGTCTCGTTAATTGCACAAGGCAAGGCAGATTATCGCCAAAAATTCACAGAAGGCAATTACCTTATTTTAGAAGGTAATTACACACTTGCATTGCAAAATTTTAAAGAGGCGTATGCAATTGATTCTACAAATGCTAACATAAACTTTAAAGTAGGTTTATGTTATATGAAATCCGAAACAGAAAAAAGCAGAGCACTTTACTATCTTGAAAAAGCTGTACTAAATACCGCAAAAAATTATAACGATTTAGAACCAACTGAGAAATCAGCACCTGTAAACGCTTTTTACTATTATGGACAAGCACTTCACTTCAATTATAAATTTGATGAAGCGCTTGCTAACTATGAAAAATTCAAATCGTTTTTAAGAAGCAAAAATGTTGATTTGATTAAAGATGTTGACAGACAAATTGAAATAAGTAATAATGCAAAATTACTTGTTACAGCTCCTATGAATATCATTCTTAAAAATTTAGGAGATAGTATCAATTCATCTTCTCCTGAATACAGTCCTGTGCTTTCTGCTGATGAAAAAACAATTATGTATACTTCGAGAAGATCTACTGGAACTGGAATGGATAAAACAGATGACGGTCAGTTTTATGAAGACATTTATATCTCTTATAAAAAAGAAGACAGTACCTGGACAACTCCAAAATCAGTAAGTGAAAACATTAACTCTGTTAGTCACGAAGCTACAGTAGGTCTTACAGCAGATGCTCAAACACTATTGATTTATAAGGATTACAATGGTGGTGATATTTATTTCAGCACCTTGGAAGGAAATAACTGGACATCACCTCAGCCTATGGGCTCAGATATTAATACAGCTAATTGGGAAACAAGTGCTTGTTTAAGCCCGGATGGAAACACTTTGTATTATGTAAGTAATCGTGCCGGGGGGATTGGTGGACGAGACATTTGGAAATGCGTTAAATTACCGAATGGGAAATGGAGTATGTCAATGAACTTAGGTGCGCCTGTAAATACAATTTATGATGAAGAATCTCCTTTTATTCATCCGGGTGGAAATGTTTTATTCTTTAGTTCAACAGGACATAAAACAATTGGAGGTTTTGATATTTTCTTTTCATCAAAAAACGAGGAAACAAATGCTTGGGAAGAACCACTTAATATTGGCTATCCAATAAACACTACTGACGATGATGTTTTTTATGTAACATCTCCTGACGGAAAACGAGGATATTATTCATCCTCTTCCCGTCCAGAAGGTTATGGAGAAAAAGATATTTATATGGTTTCCCTTCCTGAAAGAAAAGAAGTTCCATTGGTTTTAATCAAAGGGCTTATTATTCCGGCTAAAGGACAAGAGTTGCCTCCATTTCTAGAAATTGCTGTTACAAATAACGAAACAGGTGTAGTAACAGGAGTTTACAAACCATTAATGAGAGATGGTAGTTTTACAATTATTATTCCTCCGGGTAGCAACTATACACTTTCTTATACAAACGATGGTCAGGAATTTTTCTCAGAAACAATGGATGTTCCTATGAGTGCAGCTTATCAAGAAATTAACAGAGAAGTTCGTTTAAATGGTGTTAACCTTGGCGGCCCAGACACTCCAACAGATACAACAACAAACAACACAACAAACAATACTACAAACAATACTACAACCGATGTTGCATTTATTTCTGTAGATGGAAAAATTGCTGATGAGAAGGAATCACCTTTTACAAATTTAAAAGTGAACTTATTAAATTCAAAAGGTGAAATAATTAAGTCAACAACTACAGATGAATTAGGCTGGTTTATTTTCACCAATTTGCCTCCAAACGATGAATACTTAGTTGCACTTGATGAAGATGACACAAAAATAATTGGAAAATCATCATTTGCAGAGTTTAAAGATAACAATGGTAAATTGCTTAAAACAAAAAAAGTTAATGGCAAATTTGTTCTTGGGAACACAAAAACTTCAGTGAAGTTTAAAACTAAACCAAAAACAACTACTACAGTTGCATCAAACAATCAAAACACCAACCATCACGAACAGTTAGCGAGTGTAGACAAGTTGAATTTCCAAATGAACTTCAAATACAATGTCACTCAAATTGATGTAAATGATGGTCCATTCAAACAATATATTGAAAATCTAGTTGCTTTAGCTTCTAAGAATGGTGGTACTATCAATGTTAATTTAACAGCTTGTGCATCTCAGGTTCCAACTAGAGCTTATAAAAACAATAAAGAGTTAGCTACTGCCAGAGCTGAAAAAGCAAAAGAACAAATTTTACAAGCTTTAAGTGAAAAAGGAATTGACGCATCCAAAGTGAATTTTGTTAAAACAAAAGCATACGTTTCGGGACCACAGTATAATATTGATTACTTAATCAACAAGGCTTTGTATGAAAAGTATCAATTTATTAAAATAGCAGCATATTAACTATTCAATCTTTAAAGAAACCTCTGAAAAAGCATTTTCAGAGGTTTTTTCTATTAAATACGCTACAATTCTTTCATAAAAAAAACATTTTTTGTACTTTGGTACCAAACTTGGATTAAAGCATAATTAAAGAGAGAAGTGGTGAATAAGTGTCATTCTATTTTATTTAAAAAAATACTGTTTTTTGCATTTGCATTTTTGCTTATTAATAGCATTAATGCCCAACCAAAAACATCAAAAGTAGTTGATCCAGCAGATGCAAAAGAACACTTCTCACATGGCAATTTTTTATATGCCATTCCAGCTTACAAACAACTTCTAAAACAAGAACCTAATAATCCCGATTATAATTACAAACTAGGTATATGTTATTTATATACTAATATCAACAAAACTTTAGCTATTTCTTATCTTGAAACTGCAAGTAAAACACCAAAGCCTGAAAAACAAGTTTTATATCATTTAGGATTAGCCTACCAATATGCAAGTAGATTTGATGATGCAATAAAAACATATAATACTTATAAAACAACATTAAAGGGTCCAGAATTAGAACAAGTAGAACATCAAATAGAAACTTGTGAGAATGGGAAAGAATATGTTAAACATCCGGTTAATGTTTCTTTTCAAAATTTAGGTAAAGAAATTAATTCAGAATTTCCCGACTACTACCCTTTTGTTCCGGCAAATGAATCGTTCATAGTATTTACTTCCAGAAGAAAAGATAATATTGGTGGTCAAGTTGAAGTTGATGGATATTATTCATCTGATATTTATCAATCGGTTCCGGTTAACGATGTTTGGACAAAACCAAAAAATATGGGCGGAACAGTTAATACCAGATATGATGAACAATCAGTTGGATTAACTCCTGATGGACAAACAATGTTGATGTACATAGATCATATTGATAGTTTAGGAAATATTTATTCTTCCATGAATAAAGCGGGTGTTTTCCAAAGAATGAAAAAATTAAACAGCAATGTAAATTCAGACTTTGAAACTGCCGGCTCTATTACTCCAGATGGAAACATTATATTTTTTGCTAGTAAACGTGAAGGCGGCTTAGGAGAAACAGATGTATACATGGCTCGTAAATTACCAAACGGACAATGGGCAAAAGCACAAAACCTTGGTCCAACTATAAATACAAAATACAAAGAAGATTTCCCGCAAATAGCACCTGATGGAAAAACACTTTATTTTTCATCTCAGGGTCATGCAGGAATGGGCGATTACGATTTATTTCAATCTACATGGAACGAAGAGGAAAACACCTGGACTACTCCAAAAAATTTAGGCTATCCAATCAATTCCGTTGGTGACGATCGTTGTATTTCATTTACAGAAAATAATCGGGTTGCTTATATTTCGGCTGTCAGAGATGGCGGATATGGTGATTTGGATTTATATCGTATAAAATTTGAAGATGCTGAGGACAGAACTACTGTTTTGCAAGGATATATTACTACCTCTGATAGTGTAAAAAACATTTCAGCTTTTGTTACTGTAAAAGATCTAAAAAACAAAGATGCTCAAGAGTCTACCTACGAACCTAATTCTAAAACAGGGAAATTTATTATGGCTTTAACACCCAGCAAATATCAAATCACAATTGAAGCCGATGGATATAAACCTTTTACAGATTCATTTTTTATTTTCGATATTGGAATAGGGCAAAATGAAAGTAAAAAGGTTTTTACTCTTCAGAAATAGCAACTTAAAATTCTTAATTTATTTCCCACCAACATAAATGATACAACTTAATTTAACTCGACCTATTGCCTTTTTTGACCTGGAAACAACCGGAGTAAATGTTGCATCAGATAGAATTGTGGAAATTGCTATACTAAAAATTTCTCCTGACGGAACAAAGGAAATAAAAACAAAAAGAATTAATCCAACCATTCCTATTCCACTTACCTCCTCCGAAATTCATGGGATTTATGATAAAGATGTTGCAAATGAACCAACCTTTAAAGGGATCGCAAAAAGTTTAGCCGACTTTTTAAAAGATTCGGATTTAGCTGGATACAATTCAAATAAATTTGACATTCCAATTTTGGTGGAAGAATTTTTACGTGCTGAAATTGATTTTGATCTTAAAGGAAGACGATTTGTTGATGTGCAAAATATTTTTCATCAAATGGAACAGCGAACATTGAAAGCTGCTTACAAATTTTATTGTGGTAAAGAAATAATAAATGCACATAGTGCTCAGGCAGACATTGAAGCAACGTTTGAAGTTTTTTTAGCTCAATTAGAAAAATACGATGGTGTTGAATATGAAGACAGAAAAGGAGTAAAATCTATACCCGTTAAAAATGATATCAAAGCTTTGCATGATTTCACAAACATCAATAAAAATGCAGATTTAGCAGGAAGAATAATTTTTAATGAAAAGGGGATTGAAGTATTCAACTTTGGAAAACATATGGGTAAAGCAGTTGAGCAAGTTTTTCGTGAGGAGCCCTCTTATTACTCATGGATGTTGAATGGAGATTTTCCACTTTATACAAAGAAAGTGTTAACGGAAATAAAATTAAGAATGGCATTTAACAGATAAAAAATAGAGAAATGGAGAATTATTGAATTAGAGAGTTGAGAATAAATAATTTTAAAATATAATAATTTAATATCCTCAATTATAAAACAATTCTTCAAATCACAATTCACTAAATCACTAATTTGAGAAATGAAAATCATTTGTATTGGTCGTAATTATTCAGAACATGCTAAGGAAATGAATGCTCCTGTTCCAACAGAGCCTGTATTTTTTCTTAAACCTGATACAGCAATTATTAAAGACAATCAACCTTTTTATTATCCTGATTTTTCAAAAGACATTCATCATGAAGTAGAGTTGGTCATTAAAATAAATAAACCGGGAAAAAATATAGATAAAAAATTTGCCAAAAAATATTACGATGAGATTGGCATAGGAATTGACTTTACAGCAAGAGATTTACAAGCAAAATGCAAAGAAAAAGGATTGCCTTGGGAGAAAGCAAAAGCCTTTGATGGCTCTGCACCTATTGGGAGATTTATTGATAAGAAAAAAATTGAGGATATAAATAATATTAATTTTAGTTTATCAGTAAACGGAAATATAGTTCAAGAAGGAAGCACAAAGGATTTACTTTTTACGTTTGATGAGGTAATTTCATATGTATCTAATTTTTTTACATTAAAAACCGGAGATTTAATTTATACAGGAACACCCAAAGGAGTTGGTCCGGTCAAAATTGGCGATAAACTAGAAGCATATATTGAAAACGAAAACTTATTAGCATTTGAAATTAAATAAGTCCACTCTTACAATTTAGCAAACAAAAAAATTACATTGATAAATTAAAAATAAAAACAATGAAAAAATTCTTCTTCCCTACTCTTGTAATATTAGCTCTTGTTGCTTGTACAACACAACAATTGCAAGAAACAGCAAATCTTGCTAAAGATGCTGTAAACACAGGAACCAAACCAGCTTCAAACCCATTAACAAATGATGAGGTAATAAGCGGATTAAGAGATGCATTAACAGTTGGGACTAATAACTCCAGTTCATTTGCCTCAAAAGTTGATGGATTTTATAAAAACCCTAAATTATTCATTCCTTTTCCACCTGAAGCTCAAAAGGTTAAGGATTGGGCTATTAAACTGAAAATGGAAGCTCAACTTGACAAATTTGTAGAAACTTTGAATCGTTCGGCTGAAGAAGCAGCAAAAGATGCTGCTCCAGTTTTTGTAAATGCAATAAAAGGTATGAGCATTGGTGATGGTTTTGCTATTTTAAAAGGTGGGGATAATGCTGCAACTCAATATCTAAGGGATAAAACTACTGTTGAATTGAGACAAAAATTTACTCCCGTTGTTCAAAATGCCATCAACAAGGTTGAATTAACCAAATATTGGAGTCCGATTATCAATAATTACAATAAAGTACCATTTGTAGAGAAACAAAATCCTGATTTGACGGCTTATGTAACTGATAAAGCAATGGAAGGCTTATTCAAATTAATAAGCGAAGAAGAGCTTAAAATCCGTAAAGATCCTGTTGCCAGAGTAACTGACATACTAAAACGTGTTTTTGGTAGCATAACTCAGTAAAAATCAGATATGTTTAAGTCGGTATTTTCCTGTATTTTTTCAAAAAAAATGCTTTTTTAATCGATAAATAGCTTATTTTTGTCGCTATCAATTTTTAAGACAAAATAAGTTAAAAATGAGTCTATCAAAATCAAAAAAGTTTCTACTCGGAATTTGCTTTTTTGTATTGTTTATTTTCAATGCTTTTGGTCAAGTTGCTGGTGATTATAGAACTAAAGCTTCTGGTGTTTGGTCCGCTTTTGCCACTGTGTGGGAAAGACACAATGGGACAACTTTTGTTGCTGCAGTAGCTGCTCCAACTAGTGCAGATGGTGTAATTACTATACGAGCTGGACATACGATAACATTAGGCGCAAACACAACAGTAGATCAGCTAGTTATTAATAACACTGGAATTCTTTCCATTCTTACAACTAGAGTTTTAACAATTAACAATGGTGCTGGAACTGATGTTCAAATTGATGCAGGGGGTGCCTTAAATTGCTTGACTGGCTCAGCTACTTTAACTATTAATGCGAGTGCTAATATAATTAATAATGGTACTTTATCTCAAACTGTAGGAACAGCAATAGTTAACAATAATGGAATAATCACAAATTCTGGAACTATTACATCAACTTCTTCTGCAAATTTCAGATTTTTGGCAGGCAGCGAATACGAACATAATTTTTTATCATCAGTTGGAACAATTCCTGCCGCTACTTGGAATGCAAGCTCAACGTGTGAAGTATTAGCATGCTTAGGACCTGGTGCTGGCCCAAGTGGAATTGGCCAAAGTTTTGGACATTTTATTTGGGACAATACTGGACAAGCAGCTGGCGATATTAACTTAGCTGGAGCATTTATTGGTACCCAAGTAGGTGGAAATTTTACTTTAAAAAGTACGGGGGCAGGAAGATTAGTTCTAAAAGGAACTAATGCGGGAGGAACAGCAATTGGTGGTAACTTTTCCATAACAGGTGGCTCAATGGTTTTAACAAATGGAGCTGTTGGAGTTGCAAACTCTAATCTTTTCGTTACTGTAACAGGGTCTTATTCTCAATCAGGTGGAACTTTTATTCTATCAGAAAATTCCGGAACTTCTGTGTCTACAAATGGTTCTGCTTCAATGACAATTGGAACAACAACGAACATAACAAATGGAACTTTGACATTAAGTAATAGCCCTAGTACAACCAGCTCTCAAGGAAATGGAACTTTTACATCTACAGGAGCTATGACTGTTTCCGGAGGTACTATTAATTTGTCAACAAGTACAGGTTCCGGTCTTGGTGGAACTGGCTCTTTAAATACTTCTAGCACTTTGACTATTTCAGGAGGAACATTAAATCTATGTTCAAGTACTAGAACTCTTGGTGGTGGAAGTGGAACTTTAACATCTACTGGATTAATCACATTATCAGGAGGGACTATAACTGGATCCAGTGCCACAACTACTGGTGTTACCGGGTGCAACTCTACAATTCAAGCAAATGGTGGATTAACAATAACAAGCGGCATTCTAAATCTAACTCCTGGTAATATTACTGGTGGCGGTGGAACAGGATTTATTAATGTAACAGGAGCTTTAGCTGTTTCTGGGGGAACTCTTACTGTTAATTCTAGTACAGCAACGCTAGGAACAACTGGATCAAATGGAACAATATCTGTATCAACAACATGTACTTTTTCAGGAACTGCTTTGGTAAATTTAACTAATAGCACAACAACTGGAGGTGGTGGAAGCGGAACATTAAATGTCACAGGAGCGTTTAGCATGACTGCAGGAACTTTCAATCTTTGTTCAACTTCTGGTACAGGAACCGGAGATGGGCTTTTAGATGTTGGAGGAAATTGCTCTTTTACTGGTGGAACTTTCAACATTACATCCTCTACAACTGCTGCAGCTAATACAGGTAAAGGTACGATAAATATTGGAGGTAATTTTGTTCATACAACTTCTGCAGCGTCATTTGCTAGAACTGCTACAAGTGCTTCTGCAACTGGTACAATTAACATTGATGGTTTAACTGCACTACAAACTATTCAAAGTAATTCTGGATTTAGCGGTACAGGAATAACTTTTAATATTAATCAGGGGGGTGTAGCTGCTGCAATTACAAGAATACCTGCTGCTACAACTTTCATAGTTAACTCAGGAACAACCTTTAATGTAAATGACAATCCTACCAATATTACTGGTAACGAATTACAAGTAGTTGCAACAGGAGTGCTGAATGTATCTGGAATAATGAATGTAAATGCAGATGCTACTTTAGATTTGATTGGATATGCTATTGTAGATGCATCAACTGGTGGTGGTGTTTTTAATTTGAATTCAGAGGGCAAACTTATTACAAGACACGCCCAAGGAATTACAACTTTAGCTTCAGGTGCAACAGGATGTATAAGAGTTACAGGAGGAAGAACTTATAATTCAAGCGCAAGTTATACATACAATGGGACTGCTGCTCAAGTTACTGGAAATGGATTACCAACAGCACTTACATCTTTATCTATATTAACAATAAATAATACTTCTGCAGTTACAACACTTGGAGTTACACTTACTCAAGCTACGTCTACTTCAGGTACATTCACATTAACCGCTGGAAGATTTATCACTTCATTAGCAACATTATTTACTATTAATGATGATGGAATATCTTCTTCTTCAGGATCAATTTCTGCTTTTGTTGATGGTCCAATGAAAAAAATAGGTGATGATATTTTTATTTTTCCTGTTGGCGATGTTTACACCAATACTGTTCCTACTTTAGCAGCAAAATGGGCTAGAATAGAAATTGCAGCTCCAACATCCGTTACTGATGAATTTACTGCAGAGTACCATAAAGAAAATGATCCTCATAATTTTCAAGTTGTAGGCTTAGTTAACGGTGCGGGAATAGACCATGTTAGCCATAAAGAATATTGGGATTTAACTAGAAATGCAGGTACAAGTACACCTCATGTAAAATTATATTGGGCTGATGGTGCAGTTGGTACTAGTATTGGAAGTGCTATTTCTTCAACCTCAGATTTACGTGTTGCTGAGTATTATTCAGGACAATGGAATGATAAAGGAGCTGGAGCATTAACAGGTACAACAGCTTCGGGAACCTTGTTTACGGGCATAATTCCTGATTTTACAACTGGTTTACTTATGAATTTTACTTTTTCCAGTGCATTAGGAGTTAATCCTCTTCCTGTTGAATTACTTTCTTTTACAGGCACTCCTCTAATGAATGGAAATCAATTGGATTGGTCAACTGCAACCGAAACTAACAACGATTACTTTGATTTAGAAAGAAGTTCTGATGGAATTGAATTTATTAGAATAACTACTATTGATGGTAATGGAAACTCATCTTCAACTAATAATTATAAATTTTTAGATTCAAACCCTTTTGATGGAACTAATTATTATCGCTTAAAACAAACCGATTTTAATGGTGAATATTTCTACTCTAGCATTGTTTCAATTCAGAATACAAATTCAGCTACTGTATTAGTATATCCAAATCCAAGTAAAGATATTGTTACAATTGATATTACTGATAATTTTGAATCTCTTAAAATTTACAATATGCTTGGGGAATTAGTTTATGAAAACAGCTCCAATGAAACAAAATTCCAGTTTAATCCAATTTCAAATGGAATTTATGTAGTTAAAGGATTAACCACCGAAGGAAAAGAAATTACAACCCGTTTTATTAAAAACTAATTTCTCGCCCTTCGTCCCTCGACTTCGCTCGGGATGACCGACCTTTGGTCGCGCTCAGGGCGACAAAAAAATCACATAAAAAAAAGTCCCTTCCGAATTGTAGGAAGGGACTTTTTTTACATCAATTTATACTTATTAGTATGGATGAACCCAAGGCGTATTAGCCTCTTTAGGCTGTATTGTTAACACAGGAATTTTTGAATGATTGATGATCTGCTGAGCAAATGTTCCCATAAATCTTCCGGTAAGATTTTCATCTTGATCTGTCATAATTACAATTAAATCAGCATTTACGGCTTTAGCATAATCATAGGTTGTTTTAGACTGATTTTTTCCATCTACTGTTTTACGTGAAAAGGGCAAATCACATTTCTTAACATATTCCTCTATTTGATCTAATTTTATTTCAAATTTTTTGCGATCGCTTTCATCATTAGAATCAGCTAGACCAAGAATATGAATTTTAGATGCGAAGTGCTTAGCTAAAACAATTGCCTGATTTACTTTTTGTCGAGAGTGAACCGAATCATCAATTGGCAATAAAATATTTGTAAAACCTAATTTTTTTGCATGTGCCTGAACAGACATTACAGGACACTCTGATTGAGTAACCATTTTATAAGTATTACTTCCAATAAAAAATTCTACTACTCCTGAGGTTCCATGAGTACCCATTACAACCAAATCAACATTGTGCTCTTTTGAAACAGAAAGTATTTCACTAAAAATATTTCCGGTAGATGTAACATGCAATGATTTCACTCCATATTTTTTCTGAATATCAGCAGCAACTTCAGATAATTTTTTTTCGATAGCTCCTGTTAATTCAGTCGGTGTAGAAATTCTCAATTCCGGGGCAACTACACTAAACTGCTCCCAATGTTTTTCAATAACATGTAGCAAAACCAATTCTGCTTTGAAAAGTTGCGCAGTAAAACCAGCATGCTCAATTGCAAGCATAGATGTTTCTGAAAAATCAATAGGTATTAAAATTTTTTGAATATTAAAAGCTTTCATAAATATTTTGTTTTTAAATTAATATGGATTAGGGAAAGATGTTGTGTCTTTTTTAGGCAATGGACGAATACTCAAAACCGGAATCTTAGAATGATTAATAATTTCTTGTGCTGATGAACCAATAAAATATTTTGTGAAATCCACTTCTTGTTGTGTCATTATCATTATCAAATCTCCTTCGACTTTGGTTGCGTACTCTAAAATGTTTTCTGCTAAAGTTTCTTCTCCTTTAATTCCTTTAATAATTTCAGCAGTGCATTCAATATCTTCTTTTTCTAAAAATGTTTTTACTTGTCCGAGCTGACGGGTTAAACGGTTTACAACAAATTCATCGGTAGTAAATAAAACAGAAACTACCCTGATTGTCGCACCCCCAAACAACTTAGATAATTCGATGGCTTTGGTAACTTTTTCGCGGGTTTCTTTAGATAAATCAAGAGGCAAAACAATATTTTTACATCCTTTTCTGTGATGTTTCCCTTTTATGGTTATTACCGGAACTGCAGATTCACGAACAACTCTCAAAGCATTCGAACCAATAAAAAGTTTGCGTTTGCCATCATCTCCATTTGTTCCCATTACAATCATTGTAGCATTTATCAATTCAGCAACTTCTGCAATTTTTTCATAGATACTACCTTTTCCAACTAACGTGTTTACGGTAACTTTGGCTTTCTTTTCAACACTGGCAGCTAATTTATCTAAATCTTTCTGAACATTCTTTTTTATGTCTTCATTCTGCTCTTTGGAGAAAAATTTTGATATCACTCCCATTTCTTCAATTACATGCAAAAGAGTAATTTCTGCATGGTATTCACGGGCAATATTAAAGGATTGTTCTAAAGCAATAAGCGACTGTTCAGAAAAATCTATTGGAACTAATATTTTATTAGTAGATTGAATCATAATTTTTAAATACTTTT